>Ga0197142_1003170_pt1 | contig 13949 bp, 6 predicted proteins | sample GBS60_MetaG_FD_148614 | JGI IMG/M metagenome (GOLD analysis project Ga0197142, IMG submission 148614) | Sediment microbial communities from Great Boiling Springs, Gerlach, Nevada, United States - GBS 60_MetaG | ecosystem: Environmental > Aquatic > Thermal springs > Hot (42-90C) > Sediment... | reverse complement strand
CGCGGTCGCATCTGGCGTGTTACCCCCAAAGGGTACACACCACAACCCTTGCCGGACCTGACTGTACTCGATCGTGCTCAGCTGGCCCAAGAGCTGATTCATTCCAACTCCTGGCGTCGCCGCACCGCCCAACGCTTGTTCATGGAACGCCAGGATGTCGCTGCCGCCGACACGTTAAGACCCCTGTTGAACCGCACGCGCGGCCAGCCGGCACGGGTCAACCTGGCTTGGACGCTCTACGGCCTGGGTCAACTCCGGCCCGAAGATCTGCTCCCATTGTTTGATGACCCTCTCCCCGGTGTCCGCGAACAGGCTTTGCGACTGGCGGAAAGTTTCTTACCTCAACACGAGACTATCGCTCAGGCCTGCCTCCGCCTCCGAGACGACCCCCATCCCCATGTCCGGTTCCAGCTTGCATTCACGGCCGGATTCCTGCATCCGGAACAAGCCATTCCACTTCTGGCTCAACTCCTGACGCGTTCCGATGCCGATTCCTGGCTCGTCACCGCTTCGCTCAGCTCAGCCTGCAAACGCGAAGTCCCGTTGCTCCACGAGTTGCTGCAACTGTCCACGCCCCCTCTGAACCTGTGCCAGCGGCTGGCGACATTGGTGGGAGCACGGGGAAGTGACCCAGAAGTCGCCAGTATCATCCGTCTGGCTGCCGAGAACCGGACCAGCGACGCTCTTCGATTGAACCTGCTCGAGGGATTAGGACAGGGTATGCGACAAGCACGCATCAGTCTGGCTGTCTGGCTATCCCAACCTCCCTCCGAGGCCCAAGCAGCTGTGGCCATGATCAAGGTCCGCTTGGAGCAAGCGTGCCGAACTGTGACAGATGAGCAAGCCCCGCTGTCATCACGGCTGGCAGCAATGCGTTTGTTGACTTTTGCTCCCCTAGACTGGATTCTGCCCACACTTGAACAAGTGCTTCAACCATCCGTGCCATCAACCGTTCAACAGGTCGCTCTCGAGGCCCTGGCCTCTCACAACGATCCCCGGGCGACGGCTTTGCTGCTGAAACGTTATCCCACCTTTCCCCCAACCGTCCGCACTCAAGCACGGGACATCCTATTGAGCCGATCGGATCGGATTCTCTCCTTGCTCGAAGCTATCGAGCAGCGGCGAATCCCTGTCAGCGAGTTGTCCAGCACCCATATCCAGCAGCTGCGCACACATCCGGATACCAAGGTCCGGCAGAAGGCCCAAACCGTTGTGTCGCTTACGGTCAATCCGGATCGTGCCCGTGTCGTCGCAACTTACCAAAGTGCCCTACGCCAGCAGGGAGATGCTACAGCTGGAAAACTGGTTTTCCAGAAACATTGTGCTTCCTGCCACCGATTCGATGGAATCGGCCATGCCGTCGGTCCGGATCTGCTCGCCGTGCTAGGCAGCAAATCGGAAGAGGACATTCTCATTGCTGTTTTCGATCCCAATCGGGAAGTGGACCCCCGCTACCGGGCTTACCAGGTCACCACAACAGATGAGCGTGTTTTGACCGGTATCCTCGCAGCTGAAACGCCCACTAGCATCACCCTCCGTCGTCCAGACGGAGCCGAGGATACCCTGCTTCGCAGTGCAATCCTTTCCTTCCAAGCAACTCCGATGTCCCTGATGCCCGAAGGTCTGGAAAAAGAACTGCAACCCCAGGATGTGGCCAACCTGCTCGCCTACCTGCGGGGAGCAAGACGTTAGGCATCCGCATCCTGGACAACAATTCTGCCTTCAGGACGAAGCTTGCAGACGAGGAAGAAAGCAGCGGCGCGAGAAGGATTGGCGTGCACGTATCATGGCAGGTCCAGGGGGCCAGACCGGAAAAGCGTAGCGGAATGAATCATCTTCCACCGCCTCCGCAGGATCGCGAAGTGAAATACCACAAGCGTTACATGATGGAGTGCGTCTTATCCGAGGTGCCGGTGCGGGAGGATCGGCTCCCTCACGGGTACTTGTGGGTGCCCTGGTCGGAAGCGATGGTCGAGCGTCATGCAGCCGTCCTGTATCAGAGTTTTCAGGGTTCCCCCGACGCCCGAATCCTTCCCGCACTGAGCACTTTGACCGGGTGCCGGGTACTGGTTCGTAGCCTGGTCCGTTGGCGTGGTTTCCGTCCTTGTGCCAACTGGTTGATCGCCCATCAGGACGGAGAAGATGTGGCCTGTCTCCAAGCCGCTTTGGATAGCGGTGAATACGGGGTCATTATCCATTTGGCTGTTTTGCCAAGCCATCGGGGCCGCGGTTTGGGAAGCGCTTTGCTGCGTCGTGGCCTCTGTGGTCTGTACGAAGCAGGCGCACGTCGGGTCTATTTGGAAGTGACGGCCAGCAATCTGGCGGCCGTCCATCTGTATCGCCGCCATCATTTCCGTTGCTACAAAACTCTTTATCGTGAAACCCTTGTGGGAGAGGACAGGGCCCGAGCCCCTGACGCTGCGGGAGAAATAGAAGCTGGTACACAATCCAGTTGTCCGAACCGGGCCGGTTGTCCGAACCGGGAGGAACCACTGTAATCCTCTCCCTCATGCCAGCCATACTGAGGACGAAATCACCTGTGAGCCCCACGCTGTTCCAACATACTCTGGCCAACGGTATGGTCCTGATTGCTGAACGTATGGAACATGTGCGTTCGGCAGCGTTCAACTTTCTGATACCTGGTGGTTCAGCGTACGATCCGCCCGACCAACGCGGCATTGGCGGCATCCTTGCGGAAATGATCGTGCGTGGTGCCGGGTCCCGCAATCACCGGGAATTGACCGCCCTGCTGAATTCCCTCGGAACCGACCGATCCGAGTCCACCGGTCGCATCGCGTTGCATTTAGGATGCTCCATGCTGGCCCGTCACCTACCGGCTGTCTTAGAGGTATACGCTGACATTCTGCGCCGACCGCATCTCCCACCCGAGGAACTCCCGGCAGTACAATCCCTCGCACTGCAGGACCTGGATTCTCTCGAAGATAATCCTTCCAGCCAGGTACGGGTTGAACTGTACCATTGTCATTTTCCGCCGCCGTTGCATCAGGACTCTTATGGAACCGCCGAGGGGATTCGGGCGGTCACCCCAGAGAGCCTGCGTCATCATTATGAACGATGCGTCAAACCTAACGGCATCATCCTCGCAGTTGCCGGAGATATTCAATGGGAACTTTTACGCGACACGGTGGAACGTCTCTTTGGGGACTGGCCAGCGGGTCCTCTTCCGGAACTATCCATCGGTTCTCATATACCCCATTCCCGACATCTCGCCAAGGACACTCATCAAACCCACATTGCTTTTGCATACCCGAGCGTGCCGGTCCATCACCCGCAGTACTACGCCGCCCGGGCTGCTGAAGCGATCCTCTGTGGCGGGATGAGCTCCCGTCTGTTTATGGAAGTGCGGGAAAAACGGGGATTGTGTTATACGATCTCCTTGAGTCATAAGACATTCCGGCATCTTGCGGCGATCGTCGGCTACGCCGGGACCAGTGCGGACCGGGCACAACAAACCTTGGAAGTCACACTCAGTGAACTACAACGCCTCGCGGAGGGAGTAACCTTGGATGAAGTAGACCGCGTCAAAGCTGGTCTGAAATCCGGGCTGATTATGCAGCAGGAATCGACCAATACCCGTGCTAGCATTATGGCTTCGGATTGGTTTTTCCTGGGCCGGGTCCGCACTTATGACGAGATGCAGCAGATCATCGATCAACTCACCGCTGACATGATTTTGGAACATGTGCGTGCTTGTCCTTGCGAGCCGATCACAGTGGTCACTCTCGGCCCTCATCCGCTGACCTTGCCTGCGCATTGCCATCCTTATCAGACTTCCCTCCCTCCCCTAGCTTCCTGACAAGCCCTAGAGACTCCTGCTATAAATTGTCGGTGAAGAATCCTGCTACGTGATGGAGAGGCCCACGATGACCCCCCCAGCATCGCCAGGTTCCCCGATTCGCGAACCGGATGAGATCGCTGCACCCTACGTCATCGCCTACATCGGTTTGGTTCTTCTCTGGCTCGCCGCTGTACTCTGGTGGGTGTTCTGGCAACGAGGCTATGCCTGAGGGGAGTGGAAACCATACCTCATGGTATACATCCGATCCAACTTCCGGGGCTATGGTTGCCTAGCTTGGAGCGAGCCTTTTGTGTGAGGTGATCCATGTCCTTCTTCCACACGGTACTATCCAACGGGTTGACGGTGCTGACCGAGACCCTCCCTACGTCCCGCTCGGTGGCCATCGGCTTTTTCGTCAAAACCGGGGCTCGCGATGAATGCGAAGCTGAAGCGGGCGTGTCTCATTTTCTCGAGCATATGGCCTTCAAAGGGACCGCTCGACGTACCGCCTGGGATGTCAACCGGGATTTCGATCGCATCGGCGCTGCTTACAACGCCTACACCAGTGAGGAAAATACAGTTTTTTATGCGGCGGTTTTGCCTGAGTATCTGCCCCAAGCCTTTGATATTCTTGCAGACATTCTCCGACCCAGCTTGCGTCCGGAAGACTTCGAAGTGGAAAAACAAGTGATTCTGGAAGAGATCAAGATGTACGAGGATATGCCGGAGTCCGTTGCCTGGGAACAAGCCCGCAAGCTGTACTACGACGGTCACCCATTGGGTCATAGCATTCTGGGGAGCCTCCAAAGCATCGGCGCACTAACGCGGGACCAGATGCTCGAGTATTTCCACCGGCGTTATGGAGCGGAAAATATCATCCTCTCTGCAGCGGGACCGGTCCGGGGGGAGCAGATCGTCCATCTCGCCGAGCAATATTGTGCCGAGTGGTTTCGGGGAACCTCGGGGCGTGCGGATCGGCGCGAATGGCGACGTTCCCCGGGCACCTATGTTCTCAGACGTGACCGTGTCGTCCAGGAGCACGTTATGCTTCTCACCGCTGCGCCACCAGCCGACTCCCCCCACCGTTTCGCTTGCGACATTCTCGCCATGATCCTCGGAGATGGCACGGGGAGCCGACTCTATTGGGAATTAGTCGATCCCGGTCACGCCGATTCCGCCGACTGCAACTACTATGAACACGACGGCAGTGGTTGCCTGCACGTTTCCTACTCGTGTGAACCGGAGCAAACCGAGGCCAACCTGGAACGGGTCCAACGCATTCTCAACGATGTACAAAATCATGGGATCACCGCCGAGGAACTCCAGATCGCCAAGAACAAAATTGCCTCCCGGATCGTTCGGGTTGGAGAACGTCCCATGGGCCACATGATTTCCCTGGCGAAAATGTGGCAAAGCACGGGCCGCTATCACGATCTGGATACCGAGTTGCAACTTTATGAGTCCGTCCAAATGGCCGATATTCGTGCTTGCCTGGATCTCTATCCGATCCATGCGTGCACATTAGTGGCCTTCGGACCAGCATCCCAACTGTTCGGTCTGACAGCTCAGGCGGTGTGAGACTCGACCGTCTCTGTGATCTGTATCCCGAGGGTTGAAGCCGTCCTATATCCGTAAGGTTCAAGCCATCATGGTTGACCGGCGGACCGCGGTGACGATCCATCCGGAATCATACGGATCCGCTGATTGTAGGTGCCGACCACGATCTCCCCATTCTTGAGGTTGACATCCAGTTTCTGGAAGAATCCCTGCCATGGCAGGGTCTGATCGAACAACAACCGTCCGCGTTCCTTCTCGATCACCGTCGCCTGGTAGACGATGGCACCTTGACGATTGTGGCACGGCACCGCGGCGATAATTACCGGAAGTTCCTCAAAGCGATCGATGACCAGCTGATGCTGTTCCAGTACCCCTTCACCGTGGAACCACAACCGCTGGCCGGTGTTCCGATCGAAAGCATAGATCGGGCCGTTGATGTTCAGCATGTTCAGGGTCTGTCCGCCTCCGATTTGGGCTCGTCGCCGACCATTCGGGGCCGGTTTGTTGGGATTTTGATCGAGAATGAGATAATAACGCCTCGGATCCGTGAGCAGGTGTACTCGGGTGCAAGATTTGACATGTGTCTCCAGATTTTCAGCATCGATACGTAGAGTGGCACGAACCTGGCCGTTCAGGGCATCCACAATTGTGGCTGTCCCGTCCCCTGTATGGAGACCACCCACTAGCCCTGCCTGGAGCGATTGAAATGGCACAACCTTTGCGGGGAACTCTTTGCGCCAGATCTCCTTACCCGTGGCCAGATCAAGACGGCGGAAGATCAATTCCTGATCCCCACCACCTTGCTGCACCAAACCCTGAGTTCCAACAATGCTGAAGTTTGTGGCATTAGCCAAGGTGGGTCCCAGATCCGGTGCTTCTGTCACAGCGGTCCCATCGATGGCTCGGAGCAGGCGGATGCTCGTGGGCCGACCTTGGGCGTTCGTCTCGACCAGAACAACATACCGTTCGTCTCCATAAATTTGAGTACGGTCTTTGATGTCTTGTCGGGTCCAGAGCCGTCGCTCCAAAGAGCGGGGGTCGTACACTTCCAGGCCGTTAGCGGTCAGAACAGCGACATAGCTCGGTTGGATGACACTCATTTTGCCAACAGTTATGGAGTAATTGTTGTCATAGCGGATAACGACGTCCCCGTTGGGAAGCATTTGCCCCTGGATCCCTCGATTGGGGTTCGGTGCGTTCCCCTCGCCGAGGAGATTGATTTTCCACAATTCCGCGCGGTTTTCCTTCCCCTGGCTCAAATCGTAGCAGTAGATCATGTAGCCGAAGTGGAGCAGGAGCAGGTGACCACAACCCTGGAGGCTGCACGCCACTCTCGATCCATTGGGCACATAGAAATTGGCTTGGGGGGTGATTCCCGCAAAGCGGATTTCTTCTTTGCCGGTCACTTTGTCAAAGACCCGCAGCGCCCAGTATCCATTGCCGGAAATGGTCTGGTCCAGCACGAAGCGGAACCGGCGATACATAGGGAACAACTCTCCCTGGGGTGCCAATTCAAATTGAGGCTGGATGGGCTGGGGTTCTTGCCGCAACTCCGCTTTGTAGCGAGCCGGCAGGGGGTAACGCTGAGGCTCCAGATAGGGGAGCAGGCGTTTGTCGGTGAGTAACCGGATGGCGAAGTCCGCCCCTGTGGTGTTATCCCGGATGATGACATCAGGATACTCGCGCTCCAGTTGCAGGTACAATGCCACGGCATCTTCCAAGTGACGCTGCTGGATCAAAATGCTGGCGAGGCGTTCGATGGCTCGGGCACGGAAGGTTCGATCCGGGGCTGCGATCCGCAACTGCAGGAGCAACTGTTGAGCTTCCTGCAAATCAGCAGAGTTGCGGGTTTCTTGAAGTCGTTCTACCAGGTACAGTTGTGCCTGGGCTCCTATGGATGTATGGGCTCCGAAAATACTGACAAATCGACGGAGGCGGTTGAGATCATTGCTGTGCCGGACTTCATTCCACTCCTGGTGCAGACGCTGTTCCAGTTGGCTTCGAGCTTCGGCACTTGTGGGATTCTGGAGCAAGGCTTCCAAGCGTCCGCGGGCCCATATATCCGCGCGAACCCGGACATTCGGGTCATTGGGCATGTCGATCAGTTTCTTGGCATCTCCAAGCTGAGCCAGGCGGAGGTAATGCTCAAACGCTTCAACCAGACGCCCTTGTTGTTCCCGTCCGCGTGCCATCAAGTATTCGAATCGGCGGATTCGACGCTCGGTTTCTTCCAAGCGTCGGCTTTTATCTTCCGGGAGTTCGCCAGCGATTGGGGGCAACTCACAGAGAGCGCGATATTCTCGAGCATATGGTTCCGCTGCCGCGAAATCCTTGCTGAAGAGTTCCGTCAGAGCAATGTAGCGTTTCTCACGCAGCAGCATGCGTTTTTCTTCAGGGGGGTTGTTCTGTAAGGCAGCATCGAAGTCCCGGATGGCCTCTAGAATCTTGCCTTCATCGAGGTGCAATTCACCCCGGGTGATCAAACCGATGGGGTCATTCGGATTGGCTGCCAGGAGGCGATCCATCTCGCGCCGTTTCTGTTCCAAGTAGGGGTAGGCGGCCAATTCCCATGCTGATTGAGTAATGACAAGATTGTCCAGGAAAACCAGATTGCCCAAGCCGAAACGGACCAATTCTGCGTCGTTGCCGAGCAGACGGGCCGCTGTTTTCGAGCGAATCGTTCCAGTCTCTACATCGATTGCCCAGATTTCCGCGGCCGGTGTTTCTCCTCGTCCTGCATTTTCCGGACGAACGGGGATGTAATACACACCCTTGCCTGCAGCTCCGTGCCCGGTGGGAGTCGGAATCACCACGCCCTCGAAGGCGACACGGGGACGCTGCTGCTGACTGTCTTCTCCAAATAGGTGATACGCCCGGACTTGATTCCGGCCTACCACGATAACTTTATCGTTGATGACGCCGCCCACGTACAAATCATTGACATCCCGTGGGACGGACCAGAGCAAGCGACCCGTGCGCAAATCCAGACAATCCAAGGTCTCGGAGTCGTAGGCTGTCAGGAGTACCCGTCCGGAAGCGATGATGGGAGTTGCGGCGTGCCAGCGGTTCGCTTTCAACCCCAGATCCATGTTGAGCGGCATCCCAGGGCGAATGATCACGCGACCACCCGGCGGGACTTGGGGGGGCCGGCTCACCCGTCCATAAGCATAAGCCCAGAGCAGACTGTGTGACATCAGGTCCACGGCGATGACCGCACCAGAATTGGTTGGGCAAATGATGACTCCATCGCTGGCTGCCAAATGGCAACCCTGGAAGCGTCGCACCCCATCCTCAGGCAGGGTCTGCGCGGGTTGCCCTAAGCGCTGGTTCCACAGCAACACGGGCGTTCGTATGTGGGGACGACCCGGCACGGGTTCCAAATTGTACGGATCTAAGCACAACAGGCGGATAACACCTGCTTGCTCAATAAGCACGTAAAGCTTGCCATGAAGCGGCAATGGAGGCCCCAGGAAGATCGCATCCAGACACAGATGGAAGGCACTGGTGGTCTGATCAGCCTCATCTTCCTTGAGAGGTGCAGGCAGAGGTGGAGGCAATGGATCGCCTGGAAAACGATGCTCGATCACTCTTCCCAATTGCCAGACGCGGTTACCGGTTTTCAGATGGACGGCCACCAGCTGACCGGCATGAACATATTTGCCTAGTGGCGATTCCCGACGATAACTCGGGGGCACAATGATTCCCATGTTGGGGTTGCTGCGCATCGAGGGCGGGGCCAACCAAATGTCGTCCACATAGTAGGCATACTCCCCATCGTGGGAGAGGCTCCCGAGCAAGGGGTTTTCGTAAAGCACACTGGAGAGTGGCGTTCGCTTGATGTGCTCCCACCATCCTTTGATTTTCGCCTCGGGACTGGACTCATCTTTGAACTCGTTGGAAGACAGAAGCTGGAACAGACCAACTTCGGTGCGGGAAGCCCAGAGCAATTCTCCGGCACGGACTACACGACCGTGAACAACTTGATCACGTAGGGCCACCGCATAAATACCGTCATAAGTCCGGAAGATAACGGCATCTCCCGTGGTAATGGGGAAGAAACCCGGCAGACACGCTTCTGAACGCGAACCCGCGGAGGAAGGCTGCCGATAAACATCCTCCAACTGCTGCCGGATCCAATCGCTGGCCTGTTGAGCTGCAGGGCTGGTCGCGTAAGGCAAGAGGCGGGCTTGAAACAATGGAACCAGAAAAGGCGGACCACCAGAGGTCACACCATTACGTGCGGGCGTTCCTCCACGCACCGGCCAGTCACTGAGGGTGTTGACTACACGCAAAGCTTCGACAGGACGCTGAATCTCTGCAAGCAATTGCTCATAAGTGTAAACCCGCTGACCGATCTGCAAACCACCCCGACGCAGGGTCTGGCGTTGCAACTCTGCCAGAACTGTTTTGAGTAGCTCAGCATGCCGAGGATCGCCACTCCGCTGGAAAGCCAGGGCGGCTTTAAAGAGGGTCCATGGGGTCTTCAACTCGTCACTATTGGGACGTTGCCAAAGCCGTTCCAAGGCATAGGCCGCTTCGAGATAATTACCCCGTTCCAGATGAAGAGAAGCCAGAAGCACTGTGGCTTCCCCACCGGCACGTGTGTGGAAATACTTCTGCGATATCTCGGTCAGGCGGGCCAGGTCGTAATGATTCCGGACGGCCTCATCCAACTGGGCCGAAGCGGTCTGCCCATAAGCCTGTTGATAAAACTCCAGTCCCTCCTTGGGAAAAGAGGCGATGATACGGTTCGCTTCCGTTCGTACACTCACGCGATGGAGCTTCTTCTTCCCTCCCACCGTGTAGTATGTGTTGTAAAACGAATCGCTCTTGGACTCCAAAATGTTCTGCAGCAAAGCCGTAACTGTTTGCCAAGGGGGTTGTTTGGAACCTGCCAGGTATTCCCGCGCACCTTGCAAATAATTCCGTACATTGCGATCGTACGGGAAGGAAAACGGTACATCCTCTTCGTCCTCAGGCCGCTCCTCTCCCGCATCTTTCTCTTTCTTATCTTCGTTCGGTTGGCCGGGTACGGGTGGCTGGACTGGTTGGACGATCACCTGACCGATCAATAAATCACTCCAGCCGATCAGCAGGGCAATAGCTCCTCCCAGAAGCAAAGCACCACCATATCGGATGCGATATGTCCTAGTCCCGGATGGTGTCATGGCCATGACCCTGTTTCGTGGCTACCGGAGGACGCCTCTGAGGAACGTGCTCACCTGATATCCAGGAATTCCTCATCCCACAACTGTTGTATGGATTGTGACGCAGCTACCGTCCTCTGGCAAGGTATTTCCAGAGGCTTCCTCATGATCGAGGTCGCCTGGGGCGAACACCCCCGTGCCTTCGGATCGGTGCAGTTTCCTCTCCTTTTAGCTTACGTGCGGCGGTGATCAACGACTTCCCCGATCCTGGCGTTTTGGCATACCTTCCGTTTGGGCTTACCCTCCCAATGATCGACGCCTAAGATCGTCGGTTTCTAACCGATGGAGCGAGTTACTCCGATCCGTTGGAATGGCAATGCTTGGTCCCTATCTTGCACTCTCTGGTTTCACTTTGGGATTCGCCCTGCCAACTCCCTTCTAAGTACATTTCTCCCAGGCTGGTCCTCAATAACAATCTCCGTATTTACAAAATCAGGGTTACTTTGGGGTGGAACCGTAATATACGGTAGTTCAGGACCAGGGCCACCTTGGGGAGAGAGTTGCCCAAGCGGGACCGATGGGGTCACCCCCAGGGTATTCCACGCATCAAAATCGCCATGAGCCTGGATGAACGCCAGGAAGGGGAGAAGCGTTGCTACACCAGATGCCTTTGCTTCGTGTAGGAATGGTCGGCGTAGGCATGATTTTCGAGGAGACCTATGCCCCTTTCTTTGAGGGAGCAGCCACGTCGCCGCTTTATGACGTAACCACCGGACCGGTTCAGGTGCAGTTATCAGCCCTGGTTTCACGCACCGGTCAAAGAGCCGCACGTTACCTGCGCCAACGGGGAAATCTCTTCCCCGCCTGCCAGAATCTGTTCGGGGCCGATGTCTGGGAGCGGCTCTTGCGCCAACCACTCGACGTAGTCTGCATCGCCACACCAGATAACCGGCACTATGAGCCGGCTCGTCTCGCGCTGGCAGCAGGTAAGCATGTGCTGATCGAAAAGCCTTCCGTTCTCAATCTGGTGGAACTGGACGACCTGGTGGCTTTAGCTCAGCGTCAGGGGGTCTTGGCCAAGGTGGTTTACCACAAACTGCTTGACCCAGACCATAAACGGCTACGGACTCTGGTACAGGACGGTGTGCTGCACCATGTCAACAACGGTTACTGCTCATTGTTGGAACCGAAATCCATCAGCGGAACCCAATTCGCGGAATGGATCCATGGGCGCAATCCCGCTACTTATGTGGCGGTCCATTACCTGAAACTGATCGATTTTACATTTGGTCCCCGGTGGTCCCTGGAGCGGGTAAGCGCCACCGGTCAGCGCGGAATCGTGGGAAGCGTCGAGGGTCCCACCTGGGATTCCGTCCAGCTGCAGGTGGTCTATCGGCATCCCGATCAACGCGAAGCCGCCTTTGATATCCACACGAGTTGGGTGACACCCGATAATTTTCCCGGTTATGTCGAGCAGGAGGTCCAGTTTCGCTTCGACAACGGTGTCTGGAACGCTCATCAACGCAAACGGGGTGTGGAAGTTACGATTGAAGGGCGTAGCCCCCAGGAGTACAAAATCACTCCGAACCACCACTATAATGCCGAAGTTCTCGAACCCTGGGGTCAGCGCCGACGACGAGGCTATGGAATTGAAGTTCTGGAGCGTTTCTTCCGCGAGGTGGCCTTCGTAGAATATGGTGGCCCGCCTGAACAACGCGATCACAGGCTACGCACCATGCAACAACTGGACTATAACGACCTTGCAGCAGACCGCCGCTGTGTGGCGATTGTGCAAGCCCTGGAAGCTATCCTGGAGCGTGCTGCTCAAGGAAAGGCCGGATGCATCGTCCGGGTCAACGGTCCCGATGGTGGTTTGGTCCTTTACGAACCAGGAAGCACCGAAATCACGGTATTGTATGCTCCCCGCGTATGAAACAAAGCGGGAGAAAACTTCGGTGACATCCAGGTACGGAACAATGCCCATGTTCGTTCTCATAACTTCATAACTCCTATGCCAAAGCGGTCGTCGCGGATTTCAGAGCAGACGGAGCGAATGTGGGAGCAAGCTAAGGGAGGGGGAACAGGACCACGCCGGAGGTGATTGTCAACTAGAGCAGCCTGCACCCACCGTTTGGGGAAAATCACTCATGGAACCGACCTACGACCCTTCGTCGGTCATCGCCACCGACTCTTTCCATGCGAAGGGAAATGGACCTGTCCGAATCGGCAGCACGGCATCACCTGATGGAGCCGACGGCACGACATCATCCTCCGTTGCGATTCAGACTGAAGACGAGTGGGACTTCGGTTGGACAATTCGGACACATCCTGCGTTACCCCCGCGGATTGAACACGCCCAGGAGCCGGAGGGGAACCGCATTCGGCATATACTTCATTTCGGGGAACCAAAGTCTCTACGCACGTACACTCCCACTCAAGCGGCCTTGGTCCGCGCTAGCGGTGTCTGGGTCTGGACTGCCGATGGGCGGCCTCTGTACGACTTCACCTCTGGTGTTCTGGTCGCCAATTTGGGACATTATCCACGTTCCTGGACCCGCAAATGGTTCACTCTGATGGGTTGGCCACTAGTATCAGGTTTTGAGCACGGAAGGGACCAGGAACAGGTGTGCCAGGAGTCCGTAGCTTCGGGACATTGGGCAGCTGTGCCGTGTCCAGTTCCTGGGACAACTGAGGATTTCGGCTTCGCTGTCCCCCTCACCGCATACAACGCGATGACCGCTGTGGAGGCTGAGGCCGTTCGAGCCTTGGTGCAGCTACTGCAATCCCGCCCGGGTGGCAGTCGGTTGGAGCAGGTTTTATGGGCGGCCTCCGGGTCTGAGGCGATCCAGAAGGCGCTTTGGGCGGCATTGGCTTTCCAGCGAGATCGTCCTATGATTCTGGCCACCCGCTACGGCTTCCACGGCAAAAAAGGATTAGCCCAAGCGGTCACCGGTTGTGAAACCGATGCGGAACGGGATCCCCGCGTCCGCTTCATTTCATTCCCCATGATGGAATGTCGGGATGTCAGCCAGCGGGATCAGCCATTCGATCCCACACCTTACGAACGAGAATTGCAACAGGTACTTCATCAGTTTGGACGTAAGATCGGCACCCTGATCACAGAACCGTATTTAGGAGGAGGAGGTTCTTTCCACCCTCCCAAGGCCTACTTGCAACTCTTGCAAAACTTTTGCCGTGAGAATGACATCCTCTTCATCCTGGATGAAGTGCAATCCAACTTCGGCCGTACCGGGTCGCTGTTTGCCTTTGAGACCTACGGGCTGGAGCCGGACATTGTGGTGCTGGGTAAGGGACTGGGTAACGGCGTGCCTGTAGCCGCTGCGGTGGGTCGAGCGGATGTACTGGCAGCTTTGAACTATGGGGACGCCTCGGACACCTACAGCGCTCATCCTCTCGGTTGTGCCGCGGTAGTGGCTACCATCTCA
>Ga0197142_1003169_pt1 | contig 13956 bp, 14 predicted proteins | sample GBS60_MetaG_FD_148614 | JGI IMG/M metagenome (GOLD analysis project Ga0197142, IMG submission 148614) | Sediment microbial communities from Great Boiling Springs, Gerlach, Nevada, United States - GBS 60_MetaG | ecosystem: Environmental > Aquatic > Thermal springs > Hot (42-90C) > Sediment... | reverse complement strand
GAATGTGTTGTGGAGCGTGCGGTGTGAGGTGTTGAGTGAGGGCATAGATGGCGGGTTATGGGGTCGTGGGGTGTGTGGGGCAGAAGTGGCGAAAACTGGCGGTGTGTTGTGGTGTTGCGTTGGTTGTGTGCGTTTTGGTTGTGCGGGCTTAGGTGTGTTGGTGGTGGTGTTGGGGTTGTTGTGGGTGTGTTGTTGCGGGTGTTTTGGGTGATTGTGTCGCCTGCGGGATGTGTTCACGCTAGCCCAAAATGGCAGACTTCAGTTCCATGCGAAGCGACTGGAGCTGGGCGTAGGTCTTCGTCGTCTGGTCAAGGATTTGGGTCGCCGTTTGCGCGTGTAGGCAACACCATCCACCCACGAACACCGTAAGCCACACAATGCTGTAGCGTCTCATCTCATACCCTCCAAGCGTCTTGTTCGAGCGCATTCGCCTGGGCATCCATTCGACGCGCAGGGGGCGATTCCTGCCCCTGTAGGGTAAGATTCCGTTCAGCTCGTATGGGGTGCGTGCTATGATCGAGGATATTCGTAAGAGCTATGAGTTGAGCGAGTTGACCGAAACAGAGGCGGGCGACGACCCGTTTGCGCTGTTGCGCCGCTGGTTGGACGATGCGCTGAAGGCGAACCTGATAGAGCCGAATGCGATGTGCTTGGCGACGGTGGACGAGCAGGGCAATCCCGACGCGCGGTTCGTGCTGCTGCGCGGTCTGGACGATTCGGGGCTGGTGTTCTACACAAACGGCAACAGCGCGAAGGGCAGACAACTAACGCATCGCCCGTATGCGACGCTGGTATTCTGGTGGGGCGCGTTGGAGCGACAGATACGGCTGCGCGGGCGCATCGAGCAGGTGAGCGACGCGGAGGCGGACGCTTACTTCGCGCGTCGCCCGCGCGGGCATCAGCTCGCGGCGTGGGTCTCGCCTCAAAGCGAGCCGATTCCCAGCCGTGAGTGGCTGGAGCAGCGCGCTGCTGAGGTGGAGCGCGAGTTCGAGGGGCGCGAAGTGCCCCGCCCGCCCTACTGGACGGGCTACAGGCTCATCCCCGACGCAATCGAGTTCTGGCAGGGGCGTCGCAATCGCCTGCACGATCGGATTCTGTTCACGCGCCAGCCTGACGGGGGTTGGACGCGGGTGCGGCTTGCGCCGTGATTATTCGCCTTCGGGGCGTTCGGGCAGATCCTCCAGGCTGTTCAGCCCGAAGTAGTGCAGGAACTGGGGGGTGACGCCATAGAGGGCGGGCTTGCCGGGGGCGTCTTTGCGTCCGACTTCTTGAATCAGCCCGCGTGCGAGCAGTTGGCGCACGGTGTGGCTGCTGTCCACGCCGCGCAGGGCGTCGATCTGGGCTTGGGTGACGGGCTGTTCGTAGGCGATGATGGCGAGCGTCTCCAGCGCGGCGCGCGAGAGCCGTTTCTGGGGCGGGTTCAGCAGGCGGGCGATGTAGAAGGCGTATTCGGGCTTTGTGGCAAGTTGGTAGCCGCCTGCGATGGCGACGAGTTGAACCGCGCCCCGCGCCGCCAGTTCCTCCTGCAGCGCACGCAGGGCAGCCTCCACCGCTTCGGCGGGTTCGCCCGTCGCCTCGCACAGCGTCTGCAGGCTCAGCGGCGCGTCCGCCACGAACAGCAGCGCGTGCAGCACATCCTTCAGGGCTGGCTCTGGCATCACAGGGCGTATACGCCGCGTTGGGGGGCTTTCCTGCCTGCGCGGGGTATACTGCAGACGGTGAGGACGATGCCTACAGCGACGGCGCGCCCCCGACGCAAACGGCTTACGGAGCGCGACCTGCTCCAGATGCCCAGCGACGGACGCAAGTACGAGCTGGTGAACGGGCGGCTGCAGATTGTGCCCACAGGCGCACGGCACGGCGAGATTGTGAGCAACCTGATTGGGCGATTGCACGCTGCGAAGCCGCCGACGGTCGCGCTCTACAGCGAGGCAGTCGGGTTCCGCATGCGCAGCGGGAACATCCGCAGTCCCGACGCCTCCGTCATGCGTCGCGAGCGACTGCCCGACGGCTTCTCGCCCGACGAGTTCATCGACGGCGCGCCCGACCTTGCGGTGGAGGTCGTCTCGCCGTCCGAGCGCGCCGCCGAACTGCTCCAAAAGGTCGCGGAATACTTCGAGTCGGGTGCGCAGGAGGTGTGGCTGTTGCTGCCCGATCGCCGACAGGTGTATCGCTACCGCGCACCGCTGGAGGTGCAGACGCTCGAGGCTGACGACATGCTCACAGGGAGCGAGCTGCTACCTGAGTTTCGCGTGCGCGTGGGTGAGTTGTTCGAGTAGCGTTTATTCGCGCTGGGCGACGGCGACAAGGCTCACCCCGAAGGGCAATTGGCGGCGCAGCAGGTAGCGCGTCTCCCAGTCCTGCAGGCGGATGAGCGCGCGGTTCAGCCAGCGGGGTAGGGGTATCACGGTTGCGGCGGGCGCGCCAGGGCGCAGCCGATCGAGCCAGCGCGCGAGGGCAATCAGCGGCAGCAGCACGCTGAGCGCATACGAGAGCCGCTGCACCTGAAAGCCCGCCTCGCACAGCCGATTCTGCAGTTCGCGCGCGGTGTAGCGACGATAGTGCGCCAGCGCGACATCGTGCTTGCTCCACAGCCACGAGTAGGCGGGCACGCTCACAATTAGGTAGCCGCCCGCCTGCAGCACGCGATGCAACTCGCGCAGCGCGGGACGCTCGTCGGGCAGGTGTTCCAGCACATCGAGCGCGAAGGCGACCTGAAAGCACGCGCTGGCGAACGGCAGCGCCTCCAGCCGCGCCTGCACGACGGTCAGCGCGCCCCGCTGGCGCGTGAGGCAAAGCGCCTCGTGTGCCACATCCACCCCGACGGCGACGCCCTGCGCGTTCAACTCGCGCAGCAGCGCGCCCGTGCCGCAGCCTGCATCCAGCATCCGCCCCGTGATTTCGGGTAGGTGCGCTTGCAGCAACGCTTGCGCCAGCCGCCGACGCGCCATAAACCACCAGTAGTCCCCCTCCCACTGGAACATCCGCTGGTACTCTTGGGGTTGCATCGTTAGCCGCAGCGTTCCGCCGCCTCGACGGTGTTGTGCAGCAGCATCGCGACGGTCATCGGTCCGACCCCACCAGGCACGGGCGTGATCGCCGAAGCAACCTGCGCAGCGGAGTCGAACGCCACATCCCCCACATCGCCCGTGCGTCCCTCAATGCGGTTGTAGCCCGCGTCGATGACGATTGCGCCTGGCTTGAGCATCTCGCCCGTGATGAACTCGGGCTTGCCGACCGCCGCCACGAGGATGTCCGCTTGGCGCGTGACGCTCGCCAAATCGCGCGTGCGCGAGTGGCATATCGTCACGGTAGCGTTGCGGTTGAGCAGCATCAGTGCCATCGGCTTGCCCAGAATCACGCTGCGCCCGACCACGACGGCGTGCTTGCCCTCAATCGGCAGCCCGTAGGCGTCCAGTAGGCGGATGATGCCCAGCGGGGTACACGCGCCGAAGGCAGGCTCGCCTGCGACCAGCGCGCCCAGCGAGTAGGGCGTGATGCCGTCCACATCCTTGCGTGGGTCTAACCGTCGCAGCAGCGCAGGTTCGTCCAGCGGCGCGGGCACAGGGTGCTGAATCAACACCCCGTGCACGCTGGGGTCGGCGTTCCAGGCGTCCAGTTGCGCCTCCAGCTCCGCCTGCGCGACGCTTGCGGGGAAGTGGCGCACGATGGAGCGGATGCCGACCGATTCGCACGCTTTGGCTTTGGTGCGCACATAGGTGTGCGAGGCGGGGTCGTCGCCGACGAGCATCACGGCAAGGCAAGGGATAGTCCCGCGCGTGTGCAGGGTAGCAACGCGCGTCTTGAGCGACTCGCGTATCTGCTGCGCGACGCGCTTGCCATCCAGCAACAGCGCATGCGTGTGCGACCCGTGGGCGCGCGGCAGGCTCTCCATCACACGGGATTATACCTACACAGTTGGGAAAAAGCGTGTTTTCTTGTCATCTGTGGACAGCCCCTCAAGCGGCTACTAATCGCATACCGCGCACAGTCGGGTATAATCCCCGTTGCAACCGCCATCGTAGGAGGGAGTAATGAACGATTTAGCTATCAAGACGGTCAATTTGACCAAGCGGTATTCGGGGCTGTGGAGCAAGCAGCCAGTGGAAGCAGTGAGAAACCTCAACTTGGAGGTGCATCGCGGCGAGATTTTCGGCTTTCTCGGTCCCAACGGGGCAGGAAAGACCACTACCATCAAGGTGCTTCTGGGAATTATTTACCCGACTGATGGTGAAGCATATGTGCTGGGACAGCCTGCAGGCGACCCAAAAAACCATTACAGAATTAGCTACTTGCCTGAAAACCCTTACTTCTATGACTACATGACAGGGCGTGAGATTCTCACCTTCTATGCGAAGCTGTTTGGAATTGGCGAGCCAGATCGGAGCAAGCGCGTGAGCGAACTGCTCGATCGGGTCGGGCTGTCGCGCGCCGCCGATCAGCCCTTGCGCACCTACTCAAAAGGCATGCTGCAGCGCATCGGCTTGGCACAGTGCTTGATTAACGACCCCGAACTACTCATCTTAGACGAGCCGACGGCTGGGTTAGACCCAATAGCGCACATCGACATCCGCGACATGATTTTAGACCTGCGTAATCAGGGCAAAACTCTGTTTATTAGCTCGCATCAACTTTCCGATGTGGAGCGTGTGTGCGATCGGGTGGCGATTCTCAACAAAGGGGTGATGGTACAGTTAGGGCGTATCGAGGAGTTGCTCGCAGGCGGGCATGTGGAACTGATTGCTGACAAAGTGCCCGACAACGCCGTTGAGCCGATTCGTCAGCTGGGGGGCAAGGTCAGCCTGCACGACGGCAGGCTGATTGTCGAGCAGCCCGACAACGGCTCTATAGACCGCGTCATTGACATCGTGCGCGCTGCAGGCGGACACATCATCAGCGTCAAGCCTTACCGACGCTCGTTGGAAGACCTGTTCGTGGAAACGATTCAAGGGGGCAAAGACATATGAACGCGACTTTTGCGATTGCAGGGGCGACCTTTGGCGAAGCCGTGCGCAAGCGTGTGCTAATGGTTATTTTGCTCGTCGCGCTGCTGATTCTGCTGATTAGCCCTGCCTTCGAGCCGTTCGCGGGCGGGCGCGGCGCCCGCACGCTCATTCTTAGCTTCGGATTCGGCGTGATTCAGCTTGCAGGAACTTTTATCGCCATCATCATGTGTACAGGCATGATCCCCACCGAGATTGAGCGCCGCACCATCTACACTATCCTCTCGAAGCCAGTACAGCGTTACCAATTCGTGCTGGGCAAATTCTTAGGTGCAGTAAGCACGCTCGGATTTATGTACCTGATGATGGGACTTGTGTTCCTGATGGCTTCACGCTTGGCTCTGGGGGAATTCAACCCAGAGATTATTCGCGGGCTGATAATGTTCTTCTTCCAAAGCTCGCTGCTGGCGGCGGTCGTGCTGTTTTTCTCCACCTTTGTCTCGCCCTTAGTGAACTACTTCCTATCAGGCGGAGTCTTTTTGCTGGGCAACCTTCTCAGCAGCTTTTTAGCCACCATCCAACGCGATCCCGAAGTAGTGCCGATTACTCGAATTCCTGTGCAGATACTGACAATTATCCTGCCTAACTTTGCAAACTTCAATGTGCAAAACCCCATCATCAATCCAGAACAAGTAATTACCGACCCGACAGCTTATATGGTGCAGACGCTCAGCTACGCGGTGGTCTATATGGCACTGCTGTTGGTCGCAAGCATGCTGATATTCAATCAGCGGGAGATGTAGGACGGTATGGCGAAGACGAAAACTGCACCTGAATGTACGACACGGTTTGCACGCGAACGCCGAACGCGCCAAGCAAGCCGAAGCGTGCCTGCAGCAACTGCGCACAATCCTTATCCGAGCGCGGTATTGAGACGGAGATGACAACGATGAGTAAGCGTAATTCCAGCAAGTTATGGATTGCAATCGTGGGACTGCTCCTGATTCAGGCGGGGTTGCAGACGCGCTTGTTCCCCCTGTGGGCGCGCGATTACGCGCCGAAGCAGGCGGCACCCGTTGGCTTGTCGCCCGATCAGCTGCTGGCAGCAGTCGCGGGATTCCGCGAATTCTTAGCGGCGATCCTGTGGGTGCGTGCCGATAGCTTCTTCGACTCGGGCAACTATGATGCGGTGCTGCCCATGCTGCGCTTGGTCACATGGCTCGACCCCCACAACTTGGATGTCTACTCTACAGGCGCTTGGCACATGGGCTATAACTTCACCGACGAGTCGCAACGCTCCGACCGACGCTACATTCCGATGGCGCTCAAGTTCCTTGAAGAGGGTATCCAGAACAATCCCGCCGTGTGGGATCTTTACTTCGAGATGGGCTGGATGTATTACCACAAAATCCAAGACCCTGTAAACGCCGTACCTTGGATGCAAATTGCCAATGAGTACCCCAAAATGGTACCTGCTCAACGCCACATGCTGGCGCACGCCTTCTTCAAGGCGGGACGCTTTGACAACGCTGTCGACCACTGGGCGCAGCTGTTGCTAAACGCCGAGAAAGATCGGGGTAAAGATTGGGAGTCAAACAATCTCTACGATGTGCGCCAGAACAACTTGGAAGATACTCTTCTGGATCTCCTGCGCCGCTACGGACCGAACCCTGAGACTCAACCGCCGATCCTGCTAAACTTTGACGCGCGTGTGAAGGTTGTGCGCCCGCGTGTGCTGCTGGTAGAGGGCACGCTCGGCATCCCGACCATCGGCGCGCGGGTGACGGTGATTCTGCGCGACAAGGGAAGAACTTTGGAATACAGTCCGAAGGCGCTGAAGACCTTCACTTTCGAGGTGGACTCGAAGCTCACCTACATGCAGGACTCGCTGGCAGTGCGCGAGGAGAAGTTCCGCCGCGAAATCGACATGAGCAAGGATCCGAAGATGTATCCGTTCAAGGCGGAAGAGTACGAGGTGGAGTTCATTTTCGAGCCGCGCTACGCTTCACCGCACATTCAGGCGCGTATCGGCTCGGACGGGATTGGAATGTACGACACACGGTACTTAGAGGAAGTGCGTGAACGACCCGCCCCGATTGAGGTGCCCGCGTATGCAAAAGTTTCCGAGTCGCTTCGTCGCGAGTTGGCGAACCCGGTGCGCGAGACGCGCTACTGGCGCGTGCGCAAGGTGATTCCGCTCACACGCGCCGACATCTTGATGTTGGGGAAGCGGGACGAATGATCTTTCCATTACGGGGCGAGGGGCGGCTGAGCGATCCGGGCGCGCGGCTGCGCCTCTTGTGGGAGCAGCGCAATATCGTGGTCATGCCTGGGGTCTTCAACGCAGCACTTGCCCGACTAGTACAGTTTCACGGCTACGAGGCGGTCTACATCTCAGGTGCAGGGGTAACGAATAGCCTGCTGGGGTTGCCCGATCATGCGTTCCTTAGCCTGCCTGAGATGACACAGATATGCCACTACATCACGGCAGCCGTTAGTATTCCTGCGATCGCTGACGCCGACACAGGCTACGGCGGTGCGCTGCAGACCGCTCGTGCAATCCACACGCTCGAACGCGCGGGACTGGCAGGCGTTCACATCGAAGACCAAGTCAGCCCCAAACGCTGCGGGCACTTGGAAGGCAAAGCGGTCGTGCCCGCTACCGAGATGGTTGCCAAAATTAGGGCAGCTGTGCAAGCGCGCAGCAACCCGAATTTCGTAATCATTGCCCGTACCGATGCCCGCGCGGTCGAGGGGCTGCAGGGGGCGATTGAACGCGCCAGACGCTACCTGGATGCAGGCGCGGACGCGATTTTTCCCGAAGCGCTCGAATCGCCTGACGAGTTCGAGCAGTTCGCTCGCGCGATACCCGCGCCCTTGATGGCAAATATGACCGAGTTTGGCAAAACGCCGTACCTGACCGTCAACGAGTTCGCTCAACTGGGCTACAAGATGGTCATCTTCCCGATGAGCTGTTTCCGCGCGATGATGCGTGCTGCAGAGCAGACGCTGCTGTGCCTGCGGCAGCACGGCACGCAGACACCAATGCTGGACGCAATGCAGACTCGCGCGGAGCTGTATGAACTGCTGGAGTACAACCGCTACTTGCAGTATGATCAGCAACTGGCGCAGGAATGAGCGAGAAGCGATTTGTGGCGGATAAGCTGCAACGGGTGCTGCCTGCCTACCCTGAGGACAGCCTGCTCCGCGCAGCGGAGTTGATGGCGCACGGCGGCGCAGGTGTGGTGCCGATTCTGGAATACGGTGCGCCCGTGGGCGTGCTGACCGAGGCGCGCCTGCGCACAGCCATCCAGCGCGGTGCTGACTGGTTGGAACCAGTGGCTCGGTGGATGGATGATAACTTCCTGCGCCTGCCTATCGATACGCCGTTGGAGACGGCGGCAGAGATCCTCGCCCACACCGAGCAGCCTGCGTTGGGTGTCGACCCGTGGGGACGATATGTGGGTGTGGTCACGCTGGCAGGACTGGCGGCGCGCCCCATCAGCTTGCCCCAACTGGGCACCATTGGTGGGATGGCGACCCCGCTGGGTGTCTACCTGACCAACGGTGCGACCAGCGCAGGCGCAGGCGGGCTGGGACTGATGCTCACTGGTGCGCTGCTGTTTTCCCTGTTTTTGCTGGCGCACTGGCTCGTGGTGGGCGGCATGTGGTGGGCGCAGCAGCAGTTCGGCGTCCCGTGGCACAGCTACTATAACTCGCCCTTCGCAGGGCAATGGTTCCTGTTCTCGGATGTGATGGGCTTAGTATTGCGTAGTTCAATCTTTGTCGTGTTTCTGTTGCTGATGCGCCTGCTGCCCATCGCAGGCACGCACGCAGCGGAACATATGGTTGTACACGCGATTGAGCGGGGCGAACCACTCACGCTGGAAGTGGTGCGTCGAATGCCTCGCGTGCATCCGCGCTGTGGCACGAACTTGGTCGCGGGGATCATGCTCTTTCTGGGGCTGTCGAAGGTGTTCCAGTTTGGTGTGCCCGACGGCGAGGCGCGCGATTTTGCGCTGCTGATGGCGCTGCTGGGCACATTGCTTTTTTGGCGCAGCTTCGGCACGCTGTTGCAGTGGGTCGCTACTACGAAGCCGCCGACCGACCGCCAGCTTATGCAGGCGATTCGCGTCGGTGAGGAGCTGTTGCGCAAGGCGCGTTCGCTCAGCGGCGCAACGCCCCCATTGGGATTACGCCTGCTGCATAGCGGGCTGCTGCAGATACTCATCGGCGCATGGGGCATGATGGCGCTCGTATACCTGCTGGAAAGCCTGCTGGGAATTACGCTCATCGTGCAGTAATTGAGTGTTTTTAGGGTGCGAAAGAGTGTCTGTTCGGGGCAGGGCTGGTGTCGAAGGCGTTTGAGGCGTTGTTGCCAAGTGTTGGGAGCAAGGTGGGTGAGTTGGGCACGGAGCGGGCACACTTGGATTTGTGCGAGCGTGCCGCGGGTGAGCAGAGCGCACAGGAGCCAGCGGATGCGGTCGCGTTGTGTGGGCGCATTTACCGCAGAGGCTTGCAATTCCCTTCTTTCAGGAGGTATACTTACTTTGGTTGGCCCCATGGTCTAGTGGTCTAGGACGCCTGGTTTTCAGCCAGGAGGACGGGGGTTCGAATCCCCCTGGGGTCACCATTTTTTAGTACTTTGCGCCCCGTATGGTCTCGTCCAGCCACTTGCGAATTGCCTCCAGCGCGTCAGGATTGAAGGTTTCCTCAATCTGCGCGTACTCACTGAACAGCCCCGTGTTCGCTTTTTGGAACATGTGATTGAGTCCTGGCAGGCGGCGCATGGCGATGCGTTTGTTGCCACCCCTGCGCAGGGCGCGTTCAATAGCGGGGAGGTTCTGTTCGGGGTCTACTTGCAGGTCTCGCTCGCCTGCGAGCGCCAGCACGGGGCAGCGCACTCGGCGCAGGTAAGGCGCGGGATCCAGCTTGAGGAAGGTGCGGAACCACGGGGAGGTATAGTTAGCAGCTTGGGCGCGGAGGGCGTTCTGTTGGTTCTCGGAGGCGTTTGGTGAGACACCCAGCGACTGCGTGAGCACCTCGTAGATGGCTTCCTGCGCTTTGGCATCGTCGCGCTCTTTGTGGACGATCTCAAAAACACGCTTTTGAACCACGCGATTGCGTGCAATCATCGCCTGATCGACGCCCAGTTTGCGGCTCACCAGTTCGGCTTGGCGGTACAGGATTTGCTCGCCGGGCACGCCTGTGCCTGCCAGCATAATCAGGAACGCGACCTCGCGCGGTGCTTTGGAGGCGGCAATTGCACATACCAGCGCGCCCTCACTGTGCCCCAGCAGTCCAATCCGCTTGCGGTCAATCTCTTTGCGTTTGTGCAGGTAGCGCACACCCGCCAGCGCGTCATCGGCAAAATCGAGCGTGGTCGCCGTGCGCATGTCGCCGCCCGAACCGCCCACCCCGCGGTCGTCCATGCGCAGCGTCGCGTAGCCTGCGCGGGTCAGGTAGTCTGCCAGCACCAGGAACGGCTTGTGCCCGAAAATCTCTTGGTCGCGGTTCTGCGCCCCTGACCCCGTGAAAAACACGATTGCGGGGAATGGTGGCTTGCCATCGGGCAGGGTCAGTGTGCCCGCCAGTTCGAACTTGCCTTTGGGTTGGGGCACGCGCACCTCCTCTGTGCGGTAGGGGAAAGGGGGCTTTGGCTCTTGAGGGCGTTTGGGCACAGGTGGCTCGCCGCGCGTTAGCGTCAGTGGCAGTTCCTGCCCGCCCTGTTTCCACACGCCTGTGATTTGTTTGCCATCTTCCGATAGCGTTCCCACGAACTCGCCCTGTATGGCGTCGGAACGGATGCGAATCGTGTTCCCATCCATCGTGGCGGTGCTGATAGGGATGCCCGTCGCGGCTTGGTCGGGGCTGTCGATGGTGCCGTGCAGTTGCCCGTCGGCATTGCGTTGCAGGCGGAACACCAGGCGCAACGGCTGTACGCCTGCCTGCAGCACGCCTGACCAGATGCCCTCGACGCTCTGTTGCCGTTTCATTCCTCGCCTCCTGTCCAGTAGTTTGGTGGCTCGCGCGTAATCGAGACACTGTGCGGGTGGCTCTCGCGCAGCCCGGAGTTGGTGATACGGATAAAGCGTGCCTTCTCGCGCAGTTCCTGCAGGTTGCGTGCGCCGACATAGCCCATTCCTGACCGCAAGCCGCCCACCAGTTGATGAATCGTCTCAGACAGCGGGCCGCGATACGGCACGCGCCCCTCGACGCCTTCAGGCACAATCTTGCGCGGGTCGGTCTGATAGTAGCGGTCGCTGGCGCCTTGGCGCATCGCGGCGACCGACCCCATGCCGCGATAGACCTTGTAGGCGCGGTTGCGGAAGATCTCGATTTCACCAGGTGACTCCTCGCAGCCTGCCAGCAGGTTGCCCAGCATTACGGTGTTTGCGCCCGCCGCCAACGCTTTCACGATGTCGCCCGAATAGCGGATACCGCCGTCTGCGATAATCGGTAGGTTCCACTTCTGCGCTTCGGCGGCGCACTCCATAATCGCGTGCAGTTGCGGCACGCCGACGCCAGCCACCACACGCGTGGTACAAATTGAGCCTGCGCCTAACCCCACGCGAATCGCGTTCGCGCCCGCTTCTGCCAGCGCCCGCACCCCCTCGCGCGTGGCGACATTGCCTGCGACCACCAGCAGGTCGGGCAAGGCACGCTTGATTAGCCGCACGGCGTTCAATACCCCCTGCGAGTGCCCGTGCGCCGAGTCGATAACGATAAAGTCCACGCCTGCCTCTGCCAACGCGCGTGCGCGCTCCACAGGCTGGCGCAGGGGTCCCACCGCCGCGCCGACCACCAAACGCCCTTTGTCGTCTTTGGTCGCATTGGGATGCTGGCGTATCTTCAGCAGGTCTTTGATGGTAATCAGCCCGCGCAGTTTGCCCTGCTCGTCCACAATAGGCAGTTTCTCGATTTTGTGCCGTTGCAGAATCTTCTCAGCATCCTCCAAGTTCGTGCCGACAGGCGCGGTAATCAGGTTCTCGCTGGTCATCACCTCGTGGATAGGGCGGTCAAAGCGGGTCTCGAATCGGATGTCGCGGTTCGTCAGAATGCCCACCAAGTACCCCCTCTCGTCGGTAATGGGCACGCCTGAGATGTGGTAGCGCTCCATCAGTTCCAGCGCGTCGCGCACGGTATGATTTGGCGACAGGTATATCGGGTCCCAAATCACGCCATGTTCGCTGCGCTTGACACGGTCGACTTCCAACGCCTGCTTTTCGGCGGGCATATTGCGGTGAATCACGCCGACACCGCCTTCCCGCGCCAGCGCGATAGCCATCCGCGACTCGGTCACAGTGTCCATCGGCGAACTCACGATGGGGATGCGCAGCCGAATGCTCCCCACCAGCGTCGTGCTAACATCGACTTCGTCGGGCAATACTTCAGAGTGGTTGGGCAGTAGCAGCACATCGTCAAAACTCAACGCTTCGGTCAGCCCCTGCATGCGACGCGCCTCCTGTGGCGTTGAATTGTACCCAATTCGCGTGCGCTAAAAGTGACCGACGCTCACCATATGGGCAACATCACAACACGCAACCAGAGGGCTTCCCCCGAAGCGGGGGGAACCTTCAGGAGGAAGCAATTCATGGACTCTGGGCACACGATTGGTATCGTACCAATCGCGCCGTCAAAGTTCACAAATTTCTGCGCGTGCAGAATCCCTCCCTGCCTTCACCCCTCTTGGACGCCGTGCCTGAGCCTGCGAGTCGAATTACGCTGGGCGCAGGTCTGGCAGGCTTGCTAGGGCTGCGCCGTCGGCAGACGCACGGCTGACCCCGCCTGAACGCAATTCCACATGCGCAGAAATCGGCGAATTCTGGTCATACGATTGCTAACCTATCTCCCGCAGGTGCAGCAAACCTCGGTCAGCACCTTACACCCTTGCTGTCTCGTTGGGCAGTAGGATGTGCAGCCGAGTGTCGCGGCTGCCCAGCATGCGCTTGTGTTGGCGCGGCTTGTGGCGCACCCGCGCGAGGATCACCTGCGCGCGGTAGGCGGTGAGTTTGCCCTTCTGCACCAGCGCCCACGCATCCTCGTCGACGCCAATCCCGACAAGGCTCGGATGCTCCAGCAGGGCGCACAGCAGGCGCGGCAGCCGCTGCCGCTTGAGAAAGTGCTGGTCGACGATAGCGTTCGGCAATACGCCGATGGCGGGCGCGGTGGGGCTTGCGCCGACTTTGAGGTCGCCGTCGAGTGCGTGGTCGCCAGTGGGCATGCGCGCGCCCATCAGCGACGCGCCCGCGCTCGTACCGCCTACCACCCCGCCCCGCGCCACGACGCCCCGTATCGCCTCCAGCAACGCCGCCGAACCGCCCAGCCGCTCCATGAAGCGGTTCTGGTCGCCGCCAGGGATCCAAACGCCCCGCGCCGACTGCACCAGCGCAATCAGTTCGCCCGCGTCCAGTGTGTCTGGCGCGACGACATCCTGTGCGCCGTTCTCGGCGAAAAACGCGGCGGATCGCTGCCCGCCCCGTACGACATCCGCCTGCACATGCGCCAAGATGACAATCCGCGCGTTCGCGCCGCCCGCCAGCCGCAGCATCGTCTGGGGCACTTCGGGCGGTGTGCTGCCCCCGCCCGCCAAGATAACCGCGCCACGCATAGCCACCTACGGCGCGCGCTTGCAACGCGCTCGTCTGTGAAGGATACCTCGATTCCACCCTGCAAACGGGGTATAATGCGAAAATGGGAGTTATGAGTCAGCGTGACCATCGGTTGTCGGTGCTGGAGAACTATCGTCGGGCGACCTCTATCGGCGCGTATGATCGACCTCCCACGGGGCTGTTTGGCAAGCACGACCATGTGCGCATGCTGTGGGAAGATGTCTGCACACGGCGCTATTTGCGGGAATTCCTTCGCGACACAACCGAGCTTAAAGAGCCGCTCTGCGTTGCCGACTTAGGCTGCGGTTCAGGCGAAGGGTTCAGGCTACTTTTTCACGCTACGACCGACGAAGGAGCTGTTCTTGCTGAGCAGCGCCTCCACAGCTATATTGGCTTTGACA
>Ga0197142_1003168_pt1 | contig 13958 bp, 12 predicted proteins | sample GBS60_MetaG_FD_148614 | JGI IMG/M metagenome (GOLD analysis project Ga0197142, IMG submission 148614) | Sediment microbial communities from Great Boiling Springs, Gerlach, Nevada, United States - GBS 60_MetaG | ecosystem: Environmental > Aquatic > Thermal springs > Hot (42-90C) > Sediment... | reverse complement strand
CAGGATGGCATTGGCTAATTCCGCCGGGTTGTCCGGAGGAACCAAAAGGATCGACTGCTCGTGCCCGAACACTTCCCGCACGGCTGGGGTATCAGCGGAAACGACGGCCCGCCCCACCGCTGCGCATTGGTAAAGCTTGTTCGGGATCACCATGGAAGCCTTGATGCCCCCGCTAAAAATGCCGAGACACACGTCGTGCTCGGAAATCAACTGCGGCAGCGCTTCATAGTCGACCCAGCCACCAAGCACCATGTTGGGCAACGCGGAAGCGGACACCTCGGAAGCAACCTGGCTATAACCCCATCCGGCACCACGAAGCGTAAGTTGGATCTCACGCTCTTCCCGCAGGAGCCTAGCGGCCTCGAGAATTATCTGGACACCGTGCAGAGGCAAAAACGACCCGTAGAAGAGCACCTTGGTCGTTCCTGTGCGACGGGAATACGGCATCGCGCGAAACGCGTTTGTGTCGCAACCGAGATAGAACACTCGCACCTTCGTCCGTGGAAGATCGAACTCGCGACACAGAAACTCCGCATGCGCCACGGTGTCGATGACAATCCGGTCGGCAGCAGAAAGACTCCAGCGGTCGAGTCGATGGACCATCCGTGCCCGCTTGCTGCCCGCTGGGAAGACCGCTCGATCCAGGACGACCGTCTCCCAAAGGGTTACCAAAGGCGCAAACACGAGCGGGCGCTGCTTTGCAAGGCCAAGGGATTTCGCAACCAGCACATCGAAATTCCCCTGAAAGCCGGCCACCAAGATGCTCGCCGGGCAACGCCTGACCGCGCGAGCGAACGACCATGCGGCCCGGAGATAGGCTGTGCCTAGCACGGGAAGTCGCCCAAGCCGAAAAAACTCGGGAAGCTTTACGGGCTCCGATTCCCATGGCGAGTTGTGACACGACAGCACTTCGCATGCTGCATCGCGGGCCGCCTGCTCCAAAATGCGACTTACGGTGTATGCCTTCGGATAGGTGCCAAAGAAACACAGCCGCAACGAAGGCGTTGCCGCTGGGTTCTCATTCAAGCCTCGGCCCTCCGCCGCTCGGCTTGAGAATCGGCGCGAACATTCTTTTCGACATGGGGCAACTGTTCGTCAAGTTCCAGGCAACGCAGGCGAAACAAAACATCCTCGATCAAGTTGCGGTTTCCCGCAATCAAGTCCGCCAGCAGACCAATCAGGACCGTTTGGAACCCGATGATGATCAGCAACACCGTGAGGAGCAGCGACTGGATGTGTCCGCCGCCGGTGCCCTGCACGTAGAAGTACAAAAATCGGATACCAGGAATCAGTCCGAGTATAATCAGGAGCCCACCGACGTAGGAAAAGACCTTGAGTGGTTCGTAGAGAGCGTAAATCCTGACGATCGTTGCCGCCGAACGCTTGACGTACTCCCAGATCGAGTGGAAGAGTTTCGAGTCTCGCGTCGGGTTGGTCTTGACCGGCACGTGAGTGACCGGAAGGCGTTTTTTCCCTGCTTGGATGATTGTTTCGATGGTGTAGGTGAAGTCCGAAATCACGTTGAGCCGCAGGGCAGCTTCCCGACTCAACGCGCGGAAACCGCTGGTTGTGTCGGGAATCGACGTGCCCGAGAGAGTGCGCACCACCCAACTGCCGTAGTACTGCAACAGGCGCTTACTGCGCGAAAAGTGCCGCACAGAAGCCGGATCGCGATCGCCGACGACCATGTCGGCTTTGCCTTCGAGAATCGGACGAATCAAAGCCGGGATATCTTCGCCGCTGTATTGGTTGTCCCCATCGGTGTTGACGATCACATCTGCACCTAATCGAAGGCAGGCATCGAGCCCCGCTCGAAAAGCTCGAGCCAAGCCCCGGTTATTCGGGAAGCGCAAGATGTAGTCGGCGCCTTCTTGTCGCGCCACTTCGGCTGTGCGATCACGGGAGCCGTCGTCGATCACTAAGATTTCGACAAGATCCACACCGGGAACCGTCCGCGGCAGGGACCGCAATGTGGCAGCAAGATGCGCTTCCTCGTCAAGGCAAGGAATCTGGATGATGAGTTTTCGTGGCTTCATCGGGGTTGACCGCCAAACAAGTTGTCACCGAGGCGGACAAGAGTCAAACCTTTGGTTCACGGTCTGATCTGAAAAGGTTTTCGGCTTGGAAACGATTTTCGCTCTCCTGTTTTCCGCCGCGATCTGGTTTGCCTGCCTCTATCTTCCCGGATGGTGTTGGTCGCCTTGGCTTTTAGCAAAAAAGCAAACAGGCAACGGCGCTAAGCTGCCCGCCCGGCTCTTCGTGGAAGTTGCCGTCAGCGTCGCGGCGACCTCGTGGACTGGCTTTGCCTTGCTCGAGGCCGGTTTGTTTTCCCCTGGGGCGCTCGTAGCTGCCCTCGCTGCCGTTTCTGCACTCGGTTGGATTTTGTCGCGCGGCGAATCCCGCCTGCCGTACAGTCGAACGGATTTGGCTTTCTTGCTCGTTGCCATCGTCATGGTGCCGTTTTTTTTTCCGCCCTACCATGCCCGTGTAGGCTCGAGCGATGCCACGGGTTATTTGGCAGCGGGGATCCACGTCGCGCGCAGCGGCTCGCTCGTCGTGCACGATCCAACCGTGACACTGATGGAGCCGGACTTACGACGGGCGTTCTTTCCCAGCGTTGCATTCGATCGGGGATCCCCGCCGTACTTACGCTTGGAGGGCGGATATATCTTGCGCAGCTTGGACGCCGGTGACGTGCTGCCTGCGTTCCACCACGGCATCGTCCCCTGGGTCGCACTGGCCGTGGCGACCATGGGCGAGGCACGAGCAGAATGGGTGTTTTCCGCGTTCGGGGTGCTGAGTTGTGTTGCCGTGTGGGCCGCGGCAACGACTCTCGGCCTTGGCCGACGATTTTCGGCGCTGCCTTTGCTCGCGACAGCTAGCCAAGCTCCGTTTTTCTTTTACGCCCGGTTTCCGATGCCCGAGGTGCCAGCCAGTTTCTTCCTTTGGTCAGGAGTTGCACTTTGTGCGTGCGTGAAACAGCGCCGTCTTCTCACGTTGGCGGGGTTTTTACTCGGCTGTGCCGGACTTTTGCGGATGGAGAACGCTTTTTTTGCGGCGGCCGCTGTGATTGCTTTGTTGGCAACGCGGCCCACCAAAGAACTCGTTCCACTCATTCTCGGAACCTTGGTCCTCGCCGCGCACGCTCTTGCGCACGCAGCCCTGTGGCGAACGCACTATTGGGGGAACCTCACAGGATTCTTTTCGGCTCACTGGGAGGTGTTTCCCGCGATCCTCTTGGCACTTCTCACCGCCTACGCGCTCGGTTCTCGAAGCCGCGCGGAAGGCGCTTTGCTCCCTTGGGTACCAAAGGTGTGGTTCCCTGGTGCAGTGACTGGTCTTGTCGCTTACTCGTTGTACTTCGGACCAAGCGACCCTTGGCGCCTTCTTCTCCATTGGTGCGGCGCTATTCCGGTACTTGCCGGGTTCGTGGCCCTTGGGATGGCTGGGACCATCTCCGACAAGCTCGCAACTCACCTGACGGCTTGGCTCACTGCATTTGCGGGTGCTGTATTCTTACTCGCCCCGAACGCAACCCCGGTCGATCTCTGGGTCGTCCGCCGGCTCGTGCCCGTCGTGCTCCCTGGACTCTCCCTTCTCGCATGGCTCGCTGTCGCGGCCTGCTTGCGGCGTCTCACCGTGGCGACAAAACGTCTGGTCGTAGGGATTCTCATCGCGGCCTGGTTCACCAGTAGCGTCCCGCCTTTATGGCGCATACTGCGCCAGCCTTATTACGCTTCAGCTCGCACGCACGAGGCTGTGCTTACGGAAACCTTAACTTCGCCGTGCGTCGCCCTCGTTCATGGAAGCGTAGCGCCACTGAGTTTTCCGCCGCTGCTTTGGGCAAAGCGCGGCTGCCCGATTTTTTACTTCCGCACGGAGGCGAGATGGGAGCTTGTTGAGCTTCTGCTCGCTCTGCGCCAACAACCGGGAGCGGTCTATCTGATCACACCTGCCGATCAATCAGCGCTTCCGCCCGCCACTGCGCCAGGCCGTTGGATACCTTTACACACCTACACTTTTCCTCTCGCCAGCCCCTTCTTTTCGACCGACGAAACGCTCACTTGGAAAGAGGTCCGCCTCAGCGCCTATCGCTGGGTTCCACCTTGATCCAGGATGGGCCCCGACGACTGAGACATAGCCTAAGGCTTCACTACACGTACCATTTCGACCACGATCGAGAGTGACCGTGCCGGCATGCAGAAGAATCGCAGGTGCGCCGCGTCACAAAACACGATGCATTTAGCTTCAGCGCACCTTCCCCGGTTTACGGTCTGGCATTCGGGCGGCTAGGCCCTGCCAACCGGGATTCAGCCCACCGCAGCCGGTACTCTGCAGACGAAGGTCCGACTGCCCCCTTCGGCAGGGAGAGCCAACAATGGGAGAGCGTGGTTGGCTGCAGTACTAAACGCGCCGATTGTAGTTTACAACAAAAAAAGCCGGCGCCCGGACCGCATCCGAACGCCGGCCAGCTCGACCTTGCCTAAAGCCGGTCCCTCAATTCAAGATTCCCGGGCGCGCGACCACGAACCCATCGTCACAGTTCACCACCTCCGCACTCAAGATTTCCACGTTTTGCCCCGCCAACCCGGTAGGCAAGCCAGTTTGAACAAAGCACTGATCAAGGGTTTGGGTCCCCAGCACGACCCCCCGCGGATTCGCGGTGAAGCAGTTGGCAGCACTCAGTTTGCACTCCACGACGGTGTCTTGGAACGTGACCAGGGCGTTAGTTTTGGGCGGATGCTTGGTTGTAATTCCAGAGCGGGTAGTACGCACAGTGAGCCGTACCTTTACACGCTGCCCGTTTTGCAGCCCGAACATCAGCAGCTTTACTTTTCCTTGCCCGCCCGTGGCCGGGAACCGGCGCACGTCCAAGCGACCAAACTTCATCGGTGCGCCAACCGGATTGGAGCCTGCAGGTGGCGGCAGCGGATCCGAATGAACCGCAAGGCAACCAGAGGAAGGCAGGTTGCTTGTGGTTACTGTAAGGCCTCCTGGAGTACAGCTATCGAACGCTCGCGCGAGCCAGCTGGAGAACTTGATGGCCCTGGTCGGGAAACCCGTCTGAGCGTGAGCAACACTGCCCACGGCCATGATTCCCACACCCGCCAATACGCCGATCACTGCCTTTTTCATTTTCACCCTCCCTTTCTTGGCTCCGTACACCAATTGCCCAAACATTGTCAAGAATTATCGCACCACACCGCTGCGCGCGAGTTCTTTTCCGGTGGCCACGTTTACCAAGCTTGCGCCGATCACCTCAATATTGTTCACGCCCGTTCCCCCGCCAAGGTTGTTGTTCGGGGCCAAACACGTATTGAGGTCAGTCGCGCCGACAACCGTTCCATTGGGTCGGACCACAAAAGCGTCTGGAGAGGCGGGACAATCAACCGTCACGTCCGCAAAAGTGACAGTGGCGTTGCTCTTCGGCGGGTGTTTTGTGCTCACCCCTTTGCGTGTCACACGCAGCACGAGCCGCACGCGCACACTTTCACCAAACGTGAAACCGCGCCCATACAGCCGAATCTTTCCGGTTTTGGAAACTCGTAGTCTGGCAAAGTTATACGGGAGGGCACTGTCCGTCACGCTGTTCGCAGCCAAGCATCCACTACTTGGGACGTTTGTCGGCGACGTCACCGTCAACCCCGCAGGCGTGCAGGAATCAAAAGCCCGCGCCATCCACGTGTCATATGCTGGCGCCCTTTTCGGATAATTCGGAAGCGTTTGCGCCCCGGCCGAGCCCGCTAATAAAAGCGCGACGAGACCTCCCGCCGCGCTGAGCCCTACTACTTTCCCTCTCAAAAACGGAGCCTTCCACATGGTCCATGCCTCCCCTAACGTCGCGCGCATCATCGGAGCACCCCCGGTCGAGCAAACACTTTATTGCCATTGTCGGCATTCACCAAGGCTATGTCGACAATCTCAATGTTACCCGTCGCCAGCCCTGGGTATGGAGCCAAGCAATCCGAGAGATTGATGCTCGCCCCCAGAACACCGGTCGGGTACACAATCACGAACCCGAAGGGGGGAGGCCCGCAAATAACACTTTGATCCGCAAACGTTACGCGCGCGTTCGTCTTCGGGGGGTGCTTTGTGTTTACACCGTTCTTTGTGACCCGAACGGTCAACTGCACCTTCACTCGTCCCCCGGGCACCATCCCGCGGCCAAACAATTTGATCTTCCCACTGCCTCGGGCAATCCGTACTTTGCCGAAGTCCATGGTCATCTGATCGTCCACGATGCTCGCAGTGGTCAAGCATCCTGAACTCGGCAACTGCGGGCTCGTGACGGTAAGACCTCCTGGAGTACACGGGTCAAATGCACGTACCAACGATGCCGAAAAGGAACGCGCAACCTTCGGGAACTGCACTGTCTGCGCAGCTGCTTCGTGACTTACAATCAGAAGCATGCTGCTAAGCACGGCCCCTCCTAAACCGAGGAACTTTCTTTTTCTCATTGGTTCCCTCCTCATTGGCTTACGTACTCAAGACGCTACCTGATCTTCTTACTTCCCTATTCTCCCGTTGGCTGCAAGCCTTTTGCCGCAGCCGCTTTCCTTTGTCAAGAAAAAAAACCGCAGGAGTCATTTCGACGCACTGGTCTATTGAGGAACCGGCGGGACACGAATCCCACCACAGTAAATTAATGTCGCTTGCTTCGAACTGCTCCACCCGGCAACCTGAGTGACCATGTCTCTAGTTTCGCAACCGCGGGCTCCGACTAATCGGCCGGTGCCTTGGTGGTTTCTCGGAGCGAACTGTGTCTGTGCCTGGAGTATCGCGATCGCATCGTACTGGGGAGCCAACCGACCCGCAACGAACGACTTTGAGCGCTTCGATAATCTCTGGCTGAGTTTCCTTTTTTTTCTGCTGTTTGCCGGTTGGGGGGCCGCCTATTTGGCCTACGCCACGCGCTTACTCCAGCAGCGCCCTGTGTCTCTAAGCGGAAAAAACCCTCATCCTTCCTCTGGCTAGCGTAATGGTTCCGCTGCTCGTGTCATTTCCTGTCGGTTCCCGTGACGTCTTCGCGTATGTCTTTTACGGCAAAATGTGGGGCCACTATGGCGCGAACCCTTTTCTTCACGCTCCCAGCGAATTTTTACACGACAGCTGGTACGAACTCCTGTAAGCGTGGTGGAAAAAAGGGGCTGCTGGATACGGTCCGTTGTTCATCCTACAACCGCGCGTCTTGTTCGCGCTGAGCGGCAACAACATGGTTGCTGCCATTGCCGCGTCGAAACTCTTCAATCTGCTCGTTCTACTCGTTCTATTGGTAGCCATTTGGCTGTGGCGCCAACTGAGTAAGGATCGCCGTTTCGACGCAACAGTACCGGCCGCAGCATTGCTGTTCGTGTGGAACCCTTTGGTTTTGTTTGAAGGCTTGTCTTCCGCACACAGCGATTTGGTCATGGCCGCTTGCCTTCTCGGCGCGTACGTCAACTGGGTGCGTGAGCGACGGCTTCGTTTTGCCGCGCTGTGGACGCTCTCCGTTTGGTACAAGTGGTACTCCCTCTTACTTGGGCCGGTGTTCTTATTTTGGTGGTGTAAGCAGTTCGGCCGCACGCGTTGGCTCATCCACGGCATCGGCATGGCGGCAGTGGTGATCGGTGTCTCTGGTCTCTCGCTCGCACCCTACGGTGACGTCGCGTACACGATCTTGCGAAAACCGTGGGAAATTAAAATCGGCAGTTCGTTATTCCCCACGGAACTCCCTCCGACGCTATGGCCGCTCTTTTGGTTCACGTTGGAGAGTGGTTGGTTCGAAGCGCCCTTTGGTCGGCAACTGTTCGACTTGGCTCGCTACATCACCGCCGGGATCTTGGCCGCCGCTTGGTTCTGTCACCGCCGAAGAGCAAAGCCACATCCAGAATTGGTTGCGCAAGACTGCTTTGTTGTTTTATAGATCATGCACGCATTTTTGGTCCCGGTGTTGTGGCCCTGGCACTTACTGCCCACCTTGGTGTTTGGCCTGTTAGCGGGAGACAAACGTCTCGTCGCGCTCACCGCTGCGATCACGCTGATTGCCATGCTCAGCTACTTTTTGACTTTTTCGGTAGCGACGCTGGCAGTTCTTTCAGCCGGAGCTAGCGTATGGACGTTGCGCCGAGCGACTGCAGAGCGGGGTTCAGCAACGAAGGCTCGCGAGGTGTGAATTTCACCCCGCATTGGTTTCGCGTGTCAGTCGTTCTAACGCGGCGCGAGCCGCCTCACGCTCTGCAGCGCGTTTACTCTTCCCTTCTCCTCGAGCCATTATGACGCCGTTTATACTTACGTCGACGACGAACCACCGAGCGTGGTCGGGGCCGCTCGCTGCGGCGGTTACGTACCGTGGCGTCGTTCCATAGCGCGATTGGCAGAGTTCTTGGAGCGCCGTCTTCGGGTCGAAACGCGTTCGTTTTGGCAGATGCGCTAACTCCTCACGAAAATGGGCTTCCACGCACCTGCGAGAAGCCTCGCAGCCGCCATCTAAGTACACCGCACCCAATACGGCTTCATAGCTCGCCGCTAAAATCGATTCCTTCCGTCGACCACCGGATTTTTCTTCTCCGCGCCCCAACGCAATCGCTTCGTGCAGCCCTAAAGCGCGCGCCTTGGCTGCCAAGGCTTCCGTATTGACCATAGCTGCACGGTACTGCGAGAGTTCGCCTTCTGCAGCGTTCGGATAGCGTTGCAAAAGAAGATCGCTGAGCATCAGCCCCAGTACTGCATCGCCGAGAAACTCGAGCTGCTCCATGCGGTGAGGACCCGGACTGGGCAGTGCCGAGGGGTGCGTCAGTGCCGCCTCGAGCAACGCTTGGTCGGCAAAGCGGTGGCCAAGCCGCTCTTGTAGTTCCCCAAGCGCGCTGGCACGCCGTGTCACGCGACTTGCTTTGTCCATACCCCCAATAACCGCCCTTCTTCCTGAGCGACGATCCGCACAGCAATTTCGACGTTGCTGGGAGGCAACCCCGAAACGAAAACCCGTTGGTAGTTTCGCGAGTACCCGCCTGCATAACCCTCCCGACGCTGTCGCTCCTCGATCAGCACTTGCAACTCCCGACCAACGAATTGGCGTGCAAAGGTCTCTCGCTTGCAGCTCCCGAGCGCCCGCACTTTCCGAGCACGCTCATGGACCACTTGGGGCGGCAAGTGTCCTGGTAGCTTTGCCGCGGTGGTTCCCTGGCGCACCGAATAAGGGAACACGTGAAAGTACGTCAGCGGAAGCGACTCGAAGAACTCGAGCCCTTGTTGGAATTCGGTTGCATCTTCCCCGGGGAATCCAGCGATGATGTCGGTGCCGATGGCAGCGTCAGGAAACTGCCTGCGGATCTCCGTCACAAGAGAACGCACAAATGACGTGTCGTAACGCCGCCGCATCCTGCGCAGTACCGAATCGACGCCTGCTTGAATGGGGATATGAAAGTGAGAGCAGAGCTCGGGCGCCGTTTCGAACAAGCGCAACAATCGCGGGGTGACCTCCGGTGGGTCAATGGAGCTGAGACGCAATCGCGGAATACGCCCCCTCTCGGCCAGCATTTCCACCAGGTCCGCGAGCTCCAGTCGCGGGGACAAGTCATTCCCCCATGCCCCCAGATGCACACCGGTCAGAACGACCTCTTGGATGCCCAAGTCTGCAAGCGACTCGTACTCCTCCAGAACCTGCCGCGGAGGAACGCTCCGGCTCGCTCCCCGGGACATCGGCACAATGCAAAACGAGCAGAATAGATCGCATCCCTCCTGCACTTTGAGAAAGGCCCGTGTGTGCCCCAATGGTGCACCTGCCCCGACCGTGCGCACATTCCGTGCTGTGCGTAGGTCGTTCACAAGAATTCGGGAACCGATCTCCTTGCAGACAGCCTGAACAAGATCGTCCAGCCGGTTCAAGCCGATGACAGCGTCGACTTCTGGAATCGCTGCACGATGCGGTGCTGCTTGTGCGAAACAGCCAGTGACAATGACCTTCGCCTTCGGATTTTGCCGTCGGGCACGACGCGCAAGTTGCTTACTCTCCGCGTCTGCCCGGTCGGTTACCGTGCAAGAGTTCACGATGTACACGTCAGCGGCTTGGTCGAACTCGACGATGGCACACCCTCGTTGCTCCAAGGCGCGAGCAATGGCGGTCGAATCATATTGATTCACCTTACACCCGAGGGTGGTAATCGCCACGCGCAAGCCGCTTGCTTCGCTTGGGGAGTCAGAGCGCAACATCGATCCAGCCTCCGCCTACGACCCGATCTCCATCGTACAGCACGGCAGCCTGGCCCGGCGTGACAGCCTGGAGGCCACGAGGGGCACGAACCAGGAAATCCTTCTGCGAAACACTCTCCACCACTGCTGGCACGGGCTGAAACCGCGAACGAATCTTGACCGACAGCGGTTGACCTGGATCTGGCAACGCCGGCACCAGCCAGTTTGCATTGCGCGCTCGCAGTCCACGAGCCGCTGTCGCTGACTTCGGCCCTACTCGTACCGTTCCGGTATCCGACTCCAGCGAAACCACATACCGCGGAGAGCCAACACCGATCCCCAACCCACGGCGCTGGCCAACAGTGAACCGGTGAATTCCCTTATGCGAGGCAAGCACACGCCCGCTCTCGTCTACAATCACTCCCGCGCGGCCCGCACGCCCAGAGTACTCTTCGACGAACTGCGCGTAACTCTTGCCTGCGACAAAGCAGACTTCCTGACTTTCTGGTTTCTCTGCAACCGGCAAATCCCATTCGCGGGCAAGTTCACGCACCTCTTCCTTGGTCTTGTCGCCGACCGGCAACAGCAACCGTTCCAACAAGCCGCGCGGAATGCCAAACAGGAAGTAGGACTGATCTTTGGCGCCGTACGTTGCGGCTCGAAGTTGCACTGCCCCAGTTTCCATATCGCGAACGACTCGCGCGTAATGGCCGGTGGCTAAATATTCCGCACCAAGGGATCGAGCACGTTGCCACAAGGCGTCGAACTTCACGAACTGATTGCACAGAGCGCACGGGTTCGGGGTGCGACCGCTCAGGTACTCCTCGACAAACGGCCTGACGACGTGCCTTTCAAACGGAACCGAGAAATCCATCACGTAAAATGGAATGCCGATCCGATTTGCAACCCGTCGCGCGTCCAGAAAGTCATCCAAAGAACAGCACCCGCTCTCGCTGGGTCCGGTCCAAAGCCGCATCGCCACCCCAATTACTTCATGCCCGTCCCGAGCCAGCAACGCGGCAGCGACCGAACTATCCACGCCGCCGCTCATCGCGACTACGACTCGAGCCATGTCTCGCGCTCCGTCGCGGGCTGGCCGACTTCGTCACGTAACCGGTGCACAGCATCGACGACCAGCTCGCCAGCAGCATCGATAAGCGCCTCGCTGATGTCGCGCCCTAAACTGAAACGCACTGCATTCCGCGCGAGATCGGCGGCGACCCCGATTGCCAACAGCACGTGCGAAGGCTCGGCCGCCCCAGCCGCGCAAGCGGAGCCGGCCGAAACACACACGCCTGATAAGTCCAGCGCTGCGATGAGCGCATCGGCATTCACGCCCTCGAACGCCACCATCAGTGTGTTGGGGAGAGACTGATCTCCTAAGCCACTAAACCGCCACACCCCGGGGACTTCAGCCAACTGTGCCCATAACCGATCGCGGCAGCGGCGAGTACTTTGAACGAACGCATCCAATTCGCCGGTGGCCAGGGCCAAAGCCCGTGCCATCCCGACGATCCCAGCAACGTTTTCGGTTCCGGCACGAAGCCCGCGCTCCTGCGAGCCACCGCGGAGCAACGGCGCAAGTTCGACCCCCTTGCGCACAACGACACAACCAACACCTTTGGGCCCGCCAAACTTGTGAGCCGAAATCGAGAGAAGATCCGCAAGCGCGGGGTTCACGGGAATTTTGCCAACCGCCTGAACAGCATCGGAATGCAGGACCACTTGCCGCACCCGGCAAATACGGGAGATTTCGGCCATGGGCTGGATCGTGCCAATTTCATTGTTTGCCCAGCCAATCGAGGCAAAACGAACCCTGTCATCCCTCAGGAGCTCTTCGAACTGCTCCAGGTCGAGGGTGCCGTCCGCAAAGACCCGTGCGTAGCGAATTTCCCAGCCCAACTGCCGCAAGAATTCCAGTGGGCGCAATACCGACGAGTGTTCGATCGGGGTCGTGACGATTACCCCGGGCGCCCCACTGAACGCCAGCCCTAACAACGCGAGGTGATTTGCCTCCGTACCTCCGCTGGTGAACACCACCTCGCTTCGCCCCGTTCCCAACGCACGCGCAACGACAGAACGAGCGTCTTCGATGGCCACGCGCGCGGCACTCCCAAGCCGGTGTACGCTTGACGGGTTTCCATAGGCCGCGTGCAAAAACGGCATCATGGCGGCAAGGGCTTCTGGCCGCAGCGGGGTCGTCGCATTGGCGTCCAAGTAAATGATGTCTTTTTCGTGCATACCACAAGGCTCAGGGCTGGCTTGTCATTGGGAATGGTCGCCATTCGGGGCACCGTTCCCATGAACGGCTACGCCAAGTGTGATTACTTCGGCTGCGAAGAGGTTGCCTGAGCTTTCTCACGCTTTTGCCGTTTGCGGTCCTTATAGAGTTTGTAGTCGATACTATCCACGAGGGCTTGCCAGCTGGCCTCGATCACGTTTTGCGACACGCCGACGGTACCCCAACGGTCCTTGCCGTCGCCGGACTCGATCAAGACGCGCACCGTTGCCTTTGTGCCCTCTCCTCCTCCGAGCACGCGCACCTTGTAGTCGAGCAGTTGGACCTCATCGATCTGGGGGTAGAACTTCCGCAGGGCCTTTCGTAACGCATTGTCCAGAGCGTTTACGGGACCATTGCCTTGCGCCGCCGTGTGCTCCACCTGACCATCCGGCCCTTCGATCATGATCGTCGCTTCGGAAAGCGGCGGCTCGTCTTCGCGTAGTTTTTCGTCGATCACCCGAAAACCGATCAGCCGAAAGTGGCGCGTACGCTTGCCATTTACTCCCTTCTGGAGCAACAGTTCGAACGAGGCCTCAGCACCTTCGAATTGAAATCCACGGCTCTCCAGTTCTTTCACCTCTTGCAGGACGCGACGCACGGACGGCTTAAGTACTTCGGTGTCGAGGCCAAATTCCTTTGCCTTGTACAAGATATTGCCTTTGCCAGAGAGATCCGAAACCAGCACCCGCTGACGATTCCCCACGAGTGCAGGGTCGATGTGCTCGTAGGTGCGGGCATTCTTTTGGACCGCCGCAACGTGAACTCCGCCTTTATGAGCAAACGCGCTCAGGCCCACGTAGGGCTGCCGCTTGTTCGGCTCGAGGTTCGCCAGCTCCCACACGAAATGGGAAAGTTCCCGTAGCTGCCGGAGCTGTGCGGAGGACACCACCCGGTAGCCCATTTTGAGCTGCAGGTTTGCCACGATGGAGCACAGGTTCGCGTTGCCGCATCGTTCGCCGATTCCATTGATGGTGCCTTGCACCTGACGCACACCGTGCTGCACCGCAATCAAGCTGTTCGCCACTGCCAGCTCGGCGTCGTTGTGGCAGTGAATGCCAAGCGCCACGTTCACGGCGGCACGCACTGCATCCACCCCAGCGGCGACTTCGTCAGGCAAGCGACCTCCGTTCGTTTCGCAAAGACACACGAGGTCCGCCCCCGCCTCGGCGGCCACGAGACAACATTCTACTGCATACTCTGGATTGGCAACGAAGCCGTCGAAAAAATGTTCGGCGTCGAAAATGACCGTGTCGGTGTGTCGCTTCAGGTAGGCGATGCTTTCATAAATCAGCTCCAAGTTTGCCTGCAGCGGGATGCGTAGATCCTCGCGCACGTGCAAGTCCCAGGTCTTTCCAAAGATCGTCACTACCGGCGTTTCGACCTGTACGAGTTTGCGAAAGATCGAATCTTCATGAGGTCTGAGGCCAGCCCGACACGTTGCCCCAAAGGCAGCGATTTTTGCCTGCTTCAACCGCAGCTTTTTCGCTTCGCGGAAAAACGCCTCGTCTCG
>Ga0197142_1003167_pt1 | contig 13963 bp, 12 predicted proteins | sample GBS60_MetaG_FD_148614 | JGI IMG/M metagenome (GOLD analysis project Ga0197142, IMG submission 148614) | Sediment microbial communities from Great Boiling Springs, Gerlach, Nevada, United States - GBS 60_MetaG | ecosystem: Environmental > Aquatic > Thermal springs > Hot (42-90C) > Sediment... | reverse complement strand
TTCAAAGTCAGGCAAGTAATAGCTTTTTGCATCGACCCAGTCCGCTGCATTCGGTGAGAGGTTCCAGAAGTGGAGTGAGCCATCAACTGCCCAAACATTTCTTCCACCCTGTGGTTCATCAGAACCAGTCAAACCAATGATAATTGCATCCCAGTCACCAACGTTGAGCATTCTGTTTACAAGCGTGTTGAAGTCACCAGGAACAAATGTAACATCCATACCAAGTTGCTTGAGAGCTGCTGTTATGATGTTACCCATACCTTCCCTAACTACGTTACCAGCGTTTGTTTCAATCATGAATTTTACTGGTCTGCCCTTGCTGTCGATAAGTCTTCCGTTCTTATCCCAGCTGAATCCACCAAGTCTGAGCTCTGCTCTTGCCTTGTTAAGATCGTATGGATACTTAACTGTGACTTTTTCGTTGTAGAATGGTGAAGCCATTGAAACTGGCGACCATTGCTCAATTGCAAGTCCGTTGAAGAGTGTATCGATCATCTTTTTCTTGTCCATTGCGTATGCAACTGCTTTTCTGAAGTGCACATTTCTGAACCATTCTCTCTTTGCTTCATCTTTGTTGTTCCAGTTAAATGTTATAAACTGTGTACCGTATGCTGGTCCATGAGAAACAACAGTTATGTTAAACTTCTTTTCGTTTTCTTTGAAGTATGCAAATTCTGTTCCCCTTGGTGAGTAGATATCAACTTCTCCTTTTTCAAACGCGAGTTTCTGAGCATCCTGTGTGGAGATAATTTTGTAAACAACTTCGTTAAGGAATGGAAGCTGGACACCATCTTTTGTCTTCTTCCAGTAGTTCGGGTTTGCAGTAAATCTTACGTATTGGTCTGGTACGTATTCAACAGGGATGAATGGTCCCAAGCCAACGAGTTCTTTCTTATTGATAGAATCAACAGTCCAGAACTCTGCAAATTTCTTATTCTTTACCCAGCTTTCAGCTTTGTGTTTTGGGAATATGTACATTCCACCGAGGTATCTGAAAGCAAGTCTGAATGGTTCTGGGTAGTACATTCTGACCCGGTAGTCGTCGAGCTTTGTTGCTTTTGGTAAGTGTCCGTTTGTAGTTCTTATAACATCCTTATAAGAGCTCGGAATGTCTGGATTTGTGTAAATTTCGTTGAGTGTGAAGACAACGTCATCTGCTGTAAATGGCTTACCATCGCTCCACTTTACACCCTTTCTGAGATACCAAATGATTTCCATACCGCCGTCTTTTGTTAGCCTTGGACCGTCCCACTTTTCAGCAAGTGATGGATAGAATTTACCATCAATAGCGGATCTTTCAATAAGTGTTCCACCCCAGCTCATGAACATGGAAATAACATCCGATGAGCTTGTTTCCTTGGACACCGTATCGTTAACTGTCCTCGGACCGCTCAATGTTGGAATGATAAGTGAACCGCCCTTCTTACCTGTTGCGTCGTAACCTATAAAGTTAGCAAATGAGAAGAGAACCAAAAGTGTTAATAAAAGCGACACGAGAACCTTCCTCATACCTACACCTCCCTTTTATCTACCAGGTAGCACGCGACCTGGTGATTTGAAGAAACTGATTTCATCTCTGGATAAGCTTTATCACAGATATCCATTTTGAACGGACATCTTGGGTGGAAGAAACAACCACTCGGTCGTGCTATAGGACTTGGTACATTTCCAGTTAATATTATTCTTTTTCTCTTCTTTTCTATAGCCGGATCTGGAATCGGTGATGCGGAGAGTAATGCCTTTGTATATGGATGAACAGGATTATCGAACACCTCGTTAACATCTCCCATTTCAACTATCTTACCAAGGTACATAACAGCAACATGATTGCTTATAAACCTAACAAGTGCAAGGTTGTGTGAAATGAAGACATACGTAAGCCCAAGTTCTTCTTGGAATTTTAAAAGCAAATTAACTATCTGAGCCTGAACGGATACATCAAGTGCCGATGTTGGCTCGTCAAGATATATAATTTCAGGATCAACACTCAGAGCTCTTGCAATCGCTATTCTTTGCTTTTGCCCACCACTGAATTGATGTGGGTATCTATCCATGTGGAATGGTTTTAAACCAACCATTCTTAACAATTCAACGGCTTTTTGATTCGCTTCTTCTTTATCTTTAACTATTTTATGAAAGAGCATTGGCTCTGTTAAAATCTGCCCAACTGTCATTCTTGGATTCAATGAGCCAATTGGGTTCTGGAAAACTATTTGCATCTTTCTTCTGAATGGTAATAATTCCTCACGCGATAGCTTAGAAATATCACTGCCCAAAACTTCAATCTTTCCATCTGTAGGATCAATAAGTCTTAACATTACCCTTGCAGTTGTTGTTTTTCCACAACCAGATTCTCCAACAAGTGCAAAGGTCTCTCCTCTGTTCACTTCAAAAGATACATCATCTACCGCTTTAACGTCCGCAACATGCTTTTTAATGAGAAATCCTTTATTTATGGGGAAGTATTTCTTCAAATTTTGAACTCTTATCACTACGTCGTTATTTGGCATTTATATCCCCTCCGGCCTGTACTGGGTTAAAGCATCTGACAAAGTGTTTCGGCTCAAGTTCTGTAAATTCTGGAAGTTCTTTTGAACATCTATCGAGTCTTCTTGGACATCGTGGAGCAAATGGACAAACTTCAGGTACATCAATCATTCTTGGCGGTTGACCGGGAATCGACTCTAAGCTTTCCTGCTTTATGTCAACCCTTGGAATTGATTTTAACAACATATGGGTGTAAGGATGCATTGGCTTATGGAACAAATCTTCAGCCGGTGCTAATTCCATCTGTCTGCCACCGTACATAACCATCACTCTATCAGCCATCGAGGAAATAACTCCAAGGTCGTGTGTGATAAATAGTGTACCTGTTTTTAGCTCCTTTTGCAAGTTTTTCATTAAGTCCAAAACTTGCGCCTGGATAGTAACATCAAGTGCAGTAGTTGGTTCGTCCGCTATAAGTATCTTTGGATTACAAGAAAGCGCAATAGCTATAACAACCCTCTGTTTCATACCACCGCTGAATTCAAAAGGATAAGAATTCATTCGTTTTTCTGGTTCTGGAATCTGAACCTTATCAAGCATCTCAACCGCAAGTTTCCATGCAGTTGCCCTATCAACATGCTGGTGTTTCATAATTGTCTCCATTAACTGATCCCCGATTGTGTAGAGAGGGTTAAGCGATGTAAGTGGGTCCTGGAATATCATTGATATTTCCTTACCACGAATCTCTGTAAGCTCATCTTCGTTCATCTTGACTATATCTTCTTCTTTACCGCGACCTTTGTAAATAATTTGACCACTAACAATCTTACCGGGGTGATGAATGAGCCTCATTATACTTCTGACTGTGATACTCTTACCAGACCCTGTCTCACCAACAATCCCCAAAACTTCGTTTTCATCAAGATCAAAAGTTACACCGTTCACTGCCTTAAGAACACCCTCTTCAAGATAGAACCATGTGCTCAGGTTTTTAACACTAAGTATGGAACCCAAATCTACCAGGCCTCCTTCAATGTCTCGTTTATGCCAACGTTTTATATCTTATTTATGTATTTACTTACGAAGAATCCGAATTTTGAGCTACGTATGATAGTACCACATTGTATTATATCACAATTTTACTGTAACTTACAAATTTTGCAAACTTGATTTTTTTAACAAAAAAACCATGTTTTTGCACCCAATCTTCAAAAAATCTTTCCAATTTTTCCATGTATGAATGTATACACGTCTTTGAAAAGTTAAAGATATTACTATTTCAGATTTCCTACTTCATACCATCGCTTTCTATACTCTTTATTGTAGTCACCACTTTCAACAACATTTCATCACGTAGTTCTTTTATATTGCCATGTCTACCTGTAATTTCATCTTCTAATAGTGGAATTTTGATGTTACCTCCAGTAGTTCTCAATTCCAAGAAATAAACTGTTGCGGCTCCTTCTCCAGAAAGGGAAGTAAATAGAATTCTATCTTGCACAATACCAGCAGATATTATGGTGTTAATAGGAACAACATTGTAACCTACAACGTGATAGGTCTTTTCGTATATGTTAAGCCTATATTCTGTAATGTTAAGTTTGTTATTAGACATTGAAAGTACAACATAATAAAGCGGGTAAAAATATTTCGGGAATCCTTCTTTTGCTTTTACAAAACTCTCATCGACCATCCAAGGTCTAAAAGAGAGAAATTCTCCGAGAATATTTTGATTTTTGCTTTTGATTTCAGTAATAATTTGCGTCTTTAACTCTTCAAAATGTTTATCATAACGTGACAGTGGAACAAAATTAAACAAAAAGATAATGATTTCATATACCCCTGAAGCAATGAGAATAGCACTAATGATTGTTTTCGTAATATCAATCAACCAGAGAAAATCATTTAAAATTGCTATGTAATCTCCTACAAATGAAAAATCAATAATCAGCAACGCAAAAGCTATAATCAAAACTGGTAATGATTTGAACGGGAATTTTGTAAAAAAGTTCTTGTCTGTTCTTCCCCACATATTTAAATCCTCCTACATTAAATTCTAAAATCTCAATCTTCTATACTTTTCAAAAACTCTTCGTAACGCTTGTCTATTTCTTCTTTTTGTTTTTTGATTGAAACAAGCTTTTCACGCGCCTTTGTAAGAAGTAAAATCGCTTTTGCGTAAAGTTCTATCTGTTTTTCAATATCGAGCTCTGATGATATGAAGTAATTTTTAATTGTCTCTATCAATCCCATCAGTTCTTTAAAAGTCAGCTCGTTTATCTTTTCTTCGCTAAGTTTGAGTATCTTCTCTACATCATTCACTTCATCCATTTCTTTCATTTCAATGTTTTTCATCGGCTTTAACCTCCTTTATATTATCTTTGCTGATGATTTTCCATCAATCAAACTTATTCTTATTGTATCTCCTTTTTTCAGCTTTTTGATACTATTTATCAGTTCTCCATCTTTTGTAATAAGTGCTCCACCGAGGGAGAGTGCATTAAATGGTCCGCCAATCGCTTCCCATTCCGATTTTACACTTTCTGTCATATTAAAAAGCGAAACGTATCTTTTGTCAATGCTCGCTGAAATGTTTTCGAAAATATTCAACTCCCTATATCTATTATCTATTGTCGAATTAAGATACTTACTGGTCATACCCTTTACATTATCAGCTACTTCTTTAAGTTCGATAAATTTCAAATCCAAGTTTCTCGATATCTTGCCGACAAACTCAGTAGAAACCTTTCTTTCAAATTCACTAACATTAATAGAATTCACAAAAAACTTCGCACCTTCTCTAATATCACGAAGTGCACGTACTTGAGAATTTTTCAACGAATCTTTTATTACGTTGAACGCTCCGGATTGTATCCTTGTCTCCGTTAAATCTATTGTGTTCACCATTATTTGCTTAATTTCTCTGTAATGTCTTTCCATATCGTCCAAGTATTTTTTTATTTGATTTGATATCTCTTTCGCAACAGCAGTTGGTGTTGGGAATCTACGCCATGCTACATAATCGGCTACGGTTTCATCTTTTTCGTGTCCAATACCTGTAAGCACTGGAATATTTTCGTTCATTTTGGCAATACGTACAGCAAGATTATAGTCGTCAAAGAACATTAAATCACTGGGTCCTCCGCCACCGCGGATAATTGCGATGACATCATATCTCAAGTTGCTCAATCGGCAAAACTCTTCAATTCTGTCAAGTGCTGCAATAACTTCCTGAGCTGTTGAAGCACCTTGCATAGAAGATTCGTATAAGTGGACAACTGGTCGATAATTTTCCGGAACGAGCAAATTTGAGAGGAAATCAAAATAACCCTGCGCTGTTTTTGAAGTTACTACTGCAACAAGTCTTACCGGTTCGAGTTCAGAAAGCTCGTGAAGAACTGTTGTAAGCAACCCTTGCTGTTGAAGAGCTTCCTTTATCTTCTGCCTTCTCTTTACTATATCCGATTCACCTTGTGGTGCTATTGAATCTGCCCAAAAGCTGAATTGGAATCTATCGTTGTAAAAGGACAATCTACCTTGAAATTCCCACTTTTTGTGCTCCAAATCGTAGAAGTTTTTCACACCTATGTATTTCAGCACACTGCTAACAAGGGTTTTCCACAAGATAACTGTAAGTTCTATTTTCTTACCATCTTCTGATTCTTGAGATACGGTTATATAAAGTGTTCCGTTGTATGGTTTGACCTTGACCACGTCAGCAACAAACTTAACCCTTTGAGAAAGAAGGTTTGTCTCTTTAAGTTTATTATTTACATACTCTACAAATTCCTTCAAAGAAGAAAAACTTGGTTCATCACTCAATCGGAAGTCTGATTTCTCCATCACTATTCACCATAACAGAAATATTCTTCTTCTTTCCTTTGTAATCAATAATTTCGAATTCCCATTCTCGCTCTTTAATCTTATAGTTATTATTGAGCGTTTTAATTTCAAGATAATCATCTTTTACAACAACTTTTTTTAAGTTGTATATTCCTTTTTTGTAATTAAGAGATACACCATCATCTTCGTAAATGTAACCAATGGCATTAGATTTTCTATAAACTCTCCACTTTATTCTGTCAACTTTTGATAAATCGATAAATTGCATAGGTTCTATCGTTGGAATTGCAGTGTTGATTAGTTGGAATGCTGGTGTATATTCAATAGGTGTATCAGTTATGTTCCAACCTTCTTTGTACATCTTTCCATCGAACAATCCAATAGCTCTCTTTGGTAACCATGCCAGTCTCTTTTGAACATTTGGTCTATAAATAGGTGCTACAATTATATCATCTCCGAAGAGAAACTCGTCTTCGATGTTGAAAGCTTCTGGTTCTTCAAAATTGTAGAATAATGGTCGCATGAGAGGTTTGTTTTTGATAACCCCCAACATATATTGAGTATAAATATATGGAAGCAATCTGTATCTTTGCTCTATAATACTCTTAAGTATTTTCTCGACTTCTGGTCCAAATTCCCATGGTTCCTGCCTCTTTGTTCCAATAGCGGAGTGATTTCTGAACATCGGTGTGAACAAACCCAGTTGCATAAATCTAATTAATAACTGTGCATTTGCATCTCCACCAAAACCACCAACATCACAACCATTATAAAATACCCCTGCAAGGCTCAAAGAATTGAGTCTGACAATTTCTTGTAATATGTGTTCCCACCAACTGTGATTATCTCCCGTCCACACACCACCGTATCTTTGAATGCCAGAGTAAGCTGAACGCGATATTAAGAACGGTCTTTTATTTTCCTTTTGAAGCACTTCTGATGTTGCTCTAACCATGTTAAAACCGTATGCATTCTTGACCTTCCAATGAGGAGTACCATCGAGATGAATTATGTCATCTCCATGACCTCTTCTACCAATCTCACCGATACTTCCAAGAGTTCCTGCAAGATTTATACCATCTTCCAACTTCGCATCTTTCAATTCGTTTCGCGCCTCTTCAAGGTCATTCTCAGTAGCAAAGATAGCTATCTCATTCATATCGTTCCAAAAACCGTCAATTCCGTCCTCAAGGTATTTCTGCGCATTCCTTGCCCACCATTTTCGTACATTTTTATTCATAAAATCTGGAAATCTAACTCTTCCTGGCCATACAGCTCCTTCAAAGTCATTTCCATTGTTATCTTTCAAAAAGTACTTGTTTTTGCCTTCTTCAAAGGCAAAGTAACTTTTCTCCACCTTTACACCCGGATCAAGTATGGATACTATTTTGAACCCATCTTTATGAAGTTTATCTATCATCTTTTTGTAATTCGGGAAATTATCTTTGCTCCATGTGAAGACCTTATAACGTTCCATATAATCTATATCAAGATAAATCACATCGCATGGAATTTTCTTTTCCCTGAACTTCTTTGCAATATCAAGTACCTCATCTTCGTTAAAATAGCTCCACCTTGATTGCTGATACCCAAAAGCCCATAGAGGGAATGCAATGTTCTTTCCCGTTAGTTTTATATACTCTTCAACAATCTCTTTTACGGAATTCCCTGTAATTATATACTGTACAAAACCATTTCCGAGAGATTTGAATGTTATGGTATTATCATTTTTTGAATTTAAGTCAACTTCAAGATATCCCGGAAAATCCGTGAAACAACCATACTTTTTCTTAAGGTCCTTAGAAACATAAATATAAAACGGAAAAGATTTATAAAGTGGATCAGCAGTTGGGTGATGAGTAAAATTATCGGTATTCCAAAAAATATATTTTCTTCCATTCCTATCGAATGTTCCGACTTTATCTCCGAATCCAAAAAAATAAACATCGGAATCTATAGACCTCTTTAAAATGAATACTTCTTTATTCTCATGTTGGTCCATTCCAACACTTAAATCCGTAAAAAACTTTGCCAATTCCTCTGGTTTTGACTCTTTAATTGACTTTTTTAGAACAGCTTCGCTGTCGACATCTACTTTGCCATAGATTACTTTGTAAACCAATTTAAAAACCTCCTCTAAAATGATATATCAAAAATCATATTATCAATTAATCTTGCCTTTCCAACAAATACTGCAAGTGCAATTATAACTTTTCTGTCAATCTTATCAACTGGTGTCAATGTCTTTTCGTCAACTATTTCTACATAATCAATCCTCAGTAGTGGATGTTCAAGTATTTTAAACATCTCTTGTTTAATCTTTTGAACATCTCGCTCTCCTGAATCAATAAGCTCTTTTGCTCTTAAAAGCGACTTGTAAAGTCTTACAGCTTCTTTTCTCTCCTCTTCACTCAAATATACATTTCTTGAAGACATCGCAAGACCATCTACTTCTCTAACAATTGGCATTTCAACCATTTCAACGTCCATATTTAAGTTCTCTACCATTCTTCTCAGAACCCTAAATTGCTGTGCATCTTTCTGTCCGAAATAAGCCCGCGTTGGTTTAACTATATTAAAAAGCTTGGCAACTACAGTGCAAACCCCTCTAAAATGTCCCGGTCTACTCGCACCACACAAGTACTTTGAAAGTTCAGTTTCTTCAACGTAAACTGAATAAAATGACGGATACATCTCTTCTACCGGCGGGTTAAATACGTAATCTACACCAAGAGGTTCAAGTAGTCTTAAATCTCTTTCAAGGTCTCTTGGGTATCTGCTAAAATCCTCATTCGGACCAAATTGCGTAGGATTGACAAATATACTCACAACGACAATATCATTTTCCTTCCTTGCGGTATCAACTAAGCTCAAATGTCCCTCATGAAGATAACCCATTGTTGGTACAAAACCTATGGTCTTTCCACTATTTAAAATTTCATTCGACAACTTTTTCATTTCCGCTACCGTATGAACAAGGCGCATCTTTTCGCCTCCTTTCAAAACACATCACCTCATCACCATGTTATGATACAAAGTTATCGAAAAACATACAACCGCCGTTATAAATATTGAAACGGGCTATAAGTCTATGGAACGCGCATACAATCCGCTCTCGGTTTTGTAAACAAACCCCTTCAGTTCGAGCGTAGTTAAAATTAACAATATCTGAGAAAAAGGTAACCTGCTTTTATCTGAAAGTTCTTCAATTGAAGTCTCTTCATCAATAAACTTCATAATAACAATTTCTTCTTCACTTAGCTCGGCAAGTGCTTTGTGTTCTTTAAATCCATAGTATTCAAGTACATCAGATGGTTCAGTTACAAGAAACGCACCGTTTTTTATTAAATAATTCGTTCCACGAGAAGAAGGTTTAATAATATCACCCGGTACAGCAAAGATATCTCTTCCTTGTTCGAGTGCAAATTTTGCCGTAATCAATGCACCGCTTTCGATACTGGCTTCTGTTACCAATATCCCTTTTGAAAGGCCTGAAATAATCCTATTTCTTTCAACGAATGTATATTTCTGAGGTTGTTGCCAAGGTAGATATTCACTAACTATACAACCACTTTTTATTATCTCTTCGTAAAGTGCTTTGTTAGATTTAGGATACACAACATCCACACCACAGCCGAGTACAGCAATCGTTGGTCTATTTGATTTTAGAGCTGTGATATGAGCAATAGTATCAACACCATAAGCCATACCGCTAACAATAACAAAATGCTTGGAAATTTCAACAACGAACCTTTCGGTTATCTGTCTTCCATAATTAGTCATTTTGCGAGTTCCCACAACACCAAAGAGGTTGTAGTTCAAAAACTCAGGATTTCCTTTAGCAAACAAAAACACAGGTGGAGCTTGAATTTCACGTAGTATCTGAGGATATTCTTCATCCCAGTAAGTTATTAACCTAACACCTTTGTTGTTAAGATAGTCGAGTAAATTAGAACAGAACGTCTTAAATTCAGAAGAAGAAAAGGCAACTTCAGTCGAGAAGTCGCCACCAAATGAGAGATATTCACCAATTTCCTCAAGCCTCTTCTTGAAAACTTTTGACAAAGCAACTATCTTCACAGCGGTTCTTAAATCCATTCCTATCCCCCAAAGTTAAAGAATAAAGAATAATAAACAAATCACTTATTACGACTACTTAATATTTCGTTCAGCTTTTCTTGCACCCCTGATTTCTTTCCTGGCAAACACTTATCTGTCTTTTCACCTTTTGCAACAGCTTTTGCATATCCCTCACAACCAGGATAACCACATGCACCACAGTTTATACCAGGTAATGCCTCTAATAAAAGTTTTACAGTCGGATCTTCTTCTACCTTAAACTTTTCAGAGATGTAAGAAAGAAAAAGACCAAACACAAAACCAAGTCCTCCAAGAAGGACTGCTGAGTAAATGACCACCACACCGTCCACCTCCAAAAAACGAGAAATAAAAGAATGATATTGACAACTCACCAAAGCTAAAAATAAGAATGATAGCCAAATTCTATGTTATATTATATCGCAAAAATCCTTTGAGTGCAAATATTTCTATCTAAACATCAAATTGATAATTTCGTTGCATGTATTTAACATTACTAAGGTTGAATTTTTACTTAACATATTGCATAATAGAATAGCAGCGACCCCCCTATCCCCCCTTGGAAGAGTTGAAAAACTTTTTCAAAACCCCCCGGATAATAGACCGGGGGTTTTTTGTTGTCTAATTTTTGATGTTTTTATGATATAATCTTTATACTAAAGTCTAAACTAAGGGAGTCTTTATGGCCGGGATAGGATTTGAACTTAATAAATTACTGAAGAAAAATTCTTTCTTTTCTGACTTATTTAGCTTTTTCTATTCAGCAAACGTAAGTGCAGGACCATGGATAATGTCCTCAATTACGCTTGTTGTTATACAACTACTCATACCCCAAGAGAGAATTCCGTTTTTCATTTCTGGAATCATATACACATTTATATTTTCAACAATAATATTCGGCAGTTTCTCTACGTCTGTTACTAGATACTTGGCGGATTTAATATACAAAAAAGAGTTTGAGAAAATTTATAGGCTCTACACTTCCTCTATCTCGTATGCTCTCCTATCATCTGCGATCTTCTTATTTGTTTTTTTCTTAATCAATAAACTTTTCGACGTTGTAAAGATTTTTCTTTTTTCATACTCGTTAACTGTTCTAACAATCATCTGGGTTCAGATAGTCTTCATAACAGCTATAAGAATATTTACACCCGTTGTTGTAAGTTTTTTAGTTGGAAGTTTCATAAGTCTATTTGGAAGTATCTATCTTTTCAAACTAAAAGGTGAGTATTTTGCTTATCTCGGTTACAATCTCGGACTAATGTTCATAATGTCATTACTCCAACTATTTATAAAGAGATATCTTTTTGTACAGAGCATCAGTGAGAAAAGTGGTTTTTTATTCTGGGAAGCTATTAAAACTTACAAAAAACAAGCAATTTCAGGTTTTTTAACTTACATGGCTGCATGGGTAGACGATTTCATCGCATGGTATCATTTCAGATATTCTCTTTCAAAAGGTTTTATATTTGCCCCGCAATATGACATACCAATGTTTGTCTCATACCTTTTTATCATTCCGACACTGACGCTCTTTGTATTAAGCCTTGAAACAAGCTTTTACTTTAATTATCGCTCATTTTATGAATCCATCGAAGAGAACAGAACTTTGAATTTCATTAAAATCAATAAAAGAATGCTTGATGATAACTTATTCTCAACAACAAAACTTATCTTATCAGTCCAATTCTCTTTTGCCTTATCTGGCATTATACTATCATCATCGCTTGGAAAACTACTCTTGCTAGATTCTTATGGTCTTAAAGCTTTGAGATTTGGTATAGTTGGTGCTGCAGCTAATGGTATCTTTCTCTACGTTTCTCTGATCGCTCATTATTTCGACTTGCCCGAGATTCCAATGCATGCTTCAATAATAGCCTTTTGTGTTAATTCAATTATCTCGTTCATCACAATCATACGCTTTCCAGCAATTGGCTTCGCTATTGGATTCATTATTGCGATACTGTATAGCTGGATAATGTTTAGAAAGATATATAAAGATTTACTTCATTTTGAATTCATCAGAAACAGACTATCTTTACCGCCAAGGCGGGTGATTATCCATAAAACGGAAGAAAATCAACCTCTTCGATAGTTTTAAGAAGTTGAACAAATATCGAGATGTAAGGAGTTATTTCCTTCATATTCTCGAATTTTTCGGTTCCTTTATCTCAGTGATGATAATCTATTATACATTCTCTGTACGCTCTGAAATCAGTATTACTCTGTTAATTGCTCTCGTTTTTATTTGGTCTGCTCGATACGGACTGTTTATGTTCGTAGTTTCAATAAGCATTTTTGAAATAATACTTCTTACGTCAATCAAAAACCTTCCAGTTGAAAGTGTTTTAAACATAAACACAATATCGATATTCACCATAATTGTCGGGCTTATAATTGGTGTAATAGGCGAAATGCTCAACAAACGAATTAAAGACCTCGAAAATGAAAAGAAGAAACTTGAAATTGAAAATCAAAAACTCTTAAATGCTGTAAACGATATGAAAATGCTTCTATCCCAGCTACAGTTGAGAATTTATTTTGAAGGTGAGGGACTTATTGTTTTACTTGAACGATTAAGAGAATTAGAAATTTTAGACGTAGACGAAATCTTTACAAGGTCGGTAGAAATAATTGCTCAGTTCTTTGAGCTCGAAACATTACATCTGTACCGATGCGAAGGTATTTTCTTAAGATATGTTGCAGGTATTGGAAGTAAGAAACTCCCGAATGCATTTGAAATAAGTAAATCAAAAGTGATAGAGGATGCATTACAAAATGGTTATTCAACACTTCCAAAAATTATATTACGAAGTGATATTAATGAATATGAACCATGATTTGCGGTTGCAATCGGTGAAAAAAACAACGCATTTGGCGTGCTCGTTGTCGAAGAAATTTCAACAGAAAAATTTTCAGAAACTCTTATAAAATACATAAATGCAGTAGCGGGTTGGTTATACGCAAATACTCGCACTGCCTTGGAGCAAGAAAGAGCGCTTGAAACAATATATAAAAAGAGTGATGGAACTTGGGACGAGATATACTATCTTAGGAAAAAAGATGTTTTCGATAAGAGAAGAGAAAAATTTGGGATACCTTACGAAGAACTATGCATCTCGTACAAACCGGAAATCCATGAAACTATAGTAAATACATTTAGAAAGTCAGACGTTTTAACTGTTATCAATCAAGGAAATCGTATCATTTTGAAGGCACTTCTTCCTGTTTGTGATTCTCAAGGAAAGGCAAAAGTTATTGAAAGGCTGGCAAGTAAATATGACATCAAAACGTGTTGATGTTACTTACTTCGGCAAAGAAGGAAAATATTTTTCTTCACCGGTGAGAATGCTATTAAATGTTACAAACTTATTCATTATATTTCTTAATCTTATAACGATCTTTTTCTACGGATTAAGAATAGAAAATTTTATTGTCTTATTAATATCCGCCATAATGTTTTATATTGAGAGAAGAAACTTCCCAGAAGTTGTTATATTTACACTCGCTTACCCATTATCATGGCTTTTCTTTA
>Ga0197142_1003165_pt1 | contig 13968 bp, 23 predicted proteins | sample GBS60_MetaG_FD_148614 | JGI IMG/M metagenome (GOLD analysis project Ga0197142, IMG submission 148614) | Sediment microbial communities from Great Boiling Springs, Gerlach, Nevada, United States - GBS 60_MetaG | ecosystem: Environmental > Aquatic > Thermal springs > Hot (42-90C) > Sediment... | reverse complement strand
TTTTCTTTTTTGGAAGAGGCAGTAAAACCGCCGCTTTCTTTTTCTTTTTCCAAAGATTCAAACAATTCAACTCTTTTTCTAATTTCGTTAAAATTAGTCAAGGTGCCACCCAACCAACGTTCTTCTACATAAGGCAGATTCAATTCTTTACCCAATTCTTGAATTAATCCTTTTGCTGCAAAATTAGTGCCAACCAAAAGCATAGTTTTATTTTCGGCGCTTAGACTTTTAATAAAATCCAGCGCTTCTTTTAATTTCAAAATGGTTTTCTCTAAATCAATTATATGTAAAGAGCTTTTAATTCCTATAATAAATTGCTTCATTCGGGGGTTCACTTTAGAAACTCTATGACCCAGATGAAGGCCATTTTTTGCCATTTCCTCTAATTTTAAAAAATATTCATTTTCAAGATTGTTGTTTGCCATAGCCCAAATAATTAACCTTTTAATTTCTTCTCCTCGATGATAACTTTACCGCCTGCTTCTTCAATCGCTTTTTTCGCCGAAGCTGAAAAAGCAAAAGCCTTAACGTTAAACTTTTTGACTAATGGAGTTTTTCCTAAAATTTTAACAAGAGGGATTTTGCCGCCTCTTTTTCTTATAATTCTTTTCTCCACCAAAATTTCCGGTGTAATTTCGGCGCCTGATTCAAATTTCTCATTCAAAACTCTAAGATTAACGGCAACTAAATTCTTAAGTATTTTTTGCCGCCGATAGCCGCGCAACTTCGGATACCTTTTTATCAATTCCCGAATTGCCGGCTTCATTTTCCTGCCAGCTCTGGACTTTTGACCTTTAATACCGCGACCCGCATAAGTGCCTTTTTTGCCACCCCGACCGATTCTTTTCTTTTTCTTTTTATGTTTTGATTTTAATTGATGAAGCTGCATATTAGCTTTCTTTCTTAGGTTTTATCTTTTTTAAAGCTTTAATAACCGCCAAAGCATTATTAAGTTTATTGCGCGTTGCCCCTAAAACCTTTGCTGAAATATCTTGAATGCCAGCCATTTGACAAATCGTTCGAACAACGCCGCCGGCCACTAATCCCATTCCTTTAATTTGAGGTTTCAATAAAACTTTAGCTGCGCCGAATTTAGCTTCAGTTTCATGCCAAATGGTACCCGTCGGACTTAGATTAACCGAAATTAAATTTTTTTTCGCTAACCTCGTTGCTTGTTCCACTGCTTCAACGGTATCTTGACCTTTACCAATGGCAACCCCAACCCTTCCTTTTTTATCTCCTACCACGACCACGGCCCGAAACCGAAAACGACGACCTCCGGCTGTCATTCTTGCCACTCTCTTTAAATCTAAAACTTTTACTTCAAATTCTTCTTTTTGTTTTTCTAAAAATTTTTGTCTTTTTTGCATAAATTTTATTTAAAAATCAAAAGCTAAAAAATCAACCCACCTTCTCTGGCTCCTTCTGCTAAGGCTTTAATCCGACCATGATAAGGCCAACCGCCTCTATCAAAAACCACTTTTTTTATTCCTTTTGCCGCAGCTAACTCAGCTAAAGCTTTTCCTACCTCAAAAGCTATCAAAATCTTTTTGTTTTTTTTGTTACTTGAATCTGAACTCTTTCTTGGTTTCATCTTTAAAGAATGAGCCGCCACCAAAACTTTATTTTTTTCATCGTCAACAATCTGGGCGTAAATATGACGATTTGACTTAAAAACAACCAAACGAGGCCTTTCGGCTGTTCCTTTAATTTTCTTTCTTAATCTTAAATGTCTTATTTTTCTTTTAATCTTTCGAATGCTCATAAATTAAAATTAAAATTCATTTTAAGTCGCGGAAACTGATGCTTTCTTGCCAGCTTTTCTAATAATCTCTTCCCCTAAATATCTAATTCCTTTGCCTTTATAGGGTTCGGCTGGTTTTATTTTCCTAATTTTAGCAGCAACATTTCCAACCAATTCTTTATCAATTCCAGAAACTGTAATAACGTTCTTATTAACCGAAAAAGAAATTCCATCAATTGCCGCCACTTTGACCGGATGAGAAAAACCAACCTCTAAAACTAAATCTTTGCCCTCTAAACTTGCCCGATAACCAATCCCTTGAATTTCTAACTGTTTCTCAAAACCAGAAACAACGCCTTTTACCATATTAAAAATCAACTGCCGCGTCAAACCCCAAAAAGCATTAGTTTCTTTTGTCTCTAACTTTGGATAAACTCTAATTTCTTTGTCCTTAAGTTCAACACCTATCTCAGGTCTTATTTTTCGAGAAAGCATTCCTTTAGGACCCTTTACCACAATTGAATCGTTCTCAATTTTGACATCAACGCCTGAAGGAATTTCAATTGGTTTTTTGCCGATTCGTGACATAAGATTGTTTCTTGATTATTTTATAAATTTTAAAAAATTTACCAAATTTGGAACAAAACTTCTCCGCCCAGCCGTCTTTTTCTCGCCTCATCGTCGGTCATAATTCCTTTTGAAGTTGAAATAAAAGCAATACCGCGACCGCCTTTAACTTTTTTAAGATCGCGCCAACCGGTGTAAATTCGCTGACCTGGTTTTGAAATTCTGCGAAAACCACTAATGGCTGGCGATTTGTCTTCTTCGTTATATTTTAGAAAAACATTAATCATTCTTTTCCGGGCGCGATTTTTAATCTCAAATTTAGAAATGTATCCTTTTTTTTCTAAAATCGCCAAAATTTCTAATTTTCTTTTAGAAAAAGGAACAAGCACTGTTTCTTTAAAAACTGCTTGGGCATTTTTAATTCGGTTTAAAAAATCAGTAAAAGGATCGGTAATCATTTTTTATAAATAATCTTTAAATTTCTAAAATTTTAAAAATTACCAACTCGATTTTCTTATTCCCGGAATCTCGCCTCGATTAGCTAGTTCCCGAAAACAAATCCGACAAAGGCCAAACATTCTCATAAAAGAACGTTTGCGACCGCAACGAAAACAACGTCGAACAATTCTTGTGGAAAATTTAGGTTTTTTCAGGGCTCTAATAATTTGGGATTTCTTTGGCATAAATATTAATTTAAGATTTTATTGGAAAACCAAGAAGTTTAAATAATGTTTCAGCCTCATTCCTCTTTTTAGCAGTAGTCACAATAGTTGCCTCCAGACCAAAAATAATATTGGTTTTATCTAAACTAATCTCGGGAAAAACAGAATGTTCTTTAATTCCAACGGTCAGATTTCCGTTCTTATCAATAGAACTACCCTCAATGCCTCTAAAATCCCGAGAACGCGGTAAAGCAATAAAGAAAAGTTTTTCCAAAAAATCAAACATTCGCTGCCTTCTTAAGGTTACTTTAGCGCCAACTGGTTGTCCTTTTCTAACTTTAAAACCAGCAATCGACTTTTTAGCAAAAGTGATTAAAGGTTTCTGCCCGGTAATTAAAGAAAGGTCTCGCTCAATTTCTTGAATAACTTTTTGATGATTTTCAGGTTTTGAATTTGCCAAGAGCTTTCCAAAACTTGTATTAACAATAACTTTTTCAATTTTGGGACAAGAAAGAGGATTCTTATAACCAAAAATCTCCATCATTTTCTTTTTTACCTCTTTTTCGTATTTTTCTTTTAGAGACATATTTATTAAATTAAAGCTTGACATTTTTTACAAATTCTAAATTTCTCACCATTCTTTTCAACTTTCCAACCAACTCTTACTGCTAAAGAACATTTTGGACAAATTAATTTCGCTTTCGAAGCTGGAAAAGGGGCTGGTATCTGAACAATTTGACCTTTTTCTCCTTCCTTTCGGGGCCGTACATGCTTTTTTTTCAAATTCACGCCTTCAACCAAAATTTTAAAATCCTTGGGAAAAACTTTGATTATTTTTCCCTTTTTACCCCGATCTTTGCCTGAAATTATTAAAACAGTATCGTTTTTTTTAAGTTTCATAATTAATCCATCATTAAAATTAAATCAAAGCCGGCGCTAACGCCGCAATCTTTTCAAAACCTTTCTCTTTTATTTCCCGAGGAATCGGCCCAAAAATTCTACTGCCTTTAGGATCTTTACCGCTTCCTAAAATAACAACCGCGTTATCATCAAATCTAATATAAGAACCATCTTTTCGCCGAAAATTATTTCGCTGTCTGACAATAACAGCTTTCACCACTTCGTGCTCTTTAACTTCACGTCGTGGCTCAGCTAATTTTACGGTCCCCACAATAATGTCACCGATTCGGCCGTATCTTCTTTTAGAACCGCCCAAAATTTTAAAACACTGGACAACTTTAGCGCCACTATTATCAGCCACAACAAGCATTGTTCGATGTTGAATCATAATATTAAAATTCAATCTAAAATTTTAAATTTTAGCAACCACCCGCCATCTCTTTTCTTTACTCAAAGGCCTTGTCTCCCGGATAATTACCTTATCACCCACCCGACATTCTTCTTTTTCGTCATGAGCCTTATATCTTTTATGAACCCACACTCTCTTTTTATAAAGAGGATGAATTTTCATTCTGGCAACTTCAACAACCACTGTTTTTTTCATTTTGTCAGAAACAACTTTTCCAATAAATTCTTTGCGAGCCATATAATTTATTGCTTTTTATTTTCCGCGATTGCCTTTTTCTCTCGCAGAACAGTTAAAATTCTGGCAACGACCTTTTTTAATTTCCGAATTTCTTTAAGATTTTTAACTTTGCCAGAAAAAAGTTCAAACTTAAGTTGACGCAATTTCTCTTTCAAATCAAAAAGTAAAACTTCCAATTCTTTAGTATCTTTTTGTCTAATTTCTGAGGCTTTCATTTTAAAATAATCATTTTTTAACAAATTTTGTCGAAATTGGCAACTTGGCAGCTGCTTTTTCAAAAGCTTCTTTTGCGGTTTTCTCATCAATGCCGTCAACCTCAAAAATAATTCTGCCTGGCTTCACTACCGCCACATAATGATCCACGCTTCCTTTACCACCACCCATTGGCACTTCCACACCTTTCGTTGTTACTGGTTTATCTGGAAAAACTCTAATCCAAAGTTTACCGCCTTTTTTAAGATACCTGATAATAGCTCGGCGACTAGCTTCCAGCTGACGAGCGCTTAACCATTTTGATTCCATTGCCTTCAACCCAAAACTGCCAAAAACTAAAGAAACGGCGCGGCTCTCAATCCCTTTTGTTCTTCCTTTCTGTTGTTTCCGATATTTTGCTTTTTTAGGCATCAACAACATAATTAATATTAAAATAATGTTTTAAATTATTAATCAGCTTTCTTTATAAAGCCAAACCTTTACACCGATAGTTCCATAAGGCAAATTTGCTGTTTCTTCGGCAAAATCAACATTGGCAACTATAGTTTGCCGAGGTAATCTTCCCTTTTGAAGCCAGGCATTTCTAGCAATCTCGGCTCCATCTAAACGGCCACCTAATTCAATCCGGGCACCTTTCACTTCTTTTTTGGCAAAAACTTTTGCCATCGCCTGTTTCATTACAGTCCGATGGGGAATTCTTTTTTCCAATTGAGTAGCTACCCATTGAGCAATTAGAGGAGCTGACAGCCACGGATCTTTTACTTCTATTACTTCAACCTTAAAATCGCCTGTTTTTTGTTCTTTCAAAACTTCTTTTTTTAATCGATTTTTAATTTTTTCAATTCCTTCGCCGCCCCGCCCAATCAAAATGCCGGGTCTGGCACTAAAAATTATTATCTTCAATAAACCAGGCTGTCTCTCAATCTCCACTTTTTCAATGCCCCATTCTCGAGCTTGCTTACTAAAAAAGCGGCGAATCAAAAAATCTTCTTTTAAATTGTCCACAAAATTCTTTTTTGAAAACCAACGAGAAAACCAATTTTCGGTAAAACCTATTCGGAAAATTTTTGGATGGGCTTTTTGAGACATAATATTAAAATTAATTAAAAAGCTTTTCTTTGAAAAATTCTTTTAATTCCTTTTTGAAGCAAAGGTTTAACACGATCTTTTTTCGTTTTTAAATCTTTAGAAATAATTTTTTCTTTTGGTTTTCCAACCTTAACTTTTGAAACCGCTTCCTTTCTTTCTAAAACCTTATATTTTTTTGAAGGAATTTCTTTTGTTGTCTCTTTTTCTTCTTTAGAAAAACCATCGGCAGTTTTTGCTAATTCATCAAGCACAACAATAACATGGGAAGTTTTCTTTTCAATTTTAAAAGCCTGACCTCTGGCTCTCGGCATTAATCTTTTAAGCTTCGGCCCCTCGTTAACCAAAATTCTCTTTAGAAAAAGATTGTCAGGATTCAATTTGTAATTATTAACAGCGTTAGCCAAAGCACTTTTAATCAGTTTCAAAAGAGGGACGGCAGCTTTCTTATTAGTAAAAGACAAAATCGAGATAATCTTGCTAACCTTCTTCCCTCTAATTAAATCAGCAACCAATCTTACTTTTCGGGGCGCTATCCTTAAATAATTAAGTGAAGCAGAAACTTCCATATTATTAAAAATTATTTTTCAGTTTTATTTTTTTTCTTTTGAAGAAAGAGCGGTGTTCTTCGCTTCTTTTTCAGCCAATCCTTTTTCTAATTCCCGTTGCATCTTCCCGCCGTGACGATAGAACTTTGTGGTAAAAGAAAATTCGCCAAGTTTATGTCCCACCATTTCTTCTCTAATTTTAACAGGTAAAAATTCCTTCCCGTTATAAACCTCAAAAGTCAAACCAACCATTTCTGGCGTAATCGTTGAATCTCGCGACCATGTTTTAATAATCGCTTTTTGATCTCCTTTCTTTTTCTCTATTTTTTTAAGTAACTTGGGGTCAACCCAAGGTCCTTTTTTAAGAGATCTCGCCATAAAATTATTTTCTTCTCTTAATTATAAATTTATCGGTTTGTCTCCTTTTTCTTGTTTTAACGCCTCGGGCTGGTTTCCCCCAAGGTGTTTTGGGAAATTTCAAACCAATGGGGGTTCTTCCTTCGCCGCCACCATGAGGATGGTCAACCGGATTCATTGCCGCCCCTCTAACCGTTGGTCGCCAACCCTTCCTCCTTATTCTACCTGCCTTTCCAATAGTCTGATAACGATGTTCAGGATTAGAAACAACCCCCAACGAAGCGAAACATTCGCTTAAAATCTTTCTTATTTCGCCCGAAGGCATTTCTAAAGCGGTATATTTACCTTCTTGAGCTAAAACTTTTGCTGCGCTGCCAGCGCTTCTCGTCAACTTCCCTCCTTGACCCGGCAAAATTTCAATATTATGGACCAACAAACCCACTGGAATATTTTTCAATTTCATCCTATTGCCAATTTTCAAAGAAGTCTTTTCGTCAAAAATTATTTCATCGCCAGGTTTCAAATCTTGAGGGGCAAGAATATACTTTTTTTCTTTATCAGGATACTCAATTAAAGCCAGAAAGGCGGTCCGATAAGGATCGTATTCAAGAGCCAAAACTTTTGCGGGCACTCCTAATTTTTCCTGACCAAAATCAACTAACCGATAGAGTCTTTTCACGCCACCACCCCGATGTCTCACGGTAATTCTTCCGCTCCGGTTCCGACCTGCCTTTTGTTTAAGAAAAACGGTTAGTTTTTTTTCTGGTTCTTTTTGGGTTAATAATTTTTTTGAAGATGAAACCATATTATCTTGAAATTATTTCTATCTTTTGACCTTGTTTAACCTGAATAATAGCTTTTTTATAACCTTTCTTCGAACCCTCAATTCCTTTAATTATTTTTCTTTTGGAAGGAATATTGATAATTCTTACTTTTTCAACTTTAACTCCAAAAATATCTTCCACTGCTTTTTTGATTTCGGTTTTATTAGCATTATCAGTGACTCGAAAAACATACTGATTATTCTTTTCGGCTAAAAAAGCGGCTTTTTCAGTAATATGCGGGAATCTCAAAAGAAATCTTGCTGTCGTTCTTTTTATTCCTGCTTCTTTATTTTTTTCTTTTAATTCAAAATTTTTGGTCTGCTCTTTATCGACAGCTTCCTTATTTTCTTTTTTTATCTTTTTTTCTTTTTTATTAAAAAAAATCATATTTTAGGAAACAACAAAAACTTCTTTAATTATTTTTAGAGCATCTTTTAAAATAATTAAATATTTTTTTGAAAGTAAATCCAAGGCATTCAGATCTTTAGCTTCTTTAACCTCAGTTTCTTCAATATTCCGAAAAGCCAGAAAAATATTTTTATCGTATTTAGGCAAAATTAACAAAACTTTTTTCCCTAATTCGGGCAGAATTTTTTTAAGAAAATTGGCCGCCTCTTTTGTTTTTGGTTCCTTTAGTTCAAAGTCTTCAACCAAAAAAACTTCTTTATCCTGAATTTTCTTTAAAAGAGCCATTAAAAGCGCCTTTCTTTTCATTTTTTTAGGAATCTCTCTTTTAAAAAATTTCTCCACACGAGGTCCGTGAGCAACGCCACCGCCCCGCCAAAGAGGAGAACGAATAGAACCATGTCTTGCCCGACCGGTCCCTTTTTGCCGCCAAGGTTTTCGACCACCTCCTCTCACTTCTCCCCGATTTTTCGTATGAGCTGACTTCTGACGCTGATTAGCTCTTTGGGAAACGATAACCTGATGCAAAAAATCTTCATTCCAACCAACATTGGAAATCTCTTTCGGAATAACAGTCTCTCCAGTTTTTTCTCCTTTTTGATTGTAAGTAGCTAATTTCATATTGATTTTTTATTTAATCTCCTAAAATTTCTACAACATTATTTCTGGGACCAGGAACAGCTCCTTTTAAAGCAATAATCTGTTCTTCCGGGTCAATCTTCACTACCTCCAAATTTTTAATAGTCACTCTTTTTAAACCCATATGGCCCGGCATCTTTTTACCCTTCAAAACTCTTTGAGGAAACCGAGAGCCAACAGAACCAATAGTTCTTTCATGATGACGAACGCCGTGAGAAGCTCCCAAACCTGAAAAACCCCAACGTTTTACTGCTCCTTGAAAACCCTTTCCTTTCGAAATCGAAACTACTTTCACAAGATCGCCTTCTTTAAAGTTAGAAACTTTAATTTCTTGACCCGCTTTTAAAGTAACTAGGTCGTCTTCTTTTACTCTTATTTCCCGCAAAAACTTGAAAGGTTTTGTTTTCTGGCTTTTTTTAACTTTCTGGGGATTCTCAATTTTTTCAAGACCTAATTGCACAGCTGAATAACCGTCTTTTTCTTTAGTTTTTACCTGAGTAACCACGCAATCTTTAGCCTGAATTAAAGTCACCGGAAGCATCTTTCCTTCTTTATTAAAAATCTGGGTCATACCTATTTTTTTACCAATAATGAATTTCATAAATTAAATCTTTATTGAAAAACCGGGCCAAAACCCGGTATTAAAAGGCTGGCTACCAAGTTATTAAAAATTATTAATTAAAAACCATTAATGATTTTTTAAATTCTCAAATTTTCTAATTTTAAAAATTTTTTCGCAAAGAACTTACATCTTTATTTCAACATCAACACCGGCCGCTATATCAAAATTTGATAAAGCTTCAATCATCTGGGGCGTCGGTTTGGTAATAATCAGCAGTCGTTTATGAATTCTCATTTCAAATTGCTCGCGACTGTCTTTATGAACAAAACTTGAGCGATTGACGGTAAATTTTTTAATTTCGGTCGGCAAAGGAATTGGCCCTGAAACATTAACTCCATAACGCAAAGCTGTCTCAATAATCTGACGAGCACAATTATCAATCACCTTATGATCATAACCTTGGAGCTTAATTCTAATCTGTTGGACATTCTCTTTTAAATCTCCATCTTTTTCTTTCGAAATAACTTCCTTTTCAGGTTTTTTCTGTTTCCTCGCTACCATTAAATTTTAAAATAACAATTTGCGAAAAAATAATTGGTTTACTATTTATTTTATTATTTTAACAACAACACCGGCGCCCACTGTCTTTCCGCCTTCTCGCATCGCAAACCTTTGTTTTTCTTCCATAGCTACCGGCGCCATTAATTTTACCTTTACTCTCACAGTATCTCCTGGCATTACCATTTCAATCCCTTCAGGTAAAGTAACCTCTCCAGTCACATCAGCTGTCAAAAAGAAAAATTGGGGTTTATAACCAGAAAAGAAAGGAGTGTGCCGACCACCTTCTTCTTTGGACAAGGTGTAAATCTCGGCTTCAAATTCAGTATGGGGGGTAACGGTTCCTGGTTTTGCCAAAACCTGACCCCGTTCAATATCTTCTTTTTTAATACCGCGCAATAAAACTCCAATATTATCCCCGGCCCGGCCTTCATCCAACACTTTATTAAACATCTCAATACTCACAACAGCTGTTTTCTGGGTTGGTTTCAAACCAATTATTTCAACTTCTTCATTTGGTTTTATAATTCCTCGCTCCACGCGACCAGTAGCAACAGTACCACGACCCTCAATCGAAAAAACATCTTCAACTGCCATCAAAAATGGTTTATCTAAAGGTCGTTGGGGTTCTGGAATATAGCTATCTAAAGAATTAACCAAATCTAAAATGCATTTTGCTTCCGGTGAATCTGCAGAAGAAGAGTTAAGAGCTTTTAAAGCTGAACCTCTAATAACCGGGACCTCATCTCCCGGAAATTCGTATTTCTTCAAAATCTCCCTCACTTCTGATTCAACCAAATCAATCATTTCTGGATCATCAACCATATCCACTTTATTAAGAAAAACAACAACGGCTGGTAAACCTACTTGCCGAGCCAGCAAAATATGTTCTTTGGTCTGAGGCATTGGTCCGTCAGGCGCGGAAACCACCAAAATAGCGCCATCCATTTGAGCAGCGCCCGTAATCATATTTTTAATGTAATCAGCGTGACCTGGGCAATCGATATGAGCGTAATGCCTTTTTTCGCTTTCATATTCAACATGGGTAACATTAATGGTCAAACCACGGGCTTTTTCTTCGGGCGCTGAATCAATTTGATCCACTGTTCTTTCAACCGCCTTCAAACCTTTCAAATGCAAAACATGCAAGATTGCAGCTGTTAAAGTGGTTTTACCATGATCTACATGGCCTAAAGTACCCACATTCACATGGGGTTTAGTTCTTTCAAATTTTTCTTTTTCTGCCATATTATTTTTTAAACCAACGATTTTAAAAAACCGCCGGTTTTATTTTTAAAAATTTTAAATTAATAATTATTAATAAATTTGGTCGACTTTTTCAAGAAAGTTTTTTAATTATAGCAAAAATAAAAATTAAATCAACTAAAATTAACCTTTCTTTCTTCCTTCAATAATTTCCCGGCTAATATTTTCTGGAATTATTTCATAATTACTAAATTCCATCGTAAAAGTTCCCCGACCCTGTGTCAAAGACCTTAAAGAAGTAGCATAACCAAACATCTCTGCTAAAGGCACTTTTGCATCAATCACTTTTAAATCGGCCTGGGTTGTGGTTTCCTCAATTTTACCTCTTCTTGATGCTAAATCGCCAATCACGTCGCCTAAAAATTCTTCCGGCACAATAACTTCCACTTTCATAATGGGTTCTAAAAGAACCGGTTTTGATTTTTTGCAAGCTTCCTGAAATGCGATAGAACCAGCAATTTTAAAAGCAAATTCCGATGAATCAACTTCATGGAAAGAACCATCATAAAGAGTGACTGCCAAATCAATCATCGGATAACCAGCAAGCACGCCTTTGTCACGGGCTTCCTCAACTCCTTTTCTGACAGCCGGAATAAATTCTTTAGGAATAATGCCGCCTTTAATTTCATCAATAAATTCAAAACCGGCTCCCCGCTCTCTTGGTTCCACCCTTAACCAAACATGACCGTATTGGCCGCGACCTCCTGACTGCCTAATATATTTACCTTCAGCTTCAGCTTTTCCTAAAATGGTTTCTTTAAAAGCAACCTGAGGACGACCAACATTGGCTTCAACTTTAAACTCTCTTTTCATTCGGTCAACAATAATTTCCAGATGAAGTTCTCCCATTCCCGAAATAATCGTTTCACCGGTTTCTAAATCAGTTTTCACCTTAAAAGTCGGATCTTCTTGCGCTAATCTGTTTAAAGCATAACTCAACTTTTCTTGATCAGCTTTTGTTTTGGGTTCAATTCTTACTGAAATAACCGGCTCAGGAAAAGTGATTGACTCTAGAACAATAGGATTTTGTTCATCAGTTAAAGTATGGCCCGTTTTAACACTTTTTAAACCAACAGTAGCTGCGATATCGCCAGCAAAAACTTCATCAACTTCTTCTCTTTGACTGGCATGCATTCTCAAAATCCGGCTGATTCTTTCTTTAACGCCGCTGCTTGAATTCAAAACATAAGAACCTTTCTTTAAAGAACCTGAATAAACTCTAAAGTAATTCAGGGTTCCCACATAGGGATCATTGGCGATTTTAAAAATTAATGCGGAAAAAGGCTCGTTATCATCAGGTTTCCTGAAAATTGTCTGACCATTGCGGGGATCAACTCCTGAAATCGCTTTCAAATCAAGGGGACTTGGCAAATAATCGACAACGGCGTCCAACATTAATTGAATACCCTTATTATCTAAAGCCGAACCGCAAACTACTGGTATTAAGCGATAATCAAGCGTTGCCTTTCTTAAAATCCTTTTTAACTCGTCAAGAGCCGGTTCTTTACCTTCCAGATAAAGATTTAAGGCATTTTCATCTTCGGCTACTATTTTTTCAATTAAAATATGGCGCCATTTCTTAGCCTCTTCCAACAACTCTTGGGGAATTTCCAATTCCTGAACTCTTTCGCCATATTTTCCTTCAAATTTATAAGCTTTCATTCTCAAAAGGTCAATAATACCTTTTAAATTTGATTCAAGACCCCACGGGATTTGAAGAGCGACAGCGTTTTTATTTAATTTCCTATGAATTGAATCTAAACTTTTTTCAAAGGAAGCGCCAATTCGATCTAGTTTATTAATAAAACAAAGTCGCGGAATTTTAAATTTGTCGGCTTGCCGCCAAACTGTTTCTGATTGAGGTTGGACACCAGCCACGCCATCAAAAATCACCACCACGCCATCAAGTACTCTTAAACTTCTTTGAACCTCTACCGTAAAATCAATGTGGCCCGGAGTGTCAATAATATTAATGCGATGCTTTTTCTTTTCTTTTTCGGAAGGAGAGGCATAAGTTGGCGACCAAAAACAAGTAGTTGCCGCTGCCGTGATGGTAATTCCCCTCTCTCTTTCCTGCTCCATCCAATCCATAATGGCTTCCCCTTCGTGAACTTCGCCAATTTTATGAGAAATACCGGTATAAAAAAGAACCCTCTCGCTCACGGTTGTTTTGCCGGCATCAATATGAGCAATAAAACCAATATTGCGGTATTTTTCAATAGGATATAATCTTGGCATCTGTTTTATAAGAATAAAATTTTAAAATATTTTTATTTTGCAAAATGAGCAAAAGCCTTATTTGCTTCAGCCATTTTGTGAACATTTATTTTCTTTTTCACTGCGTCGCCCTCATTCTTTGAAGCTAAAATCAATTCTTCAGCCAATTTCTCTGCCATTGGTTTTCCTTTCTTTTTTCGGGCCGCCTCAATAATCCATCTCATTGCCAAACCAATTCTCCTCACCCTTCCTACTTCTCTGGGAACTTGATAAGTGGCACCACCTACTTGAACAGGTCTTACTTCTAATAAAGGACCAACATTTCTTAAAGCCTCCTGAAAAACAACCAAAGGATCTTGCTTGGTTTTTTCTCTGATTAATTCAAAAGCACGGTAAACTATCTTCTGGGCAATAGTTTTTTTTCCTTTTTTCATTACTTTATTAATAAACTTCGCTACTTGAAGATCCTGAAAAAAAGGATCGGGCAAAATAGGAGGATGTTTAATCTTTTTTTTGTGCAAAACCATAGTGTTTTAGATTAATCTTTAGGAGCTTTGACTCCGTATTTTGAACGACCTCTTTTGCGATTCTCAACACCTGCCGTATCTAAAACACCTCTTACAATATGATATCTGACACCCGGCAAATCCTTTACTCTGCCGCCTCTAACCAAAACTACTGAATGTTCTTGCAAATTATGACCCTCTCCCGGAATATAAGCAGTCACTTCCATGCCATTACTTAAACGAACTCGCGCCACCTTTCTTAAAGCTG
>Ga0197142_1003164_pt1 | contig 13969 bp, 7 predicted proteins | sample GBS60_MetaG_FD_148614 | JGI IMG/M metagenome (GOLD analysis project Ga0197142, IMG submission 148614) | Sediment microbial communities from Great Boiling Springs, Gerlach, Nevada, United States - GBS 60_MetaG | ecosystem: Environmental > Aquatic > Thermal springs > Hot (42-90C) > Sediment... | reverse complement strand
TGGTCAACGATGCTTGAGTGATGCCAAGCAAAACAGGTTCAGCAATTGCAGGCTCAGCAGGTCGAGCCTGAGCTACTTTCTTCCCTTTCTTTCGCAAATCCTGGTTGACTTCGCGGAACTTATCCTTTGTAACAATCTGACCAACTTTAAATTTAGAATCGCCTTTATCAGTAATTACTACTTGCTTCTTCAATTTTTCATTCTCATCAAGAATCCGAATTCTATCGACATAGTCGTTCTCAAGGAAGCGAGAATCACCGGGGTCAGAAATTCTATATTTTTGTAACATTTGACGAACGATAATCTCGATATGTTTGTCGTTTATCTTAACACCTTGCATTCGATAAACTTCCTGAATTTCATTCACCAAGTATTCCTGAACGGCATGTGGTCCTTTGATTTTAAGAATGTCGTGCGGATTGATGTCCCCATCGGTCAATCGGTCACCGGCACGAACGAAATCACCGTCCTGGACAAGAATATATTTCCCAAAAGGAATATTATAATCGCGAGTTGTTTTGCCATCGAGCGAGGTAACTATAATTGTACGCTGACCACGCTTAACTTTGTCGAATGTAACAATTCCATCGATTTCGGAAACAATAGCAGGATTCTGCGGCGCCCTTGCTTCAAAGAGTTCCGTTACGCGAGGCAAACCACCGGTAATATCTCGCATACGTCCTAAATCGCGTGGAATTTTCACCAAAGCCGTACCTACTCCAACATATTCATCCTCTTCGACTCTTAATTGAGCCTTAACCGGAATTGAATACGAACGGATAACATTCCCATCGTCGTCAATAATTTCTATAGTGGGCTGTTTATTTTTGTCTCGGGATTCAATGACAACTTTTGTGATGTGTCCCGTTTGTTCATCATTTATTTCACGATAAGTTACATTATGTATCATATCTTTAAATCGAACCCTACCGCTTACTTCCGTAATAATTGTAGCATTATATGGATCCCATTCATACAAAAGTTGACCTTTTTTCACTTGTTCGCCATCTCGCACTTTCAAAATTGCTCCATACATTGCATCGTATTTGGTCAGAACTCTATTACTATCGGGTTCAACAATATTTATAACCCCACTTCGGGATACTACTACCTGAACCTCCTCCTCATCTTCTTCGTAGGTAACAATTCTTACATTTTCGAATTGAACAACACCGTCGAATTTAGCGGTAACAGAAGATTGGCTTGTAATAAGCAGTGCAGTTCCGCCAGTGTGGAATGTTCTCAAAGTCAACTGAGTACCAGGCTCACCAATCGACTGCGAGGCAATAGTACCAACTGCTTCCCCAACATCGACAAGGTTCCCAGTTGCAAGATTTCGGCCATAGCATTTTGCACATACTCCGTGCCGGGATTCGCAAGTTAAAACACTTCGAATAGTAACTTCTTCGACTGGCGATTCCTCGATTTTCTGGGCAATTTCCTCGTCTATCATTTCACCAGCTTTAACAAGAACTTCCCCGGTAATTGGATTCACGACATCCCATAGAGCAACCCTTCCTAGTATTCTTTCGTATAGTGTTTCCTTAACCTCTTCGCCTTCCTTCAATGCAGTAGTGTTCACACCTCGTATTGTTCCGCAGTCGACTTCGGTGATAATAATATCTTGAGCAACATCGTGCAAGCGTCGAGTAAGATAACCGGCATCAGCAGTCTTCAAAGCAGTATCGGCAAGACCCTTTCTTGCACCGTGCGTAGAAATGAAGTATTCAAGCACCGACAATCCTTCTTTGAAATTGGAAAGTATCGGGTTTTCTATCAATTCACCTGTTGAACCAGTCAGCGATTTCCGAGGCTTTGCCATCAAACCTCGCATTCCCGCAAGCTGTCGTATTTGCTCTTTCGAACCACGAGCCTGTGAATCAAGCATCATCCAAAAGGTATTAAATCCCTGATAGACCTTAGCAATCTCGTTATATAGTTTATCGGCAACACGATTAGTAGCAGTCGACCAGGTGTCTATGATTTTATTGTATCTTTCACCGAAACTTATAACACCATTTTGGTAGGCATTTTCGATTTCAGCAACTCGCTTTTGGGCTTGCTCAATAATCTCGTATTTCTCCTTTGGAACAACTACATCGGGAATACCAACAGATAAACCACCACGAGTGGCAAACTCAAAACCTAACTGCTTTAAATTGTCCAAAAACTCTACAGTTGTCGAAAGCCCAGCTGTCCGGAAACAATAACCTATTATCTGGCGTAGTCTTTTCTTTGTCAATAACTCATTTATAAACCCAAGCTCTTTCGGTACAATTTGATTAAACAGGATCCTACCGGTTGTTGTCTCGACATATTTGCCGTTCATTCTTACTTTGATTTTCGCATGAAGGTCAATTACATTGTTGTTGTAAGCAATAATAACTTCATCGGGGGAGTTAAATACCTTTCCCTCACCTTTTACGCCCGATTTAGCTTTTGTTATATAATAAATACCCAAAACCATATCCTGCGAAGGAACAGCAATGGGGTCTCCATTTTGAGTATGCATAATGTTGTGTGGTGCCAGCATCAGAAGCAAAGCCTCAAGTTGCGCCTCGAAGCTAAGCGGAACGTGAACGGCCATCTGGTCGCCGTCGAAATCGGCATTAAATGCTGTGCAAACGAGGGGATGAAGTTGAATAGCCTTGCCTTCGATCAATCGAGGTTGGAAAGCTTGGATACCAACGCGGTGGAGTGTCGGAGCACGATTGAGCAAAACCGGATGGTTCTCAATTACCTTTTCCAGAATGTCCCAAACCTCGGTCCTTTTCTGCTCTACCATTTTCTTGGCACTTTTAACTGTTTTTACATAGCCACGCTCGATCAACTTCCTGATAATGAAGGGCTTGAATAACTCCACAGCCATATCTTTGGGCAAACCACATTCGTGCATTTTCAATTCCGGGCCAACAACGATAACGGAGCGCCCCGAATAATCCACGCGTTTTCCAAGTAAATTCTGACGGAAACGACCCTGCTTCCCCTTCAATGCATCGGCAAGCGATTTTAAAGGCCTGGTGGTTTCGGTCTTAGTTGCTTTTCGAGTACTATCGAACAAAGCGTCCACACTTTCCTGCAACATCCGCTGTTCATTACGAATAATTACCCCAGGAGCCTTAATATCTATTAATCTCTTCAATCTGTTGTTTCGAATTATAACTCGCCTATACAAATCATTCAAATCCGAGGCAGCAAACCTGCCACCTTCAAGCGGTATCAAAGGCCGAAGGTCGGGTGGAATAACAGGTATAACATCAAGTACCATCCATTCAGGTTTATTTATGGGTTCGCCGGTTTTTTCATCGGGCAGGAACGCCTCCAAAATTTTCAGTCTTTTCAACAAATCCTGTTTCTTCAGTGAGTTGTTCTCTTCCCGCATCTCTTGACGCAGCCGATAATATTCATCTTCAACATCAACACGCCGGAGAAGCTCCTTGATCGCCTGTCCACCAATCAATGCAATAAACTTGTTCGGGTCATCATCGTCAAGATATTTCTCCTCCTCGGGGATTTGACTCATAATATTTTGGTACTCAAGATCAGAAAGAAGATCATATTTTTTAAAGGGGAAACGCCCAGGATTAACAACAACATAGGTTTCATAGTATGTAATTTTTTCCAGGTCTTTGGTCGACAAACCCAAAACCGCACCAATTTTACTTGGCAAACTTCTTAAAAACCAAATGTGAACCACAGGGGTGGCAAGCATAATATGACCCATCCGCTCTCGGCGAACAGTTTTTTGAGTTACTTCTACCCCGCAACGATCGCAAACTATTCCCTTATATCTTATGCGCTTATATTTTCCGCAGGCACATTCCCAATCCTTAACAGGGCCAAATATTTTCTCACAAAATAGCCCATCCTTTTCGGGTCTATAAGAACGATAGTTAATTGTTTCAGGCCTAGTTACTTCCCCATGAGAGCGTTCAAGAATAGAATCCGGGGAAGCCAGCTTAATCATAACCTTCCGAAATCCTTTTTTTGGAATTGGCTTTGCTTGCATTTCTACACCAATTTATTTTTAATATTTTTATTCAATAACAACATCAAGACACAATCCCTGCAATTCACGAACCAAAACATTAAAGGATTCAGGCACATTCGGGTCGGGCAAATTATCGCCTTTAACTATTGCCTCGTATGCCTTGGCTCGCCCAACTACATCATCAGATTTAATTGTAAGCATTTCTTGCAAAGTATGAGCTGCCCCGTAAGCTTCCAGTGCCCAAACTTCCATTTCTCCAAGCCTTTGACCCCCAAACTGTGCCTTTCCGCCCAAAGGCTGTTGCGTAATCAATGAATATGGTCCGATCGAACGAGCATGGATTTTGTCTTCGACCATATGAACAAGTTTCATCATATAAATCACTCCAACAGTAACTTTTTCGTGGAAAGGCTCACCTGTCCTTCCATCATAAAGAATTGTCTTGCCATCGGGTGGCAAACCAGCCATTTTTAGGAATTCTGAAACTTGTTCCCACGTTGCCCCATCGAAAATTGGTGAAGCAAAACGCAAACCTAACTTTTGCGCAGCCCAACCCAAAGAAGTCTCGAACAATTGGCCAAGATTCATACGCGAAGGTACACCTAAAGGATTCAATACAATATCGACTGGGGTTCCATCGGGCAAAAATGGCATATCTTCGACAGGAACAATAATCGAAACGATACCTTTGTTACCGTGGCGTCCTGCCATTTTATCGCCAACCATAAGTTTTCGTTTCTTGGCTATATATACTTTTGCCATTTTCACAATCCCAGGCTGCAATTCATCGCCAGTTGTGATTTTAGCTCGTTGTGCCCTAAAAGTTTGTTGTATCTTATATTTCTGCTCATTATAATTACGAATCATTTTTCTGAGCAAATCTTCCCGGTCTTTGCTCGCAACTATTGGCTTATCCGTTGGAAAATCAATTGCTTCGAAGGTAACAGATTGCGTCGAAAAGAATTGCATTAGCTCTTCGGCATTAACCTTGTGTCCGCTACGGAAAATAACTTCACCATTTTTAAGTTTCAAACCATAAACCTTATGTCCATCTAAAATTTTTGCCAATTTAACGATAGCCTCGTGGCTCAACTCACGGAGTTTCTCCTGCTCGGCGCGATTAATTTGCTCAAGTTTCCGCTTTTCCTCGGTTTCGGTTTCGAAGCTTCTCAAATGCCTTCGAGAAAACAGTTTAGTATTTATAACAACCCCTTTCAAGCCGGGTGGAGCTTTTAAAGAGGTATCTTTAACATCGCCAGCTTTATCGCCAAAAATTGCTCGAAGGAGTTTCTCCTCGGGTGTTGGATCAGTTTCACCTTTCGGGGTTATTTTTCCAATCAAAATGTCCCCTTCCCGAACTTTTGCACCCACACGAATTATCCCATCTTCATCCAGATCCCGTGTTGCCTCCTCCGAAACATTAGGTATATCCCGAGTAAATTCCTCCTCGCCTCTTTTAGTATCGCGAACTTGTAAAGTAAACTCTTCAATGTGTACAGAAGTAAAAACGTCCTGTGCAACAAGCCGTTCAGAAACAACTATTGCGTCCTCAAAATTATACCCACGCCAGGGCATAAATGCAACAAGAACATTTCTGCCAAGAGCAAGCTCGCCATTTTCGGTTGCAGCGCCATCGGCAATTGGCATCCCTTTGAAAACTCTATCACCAACCCTGACAATTGGCTTTTGATTTATACAAGTGTCTTGGTTGGTTCTGAAAAATTTCAAAAGATGATATTCTTTCTCCGATTGGAACGAAAAATCTGTTAATTTCTCCTCTTCGGAGCGAATATCATCATACTTAATTCTAATCCTTTGAGAATCTACGTAGGTAACAACCCCAGGACCTTCAGCCAAAAGCAAAGTTCTTGAATCTTTTGCAACTTTAGCTTCCATACCCGTTCCAATCAATGGTGCTTCGGGCCGTAACAAAGGGACAGCCTGCCTTTGCATATTAGAACCCATAAGTGCCCGGTTTGCGTCGTCGTGTTCAAGAAATGGAATCAACGAAGCTGCTGCGCTTGCAATCTGTTCCGTAGCAACTTCCAAATAATTAACATCTTCGGGTGAAACAATCACAAAGTCGCCCGAAAGCCGGGCATTTACTTTATCTACAATGATTCTACCATTCTCGTCCAACGGCGTTTGTGCCGTTGCAATAATTTTGCCATCCTCATCCTCGGCAGTTAAGTATTCAATCTCATCGGTAACAACTCCGTTAACAACTTTCCGGTAAGGTGTTTCGATAAATCCATTGTCGTTAATTCGAGCAAACAAGGCAAGCGACGAGATCAAACCAATATTTGGTCCTTCGGGTGTTTCGATAGGGCAAAGCCTTCCGTAGTGTGTATAATGAACGTCGCGAACCTCGAACCCTGCTCTTTCACGGTTTAATCCGCCCGGACCAAGAGCAGAAGTTCTACGCTTATGGGTTAACTCCGCCAAAGGATTGGTTTGGTCCATAAATTGCGAAAGCTGATTGGTTCCGAAGAACTGATTAATTACCGAGTTCATAGTTCGTGCATTAACCAGATCCTGCGGGGTAAGGCTTTCAGCTTCGCGAACACTTAATCGCTCGCGAATTGTTCTTGTCATTCGCGACAGCCCAAGATTGATTTGTGCAGTCAATTGCTCCCCAACGGTTCGTACTCTTCTATTCCCAAGATGGTCGATATCATCGCCACTTAATTTATTGTCGTGAAGGTAAAGGAGATGCTTTATCGAGGCGATGATATCCTCGATTGTCAAAACCGTTATCTCTGGATCGATATTCAACCCAAGCTTCTTATTTATTTTAAAACGACCAACTATCCCCAAATCGTAGCGTTTAGGATTAAAGAAAAGCTTTTCCAAAAGAGCCTCGGCAGCAGTCAAATCGGGTGGGTCAGTGGTTCTAAGTTGTCTGAATATATGATACAAAGCCTCTTCCCGATTACGAGTGGGATCTTTCGAAAGTGTTCTGGCAATAACTGGCTCCTCGCTTGGGTCGTAAGGTTTGTAAAGACGAATTTCTAAAACTTGAGTGCTTTTAATCTTTTCAATCAAATCAGTGGTTAATATCATATCGCGAGTTGCGATGATCTCGCCAGTGGTAAGATCAACAACATCGCTCGAAAGCTTCCTTCCTGCATAGCTTTCGTTCAACTCTTCATTAGAAACAACTTCGTCAAGTTGGAACAATTGAATAATTTCCATATCCGAAGAATAACCAAGAGCACGCAAGAAGGTGGTGGTCAAAAACTTTTTCTTTCGATCGACATAAGTAGTCAGCACCTCGTGGATGTCGGTTGTAAACTCTAACCAAGAACCTTTGAATGGAATAATTCGAGCAGAGTAAATTCTTGTTCCATTTGGATGCATCGTATCATCAAAGAAAACTCCCGGAGAACGGTGTAATTGCGAAACAATAACTCGCTCGGAACCATTAAATATAAATGTCCCACGTGAAGTCATTGCAGGAATATTTCCGAGATATACTTCCTGTTCCACTGCTTCTATATAATCTTCCGAATCGGGTGCAGCTTTGCTCGAAAGCCGAAGTTTAGCTTTTAAAGCTTTCGAATAGGTTAATTCACGCTCCCTGCATTCCTCTTCGGTGTATTTAGGCTTTTCGATTGAGTAACTAATAAATTCCAATTGATAAATTCCCGAAGTATCCTCGACCGGAAAATTTGCATTAAAAGCGTATTGCAACCCAACATTTTTTCTTTCCTCGGGGGGTACGTCCTCTTGAAGAAACTCTTCGTATGACTTTAACTGAACACTGAGCAAATCGGGAAATTCCGCATACCGACGGGTTCGTCCAAAGTTAAGCCTTTCGGTTCGTCGCACAGTACCATCGCTTTCGACTCCTCGTAGTATGCTCAGTTCCTTTTCTTTTGCTATTTTTTCGAAAAATTCATTTTTCACCTGTTACCTCCGAATTTATTTAATTCTTTAATTTTCAAAAAAATATATGGCAAAACCATAAAAATGGCTTTACCTTTTAACAAGCCGGGAATTGTAACTTGTTTAATCAATCGCCTTATTCCATTCAAAATTCCTTGTTAAACATATTTGGACCGGGGCTTTATGCCCCAGTCACAATAATTACTTTATTTCAAAGTAACTTTAGCACCCTGGGCTTCAAGCTTCTTCTTAATATCTTCGGCTTCCTCTTTGCTAACACCCTCTTTGACCATCTTAGGAGCACCTTCGACTAATTCTTTAGCTTCCTTCAAACCAAGCCCAGTAATCTCGCGAATAACCTTGATAACATTAAGTTTATTCGGTCCCATTTCTGTCAATTCAACATCGAATTCGGTTTTTTCCTCTTCTTTTGGAGCTTCTGCGGAAGGCGCACCTGGCACCGCTGCCCCAGCAACCATAACCGGTGCAGCAGCTGTAACTCCAAATTTTTCTTCGAGTGCTTTCTTCAATTCAGCAGCTTCAACAAGCGTCAAATTCGATATCTTTTCGACTAATTCTTCAACAATTGCAGACATTTCTAAACTCCTTAATTTAAACAAACAATAATTATGATGATTTTTTCTTTGCAACTTCTTCTATAACAGAGGCAAGGTCTCGCATAAGCGAGTTGATTGAACCAACAATTCCAGAAATTGGAGCATTCAAGCTCCCAAGTATACTGGCAATTATATCAGCTTTCGAAGGCAACGATGCAAGCGTGTTCAACTGGTCAGCATTATAAACCATTCCCTCGACAATGGCACCCTTGAACTTAGGCTGCTGGAACTTTTCGATTCTTTCCTTCAATAATTTTGCAGGTTGTATCGGGTCGCCGAAACCAAAGATAACCCCCGTTGGCCCGCGAAAGCCACCCGTAAAATTACCCAATTTACCCGATTCCGAAATTGCCCGCTCAAGAAGCGTGTTTTTCGAAACCTTCAACTCCATCTGGTTCTTTTTCAATTCCCGTCGGAGTTGAAGGGTACTTTCAACGGTCATCCCAGTAAAATCGATAAAATAATAAGCATTCGCTTTGTTGAACAATTCAACAAGTCGCCGAACCTGTTCAACTTTTTTCTCTTTCGTTATCATTTTTTTACCCTTCCTTTTCCTTTAAAGCGACTACATTCCAAAAGGAACGAGAAGCAAGCCGCTTGTAACCATTTATGAGTGCGTAATAGCTCCCTAACCAACTAATTTGTTTGGAACGAAGACTCCACAACTTCGACACTTGGACCCATTGTCGATGAAAAGTGGATGCTCTTTACATATCTACCTTTTGCAGTCGATGGCTTTGCTTTTATAATACTTTGATACAAAGCCTGAACATTTTCGGCAAGCTGATCCACAGTGAATGAGCATTTACCAACAGAAGCGTGAATATTTCCGGTCTTATCGACACGATATTCAATTTTACCAGCTTTAACTTCTTTTACCGCTTTGGCTACATCCATTGTAACAGTACCACTTTTGGGATTGGGCATCAACCCACGAGGTCCAAGAATTTTCCCCAGCTTTCCGACTTCGCCCATCACATCGGGGGTGGCAATGACAACATCAACATCAGTCCAGCCCCCTTTAATTTTTTCAATGTATTCTTCGAAGCCAGCATAATCGGCTCCCGCCTCGAGAGCCTCTTTATCCTTTGGGCTCTTGCAAAGAACAAGAACACGAACCTTACGACCTGTCCCATGTGGTAACGTTACTGTGCCGCGAACCAGTTGGTCAGCCTTGCGTGGATCGACCCCAAGCCGCATTGCAACTTCGAATGATTCATCGAACTTCGCTGTCGCGTTCTTTTTTACTATTTCGATTGCTTCCTTATATGGATATGCAGCCTTCGGGTCGTAATTTTTAAGCAATTGATTATACCGTTTCCCACGTTTTTTCATAAATTTACCTCAAAGTTAATCGACAACAGTAACTCCCATACTTCTTGCTGTTCCTTTAATCATCGAAACAGCAGCTTCCAATGTATCACAATTCAAATCTTCCATCTTAATTCGTGCTATCTCTTCGCACTGTGCACGAGTAATTTGCCCAACTTTGACTTTATGGGGTTGTCCTGAACCCTTTTCAATTCCTGCAGCCTTCATAATCAAAACAGCAGCGGGTGGCGATTTGACTACAAAAGTAAAACTTTTATCCGAATAAAAAGTAACAACAACCGGTAGAATCATCCCCTTTTGCTTCGCAGTCCTTGCATTGAACTGCTTGACAAATTCAACCCCATTCAAACCTCTCTGCCCAAAAGCAGGACCAACCGGAGGCGACATAGTTGCCTCCCCAGCAGGTAATTGCAACTTAAACGAACCTAATACTTTCTTTGCCATTTTATCTCTTACTTTTTGTTAATCATTTACTAAACAGCTCCAATCTCTACCTGGCGGAAATCTAATTCAACCGGTGTTTTCCGCCCAAGAATTCCAACTTCGACCTTCAACTTCTGTTTTTCGTAATTAACTTCTTTGACTGTGCCAAAGAAACCTGTAAATGGTCCATCGATAACTTTCACAGGATCCCCAACCTGAAACTCCGTCCCAATTGTTTCGATATTCTTTCTCTCTTCGACCCTGCCAATAATTCTGTTAACCTCGCTTTCGGTTAAAGGAACTGGCTCAGTCTTGGTCCCAACGAAACTAACTACCGAAGGCAATGAATTTATGTAATCCTTTAATTTCTTATCCAAAGCAACACGCAAAATAATATACCCAGGCAAAAAGTTCTTAATTTTTGTTTTTCTTTTCCCTTGCCGAACTTCGAAAACCGTCTCCTGCGGAATAATGATATCTGTTATTCTATTTTGCAACCCCAAACGTTTGATTTCGGCTTCGAGAGTTAATTTAACGCGATTTTCGTGCCCTGTATAGCAGCGCAAAGCATACCACTTAAACTCGGGCAGTTTACCACCTTCAATAGATTTCAATTCTTCTTCGGGATTTTTCGTTCTTTTCAAATCATCCATTTTAACTATCTAAAAAATAAATTCCAAAATCTTAACCATCAACAAATCGATAACATAGACAAAAGCGGTAAAGATCAACATAGTAAAGATAACGATATAAGTCGATTCTCGTAATTGAGCGCGGGTGGGCCACGAAACTTTCTTCATTTCGCGGGCGACCTCGTTCAAATAATTTTTTACTTTTCCCAGCATAAATCTGCCCTACAATCAAAAAAATTAGCAGGGGTGGAAGGACTCGAACCCTCAGCCTACGGTTTTGGAGACCGCCGCTCTGCCAATTGAGCTACACCCCTTTCCTCGAGCTGATGACCGGGATTGAACCGGTGACCTCTTCCTTACCAAGGAAGCGCTCTACCAACTGAGCTACATCAGCACCGTTGAGCGGGAAACGGGACTCGAACCCGCGACCCTCAGCTTGGGAAGCTGACGCTCTACCAACTGAGCTACTCCCGCACTTCTGTACCTCGAGCGGGAAACGGGACTCGAACCCGCGACCCTCAGCTTGGAAGGCTGATGCTCTACCAACTGAGCTACTCCCGCACTTCCCGTGGGCAGGGAAGGATTCGAACCTCCGAAGGGATACCCCAGCAGATTTACAGTCTGCCCCGTTTGACCGCTTCGGTACCTGCCCTTTTTAGAGACTACAAAATTAATACATTTTTTTAAATTATCCAAATCTTCTATAAAATTTTTCTATTTCAACTTTGAACTTTGACGAATCAATTAAGTTTTATTTCAAAAACTTACATTCCTCAAATTATAAACAACTACTGTAAAGGGAACTCTTTTTCAAATAAAGTTAATGCAAGGTGTCTTACCAATTTATAAATTAATCTCGATAACAATGTTAATCTTTAAAAAGACTACTCCAATCTAAGGGTTTATTTGGTAATCCATCAGTTCTAAAGATAATTTCATTGTTCTTGCCAACAGCGATAATTATTGGATACAACCTAGGAACGTGAAAATAATCGACTAAATCCTGCCAATTCTTAATAAATCCTGTTTGAAAGATTGAATAGTATCTATAGTATTTTGGATTTTCTTTAACTTTTTCATAATCATTTGGTGTTACCAACAAAATCTTAATTCTTTTTGATTTTATAATGTCTATATTTTTTTCAATGCTTTCGAAAAATTCCAAACAAGAACCACAATTTAAGTCAAAAAAAACAATTAATTTGTTTTGCCCTGGAAGGGACATTTTGAACACTTCGCCATCATTAAATACTATATTTGGAGAGTATTTATCAACATATTGTAATCTGGGTAGATATTTACTTATAACTTTTTCAAAACTACTTTTGGAATGATTTGAGATGAGTTCCGAGATTTTTTCTTTTGCCTTATCTTTGTAATATTCTGCATCTTTCGGTATAAGTTTATATGCATAAATATAATATTTCAAAGAAGAGTCTCGAAATCCCAAATCAAAATATAATTGTGCAATATCGTAACAAACAAAACCCCTAATCTGATGGGTTGAAGGTATCAGAGGTAACGTTTCTTTTAAATATTGAACTCCCTCCATATATTTTTTTGTGAAACGCGCCCAATTTCCTACAACGGTTGGAAATAATCCAATTTGGTTCCTAAAAATGTGAGCAAAATCAAAGCCATTTTCATAAAGTGAATCACTAACGGAGCAGAGTTTATAATAATTTAAAATTTCATTTATTAAGTTTTCTACAATTTTTAAAGAATCATTAAAACAAAAAGTTAAGATTCTGGCTTTTTGAAGCGTTAAAGCCAATTTAAGGCTTTTGTTAAAAGATAACATTTTATTTACAACACCAATGGCTATGTTGGAATCCACTAAATTTCGTTTAATTAGTACATTGTGATTTAAACAAGTTAAAGCAAATTGTGAATAAGGATTATATTTGAGAAGTTTATTAAAACAATCTTTGATTAACTTAGGTTCTTTTTCTGCGTTTATACGCAGAATATTCGCTACAACACCCCCCAATTGAGGGAAATTTAATTCCTGTAAAAATTCAACCTTTTCTAAAATGTTTCTTAGGCTTTTTTGAATACCATCTCTCCTTTGTAGGTAAGTATATGCTATCAATTGAAGAAGCGGTAGCTCAGGTCTATTTGAGTACTTACCTTCTAAAAATTTTATTTGATTATAAATCGAATCCCAGTTTTCAATTTTATTATCAATTTCATAAACCCAGCGGGTAGCATAAATCGAAATATTATTGGGATTGGAGCTTCGAAATTTATAAAAGAAATCGAGGTATTTATCCGGATTGAGTCTCCTAAAAACCAGTTCAACACCTCCATATTCGATTAAATTTTTTGATTTATAAATTTCAAATTTGTAAGTAAATGGTTCGCAAGTTGAAAGAGGACCAATAGTATCACTCAATGTAAAGAAAGCATAGCTACAATTAGGCGGGATTTTAATGTTACAAGAAAATTTATTACTTCCTTTTGGCAGTAGCCTATAGGTCTGATATAAAATTTTTCCATCGGTAAAAGCAAATATTGCATCTAAAAAGAACTTTTGGTTTTTAAATTCCTTTAGGTCATAAACAAATTCATATTGCTTGCCTTGAATTAATTGACTACCCCCTTTGATAAATAAAATCTCTGTTGTAAAGTCATCAATAGTTTCACTTTGTTTGCATCCGAAGATTAAAATAAGAAATGAAAATACATACCAAAATTTTATAAAATTTAGTTTCATTCCTACCCTCTTAATGTTCGAAATAAAAATGCCGGATAGGCGGATGTATCCACCTATCCGTTTAAACTCGGTTTTCAATATTCATATTCATCGCTAATAGGATTATACGTTGGAAACTCATATTGCCCAAATATTGACTCCCAGCCTTCTGGGGGATCCGGAACCCAGGCGATACCAAACCACCAAGTAAGCCAATCATAGCAATGACATTCCATCCCTGGCATATCACATCTACCCTGCCCCCACTCTCCACCTTCAGCACCAGTTCCGGGATTATAGTGACTAACTTCACGCCAAGAAGCTATACAATTATGTGCACCTGGGTAAATATCTATTCTCCAACTTGCACCTTCCGGAACAAAATCAGGCC
>Ga0197142_1003163_pt1 | contig 13974 bp, 8 predicted proteins | sample GBS60_MetaG_FD_148614 | JGI IMG/M metagenome (GOLD analysis project Ga0197142, IMG submission 148614) | Sediment microbial communities from Great Boiling Springs, Gerlach, Nevada, United States - GBS 60_MetaG | ecosystem: Environmental > Aquatic > Thermal springs > Hot (42-90C) > Sediment... | reverse complement strand
GGCGCCGGACCTGGACGGCCGAAAGCGTCTGCGGATGGAAGAGCGAGCGTTTGAGGAAGACGGCAAGAAGGTGGTCCGTCTGGTATCGCCTAGCTATGTCGAAAGCTGGGAGGAGACTTTGGACCGATTTGTCCGCTTCTATCAGATGAACGAGGAGCAAAAGGTCGAGGCGCAAAAGTTGCTGCGGCAATATTTCGATGTGTTGGACCGGTTCCTCCGGGAGAATCGGAACGAGATCGAGGGCTATTTGCGGAGCTTGGAGGATTTCGAGGCCCGATTGGCCGGGGCCAGTTCGGCCCGGTTTGAAGAAGCCCGGCTTTGGGACCAGCAGAGGAAATTGTGGGCGGAGGCAGCTCGGTGGACCGGCCAAATGGACCAAATGGGCCAACAGTTCCATCTGGCCTTGTGGAATACATTGGATGAGCAGCAACGGGCCAAAGGCAAAGAGCCCTTGGCGGCGGTGCGACCGGATCGGTTGCCTTTGCGCCTGCTGGGCATACAGAGTTGGTCGGAACTGTTGGATAAAGCGGTAACCTACAGTTTGACGGCGATCGGGTTTTGCCTACTGGTGGGACTGTTTACCCGGCTGGCAGCGTTGGGAGGAGCGGCTTTTATGCTGATGGTGCTGGCCACCCAGCCGCCCTGGCCGACCATTTATCCGCCTTTCCCTGAAGTGGTTGGCCATGCCCTACTGGTGGACAAAAACTTCATCGAGATGGTGGGCCTGCTGGTGGTCATGACGACTGGGGCGGGCCGATGGGCCGGTCTGGATTTGTTCCTCCGACGCTGGGTGGTTGAACCTTGGCAACGCCGCCGGGCACAAGCCAACCAGGCATGAGCCTCCTCGACTTGCTAACTCCTCCGCCGGAACGGTAGGCGGGGTTTTGCCAATGTCGGGTGAAAACAAAGAAAATCAGGGGGCTACGGTGGGCTTGGTTATGCGACCCAGGGCGGAGAAAGCAGGTGAGTGGTAACCAACTCAAACTGGAAATGAAACCGCCTACCACCGGCCAAAACCATCAGAAACACGACCGATTCGGTCCCCTCGAACCGAAGGGATCGCTCCGTCGGTAGAACGGAATTCAATCCTTGTTTTACAATAAGTTATGGCCAAAACCTGGCATTTCCGTTTACCGTTTGAGTAACCAATTGAGGTAACTATTTAGCCGTAGGAAGTAACCCCTGGGATTTTTTTGCCATAACTTATTGAATGCTCATTAGTTATGGCTTTTGTTAGTACCCCAAGGAGAGCAAAAAACATAACTTGTTTATTTATAAAGGGTTATGGCAGATTTACTACATTCGGCTAAATAGTTACCAATTGAATAACAAAGAATCTCAGGCTGTCAACGGAAGGGGCATACCAAGGGGCATAACAATAACTGAGTAAGTCCAACAAGCACCTCGAACGGATCGAACAAAAGAAGGCGAACGACGATGTGGGATTTAACTGCGGAGCAACGACAAGCAGGTAAGCGGGCCTTTGAGGAGGCGGTGCGGGAAAGTCGGCGGGATTTCCTCAAGCAGGCTGCCTTGGCCGGGGTGGTAAGCGGCGGCAGTCTAGGCGCTTTTTACTTCGGCTATCAGAGCACGTTGCCCAAGCCGGTTCGGGTGGGTGTGCTTGGCACCGGCGATGAAGGCTGTGTGCTGATCGGCGCCATCAATCCGGATTTTCTGGAGGTCAAAGCCATTGCCGACCTTCGGCCCTACAACATCCATCGGGCCTTTGAAGGGGATTGGTATAGTCCGGACGCATTGGCGGCCCGTCCGGGCCTTTTGGCCAAGTACGGTTGGAAAACCCGCCAAGAGGCCGAAAAGCATGTCGCGATCTTTTCGGATTACAATGAGTTGCTGGAGGCGGCCTCGGACCTGGGGCTGGAGGCGGTCATTATTGCTCTGCCGTTACATCTGCATGCGCCGGCCGCCTTGAAGGCCATGGAAAAAGGACTCCACGTATTCACCGAAAAGCTGATGGCCCGGACGGTGGGCCAGTGCAAGGACATGGCCCGAATGGCCCGGCAAAAAGGGCTGTATTTGGCCGTCGGCCATCAACGCCACTATAACATCCTGTACGAGGAGGCGGTGGACATTATTCGGCGAGGGCTGCTGGGCGATCTGCATTACATCCGTGCGCAGTGGCATCGGGGCAACCTGCCCGGGGCCGACAGTTGGGCCATGCCCCTGCCGCCCGGCGTCAAAGACCCCAAACAAGACCCCCAGGCCAACCGACTGGCCGAAGAACTAGAATCCTGGAAACGCCGCCTGGCCGAGGCTAAACGCCGTGGCCGGTTCAGCGAAATCCTCGAATGGGAGAAGAAGGTAGCCCAGAAAGAGGCCCAAATTGCCGACGGAGAATTGGCCAAACGGGTGCACCAATACGGCTACGAAGATAAAGTTTATAAAAACGAGAAGGGGGAAGTGATCTATCATCGGCCGGCCATTGAGGAGTTGATCCGGTGGCGGCTTTGGGACCGCACCAGCGGCGGCCTGATGGCCGAACTGGGTAGCCATCAATTGGATGCGGCCGGCATTTTCATTGCCGCTGCGCATGGCGGCCAGAAGCAACTGCCGCTCAATGTGGTTGCCTCGGCCACCCGCTGCCTTTTCCCGCCCGACCGGGAGGTGGAAGACCATATCTGCTGCATCATCGAATTTCCGGCGCCCGGGTATGTGCCGAACGATCCGGTCCATGGCCGGAAAAGAATTGCCGTCCAATATGCCTCGATCAACGGCAATGGATTCGGCGGATATGGCGAAATTGTCTTCGGCACCGAGGGCACCCTGATCCTGGAACGAGAGAAGGAGTCGATGCTGTTTCGCGAAGGGGGCGAAACCCGGATCGGCACCGCAGCCGGCGGCGGACCAACGTTGGACACCCAGGCCACCGAACCGACTCAACGTGCCGCAGACGCTGGATCCGCCTATGAAATCAGCCGAGGCTACGCCGAAGAATTGGAACATTGGGCCTGGTGCATCCGGAATCCGGCGCCGGAAAACCAACCTCGGTGCCATCCGGAAGTGGCCCTGGTCGATGCCGTGATTGCTCTGACCACCAATATGGCAGGCCGGGAAGGCCGGAGGATCGTCTTCCAGCCCGCCTGGTTCGATATCCACCAGGACGACACCCCCGAAGGCATTCCGCCAACGATTCGAGATGAAGGATAAGGAAACCTCAGCTAAAAAGAAGAGGTTCGTCCCTTTCCCCTCTATCCCCTGGCCGGCCAGCGGGGTAGGGGGAGAAGGTTTTGCCCGCTTCTAGCGGGAAAGGGTGAAGGGATTTCTCCTCTCCCCTGGCGGGAGAGGGGGAGGGGGCATAGGAGCAGACGGACCTCTTGGTTGATCCCCCTCACCCGGTTTGGCTGACGCCAAACCGGCCTCTCCCGCCGAGGGAGAGGCAAGAAGGTCCCCCTCACTCGGCCAACCTGTCGGTTGACCGGCCTCTCCCACCAGGGGAGAGGCAAGAAGGTCCCCCTGAATGTCATTCCCACGAAAGTGGGAATCCAGCGGTTTTTCTGGATTCCTGCTTATGCAGGAATGACACTTGTGTCCCCCTCACTCGGCCAACCTGTCGGTGGACCGGCCTCTCCCACCAGGGGAGAGGCAAGTCAGTTCGTTCGGCTAACACGTTACCAATCAGTGTTGCCTTTTTGCATGGCATAGGAAATCGGCGATGTATCTAACAGACAATGCGAAGAAGATTGGCCAGGAGAACTTTTGTGCAGCGATTGCCCATCAGGCCATTCGCCGGGATTTTCTGAAAAAACAGGTGGATGAGAATTTGGCATCCGGCCGCGGATTGGGGCCGTACTATTTCGGCTATGAACCGAAGCTCAAGGAGCCGTTGCGCGTGGGCATCTTGGGCACCGGCGACGAAGGCTGTGTGCTCATCGGGGCGTTGAACCCGGAGTTTATCGAAGTCAAGGCGATTGCCGATATTCGACCGTATAACGTGTATCGGGCGTTTCATGGGGATGTGTATAGTGCGGCGGCCCGGGCGGCCAGGCCAGGGCTCTTGGCCAAATACGGCTGGAAGACCGAAGACGAGGCCCGCAAGCACGTGAAAGTCTATGGCCCGTATCAGGAACTTCTGGCGGATGCCAAACAGTTGGGCATCGAAGCGGTGATCATTGCGCTGCCATTGCATCTCCATGCGCCGGCCAGTATTGCCGCCATGAAAGCCGGACTGCACGTACTGACGGAAAAACTCATGGCCCACACGGTGGCCGAGTGCAAAGAAATGGCCCGGATGGCCAAACAGACCGGTTTGATTCTGGCCGTCGGCCATCAGCGCCATTACAACATCCTGTATGATCATGCGGTGGAGTTGATCCGGCGGGGCGTGCTGGGCGATTTGCATTACATCCGTGCCCAATGGCACCGGGCCAATCTGCCGGGCCGGGATAGCTGGAAACAGCCTCTGCCTCCGGGCGCCAAAGACCTGAAAAAATATCCAGAAGAAAACCAATTGGCCGAGGAATTGGCCCAGTGGGAAGAACAATACCGAAAGATGCAACAGGATCTGGAGCGTCTTCAGCAAGACCCCCGCCGGGCCAAAGACGCCGACGCCCAACGCCGCCGGATGGAAGACTTTTTCAAGCGGCTCCAGCAAAAACGTGCTCAGGTGGCCGACCGGGAGATCATCGACAAGGCGGCCGATTACGGCTATCAAGAACATATCATTCGGGACGCCCAAGGAAACGTCATCTACGAAGCTCCGCCCATCGAAGAGTTGATCCGATGGCGTCTGTGGGATCGTACTAGCGGCGGACTGATGGCCGAATTAGGAAGCCATCAGTTGGATGCGGCCAGCATCTTTATCGCTGCCGCTCATGGCGGCCAGAAGCAGTTGCCGCTTTGTGTGATGGCCGCCGGCAATCGGCCCCTGTTCCCGCCAGACCGGGACATCGAGGATCATGTGTACTGCATGATCGAATTTCCAGCACCCGGCTACGATCCCAAGGACCCCCACGGACGCCTGAAGAAGATCACCTTCGCCTATGCGTCGATCAACGGCAACGGATTCGGCGGCTACGGGGAGACGGTCTTCGGCACTCAGGGGACCCTGGCCCTAGAAACCGAAAAAGAGGCCATGCTCTGGAAAACCCATTGGGTGGAAGACCATATTCGGCTTTTGGTCCCCAAAGGCAAACCGGCGCAGTTGGATACCGTCCAGCAGGCGGATCAGTGGGACAAGGAGGCGGCGGCTTTGGGAACCCTGGCCACCTCGGTGGCCGTACGCGGCTACACGGAAGAGATCGAACATTGGGCCTGGTGTATTCGGAATCCGGCGCCGGAAAACCAACCCCGCTGCCATCCCAAGATCGCCTTAGCCGACGCTGTCATTGCGCTGACGACCAATCTGGCCGCCCGCCTGGCCGAAAAAGAACCCAATAACCCCCTGGCAGGCCGAATCGAATTCAAACCCGAATGGTTCGACCCGGACAGCGACGAAACCCCCGACGGCCAAAAACCTGACCTGAGCCGGTATGCTTAAACTTCTGCCCTGTGGCCTCGGCTTCTACAGTCTCTTTGGACGGTCCGGGGTATTGGGTCTGCTGGGCTGCCCGGCGGGATTCTGATGCACCGAGGAGGATTCTATTGGGGAAAATGCCGTTCCAAGACGGGGGATCTTGCGTTTTTTTGCCGGGAGGGTAAAACAAAGGGCAAACCAAAAGGCCAGCGGTCTTTCGGTGAGCACCTGGTGTTCGCTGGATAGGATTTGGGTAACATTTTAGCCCAAGGGATAGGCTCATCGGGGAACTGTTTGTCCAATCTGCTCCGGCGGGACCTGCTGGTCCAGAGGGACCTACATGTGCGGTCCGAGGGGGCCAACGAGCGTGTCCCTCGATAGGCTGAAATGTGTTCCATTGCTTCAAACGGCTGAAGTGTCACGGATTTTGCCAGTTTTCGGGTCTTGCAGCACGGAAAGGAGACAAGCTGTGGAGAAGTGGCCGATCGGTGTATTTGCCAGTATTGATGCCGGGTTGGGGGTGAAGCTGGAGGTGGCCCATGAGTTGGGCGTACCGACGATCCATCTCCATGCCCCGCACAAAAAGACTCGGACGCCGGAGAATGCGCAGCGGTTTTTAGCCCGGCTCCGGGAATTGGGCATTACGATCACCGTGGTTTTCGGCGGCTTTGAGGGAGAAAGTTATGCGGATATTCCCACGGTGCGGCGCACGGTCGGGCTGGTGCCGCCGGAAACACGGGCGGAGCGAACCCAGGAAATGAAGGAAATTGCCGATTTCGCCAAGCTACTGGGTGTGGATGCGGTGGCGCTGCATATCGGGTTTGTGCCGGAGGAACCGGCCGATCCGCTGTATCCGGAGGTGGTCCGGGTGGCGCAGGAGATTTGCGACCATTGCAAGCAAAACGGCCAGCGATTGCACTTGGAGACCGGCCAGGAGACGCCGGAGGCGTTGCTGCGGTTCATCGCCGACGTGGGAAGGGATAATTTGTTCATTAATTTTGACCCTGCCAATATGATCCTCTACGGCACCGGCGAACCAATTGCTGCCCTCAAGAAAGTGGGGCATCTGGTTCGGAGCGTGCATTGTAAGGATGCCGTTTGGGCGGCTCGGCCCGGACAAGAATGGGGTAAAGAAGTTCCCTTCGGCTCCGGCGACGTCAATGCCGAAGCCTTCCTCCGCACCTTGTACGAACTCGGCTACGACGGCGCACTGACCATCGAACGAGAAATCCCCCAAGAACCCGAACGCCAAAAAGCAGAAATCGGTGCCGCCGTACGCCTCATCCAAGAGCTGAAAAAGAAAATCTTGGGCTAAACCCTGTTCCGGCGGAACAAGGCCCCTGGGAGGGCGAACGTCGCACTGGGCTTGTGGGGAGGCCGGACCTCGCACGGGCCCCTTAGCAGGCCCCAGTCAGCGGTCCCCCGAAGGGCGGACGTCTGGTGCTCCTCTTTCTGCAAGCCGAAGACGAGCGGTGCCGGGAGCCCCCCTCACCCGGCCAACGTTCGGTTGGCCGGCCTCTCCCGCCGGGGGAGAGGCATAGAGCAGGTGGTCCAGACGTCCGTACTCCCAGGGAGTTGGACGCTTACCCAGCCAACGTTCGGTTGGCCGGCCTCTCCCGCAAATGGGAGAAGCGGATTCGGCACATCGGCCGAAGGGTTCCCAGTTCCTTTAGAAAGACACTTCCATGAGTTCCATTTCCGTGACGGTGTCCCATCAGCTTGATCCTCAGGAAGCGGCCCAGCGGATTCAGTCCGCCCTGGCCGAGGCGCTGCGCACGTACCAAGATCGGCTGGAACAGGGAAGTTTCCAATGGACAGATCGGGTGCTTAACTATCGGTTTCAAACGATGGGGGTTACCGTGGAGGGGACGCTCCGCGTGGAACCGACTCAGGTGGTCGTCGAGGCGGAGCTGCCGACTTTTGCTGGGGTCTTTCGCGGAATGATCGAACAGCAAATTCGGGATCGCCTGAGCGAACTGCTTGCCTGATGCAGACCCGGCTTGGTGGACGGCGGGGGGGCCGCTGGAGAACCGCAAAAATCGGAACATTTTACCGGAATGAAGAGGCGATGAATTCCCTCTCCCCTGGCGGGAGAGGGTAGGGTGAGGGGGGCTATCATCAGGGCACGGTCGCTTGTTTTTTGCCCCTTCAGCCGGCCTCTCGACAGCGAGGGGGAGGCGGTTTGCTTCATTCGGCTAAATAGTTGCCAAAAATCTAACGCAAACTGTAAATGAAACCGCCTAACCCCGGCAAAAACCAGGAAAAAAACGACCGATTCGGCCCTCTCGAACCGAAGGAATCGATCCGCCGGTAGGACGGCAATTACCTCCTTATTTTGCTATCTCCTTATTTTGCAATAAGTTATGGCCAAAAACCGGCGTTTCCGTTTACAGTTTGAGAATCTAAGTTTCGCAAAGAGTCAGCCTGGCCTTATCCATCCCCGCATCCAGAACCGGGGCGTTGCCCAACCCATTGGCCTGAAAGCCACGGTAAGAGGTCCCGATGCTCAGCGGAGCCAGTTCCATTCGGGCAGCAGAAGGGCTTCGATTCCCAGCAGGCGGGGCAATCGCTTGAGGTCTTTCCAGGACCAATTGAGCACGTCGAGGATGTTGGAGTAGTCGTCGGTCCAGAGGCGTTTGGTGGGATCGGGTTCTAGAGGTTGCCAGGCAGGATTTTCCTGCAGCACGGTGAATGCCGGGCATGGCCGGGCCAGCACTACCCAGGTGGAACGATATTTTCCTTCGGCCGTTTCGTCATCATCGTCGCACAGAAGTGCTGCCAGTCCTGCATCGTGGGCCAAATTGGCCAGGACAGGTTCCAACTCCAGGTGGCGGTTGGAGATATGGACGGCCAGGAGGCCTTCGGGTTGGAGCCGATCCATGTACAATCGTATCGCCTCCCGGGTCAACAGATGCAGCGGGATGGAATCGGAACTAAAGGCGTCCACCAGCAGGAGGTCAAATCGGCCTTGGGGCTGTTTGGCCAGTTGAAGTCGGGCGTCGCCCAGGACGATATCCACCGAACCATCCCGGCGCAGGCAATCCGCTAGATAGGTGAACAATTTTGTATTGGTTGCAATTTGCACCACGGCAGGGTCGATCTCGAAGAAGGTGATCCTTCGGCCCGGCTGGCCATAGGCGGCCAGCGTCCCGGTGCCTAATCCCACCACGCCGACTTCTTTAGGCAATCCGGTCTGAAGGGACTCCATGGCTTGGAAGATCATGCCGACCGGGCCGGTCTGATGATAATATGTCCATGCCTCCTCTCGGTAGTCCGGATGAAATGCCTGCATCCCGTGGTTGGTCGTGCCGTGCAGCAGTTGGTGGACTACATAGGGCTGGTTGGTTTCCGGGTGGTACCATCGCTGCCGGTAAACCCGCAGAACGCCGAAGAAACTCCGTTTAGCATAAATGGGCCGCTGCTTTTCTCCACCGTAAAGCATACTGATGATCAGAAGCCCAAACACGCCCAATCCGAACCGCACCGGACGACGTGCCAAGCACAGGGTCGAAATGGCCGCCATGCCGAGAAACGTCGCTGTGGCCAGCGCCGCCGGCCCGATCCACTGTTGCCAACCGGCCGGCAACCCCTGGGCAAAGAAAACACGCAGCCAGTTATGGTCCCGCAACTGCTGAGCCAATGTGCCGTAAACGGCCAACAACAACATGGGAATGCCGAAGTCCCAGGCCCAGGTCATTCTCCGGCGTGTGCCTTCGGCAGGCTGCGGACGAAGCAGACAAGCCATGGCAATTATGAGCGGATATTCATACACTCGGGGAAAAATCTTCGGGGCCAGCAGGGCATTAAACGCCCCCCCCAACACCCCACCCAGAGCCATCCACAGATAGAATTCGGTAAGATATTGGGCTGCCGGTCGCCGAGCCGCCAACTCCCCATGACACACCAGGGCCGTCAAAAAGAAAAGCCCCAGATGCAACGCAAAGACGAAGACCAATTCGGCCGGATTGCCAATATCCACCAAATAATAGGAGGCAGCCACCACAACTACGACCAAGGCATGGATGCGGACGATCCAACGATGCGGGCGCAAGCCCCAGCGGGCAAACACGATCACAAACGACCCTAAATACAACGCCAACGGGATAACCCACAACAGCGGCACCGCTGCCAAATCAGTCGTCATATAGGTGGTTACCCCCAACAGCAGACTGGACGGAGCAAAGGCCAAGGCCAACCACCAAAATCGGTCCATCCAGTCCGGCGGCGCCATGGCCGGAGCCCACTCCGAAGCGCCCTTTCGCTCAGAGCCTGACCCGGACTCGGCTGCCGGAGGGACGCCGTCGATCGCTTCCAAAGAGCTTGGCCTTTCCAAAGCCCCGTTTTGCTGGGCTGTTTCGGGACTTGGGACGGGTCCGTTGGCCGGGCCAGTAGCGCTAACCATGGGGGGGGATGTTTGGCTGAATCTTTCCGCCTCTTCCGTTGGGGTGCCAAGGTCCCTTGGTGTGCCGGCGACGGGATTGTCCTGGTGGGAGGTCGGGTTGAGGTATGTTTCGGTGCTGGCGGCCCCGGCAGCCGGTGCGGCTTTCTGGGTTCGCCATGCCCATACCGCACACAAAACGATAAGCCCGGTCAACACAGCGTATCCCCCGGCCCATATCCAGGCCTGCTGCTGCAGCGTCCATCGGGGCTCGAAAAAAAACGGATAAGCCAAAAGTCCCCCCAAACTGCCTACGTTACTGGCCGCATAGAGCCAGTAAGGGTCCCGGCTATTTCGACCGCCCTGGGCAAACCACGCCTGTAACATGGGCGACACGCCGGAAAGCACAAAAAACGGCAAACCGACCGATACCGTCAAGACCATCAACAGCCAAACGGTAGGCCATTTCTCCGCCAGCGGCAACATCCAGGCCACCACACCGATCGGCAACACCGCCCAGGCCAAAAGCATTAAACCCGTATGCACCACACTTTGCCGTCGTAGGCCCAACCTCCGATGCCCCCAATGGGCATAAGCATAACCGGCCAGCAGAACGGCCTGATAAAATACCATACAGGTATTCCAAACCGCCGGCGCTCCGCCTAGATACGGCAAAACCATCTTGCCGAACATTGGCTGCACCATGAACAATAACCACGCACTGACCAGAAGAGTGAAGGCAAAAAGCGGACCGGCCATCGGCTTCCCTTTGGAGTTGCAAGGAGGGGGGTTAAAAATCGGTCGAAGGCGTCCGGACAAGCTGGCCATCAACCTGGCGGGATTCCCGGGCTTGGACTATCAACGCCTAAGCCGCCCATTTCACTTGTCCAAAAATTTCCGGCTCTGTCTATTAGTGTACCCTTCCTGAATCGCCAAGGTGAGCGTCCCCCCTTTCTGCGATGCCCCAACATCGATTCCTCTTCGCAAAACCCCGGAACAGACAGGGGAGTCCATAACCACGGAGTTTAGTGGTTTTCCCGTTTGTGAAGAACGATCCCTATCCTGAGAAGGGGACAAACCCGTCCTATTAAGAGCGGAACCTGCCAGGCCAGGGAAAGAAATCGGGGCGGATTCTGTTGACCCTGCTCTGAAGAGAATTTACCATAAAAAAGGTGATCCGGTTTTCTCCCCTTTGCGGAAAGGAGCGAGCGATGTGCTTTTTCGAGCTTTACCGGGGGAAGGGTTGGCCTCGGACGGGGGGCCGGAAGAGGGCCCCATCGGGCGACTTTGGGCATCGGGTGAAGCTGGTGCTTTGGGCCGGTTTAGTGCTGTTAAGTAACCTCTCCTGGGGGTATGCCCAGGCGTCGAAAGAAGCTGCTAAAATCCCTCCCCCAAAAGACATCTCCCTGGAAACCAAAGACGGCGTCATTCTGCGGGCCACCTACTATCCCAGCCTGTTGGGCAAAGAGGCGGCGCCGGTGCTCATGCTCCACGATTTTGAGGGAAGCCGATCCGATCTGGCTCCCCTGGCCATGGTGCTGCAACGGGCTGGCCATGCCGTGTTGACCTTGGATCTGCGAGGCCACGGCGAAAGCACCTCCTTGAAAGGTTCCACCCGCACATTAAACGCCAGCCAATTCACCAATGAGGATTTCCAACTGATGGTAACCCAAGACATCGAACGAGCCAAACGGTTTCTCCGAGACGAAAACAACGAAGGCCGACTGAATCTGGAAAAACTTGGAGTGGTTGGCTTGGGGATGGGCGCGACGTTGGCGATGGAATGGGCCCGGCTGGATTGGAGTTGGCCCCCCTTGGTCTCCTACAAACAAGGACAGGACGTGAAAGCCCTGGTGCTTATCTCGCCGGAGTTTACCTTCCGGAGTCTCTCGGCGGCCAATCTGTTCAAACATCCCCAGGCTGGACGGCGGATTTCTACCCTGATTATTTTCGGAGAAACGAAATCCAAAGCGGCTCAGGATGCCAAACGGATTCAGGGTATGTTCGAACGGGTGCAACCCAAAGCGGAAAAACTGGAACAGCGCACCTTGTTTTCCGTCGCACTCAAAACAAACCTCCAAGCAAACCGACTGATCGACGAGAAAAATCTCCAAGCCTTCCAGATCGACCGAGTCGTGCTCAATTTCCTTCGGCTCCGGCTGGTAGAACAAGATTATCCCTGGACAGAACGGCGAAGCCCATCGGAGTAACATGTCGGTCTCTCTTTAGGTTGAACTGTATCCACCGGGACCAATTACCACTATCTGTAGTTTAGGAGCCGATTTTTAGCCCCTACAAGTCGTAGGGGCCTGGGCGGGTGGATACAGGCAAGGAACCTCTGAATAATTCAACGTGGACAAAAGGGAAGTATTTCGGGAGATTTTTCAGAAAACCCCATATATTGAGCTGCTGTCCATGCTAGCATACAATCTATTGGAGGTACCTTGGGCAACCTCAGAGGCCGACAACATAACCAAAAGGCCACCTAGTTCACTATATTTTCAGGATTTTTCAGAGGTTCCTCAAACTAAAGTGTTCCTAAAACACTAGCACTTTCGCCGAATGACGCAACGCGCTCTCCCCGGCTGTCGAGAGGCCGGCGGAGCAAAGCAAAGCCGGGCGAGGGGGCCGCTAGCACCGGGGGCCTTCAGTTCCCAAATGGACGGACGAAACATCCGCCTTCCGAGGATTCCCCCCTCATTCGGCTAAAATGTTACCAAAAAGATTTTTCGAGACAGCCTCTCAGGGTAGTCGTTACTTTTTGCACAGTTTCTGTAATCTTTTTATTTTGCTTATCTTTCCTAATCGGAATTTCTGTTTTATTCCTCAAATTCTTCTTCTCTTCTACCGATCCTCAGAAAAAGCAGATCCTCCGTCCGGCAGGAAACCCCGACCAATAGGGTCAGGGTAGCCAGCCGGACCAATTGCCACAATGGATAGAGTCCAAGCGATATTTCACCACTACAGCTTGTGGGGGCTGGCCGGGTGGATACCGTCAAAATAGGCAGGATCCCCTCTCCATGAGCATCGACCCACTGGAAATGGGCAAGACACGTCTGAGGTTGGGCATGAAAATCCTGACGGTGGGCAAGAAGTTCCTGATGGTGGGATGGATCGGAGGGATATTGCTCGGTGGGATGGGAGAAACCCTTGGAGCAGAAGCTGTTGGGGGAGAAACCCACCACAGCCCGCCGCCGCCTCCCCCCCGGTTAACGGGGCCGGAGAGTCCCCCTCTAACCTCACCTATTTCTGCTCCCCCATGTGTCAACTGCCGGATACCCGCCCCCGAAACATCGTACCAGGAGTATCGACCGCCTCAGAGAGTCGGCCCGCCCCAGAGTTATCCCCCGCCCCAGGGTTATCCCTTGCCCGATTATGCAAGACCTCCCAGTTATTCGCCCGCCCAGGGTGATTTATCGTCCCCGGGTGATCGACCGGGCAATTGTTATCTACCAAGGAGTTCTGGTTTGTTCAGTCCGCTTTTTAGCCGGGGGGGTTGCTGTCCCGGCCAAGAAGGTGCTGGCCACGAACGATCTCCGTATGGCCCGGATTTTCCTGGGACCGGTTATCGGCCCGGGTTATTGACGCCACTGCTGATGTGGCTCTATTTTCCCGGTTGGTGTACGTCTGCCGAGCAAGGGGCTTGTTTTCCTGAGTGCTCCGGTTTTCCCGGCCAAGCCGGTTTTCCCTGGCAACCCGGTTTTCCCCACCGACTCAATCTTCTCTGGCGCCCCAAAATCTCCTCTTCCGCCCAGCACCGGGGTTATTACGGCGATCTGTACATGTGGATCGTCGTCCCCAATCGCTGAAGCACTTTTGCCAAACCCGGAACCCGGAGGTTTTACTGCCCCCATAGGGAACCTATGTTACGTAAAACGTAACATTTTAGCCGAATGAAGCAACTGGGCTCTCCCCTTTGCGACAAGAGGCCGGCCTGGCCGAAAGCCAGGCCGGGTGAGGGGAAGAAAAGAAAGCGGCTGTACCCTTACGTGTCCCCCTAACCCTAACCCTCTCGACGGCCGGGAGAGAGGGGTAAAAGTGCTCTCTTCGGCTAAAGTATTACCAGAAAACTACTGCCCTGCCGGAGGTGGCCGAGGTTGTTGAAATCCCGGTGGCGCATCTTGCC
>Ga0197142_1003162_pt1 | contig 13979 bp, 12 predicted proteins | sample GBS60_MetaG_FD_148614 | JGI IMG/M metagenome (GOLD analysis project Ga0197142, IMG submission 148614) | Sediment microbial communities from Great Boiling Springs, Gerlach, Nevada, United States - GBS 60_MetaG | ecosystem: Environmental > Aquatic > Thermal springs > Hot (42-90C) > Sediment... | reverse complement strand
GGCCACGACGACGCCGGCCGGGCTCGAATGCAACAAATAACCCTCGTCATGTTCCAGCGCCCGGCGGTCCAGGCCGAGGCTCTGAATTTCGCGGTCCGTCGCCGGATCGCCCGCACGCAGCAGCCGAACGATCGCGCCTTCCGCCCCGGAGATCAATCCCTCCCGGCGATGCGTCTGCGCGAGTTCTTCGATGAGGGTTTCGGCAGCCAACCGATCCTCTGTGTTGGCCGCCCAGATGCGGACGGGCGAGCGCAACTCCAGCCGGCCTTCCCCGCGGGCCAGCGATTGCGGGGCGGGGACGAGTCGGGAGGGTTCCGACCCGGCCAGACTGCCGGCGATCCATAAGGCCACCAGAAAAGCACGCATGGCGAGTATGATACAACTCGCGCCCGTCCGGGACGATTTCTGAGGGGACTCAAGACCCGGGAAGAAAGCCGTTGGTGGCCAGGGAGGGAATCGAACCCCCGACGCCAGCCTTTTCAGGGCTGCGCTCTACCAACTGAGCTACCTGGCCTTTGCGACCATATTGTAGCAGAATTCGGACCCGCGGCCGCTATACTGGCAGGGTGCGCCAGCTCCGGATTCTTGTTTCGCGGCACTCGGCCTTTTACAGCCCCCTCATCGCCACCCTGGCCGCCGGCTTCCTCGAGCGGGAAGGGCTCTCCGCAAGCTATCGCCCCCTGGCGCCTTCGGAACGAGCGCAGGAATTGATCGCCCGGGACGAGGCCGACGTCATCCAGTCCGCCGTTTCGTCGAGCTGGTTGCTACTGGAACACGGCGAAAAGCCGGCGGGCGTGCACTTCGCCCAGATCAATCAACGGGACGGTTTTTTCCTGGTGGCCAGGCATGGCCACTCGCCGTTCCAGTGGAAGATGCTCGAGGGCCGCACGTTGCTGGCCGATCACGCCGCCCAGCCGCTGGCCATGCTCCAGTACGCCGTGTACCGGCAAGGCGCCGACTGGGGCAGGATCCGCGTTCTGGATGCAGGGACGCCGGAGCAAATCGCCGAGGCCTTCCGCTGTGGCGAGGCCGATTACGCGCACCTGCAAGGGCCGGCCGCGCAGCATCTGGAGCACGAAGGCGCCGGTTGCGTGGCGGCCTCGGTGGGCGAAGCCATGCCGCCGGTGGCCTTCAGCAGCCTGCTGGCGTCGCGCCGGTTTCTGGAAACCGAAGCGGGGCGGGCGTTCCTTCGGGCATACTCACGGGCGCGCGAGTGGGTCCGAGCGACCCCGGCCCAGGACGTGGCCGCCTGCCAGGCATCCTTCTTCCCCGGCACGCCGCTGCCTGCGCTCGCTGCGGCCATCTTGCGTTACCAGGCTCTGGGTTGTTGGGAAGGAGGGCTGGGGATCCCCCGGGATCTCTACGAACAGGCGCTTGAGGTCTTCCTGCATGCGCGCATGATCACGCGCCGCTGGGCCTACGAAGAAGTCGTCGCGGCGCCGCCGGGGGACCCGCAGTGAACTTGCGCCGGCCGGCGAGCGCTCGTTGCGCGCGGTTGCTGAGTGGCGCGCGACTTGATATAGTTGAAGCCGAATCGGAGGGAGTGCTCCGGTTCAACTGGCCGCGGCCCGAGGAAAAGGGCCTGCGGGGGCATGATTACGGGAGAGGCTATGGAATCCTACAACAACATCCCTGTGCCTGAGGACGGGCAACCGATCGAATTTCGCGACGGCAAATTTGTCGTACCTGATCGGCCGATCATTCCGTTCATCGAGGGCGACGGCACCGGACCGGACATCTGGCGGGCGGCCCGCCGCGTCTTCGACGCCGCCGTCGAGCGCGCCTACGGCGGGCGCCGCAAGATCGTCTGGTACGAGGTCTTCGCCGGAGAGAAGGCCTTCAACATGTTCAACACCTGGCTGCCGGAGGATACCTTGAAGGCGATCCAGCGTTTTCGCATCGCCATCAAGGGACCGTTGACCACCCCGGTGGGCGGCGGCCATCGCAGCCTGAACGTTGCTTTGCGACAGTTGCTCGATTTGTACGTGTGCTGGCGTCCCGTGCGGTACTACCCTGGCGTTCCTTCGCCCATGAAGCATCCGGAAAAGCTTGACGTGGTCATTTTCCGGGAGAACACCGAGGACGTCTATGCCGGCATCGAGTGGCGCCAGGGCACGCCCGAAGCGCAGAAAGTCATCGAGTGGCTCACCAAAGAAATGGGCTGCAAGATCCGGCCCGATTCGGGCATCGGCGTCAAGCCCATCTCGATCACCGGCACCAAGCGTCTGGTGCGTCGCGCCATCCGCTACGCTTTGGAGAACAACCGCCGCAGCGTGACCCTGGTTCACAAGGGCAACATCATGAAGTTCACCGAGGGCGCGTTCCGCGACTGGGGTTACGAAGTGGCGCGCGAGGAGTTCCCCGACTCGGTGATCACCGAGGCCGAAGCGGGCGCCAACCCGCCGCCGGGCAAGATCATCATCAAGGATCGCATCGCCGACTCCATGTTCCAACAGGTGTTGTTGCGGCCCGACGAATACGACGTGATCGCCACCCCCAATCTCAACGGCGATTACCTCTCGGACGCTTGCGCCGCGCAGGTGGGCGGGCTGGGCATCGCGCCCGGAGGCAACATCGGCGACGAGCACGGCGTCTTCGAGGCCACCCACGGCACCGCGCCCAAGTACGCCGGGCAGGACGTCGTCAACCCCTCCAGCGTCATCCTCAGCGGCTCCATGATGTTCTCGTACATGGGCTGGAAGGAAGTCAGCAATCTGATCGAGCAGGGCATCACCGAAACCATCCGGCAAAAGCGCGTGACCTACGACATGCACAGGTTGATGGAGGGCGCGACCAAGCTGAAGACCAGCGAGTTCGCGGACGCAATTATCGAGAACATGGACCGGGCGGCCGCGGCCGCCTGATTTTGGCCCATTGGACAGGGAGGACACATGCGCAAAAAAGTGACTGTAGTCGGTGCGGGCAATGTGGGCGCCAGTTGCGCCGTGCAGTTGGCGCACAAGGGGTTGGCCGACATCGTGGTGGTGGACATCCTGGAGGGCGTGCCCACCGGCAAGGCTCTCGATATCTTGCAGTCCTGCCCGATCGAGGGCGTGGACGTCTCCTGCGTGGGAGGCAACGACTACGAGGCGACGGCCAACTCCGACATCGTGGTCTTTACCGCCGGCTTCCCGCGCAAGCCGGGCATGAGCCGCGATGACCTGTTGTGGGCGAATTACGACATCGTCAAGAGCACCGTCGAACAGGCGGTCAAGCACTCGCCCAACGCCATCCTCATCGTGGTCACCAACCCGCTGGACGCCATGTGCCACGTGGCTTACAAGGTCAGCGGCTTCCCCAAGCATCGCGTCATGGGCATGGCCGGCATCCTCGACACCACGCGCTTCCGCACGTTCGTGGCCCAGGAACTGAACGTCTCCATGAAGGACGTGACGGCGCTGGTGCTGGGCGGCCACGGCGACACCATGGTCCCGCTGGTGCGCTACTCCAGCGTGGGCGGGATTCCGCTCACCGACCTGCTGGACCAGGAAACCCTCGACCGTATCGTCAAGCGCACGCGCGACGGCGGCGCCGAGATCGTGCGCTACCTGAAGACCGGCAGCGCCTACTACGCGCCCGCCGCCGCCACGGTCGAAATGGTGGACGCCATCCTGAACGACCGCAAGCGCGTGCTGCCATGCTCGGCCTACCTGGAAGGCGAGTACGGCATTCAGGGCCTGTTCGTCGGCGTCCCCGTCAAACTCGGCGCTCAGGGCGTGGAGAAAATCTACGAGCTGAAACTGACCGAGGAGGAACTGGCCGCCCTGCACAAGAGCGCGGCTGCGGTGCGAGAGCTGGTCGAGGTGATGCGGCCCAAACTGGAAGCCGCAGCCACCGCCTGAGCGCTCCGATTCTTCTTCGGGCGGGCTCGCACGAGCCCGCCCGCGCCTATGCGGTTTTCTTCACGGCTTCCCTGGAGCGCTGCCGTCAATCGCATATGGCAGGCCGTCGAGGAGCGCCGGAAATCGGGTGAACCGCTCCTCGATCTCACCCAATCCAACCCTACCTGCGCCGGATTCGTTTATCCGGACGCTCTCCTTGCGGCGCTGGCCGATCCCGGCGTTCTCGTCTACGAACCGGCGCCCGCCGGCTCGCCCGCCGCGCGGGAGGCCATCGCCCGCTGGTACTCCGAGCGGGGCTACCAGGTGGATCCGGAGCACATCCTGCTGGCCTCCGGAACCAGCGAGGCCTATGCGTGGTTATTCAAGTTACTGTGCGATCCCGGCGACGAGATACTGGTTCCGCGGCCTTCTTACCCCTTGTTTGACTTTTTGGCCGGCCTGGAAGCCATCCGCATCGTGCATTATGAACTGCGCTACGACGGGCGCTGGTCGGTGGATTGGGAGACGCTGCGAAAGGCAGCCGGCGCTCGAAGCCGGGCCGTCGTCGTCGTCCAGCCGAATAATCCCACCGGTTCGTTCCTCACGCCGGAGGAGATCCGGCGCCTTGCGGCTTTTTGCGCGGAACGCGATTTGCCCGTGATCTCCGACGAGGTCTTCGCCGACTATCCGCTGGAGGCGGCTTCGGTCCCTTCGCTTTGCCGGCAGGAGCGCGTCCCCTGCTTTGTGCTGGGAGGACTCTCCAAGGCCGTGGGCCTGCCGCAGATGAAGCTTTCCTGGATCGTGGCGGCGGGCCCGGCGCCGTGGCGTGCGGAGGCCCTGAAGCGTCTGGAGTTGGTCGCGGACACGTACCTTTCCGTGGGCACGCCGGTGCAGTGCGCCTTGGCGGTGTTGCTGCAAGCGGGCAGGTCTGTGGGCGACCAGATCCGCCGGCGCGTCCGCGAAAACTATCACCGGCTCAGATCCCGCTGCGGGGAGGATTCTGCCGTGACCGTACTCCGCGCCGAGGCAGGCTGGTACGCCATCTTGCGCGTGCCGCGTGTTCGCAGCGAGGAGCAATGGTGCCTGGAACTGTTGGACCGCGGGGTCTTGGTCCAGCCGGGATATTTTTACGATTTCACCGGGGAATCTTACCTCGTCGTAAGTCTGCTGACGCCTCCGGAAGAGCTGACGGAGGGCATTGAGCGCCTGCTCGATCTGGCCGCCGCCTGAATCACGCTTTGCGCGGCGGCGCCGCAAGGAAGGCTCGCCGCATGGCGTGCCAGGCGGGCTTCCGCCGGTAGTCGCGATCCAGAGGCAGCACGCGCACCGGAGTCCCGCTGGGGCGGCGTCGGCGGCCTGCAAGCCACGTGTATTTGTCCGTCAGCCCCCACGTAAGCACGGCTTTCACCGCGGGCTCCTGGAGCGCGGCCGTCAGATAAGTTTCGTAGACCTGCGCCACCGCCTGGTCGCGCTCCGCAATATCGTCGGGAAGATCGCGGTCACTTACGTCGAGCTCGGTAATGTAGATTTCCAGGCCCAGCGAGGCGACCTCCTGGAAAAAACGCCGCAGCGTCTCGGCCTTGAAATTGCGGAACGCGGCCGAGTCCAGGTGCGCTTGCATGCCGAAGGCGTGGAGGGGAACATTCCGCTCCTTCAGGTTGCGCAGGAGCCGCAAGACCGCCTGGCGCTTGCTTTCCTGCTCGGGCGTATCGTAGTCGAGCCCGTAGTCGTTGTAAGTCAGCCGGGCCTCGGGATCGGCGCGGTGCGCCAGCCGGAAGGCGAGCTCGATATAGTTGGGCCCGATCATTTCCAGAAACGGCGTGACGCGCAGCCCGTCCTCGCGACCGTCGGGAGGGTGGACCGCTTCGTTGACCACATCCCAGGAATGCATGCGCCCGCGATATCTTCCCGCCACGGTCAAGATATGCTCTTCCAGGTACTTCTTGGCGTTGCCGGCGTTGACTTCGGTTTTCAACCAGGGCCACATCTGCGTGTGCCAGACCAAAGTATGACCGCGCATCTGCATCCGGTGCTGCCGGCAGAAGTCGGCCATGAAGTCGGCGGGCTCGAAGCGGAAATTCCCCGGGGAGGGCTGGACCGGCCCCATCTTGAGCACGTTCTCCGGCACGAGGATGTTGCACTCCTGGGCGACGTGCCGGGCATAGTCGGGGTCGTCGCGCAGCGCGGGCCACGCAGCCGCCGCCCCGTAGAGCAGCCCGGCCTTGGCCGCGTGCTCCCTCAAGCCGGCCTCGGCCTCGGTCTCGAACCTGGCGAGCCTCCGGGCGAAAGGCAGCGCGGCGGCGAATCTCAGCAGTTGTCGGCGATCGAGCGGCGTCACGTACCCTAGCTTACAGCGAGGAGCGGGCCTCCACAGGTCCGGAGGGAACGCGGTCGGGGAGGCCGGCGGGCCGGCGCCACCAGGCCGATGGCGAACGGACGCGCCGGGCGCCGGGCCGCCGCCGCTCGAAATCCGGTTTGGGGACTCCGGCTTTCTGGTATAATCGGTCACGGATGATGATTGCCCTTCCGCCCTCGCGGACGGCGACGATCCCGCACTTGTCTGGGGTATCTCGTGCCTGAGACGCCGATCGCAATCCACGGCTCGGGTGTCCTGCGCAAGCCGGGGTGCGCGCCCGAACGGCGGAAGATTCCCCATGGGAGGAAAACAAGCTTCAGTTAGGATGAAAGTCTCAGTCCAGATCACCCGCGGCCTGGAGCCGTTGTTCGGCACGCGGGATGAGAACATCCGGCTGCTCGAATCCAGCTTGAACGTCACCACCCAGCTCCTGGAGGACAGTCTGGAAATCGAGGGCGATGCCCAGGCCGTCAGCCGCGCCGAGGGGATCCTGCAAGACTACATCTCGCTGGTGCAGGAGGGACACGTCTTCAGCAACGGCGACCTGAACAGTTACCTTCGCGTAGTTACCGAGGATCCGGCCGTAACCTTGCGCAACCTCGTGCTGAGCGGGCGGCAGCGCAACTTCGGCAAGAAGGTCGTCGTCCCCAAGACCATCAATCAGCGTCGCTACATGGAAGCCATCGAGCGCAACGACCTGGTCTTCGGCATCGGCCCGGCGGGCACCGGCAAGACCTACCTGGCCGTCGCCATGGCGCTCTCGGCCTTGCTCAGCAAGAGAATGAGCCGCATCATTCTGACGCGGCCTGCGGTCGAGGCAGGCGAGAAACTCGGTTTTCTGCCGGGAACTCTTCAGGAGAAGGTGGATCCTTACCTGCGCCCGCTGTACGATGCGCTGTACGACATGCTCGACATGGAGAAGGTGGAGAGGCTGCTGGAGCGCTCGGTGATCGAAATCGCGCCCATCGCCTTCATGCGCGGGCGCACGCTGAACGACAGCTTCATCATCGTGGACGAAGCGCAGAACTCGACCCCCGAGCAGATGAAGATGGTCCTGACGCGGCAGGGTTTCAACGCCAAGATGGTGGTCACCGGCGACGTCACCCAGATTGACCTGCCGCCGGGCAAGAAAAGCGGCCTGCTCAACGCCGAAGAGGTCCTCCGCGGCGTCGAGGGCATCAGCTTCATCTACTTCGACGAGCGCGACGTGGTGCGGCACACCCTGGTGCAACGCATCGTGAAAGCCTACGAACGCTACGAGCAGGCGCACCAGGAGCGGCAACTCTCGCTGCGCTGGAACGACGCGCCTCCCGATTCGCCGCGGCCCTGAGAGGGCCTTATGAGCGACCCCGACGACAGTATCGTCCTCTTCCGCCGGACTCCGCGCTCGCTCCGGCGCGGGGTCATCCGGTCCCTGGCCGAACGCTTGCGCCGGGAGCTTGCCCGCGGCCGCAGCTTTTGCTGCTTGATCACGACGGACGCGGAACTGAGGCGACTGAACCGGCGCTTCCTGGGCCAAGACCGGCCTACCGACGTGCTCTCGTTTCCCGCGCCGCAACCCGCGTCCGGCCGGGGCGCCGGCGCACCGTCGCTGGGCGAGATCGCGATCTCCTTGCAGCGGGCCGCCCGCCAGGCTCGGCGCTTCGGCCATTCCCTGGAGGAGGAAATCGGGATTCTGATGCTCCACGGCCTGCTGCATCTGAAAGGCATGGACCACGCCTCGGACGACGGTCGCATGGCCCGCGCCGAGGCTCGCTGGCGCAGGCGGCTCGGCCTGCCGGCCGGCCTCACCGAACGGGCGGAGGCCTGAAGATGCTCTGGGCCTCGGCCATCGTCCTGCTGGCTCTCGGGCTCGCCGTGGTGAGCTTCGTGCAACTGCTGTATCTGGAGTCCCTGCGGCTGCGGGCTCGCGAGCGTCCCGCGCTGGAACATTTCAAGGAAAATTTGTTGGATCGGCTGGGCATGGACCAGGAACGCGGAGCTCTGAGTTACTCCCTCATCAAGCACGCCTCCCTGGTGGCGCTGGGCGCGCTCTGCCTCGGGGCGGGCCTGGGCCCCGGGGGCCTGAACGCCCCGCATCTGGCCACCGGCCTCCTCACCGGCCTGGCCGTCATGCTGGCCTCCGCATACGTCGCCCCTCAACTGCTCTATCGTCGCTCGCGCGGGCAGTGGCTGGACCCGCTCATCCCCGCTTTGCGGGTTCTCGCCCTGGCCATACGCCCTCTGGTGGCTGTCTTCGAGTTCTTCCAATCCGTCGTCGAGATCAGCGATCAGCCCGCCGAAACGCCCCAACCCTCCGGCGTCACCAACGACATCGAGGTGCTTCTGGAAGCGGGCACCGAAGAGGGATTGATCGAGGAAAGCGACCACGAACTGATCCAGTCGGTCGTGGCCTTCGGCGACAAGACGGTGCGCGAGGTGATGACCGCGCGCCCTATGATCGTCGCCATCCAGGCGGAGCGCACGCTGGAGGACCTGCGCGAACTGGTCATCAGCGAGCAATACTCCCGCATTCCGGTCTACGAATCTTCCATTGACGACATCATCGGCTTCGTGCACGTGCGCGACATGTTCGAATTGGACGAGGCCCAGAGGCGGCAGCGCAAGGTGCGCGAGCTGGTGCGTCCGCTGCGTTTCGTGCCGGAGACCAAGCCGGTCAGCGCCCTGCTGCGCGAGATGCAACAGGACCGCGCGCACATGGCGATCGTGGTGGACGAGTACGGCAACACGGCGGGACTGGTGACCCTGGAAGATCTGGTGGAAGAGGTATTCGGCGAGATTCGCGACGAGCACGAGCCCGGCCTCGACGTGACGCCCGACGGCGAGGGCCGCTACGTGGTCTCCGGCAACCTGGACCTCGACCGGCTGGAGGAGCTGCTCGACTTCCGCCCCCAGCCGCCGCCGGAATCCACCACGGTGGGCGGGCTGGTCACCGAGTGGCTGGGGCGCGTGCCCTCGCCCGGCGAACAGGTCCAGCGCAACGGTATCCTGATCGAGGTGCTGGCCGGCAACGAACTCCGGGTGGAGCAGGTTCGCGTCTCGCGCACGCCCGGTCCGCAGAACAACGGCCAGCCCGCTGCCGGCGAAAACGGAGCTTTATGAACGAACCGGAAACCACGTCCCAACCCGCGGTTGCCGCCGACCGGTTCCGTTCGGGGTTTGTTTCCATTCTGGGCCGCCCCAACGTGGGCAAGTCCACGCTGCTCAACGCGCTCACGCGCGCGCGGCTGGCCATCGTCACCGACAAGCCGCAAACCACTCGCACCCTGATCCAGGGCGTCCTCACTCTGCCTCACGCGCAGATCGTCTTTCTCGATACGCCGGGCATCCACAAGCCCGATTCGGTCTTCAACCGGCGAATGATGGAAACCGTGCGCATCGCCCTGGAGGAACGCGACCTGTTGCTGTACCTGGTGGAAGCCACCTCTCCTGTGACCGACGCCGAGCGCGAGGCCATCGGGATGGTCCTGGCCACGGGCACGCCCACTTTCCTGGTTCTCAACAAGATTGACCGGCTGCGCGACAAAAGCAAACTGCTGCCGCTCATTGACGAATACCGGCGCCTGGGCGAGTTTGCCGAGTATATCCCCATCTCTGCCCTGCAAGGCGACGGCCTGGACGCCTTGCAGAACGCCATCGTGCAACACTTGCCCGAGGGACCGGCATACTTCCCGCCCGACTATCTCACCGACCAGCCCGAACGATTTCTCGCCGCCGAGCTGATCCGCGAGAAGATCATGCACCTGACCCGTCAGGAAGTGCCGCACGCCGTCGCCGTTGTCGTGGACCGTTGGGAGGAAACGCCCGAGCTGCTCCGCATCTACGCCACCATCTACGTCGAGAAGGAAGGCCAGAAAGGCATCGTCATCGGCGCCGGCGGCCAGTTGCTCAAGAAAGTGGGTACGGCGGCGCGCCAGGAAATGGAAGCGCTGTTCGGACGCAAGATTTTCCTGGAGCTGTTCGTCAAAGTGCGCCCGCGCTGGCGGGAAGATCCCCGTTTTCTGGCCGAACTGGACTGGCGTTCGACGCTCGGCCGCGTTCAGGACTGAAAGTCTCCCGGGCGGCCCGATCCGGCCTATGATAGGGGTCGGAGGGCCGTATGGGCGCCCGGTGGTTCTGCTACCCCGATGCGCGCCAGGCCGCGCAAGCCTGCGCCCATCACATCGTGGCTCGCCTGGAGGACGCGCTGGCGGGCCGCTCCTTCGCCACACTGGCGCTTTCCGGGGGAGACGAGGCGCCGCTGCTGTTGGAGGCGCTGGCGCGTGCCCCTTTCCCCTGGGGCCAGGTCCACCTGTTCTGGGCCGAGGAGTGGGCGACGCCGGGGGAGAGCCTTGCCCCTCTGTACAAAATGGCGGTGGAATGTTTTATTTCACCGGCCCGCATCCCCGCGCGCAACGTCCACCGCATCCCCGCCGAACTCATGCCGGACGCCGCCGCCGAGCGCTACCGCCAGGAAATCACCGATTTCTTCCGGCCGGCGCCGGGACAACTGCCGCGCTTCGACGTGGTGCATCGCAACCTGGGGGCGGACGGCCACACCGCGGGCCTGTTTCCCGGCGATCCGTTGGTGGAGGACCGCCAGGGCATTGCCGCCGCGGTGTACCTGGAAAACCCCGCCCAGTGGCGCATCACGCTGCTGCCCGGCGTCCTGCTGGCCGCCGGCCACAGCGTCTTTCTGGTGACCGGCGCCGAAAAAGCCGAGCCCGTGCGCGCCGTCTTCTGCGATCCCTATGACCCGCGAAGACTGCCGGCTCAACTGGATTGCCACCACGGCCGCAGCGTTTGCTGGTTCCTTGACCAGGCCGCGGCGAGCTTGCTGCGCTGAGCCGCCGCCGCTTGTGGTATCGTTCAAACCGGGAGAAAAGCCATGACCTCACGACGCATCTTTCTGGGCGCCGCCGCCGCTGTGTCCGCCGCGCGCGTGGCGGGAGCGGCGGACCGCATCCGGTTGGGCATCATTGGCACGGGCAGCCGCGGCCAGCATCTGATGCGGATCGCCAACCAGGTCGGCGGCATCCAGTGGGTGGCCGTCTGCGACGCCTGGGACGTGCGGCGCAACCAGGCGGCGGAAATCGCCGGCGGCAGCGTGGCCTCCTACGGGGACTACCGGCGCTTGCTCGATCACAAGGACATTGACGGCGTCATCGTCGCCACCTTCGATCACCTGCATGCGCAGATCACGGCGGACGCCTGCCGCGCGGGCAAGGACGTGTTCGTGGAAAAACCCATGACCTCGCTTCCCATGCAGGGCCACGAGGTCGTGCGCGCCGCCCGCGAAAACAAACGCATCGTGCAGGTGGGCACCCAGCAGCGTTCCATGGCCCATTTCATCGAGGCCAAAGAGCGTTTCTTCGATAGCGGCCTCATCGGTCGCGTCACCATGGTGCGCACGGTCTGGAACGGCAATCGGGGCTATCTCACGCCGGTTCCGCCGGGCATGGAGCGCAAGCCCGAAGGGCTGGACTGGGAGGCGTGTCTCGGCTGGCTGCCCAAAATCCCCTGGGATCCCAAACGCTACTTCAATCGCTTCGCCTACTGGGATTTCTCCACCGGCGGCCAGACGGGCGGTTTGTTCGTCCACCTGGTGGATGTCGTGCACTGGTTCCTCGACATCCGCCGGCCCTCGGCGGCTGTGGCGCTGGGCGGAATCTACCGTTACGACGACGGCCGGGACACGCCCGATAACATCAACGCCGTCCTCGAGTACCCCGAGAAGCTCACGGTCACCTTCGAGGCCACGCTGACCGACTTGATTCCCAAAGGCGCCGCCGACATCGTCTTTTTCGGCTCCGGCGGTCGGCTTTCGATCTTCCGGCGCGGGTACGAGTTCCTGCCCGCCGAGTCCCACGCCAACCTGGGCGAGATTCGTGCGCCCGGCACGCCCGAGACCGGCCACATGGCCAACTGGCTGGAGTGCATGCGCACGCGCAAGCGGCCGAACTGCGATGAAGTGGAAGGCCACTACTCTTCGGTCGCCTGCCACCTGGTCAACATCGCCTACCGCGAAAAGTGTCGGGCTTTGTGGCAACCGGAGTGGGACCTCTGAGCGACGGGTCCCGGAGCGGTGGCAATCCGCAGCGGCCAATTGCGACGCCCCGCTATACTGGAACCAAGGGCTGGCTTATGAAGCGCTACGCCAAGTTCGCCGCGTTGATTTCGCTTTTGCTGGGCACGCTGGTCTGGCTGGCGGCCAGCGGCGTCGGGGAGGCCAAAACCTACTACAAGACCGTGGCCGAGCTCAATCAGATGGGGCAGGCGGCGTTGGGCAAGCGGCTGCGCGTGGCGGGCGACGTCGAACAGGGCTCGATTCGCCGTACGGGCGCTGAGGTCCACTTCGTGCTGCGCCAGAACGAACTCCGGCTGCCGGTCGTCTACCGCGGAAGCGAGCCTTTGCCTGACACCTTCCGCGACGGCGCGCAGGCGGTCGCCGACGGCAAGATAGGCCAGGACGGCGTTTTTCAGGCTTCGCGCGTGCAGGCCAAGTGCGCCTCCAAGTATGAGGCCAAACCCGGCGGCCGCGCCGGCTCCGTGACGGCGCCCTTGAACCAGCCCGACCTCTGAAGGATCCCGCCATGGAAAACCTCGGCGCACTGGCCTTGCTGCTGGCCTTTTGTTTGTCGGCTTACGCGGTGTTGGCTGCGACCGTCGGCGGTTGGCGCCGGAAGGTTTACCTGGTGGCCAGCGCCGAGCGCTCCGTCTTCGCCATCTGGTTCCTGCTGACGCTTGCCTCCGCGCTGCTGGTGACCGCGCTGATGACGGGGGATTTTCGTCTCGCCTACGTGGCCGCGCACACCAACCGCGCCATGCCCGCCCTGTACAAGTTCGCCGCCTGGTGGGGAGGACAGGAAGGCTCGCTTTTGTTTTGGTCCTGGCTGCTGGCCACCTACGCCCTGATCGTGGTCCGGCGGTCTCGCGAGCGCGAACGCGCGCTCATGCCGTACGTCACCGCGGTTCTGATGGCCACGCAGTGCTTTTTCCTCATCCTGAACGCGTTCGTGGCCAATCCGTTCCGCGTGCTGGCCGTGGGACGTTCCGTCACCGCCGTCCCGGACGGCAACGGTTTGAATCCGCTGTTACAGTACTGGGCCATGGCGGCTCACCCGCCCACCCTCTACCTGGGCTACGTCGGCTTCACCGTGCCCTACGCCTTCGCCATGGCCTCGCTGATCACGCGCGCGCCCGAGCAGAGCTGGATCTACACCATGCGGCGCTGGGCCCTGATCACCTGGCTGTTCCAGAGCATCGGCATCTTGCTGGGAGCGGGCTGGGCGTACGCCGTGCTGGGTTGGGGCGGCTACTGGGCCTGGGATCCGGTCGAGAACGCGTCGTTGCTGCCCTGGCTGACCGCCACCGCCTTCCTGCACTCGGTGATGATGCAGGAAAAGAAGGGCATGATGAAGGTCTGGAACGTGTCGCTGGTGTCGGCCACGTTCCTGCTCAGCATTCTGGGCACGTTCCTGACGCGCTCGGGCGTGGTCAGCTCCGTGCATTCCTTTGCGCAATCGCCGATCGGGGCGTGGTTCCTGGGCTTTTTGGCTTTGGCGCTCGGCGCAACCGTGCTGCTGATCGTCAGCCGGCTGGACTATCTGCGCAGCGAGGCGCGCCTGGAAAGCGTGGTTTCGCGCGAATCCAGTTTCCTCTTCAACAATCTGATCTTCGTGGCGGCCTGCTTCGCGGTGCTCTGGGGCACGCTGTTTCCGGTGTTGTCGGAGGCCGTTACCGGCGAGAAGATCAGCGTGGACGCGCCGTTTTTCAACCGCATCAACGTGCCGCTCGGGTTGCTGCTTCTGTTTCTGACCGGC
>Ga0197142_1003161_pt1 | contig 13982 bp, 7 predicted proteins | sample GBS60_MetaG_FD_148614 | JGI IMG/M metagenome (GOLD analysis project Ga0197142, IMG submission 148614) | Sediment microbial communities from Great Boiling Springs, Gerlach, Nevada, United States - GBS 60_MetaG | ecosystem: Environmental > Aquatic > Thermal springs > Hot (42-90C) > Sediment... | reverse complement strand
GCAGCCATTCCGGCCTTCCTGAACTACTGCCGCCTGGAGAAAGGTCTGGCGCCGAACACGATCTCCGCCTACCGGCAGGATTTGGAGCGGCTGGCGCGCCGGCTCGGGCCGAAGATTCCGCAGGCGGACGAGTTGCGGAACTATCTGGACGAGCTGCACGAGGCGGGACTGTCGAGCCGTTCCATTGCTCGTCACCTGACGACGTTGCGGAACTTTTACCGGTATTTGATGCGCGAGGGGCGCATCCGCGAGGACGAGACGGCGCTGCTCGGCTCACCTAAATTCTGGACTCATCTTCCCAAGTTATTGACAAAAGAGGAGATCGACCTGCTGGTGGCCGCCGTGGACGGTGAGCGGCCGACGGCGCTGCGCGACCGCGCCATGATCGAGCTGATCTATGCCTCCGGCCTGCGCGTCTCCGAGTTGTGCCGGTTGGGCTACTCCGATGTCGATTTCGAACTGGGCTTGGTGCGCGTGTTGGGGAAGGGCAACCGGCAGCGGATCGTCCCGGTGGGCAAGGTCGCCCTGGCGGCCATTGAACGGTATCTCGATTCGGCTCGGCCGCGCCTGCTCAAGGGCCGCCCCAGCCCGTTCCTGTTCGTCACGGCTCGGGGCAGGCCCCTGACGCGACAGGGCTTCTGGAAGTCTTTGGCGAGTTACGGTCGCAAGGCCGGCCTGAGGAGGCGACTCAGCCCGCATGTGCTGCGTCACAGCTTCGCCACTCACCTGCTGGAAGGGGGTGCGGACCTGCGAAGCGTGCAGACCATGCTCGGCCATGTGGACATCTCGACGACGCAGATCTACACGCACGTCATGAGGTCGCGCTTGCAGGCGGTCGTCGACGCGCACCATCCGCGGGCGTAGCCGCCATCGGCAGGGCCGTGGAAGGCCGGGCAGGCCGGCTGGGGAGGAATGCGTAGATGAGCGACTACATGTTCATGCTGGAGAGCCATCTCAGTCCGGGACAGGGCCGGGCGCTGGCGGCGATCGACCAGGCCGCCCGGGAGGCAGGTTCGCCGCTATTTCTGGTCGGCGGCGCCATGCGGGATATGCTGGGCGGGTTTCCCATCACCGACCTGGATTTCGCCTTCCAGGGCAATGCGCTCGGGCTGGCTCGCCGGGTGGTTGAAGTGACCGGAGCCCGGATTCTCAACCAAGACGAGCTCCGCAAGTCGGCCGAGCTGGTTTTTCCCGACGGCGTGACGGTCGAGATCGGCATGGCGCGCTCGGAGCGGTACGCCAAGCCCGGGGCGCGGCCCCAGGTCGAGCCGGCGTCGATTCATCAGGACCTGTTGCGGCGAGACTTCACGGTCAACTCGATTGCGCTCTCGCTGCATCCGGCCTCGCGCGGCCTGCTGGTGGATCCCGCCAACGGCCTGGGCGACCTGCACCAGAAGGAGCTGCGCGCCAACTCGAGCACGGCCCTCTTCGATGACCCGACGCGTCTGCTTCGGCTGGTTCGGTTTAAGATCCGGCTCGGCTTCACGGTTGAGCCAAAGACCCAGCAGCAGTACGAGGCGGCCCGCCAGGCCGGTCTCGAGTCGCTCATTTCGCCTCGCAGCCTGCTCGCCGAATTGCGCCAGATCGCGCGCGAGCCGGCCCTGGTCGAGGTCGTGACGGGACTGGACAAAGAGAAGCTGCTAGGTCTGTTCTCGCCCGGCCTGTCCGGTGCCCGGCTGAACCTCTCCGCTTTGGCCAAGCTCCAAAAGGCGCGGCAACTGGTTCCGTTCGGGGTGCCGTGGACGGTGGATACGCTAGCGCTTGTTGCGGCGCTGCTAACGGCAAAGCTGCCGCCCAAGGAGCGTGCGGCCTTCGCCAGGCGGCTGGAGATGGGCAAGCAGGAGGCGGGGGCATGGAAGAAGCTCGAGGCGGCGGTCCGACCCCTGGAGCGGAAGCTGAAGGCGGCCAAACTCCAGCGGCCGTCGCTCGTCTACGAAGCGTTGCAGGGCGTTCCGGGCGAGCAGATCCTGCTCGTCTACGTGGTGACGAAGGACCGGCTGGTGCACGACCGCATACGGAACTACTTGACCAAGTATCTGCCGGCGGCCCAGGAGATCACCGACAAGGAGGTGGTCGCCGCCGGTTACGAGCCCGGCACGGCGCGTTTCGAGAAAGTGCGTCAGCAGATGATCGCCGCGCGCCTGGACGGGCGGATCTGGCGACCGGAGGCGCCGGCGGGCAAGTCGCCCGGCGGAAAGCCGCGGAGCGCTTCGCCGCTGCGCCGCCGGCTGCCCGCTTTGAGCGCGCGCCCGGTGGCCTGAGTCGATCCTAGATGGGCTTAAGCCCGAACAGGCGGGCCGCATTGTTGTGGTACACCTTCTTGAGCACCTCGTCCGGCAAGCCGATGCCGTAGATGCGCCAGCGGCCCTGGGGCGGAACCGGCGCCGGCGAGTAGTCGAAGTGCTCGTCGAAGGTCTCCAGGAAGCGAAAGTAGATGCGGTACATCTCGGGCGTGAGATCCTGCTGGGGGTAGGCGTCGGCGTTCGGCGTGGCGTCGGTGCCGAACAGGATGCGGTCCTGATACTTGAGGAAAAACTTTCGCGCCGTGTAGGGCTGCCGGCCGAGCTCGCCGAGTCGAGCTCCGAAGTCGACGTACAGATTGGGGTACTGGTCGAGCCAGGAGCCGACCTCAGCCAAATCCTCCGGGTGATTGGCCACGTGATAGCCGATGAAGATCGTCTTCGGGTGGCGGGCGATCACGCGGTTGCGCGCGGCTAACAGTTCGGGCTTGGTCGGATAATCCTTGCCGTAAAACGACCAGTCCGGGTGATTGTGAAGCTCCTCCCAGCGCTCGTTGCGGTTGTCGACCGGGGTGAAGAAGGCGTCCGGATCAGAGGTATGGATGGCCACGGGGAGGCCGAGCTTGCCGGCGGCCTCCCACATCGGGTCAAAACGGGGGTCGTCCACTTTGATGAGCGGTCCCTCGGTCAGCCTTTCGCGCAAATAGAGCCCGAGGATCTTGAGGACCTTGATGCCCACGGCACCCATCTCCTTGGCGCGCGCGATCTCCTCGGCCTGCCACTTGTCGTAGCCCGGCTCGGCGATCCGGTCCCAGGCAGGCTCGGTCATGGTCAGGAACCGGCCCGGGTACCGCCGGACGAGTCCTTCGACGGTTCGTTTCAGATTCTCCCCATAGCCGCCCGTGGCGTTGATCATGAGCTTGACGTTGAGCTCGTCCATCCACTTGACGATCCGGTCCACCTGTTCCGGCGGGATGACCGCCGCCACAGCTCCCACGTCCTTGCCGGGCAAGCTGGGATACATGTAGACATGGGTGTGCACGTCGATGGCGGGGAACTTCGCCTTCTCGATCCTGGTCGCCGGCACTTTGAGCATGCTGATGGGCCGGAAATCCTCGAGGGCCAGGGTGGCCCGAGCGGGCTTCTCTTCAGGGGGCGCTGTGCGGCGGCAGGCCGACGCCGTTGCGGCGGCGGTGAGCGACGAAGCCAGGAACATCCGGCGAGACGATTGAAGTTCAGGGGTTGCCATGCTTCCTCCGAGGCATCTTTCTGGGCCGCTTCCATTCTACTCGCGGCGCCGGGCGCTACAATAACGGTTTGAAAAAACTTGCCTTAGCTGTCCTGCTGGCCGCGGCAGCCGGCGGAACCCTCTGGTTGCTGGCGCGCCGCGAGGATCCCCGGGAGGTGCCCTTTGCCAGGGTGCGCCGCCAGACGTTGGCGGCCAGCGTGCGCACGAACGGCAAGGTGGAGCCGGTGGACCGGACGCCAGTGCCGGCCGAGCGGGCCGGCGTCGTGGCCAAGCTTCACACCGAGCGCGGGCGGCGCGTCCGGCGCGGGGAGTTGCTGGTGGAGCTGGCGACCGAGGGCGCCGAAAGGGAGCTCGCCGCCGCCGAGGCGCGCATCGCGGAGGCGCAGGCGACGCTCGAGATGCTGGAGGCGGGTGGGCGGGCCTCGGAGCGCGCGGCAGCCGACGCCGCGGTGGCTGCGGCCGAGGAGGAGCTGGCCAGCGCGCGCCGCGAGGTGGAATCGCTGACGCGCTTGCTCGAGAAACAGGCCGCAACTCGCGAGGAGATCCTGCGAGCCGGCGACCGCCTCCGGAGGGCGGAGCTCGAGCTGGAGGCGCAGAAGCGGCGACGCGCGACCTTGGTGGCTCCCGCCGACCGTGCGGCCGCCGAGGCGAGGTTGCGCCAGGCGTTGGCGGATCGCGAGCAGGCCGCGCGCCGCCTGGCCCAGAGCCGAATCCGTGCGCCTGTGGATGGTCTCATCTACGATCTGCCGGTTCGTCCCGGCCACTACGTCCGGCCCGGCGATGCGGTCGCCGAGATCGGGCGGCTGGAGACGGTGCGGGTGCTGATCTACGTGGATGAGCCGGAGCTTGGAGGGGTGAGCGTCGGCATGCCGATCATCGTCACCTGGGACGCCCGGCCGGGCAAGCAATGGCAAGGCGCCGTCGAGCGGGGCGCCACGCAGATCGTCCGGCTGGGCACGCGGCAGATCGGTGAGGTGGTCGGCGAGATCGACAATGCGGACCTCGAGCTTGTGCCCGGCGCCAACGTGAACATCGAAATCCGCTCTCGCGTGGTCGAGAATGCGCTCACCATTCCCAAGGAGGCTCTGCGCCGGCGAGGTGAGGCGAGCGGCGTGCTGGTGCTCGAGGGCAGCCGCGTGGCCTGGCGGCCCGTCGAGCTGGGCATCGCCAGCATCACGCATGTCGAGGTGGTGCGCGGCCTGGCTGACGCCGAGGCCGTCGCTTTGGCCACCGACGAGGAGCTGCACCCGGGCGACCTGGTGAAGCCTCGCTTCATCGAAGAGTGAATCCGCGGGACGCCGGGTCGGCTAAGATAAACAGGTACTCACTGCCGCAAAAGGAGGGTGCCGATGCATCGACGACGGTTCCTGGCCGCTGCAGCCGCCGGTGTCGGCCTCAGCCCGGCCGCCTACGATTCGGAGAAGCGCCGGCGCGTCGGGCTGATCGGATCGGGTTGGTATGGTAAGTCTGCCCTGCTCCGCCTGATTCAGGTCGCGCCGGTCGAGGTGGTCTCGCTCTGCGACGTCGACAGGGTCATGCTGGCGAAGGCGGCCGACCTGGTGGCCGAGCGTCAGGCGTCACGAAAGCGGCCCCGCACCTACACCGATTACCGGAAGATGCTCGCCGAGCGCGATCTGGATATTGTTCTGGTGGCCACGCCCGATCACTGGCATGCGCTGCCGATGATCGAGGCGGCACGAGCCGGCGCCGACGTCTATGTCGAGAAGCCGATCAGCGTCGACGTGGTCGAGGGTCAGGCCATGGTCGCCGCGGCGCGCAAATACGGGCGCGTCGTGCAGGTGAATACGCAGCGCCGCTCGACGCCCCATCTGGTGGAGGCGCGCGACCGCATCCTCGGCGAAGGAAAGCTGGGCAAGATCGGCCTGGTCGAAATCTGTTGCTACTATCACATGCGCGCCCGGGAGAATCCGCCGGACACGGCGCCGCCGGAGTATCTCGACTATGAGATGTGGACCGGGCCGGCGCCCATGCGGCCCTACAATGAGCTGGTCCATCCGCGCCGGTGGCGGTCCTTCATGGAGTACGGCAACGGGATCGTCGGCGACATGTGCATCCACATGCTCGACATGGTGCGATGGATGCTGAATCTGGGCTGGCCGAAACGCATCGCCTCCACGGGCGGGATCCTGATCGACAAGGCGAGCAAGGCCAACATCACCGACACGCAGACCATTACGTTCGACTACGACGATTTGAAGGTCGTCTGGCAGCACCGCAGCTGGGGCCATCCGCCCGATCCGGACTATCCCTGGGCGGCAACTTTTTATGGAGAGAAAGGAACGCTCAAGGCGAGCGTCTTCCGTTACGATTACCTTCCGCTGGACAAGACCGCGCAGCCGATCCGGCGGGAGGTGACCTACGAGCTGGAGGAGTACCCGGAGGATAAGACCGAGGAGGGGCTCGAGCGCCATGTCGCTCCCGCGCTTCGCTACCACCTGAAAAACTTCCTGGCCGCCATCGACGCACGATCGCGCCCGGTGGCCGACATCGAAGAAGGGCATATTTCCAGCGCTTGCTGCATTCTGGGCAACATTGCCCTGGAGCTCGGCCGGACCCTCACCTGGGACCCTGTCCGCCACCAGGTGGTGGGAGACCCCGAAGCGAATCAGCGCCTCCGGCGGCCCTACCGCTCGCCCTGGGTCCATCCCGAGCCGGACCGGATTTGACCACGGAGACAACGAACATGAGGAGAACCAAGCCGGTATTGTCTGCCGCCCTGCTGGCGGGTCTGAGCCTCGCGATTCCCGGCGCGGCCGGGCAGGGAACGGGAAAGAGGGAACCCTATCTACCGACGACGGAATCTCTGCGCAAGCATAAAGCGCCGCAGTGGTTTGAGGATGCCAAATTCGGCATCTTCATCCACTGGGGCCCGTACGCGGTGCCGGCGTTTCATGAATGGTACGTCGACTTCATCAGCCCGAAGGCGAGCTTCGGGTTTCTGTTCGGCGGACCGCCTTACACGGCCACGCGCGGCGATCTGCCGGAATCGCTGTTTCAGGCGAACGTGCGGGAAGAGGCCGTCAAGTATCACTTGGAGAATTGGGGCCCGAACTTCCCTTACGACGATTTCATTCCGATGTTCCGGGCCGAAAAGTTCGACCCGGCGGCCTGGGCGGAGCTGTTTCGCGCCGCCGGCGCCCGCTATGTGGTGTTGACGGCCAAGCACGGCGACGAGTTCGCCCTTTGGCCCACCAGGTTCACGCGGCGTAACTCGGTGGAGATGGGTCCGGGCCGGGACCTGGTGGGCGAGCTCACCAAAGCCGTGCGCGCCTCCGGGATGAAAATGGGCTTCTACCACAACACGACTTACACCTTCTGGGATCCCCGCTACCCCGGGCGGGACTGGGTCGAATACATGAACAACTCCATTAAGGAGCTGGTGGATCTTTATAAGCCGAGTATCCTCTGGGGAGACGTACGCGTCGGGCCGGTGCGCGACCGGCAGGGCAACCCGCTGCCCGCCGATTATTGGGGCAGCAAGGATGTGCTCGCCTATTTCTACAACCAGTCGGAAGACCCGGACGAGGTCGCCGCCAACGATCGCTGGGGATTGGATGTCGACGGCAAACCCCTGGGGGACTTCGCCACGCCCGAACGGACCCGCATGGATCGCATCGTCCAAGAGAAATGGGAGACGTGCGACTCGCTCGATCCGTTCTCTTGGGGTTATAACCGGAGGCTGCCGCTCGGACATTACATGACCGCAAACCAGGTGGTCGACTATCTGGCGGATGTGGTCAGCAAGAACGGCAATTTGCTGATCAATATCGGCCCGCGCGCCGACGGGACCATTCCGGAGAACATGGCGGCGACTCTTCGGGCGGTGGGCGAGTGGCTGCGCATTAACGGGGAGGCGATCTACGGTACGCGGTACTGGGAAACGCATAAAGACGGCGACGTGCGGTTCACGCGGCGGGGCGACACGCTCTACGCGATCGCTCTGGAGTGGCCAGAAGAGGAGCTCCTGCTGAGCGCCTTGGCCGGCAAGCAGGTGCTCAAAGTCGACATGCTGGGTTCAGACGAACGGATCGAGTGGCGAGCGGAGCCGGGCGGGCTTCGAATCCGTCCTCCGGTGCGCCGGCCGTGCCGCTACGCCTATACGTTCCGGATCGTTTTACGGTCGCCGTAACGGGGGCCCGGGCCCAGCGAGACATTAGGGCGAAGGCCGGCCTCCCGTTGAGCCCAGAGGGCCTCCGCGTGGCGCGAACACATAAGTCCGGCCGCCTGGAACAGGCTTGAACTCCCACCAGCCCGGCCGCGGCGAGCTCAATGAGACCTCTCCCAAGTTCTTGCCCTCCCAATCGTAAGCGAGGAGGACGCCCTCGCCGGCCTCGAAGCCGATGCGGTCGTTTCCGTAGATATCGATCAGTTCGACCACGTCGCCGCGGTCCCGTCGGGCCACGCTGCCTTTGGCGGCGAGCCTGCCGTGCTCGGTCCAGGCGCCGCGGCCGTCCAGGAACTCGTACTCAGGCGCTTTGACGAAGTCGATTCGCCGTCCGCCCACGAGCGCCGAGAACTCATAGAAGCCGTTCCTGGCGTTGACCGCCAGCCAGCCGTTTACCGGCAACTCGACAGGCCGGCCTTCGGGATCGCGCACCGTCCAGGAGCCCTCCCGGCCGCGGTTGACCCAGACATGCGTGCCGTTTTCATATTCGACATGCAGCCGCGAGGCGGCGATGGCGCCGGTGGCGTGCGCCTCGCTGGGGGAGACCATGCGGTCGCCGGAGGCGTACTCGATCCGCTTGGGCGTCACGAAGGCGTACTGCTGCTGGAGCTGCTGCATCATGTAGTAGGAGCGCGCCATCGTCTCGACGCCGAACTCGTCATCAAGACCCCAGTCGTTCACCAGCCAGCCCAGGTTGCCGTAGGCGATGGTCGTGGCCAGGAACAGGTCCACATAGTCTCGTTTCTTCGGCGACTCTTTCCACTTCTCGTCGAGCTGGCTCAGATAGTAATAGGTGTAGCCCATGCCATAGCCTGCCTCGAGCGGATGGATCTTCAGGAGCTTGAAGGCGACATCGGGCGGATGGGTGAGGAGGTTGACCGGCGTGTACACCCAGCCGTAGCTGCCGGATTCCAGGCCGGCATAAAGCCACTGATAGGTGGCCTCGGACTGGGTGGGCCCGTAGACTCGCTGGTCGTTCAACAGCAGCTGCCCGTAGGCGTAGAAGGTCGCGGCGAAGGTTCCGGCTCCCGGCACCCGCGCGTCAAAGTCGCAGTAGCGCCAGGGAGCTACGGCCGTGTGGACGTCGGTGTAGGACATCCGGATGCCGTACTTTTCCTTGATCCGCCTGGCGTAATACTCGTCGAACTCGACGGCCTTGGCGGGCTTCAACGCGTAGTTGCGCGGCCAGGCGCGCCGCCACTCCCCGTTCGGCTCGCGTTGAACATGGTCCGGACTCCAGTTGGTGTTCACCGGGGCGAAATCGGTGTAATTGCTGTAAGTGCCCTGGAGCCAACCGAGGGCGTTCTGGGCCTGAATGTACCACTGGAGTTTGGCGTCACCCCCTTTCTGGGGTGAGGCGCGAAGCCGCATCGTGAAGCTGTCGCCCTCATCGCGCCAGGTCACCTCATGGCTGTGCTGCATGATCTTGTCCAGGCCGTAGGAACGGATGCGGCGGCAGCGCAGGTGATCCGCCTCGAAGGTGCTCGGCTGTGTCACCGTCCAGATGACCTGCCTGCCCTCCTGCTGGCGCAGCGAGGGCGGGTTGGCGATGGTCGGCAGGGTCTCCTCGTAGATCGGGGAGTTGGTGAGGAAGATCCGCTCATAGAGGTTGTTCCGCACGCCGTCGGTGCGGGCGATGTAGCGCATGCCGCCGTTGATCTCGGCCCCATCGGCGGTGACGGCGGGCTCTTTGGCCGCGTAGGGCTCGGAGGCGTTGGATCGGTACCAGTCAAACCAGACCGAGGTGAAGACGGGCCTGGCGGGCTCTCCGGAGAGGAGCACGCGCGGGTTGGTGGCGCCGTATGTGAGGTAAGGCACGATGAGGGGGCGGGGATTCGTGACCCCGGCCACCCGGCCGAACTTCAGCTCGACGGCCTCGCCGCCATCGCACCAGACATCGAGGACGAGCGACTTCTGCCACAGCCGCAGTTCGTAGTCCGCCAGGCGCGCGCCGTGGCGGAAGCGGGCCTTGATGACGCCGTCCTCGAGCGAGGCGGCGACCAGCTCGCCGCGCCAGATTTGGCCCTCGGCGGTGTCGGAAAATCGCAGGCCGCCGCCGTCCATCGGGCGAAAGGGCGGACTGCCGTTGACGCTCACGGTGAGCTCGCCGAGCTCCCCGGTCCGGGGGCGGTACTCGTAGACCACGCGTGCGTCCTTACCCTCGTAGGCGAGCTCGAAACGCCCCGGCTCGAGGCGTCGCGTGGTCACTTTGAAGTCCCTTTCAAAATTCACCGGCAGGATCGTCTCCTCCCTTGTGGGAAAGGGAAGCGTCCCTTCGCCGACGTTTAGGCCTTGAATCTGGCCGCGAAACGGTTTCAGATTTCGCTTCGGTTGCGGCTGGAAAGCGAGCGGCGGAAGCTTTTCGGTGTAGAAGACGAGCGAGTCGCAGTAGAAGTATCGCGGCTGAGTGTGCTCGATCTTGGAGATTTCGATGCCGGAGAAGGCGGCGGGCCAGACGATCTGGCTGAGGAGGTCGGCGGGGACCCGGCGGTGGATGAGCCACCACTGCTTCCAGCGAATATCGGTGATCTGGATTGTGAACTCTTTTTGCCGGGCGTCCGTCACCAGAATCGAGACGTCGGCCGCCGGCGTCGTCGGATCCCGAACCCAGGCCCACCGGTTGCCGTAGCCCCACATCTCGATCGAGTCGAACCGCCCGGGGATGGGCACCGGTTTGGGCGGCCGGGCTATGATGCGGCTGGCGGCCCCTTTGCCGGAATAAGAGAACTTGGCCACGTACTGGCCCCACATCTGCTGCTCGCGGCTGCGCCGCAACTCACCCTCGGCGCCGCCGTAAAGCTCCAGGGTCCAACCGGTGAGGTCCTCGAAGTCCACCAGCGTCTCCGGGTGCTGCTCGCGCTGGGTCCAGGTCATTTCATAGGGCTGCTGCCCCACTTGCTGCCACGGCTCGACCTCGTTGATGGCGGGGACGACTTTGTCCGCTTGGGCGCTCGCGATCGGAGCAAGCAAAAAGGCAAACATCACACATCTGTGCATGATTCACCCTCGGCGCGCTTTTGTTGGCGCGACCTCGGCCATTATAGTTCCGGCGTTGCCCGGCGGCGAGCCCGCGCGGGACAATGAAATCACCGGACTTCCCCAACCGTCTATGCTGGACCGCATCGTCGTGCACGGCGCGCGGATGCACAACTTGAAGAACGTGAGCGTCGAGATTCCGCGCAATAGCTTGACCGTCGTTACGGGTTTGAGCGGCTCGGGCAAGTCCACGCTGGCCTTCGACACCATCTATGCCGAGGGGCAACGCCGGTATGTGGAGACGCTGTCGCCGTACGCCCGCCAGTTCCTGGATCAGATGGAGCGCCCCGACGTCGACTCGATCGACGGTCTCAGCCCCGCCATCTCGATCGATCAGAAGACGACGAGCCGCAGCCCGCGCTCGACCGTCGGCACCATCACCGAGATCTACGATTACGTCCGGCTGCTTTACTCCTCCATCGGCAAGCCGCACTGCCCGCAGTGCGGCGTGGAGATCTCGCCCCAAAGCACGCGGCAAATCGTGGATCGGATCATGTCGCGGAGCGCCGAGCAGCGGGTGATGATTCTGGCGCCGATCGTCAGGGGGCGCAAGGGCGAGTACCGCAAGGAGCTCGAGAGGCTGGCGCGCCAGGGTTTCGTTCGTGCGCGCATCGACGGTGTGCTGCACCCCCTCGACGAGCCGATCACCCTGGACCGACGGCGCAACCACACCATCGAGGTCGTCATCGACCGGTTGGTGGTCCGGCCGGGCGTCGAGGGCCGTCTGGAGGCTTCCATCGAAACGGCGGCGAAACTGGCCGGCGGCCTGATCCAGGTGGCGGTGGTCAACGGGGAAGAGACGCTATTTTCACAGAAGCTCGCCTGTCCGGAGTGCGGCGAGAGCGTCGCCCAGCTCGAACCCCGGTCGTTCTCCTTCAACAGCCCGTACGGCGCCTGCGAGACTTGCCACGGGCTGGGCGACATCTGGGAGTTCGACCCGGCCAAGGTCATCGCCGACCCGTCAAAGCCGCTGCTCGAAGGCGCCCTGGCGCCCGGCGCCGGCTCCAGCTATCTTCAGCACCGGCTGAAGGAGGCCGCCCGGCGTTTTGGCATCGATCTGGCGGCGCCGTTTGAGAACCTCTCCAGGAAGCATCAGAGCCTGCTTGTCGAGGGCGGTGACGGGTTCGTCGGTATTGTCGAGCTGCTGAAGCAAATCTACGAGGAGGCCGGCGAAAGCTACCGGGACTGGCTTGTGGAGTTCATGTCCCCTTCGGTCTGTCCGGCCTGCAAGGGGGCGCGTTTGAAGCCGGCCAGTCTCGCCGTCGAGGTCAAGGGCGTGACCATTGGAAAGCTCGTGGCCATGCCGGTGGCGCGCCTGTTGCCGCTGCTGCGCGGCTGGACGCTCGAGGAGCGGGAGCGCCAGATCGCCGGGCGCATTCTCGAGGAGATCATTGCCCGGCTGGAGTTCCTGGCGGCGGTGGGACTGGACTACCTGAGCCTGGACCGCTCGGCGGCCACGCTGTCCGGCGGCGAGGCGCAGCGAATCCGCCTGGCGACCCAGATCGGCTCGCGCCTGCGCGGGGTGCTCTATGTGCTCGATGAACCCTCGATCGGGTTGCATCCCCGGGACAACGCGCGACTGCTCGATACGCTCACCCGCCTGCGCGACCTCGGCAACACGGTGATTGTCGTCGAGCACGATCAGGAGACGATCGAGAGGGCCGACTTCGTCATCGACCTGGGTCCGGGGGCCGGGCGGCTGGGCGGCGAGGTGGTGGCCTGCGGCCCTCCGGCCGCGATCGCCGCCTGCGGCGCGTCGCTGACCGGCGGCTACCTCAGCGGCCGACTCCGCATCGGCGTGCCCGTGTTGCGTCGCCGCGGCAACGGCAAGGTGCTGAGCGTGAGAGGCGCCAGCGAGCACAATCTGAAAAACATCGACGTCGACTTCCCTTTGGGCCTGTTCATCGCCGTCACCGGCGTCTCCGGCAGCGGCAAGTCCACGCTGGTCAACGATATCGTGTACCGGGCCTTGAAGCGGGAGCTGTACGGCTCGCGCGTCGAGGCCGGCTCGCACCGGGCTTTGCTCGGCGTCGAGCATATCGACAAGGTGATCGAGATCGATCAGTCGCCGATCGGCCGCACGCCCCGTTCGAATCCCGCGACCTACACGGGCGCCTTCACCCCGATCCGCGAGCTCTACGCCATGCTGCCGGAGTCGCGCGAACGGGGTTACAAACCCGGCCGCTTCAGCTTCAACGTCAAGGGCGGGCGGTGTGAGGCTTGCCAGGGCGACGGGCTCAAGCGGATCGAGATGAGTTTTCTGCCTGATGTATACGTGACCTGCGACGTATGTCGCGGCCGGCGCTACAACCTGGAGACGCTTCAAGTCAAGTATCGGGGCTACTCGATCGCCGACCTGCTCGAGGCGACAGTCGAGGAGGTGCTCGGCGTCATGGAAAATATCCCCCAGGTCCGCTCCAAGCTCCAGACGCTGTGCGACGTCGGACTGGGTTACATCCACCTGGGCCAATCCTCAACGACCCTTTCCGGCGGCGAGGCCCAGCGAATCAAGCTGGCGCGGGAGTTGAGCAAGCGCCAGACGGGCCGCACGCTGTATATCTTGGACGAGCCGACCACCGGCCTCCACTTCGACGACGTCAAGAAGCTGCTGGAGGTGCTCCAGAAGCTGGTGGATCTGGGCAACACCGTGGTTGTGATCGAGCACCACCTGGATGTGATCAAGTCGGCGGATTGGGTTATCGACCTGGGCCCGGAGGGAGGTGAGCGGGGCGGCTATGTCGTGGCGACCGGGACGCCGGAACAGCTCGCCCGCCACCGCCGCAGCTACACCGGGCAGGCGCTGCGGAAGGTGCTCGGCGACGGCTGGCGCGAGCTCCGACTTGGCTCGTAATTAGCTGACGAAAATAGACTTAACACACAAAGCCGCACTGCCCAAGCAGGCGCCGTCAGATTTCAAGATTTTACTTGTGCAGGCCTGTGTTCTTAAGGTAAAATCCCCGTGGGTGTTGGGGTGTGCCCTCAAGCCTGACACATCAACAGGGGGTCTAGACATGAATCGAGCTTTTTTGCCGGAACCCCGCCCTCGGCGGGCGTTCCTCGCCGTTGCGTTTCTCGTTTTCCTGCTCGGCTGGGGCGCGGCGCCGCGCCTTCAGGCCCAGGTTCTCTACGGATCCATCGTCGGTAACGTGGTCGATCCGAGCGAGGCCGCGGTACCCGACGCCACGGTCACGATTACCCACGTCGAGACCGGGCTGTCGCGCTCGACGACCACCAGCGCCACGGGCGCTTACAGTTTCCCGACGATTCCCGC
>Ga0197142_1003160_pt1 | contig 13984 bp, 12 predicted proteins | sample GBS60_MetaG_FD_148614 | JGI IMG/M metagenome (GOLD analysis project Ga0197142, IMG submission 148614) | Sediment microbial communities from Great Boiling Springs, Gerlach, Nevada, United States - GBS 60_MetaG | ecosystem: Environmental > Aquatic > Thermal springs > Hot (42-90C) > Sediment... | reverse complement strand
ACCTGGTGACGCAGACGCTGCCAGCTCGTGTCGAGAAGGGCAACATTGGTAGCCTCAGCACGTCCCCAGACCTGCGTCAGGAGTTCGGTTGCAGTGAACAGACGGGTAGGTGCTTCGGCCAGGACATTAAGGAGTGTAAACGAAGGCAGGTCAAGCGTCAGAGGGGTATCGTTGAATGAAATGCGACGGGCTGCCAGATCAAGGGTGAACGGGCCAATCGTGAAGGGAGGTGGCATACTACGTTGATAACGCCGTAAATGGGCACGCATACGCGCTAACAGTTCGTCGGCGCGAAAGGGGCGTGCGATGTAATCATCAATACCATAATGGAAGGCCTCGACGGTCAGCCGATCATTGCGTGGGCCAAGAATGATCAAGATACCTTTGAAATGTCTGGTCACCTCTGGAATCTGAGTAAGATGCTCACTGCCCGGCAGGTCGATCAAGGCCAGATCAATCTGCCGACTCAAGGTGTCAAACAGGGCCTGGACGCCGCGCACGGCCAGGGCGTGATACCCAGCGGTCAGACATAATGAAACCAGGTATTCGTCAGTGTATGCACCCAATCCCCCTATCAATACGCCATACGGAACGCTCATTCCACGTGCCTTAACAAGCCTCTATCAGGGCATGACGGTACATGCTGCTGGTGGCGATGTGATGACCTCAACAACTGCCCCATCGATCAGGCCAAGAAACTGGCGTAGTGCTAATGCAGCATTACGGGTTCCTTCTTCCATGATCCCATCTTCACACGCCGCCTGTAAAATCTGCTGCTCGGCAGCCTGACGAGCGATAGTCTCCAGATGCGGATTTTCCGGCGCCAGCAAGCCCCGGTCGCGACTGTACACGCGAGTTTTGCTGTTATCAAGAGTTGCGCTAAAGACCTGCACCGGAGGTAAACGAACGGTAATGCGACTCCCATCGGCAGAAACCGTTACTGCATCAGCCGTGATCTGGCTCAGATCAACCCCAACCACCACCGTACCGTGTGCAATCAACAGCAAGGCATCACTGGCGAGCCAATCGCCGATGATCGGAATGTTACTGCTCTGCCGCACATCAATCACGCGCTCGATTGTGTATTTGCTGGTTTCAAGCCGACTCAGTTGCTGAATCCGCTGAACCACTGCCGCTCCACTGACAATTTGTGGGGTCGGGGTCTGGACAATCACTTGCAGGTTGGGTAGTGCCGTTCCTACGGCGTTTATGCGCTGTGCGATCCAGAATCCACCGATCCCAACGGCCAGCACGATGATGAGCAAAAGAAGGAACGACACCGGGAACCCACCAGCCCGTCGTGACCGGTAGTAGCGTCTAGGTAACATCTCCCAGTCATCGTCAATCCAGTCTGCTGGACGCCGCGAACGCATGAGCGACCGGGCACGTCGGCGAATGTCGTCATGGTTGTGATCGTCATCGTAGTACATCGGGCCACCTCGTGCGAGTGAAGCCTTTGATAGACGGCTATACCTTCGCGCCAACGTGAATAGCAACTGCCCCCAGTCCGTACAACCGGTAGAAGACATGCTTCCAACCGGCAGCTCGCATCATCGCTGCCAGCTCAGCGGGGGGAGGGAAAAGCCGCGCTGATTGCGGTAGATAGGTGTAGGCACGGCGATCACCACCGAGCAGTGCACCGATCCAGGGTACCACCTGCTCGAAATAGATGCGATGCCCCCAGCGCAAGAGCGGGTTGCGCGGTCGAGCCACTTCCAGACACGCCATTGTTGCACCGGGCCGCGCTACGCGATACATTTCGCGCAACGCAGCGGGAATGTCGGTTACGTTCCGTAGCACGAAACCGGTCGTGATTGCGTCGAAGGTATTGTCGGGGAAGGGTAGTTGTAGCGCATCACCGGCAACAAAGGCTGCACGACCACGGTATACCAGATCGGCGATTTTGGGCTGCCCAGCCCGCATCATCGGGACGGTAAAATCGACCCCAATGACGAACCCTTCACGCGCCCATGCGGCAAGTTCAGGTAAAAAGTCACCCGTACCGGTTCCCACATCAAGCGCACGACCATAGACCGGTGGCGCAACATATTCAACAACTTTGCGTCGCCAACCCTGATCAAGGCCAAAGGTCATCACCCGGTTAACCCGATCGTAGCCGCGAGCAATTCGGGCAAACATTTGCTCGACATACTCTGCTTTTGCCTCTGGCGGCGGTAGTACTTCCATCGTCCTCTACTCCTCTATTATCGTGTACGCCAGCAGCAGGTAAACCGCGACCACCAACTACGTTTCTCTCCTCAACTATCCTTACGCTCTTGGAACAGCGCTCGTAACTCAGCAGGCGAACGCGCTACTGCCAACGCTGCCATGAGCTTCAAACGAGCTTTGATCCCGCTGAGATCAGGGGCAAAAATAACCCCCAGCTTGCGCAGATCATGGTAGGCGCCAACATACCCAAACTCGTCACCCATTCCACCGACACCGGCCCGACTAACAGCGACAACCGGAATACGTCGTTGGATGGCCTCGCCGATGGCTGGCAGCCACCACGGCGGTACCCGCCCGCTGCCAAACGTCTCGATGACAATACCGGCAACATTGTCAGCAATACTGTGGCGCAGTTGGCGATCATCGGCGCCCTGGCCAATGCGTATCAGGTCAACCGGTTCAACCAATCGTGGGGCCGCAATCCATTGACGGTTCAGCGGTTGTAATCGAATATACACCTGATCACCCTCGACCCGCCCCAAGAATCCTGTCGGCGCTGTGATCATCCCAACACCCTGACTAAACTGCATCTGCACGGCTGCCGCAGCGTAGATCGCACCATCAGCGACGACCAACACGCCTAGATTAGCAGCAGACGGAGCTGCGGCTACCGTGATCGCTGCCAGCAGCCCGTTCGTCTCAGGGGAGCCGCTACTACTGAGGCGAGGCAGACCGGTAATGACGATCGGTGGGCCTTCAGGAAGTAAGAGATCGATTAAAAAAGCAGTCTCTTCCAATGTATCACTACCGGTTGTTACCAAGATACCATCGAATCCGTCCCGCAGATTCTGGATACGCTGGCTCAGGGTAAAAATCTGCTGCGGCGTCAGATGGCTGCCGGGCAGATTGGCAAACTCCTCGATAGTAACCGTCAGGTCTGAGCGCAACGTGAATGGCTGATCATCGCGCGCACCTAACGCCCGGCGAATCGTTAAGGCACCCCCAGTTGATAAGATCAGCAGTTTTGGCATAGTGGTTTACGGGCAACCCAGCAAATACGCTGAGTTGTTGTAGTCGGTGGTTGAAAGGTAAATCCGTCGTAACATCCTTCAATCTGCAACCCGGCAGCTTCAATCAATGCAGCAACGAGCTCTAGCGGGTATGCACGCTCGATATGCAATTCATCGAAACGTTCGTATCCTTCGTGATCGTTGCCGATGAAACCGGTCAGCCACATTGTTGAAACATCACTGGACGGATCGAAGAAGGTTCGTTCAACCTGAATATACGATGGTTGTTCACTAAACGCGCATTCCCCCCAATCGTGAGCCAGAAAGTGGCGGGTATTCATATCGGCAACAAACAAACCACCCGCCGTCAATACTCGTGCCACACCGCGCAGACAGGCTGCCAGATCGTTGCTTCCGATCAAATAGTTAAGACTATCGTAAGTACATGTCACCAGATCAAACGTATTGGCCGGCAGCAATCCTGCCAGATCGCGCATGTCTCCCCGCCACAGCTCTACGCGAGTTGGAACAGCAGCCAGTTTTGCCGCGGCCTGTGCCAGCATTGCTGCCGAGACGTCAAGCCCTGTCACCTCCCAACCTCGTTCAGCCAGAATTGCTAACAGCGTACCGGTGCCGCAGGCAATATCCAGTACCCGCCGCCCTGATACGGGGTGACGCTGTAATACCTCCTCTAAATAGATGGCAGTCAGCAGTGCAAACCGTATCTGACCGCTCCCATCATACACCGCAGCGTAGCGATTGTACGTCATAAAGATATTGTACCACTGCGCCCAAGCGGAAACCAAAACGAAACAATAAACCCAATAAGCAGGTGTTCGATATTAATCAACAGAAACAGTACCGAAAGAGTGAGCGCTTGTTCCTGGGTGTAGCCATAGGCAGAGAGTATCGCGAATAACACCACATCGCGAATGCCCACACCGCCAATTGAGATAGGTAATACCTGTAAGACCGAGATCAGTGCCGTCGCCCCAACGACAACCAACAACGGCACCGCACTTAAATCAAGGGCAAGGAAGAGCAACCAGATGCGTAGAAAGGTGAAACTGGCCGAGATGAGCGTCGCGCCGCCTACAATGCCGATTAAGCCGGTCGTCAGTGTCAGACTGTGCATCTGTTCATTCCAGCGATCAAGATGAGTACGCAAGCGTGGCGCCAATCGCGGCAAAAGCGTCGTCAATAGCCACGAGCGCGGTTTACGAGCAGCTAACAAGACGGTCATCAGCACAAGCCCGCTGCCGGTTAAGATAACAATCGCCTGTTGCAGTTCACGGCTCGGCAAGAGGCGACCGAGCGCAAACACACCGATTGCCCCCAAAGCAGCCATAATGATCAGGTCACAGAGCCGATCAAGTACCACTGACAGCAACGCCGGCGCTGTCGGTAATCCTCGTTCACGCAGGTACACGGCCTTCAACAGATCACCAGCCTGTCCCGGTGTCACCGTGCCATAAAACAGGCCAACCGTATAGAGCGCACAAGCCGTCGGCAGATCGAGATCGAGTTGCATCCCCCGCATAATCTGAATCCAGCGCCAGGATTTGATGATGATGAACGGTGGAAACAACGCTAGAGACCAGATAATCGGCGCTAGCTCAGCCGAGCGAATAATGTCCCACAGTAAACGCAAATCGCTGGTAGCAATAAACACCAGCAAGAGCGCCGGACCAATCAGTCGCAGCAACCACGAGACGAGCGGACGCATACGATTCTTATCCCTCCTCGTGGTCGCGAAATGGACGCTGAAACCGGAGTGCCGCCACTTGTTCGGCGTTCAAACCAAACATAAAGATGATAATGCTGCCGACAAATAAGCCGACTGCCGAATTGGGGATATGAAAACGAAATGGATCGGTGATGAAAAAGCTAATCAAAAACGACATCAAGGCTAATACCTGCATCAACAGCGCAACCGGCAGGTAGACACGAAGCGGAGCAAAGAGTGAGACAATACGCAAGATAATGAGCCCAAATCTGATGCCATTGCGTAAGAGTTTCTGACCACTGCGACCACCCTGTCGGCGCTGAGCAGTAACTGGAACATAACCAACGTTGTAACCAGCTTTGAGCAGCGCCAGCGTACTAGTCGTGGGGTAAGAATAGCGATTCGGCAGCAGATTAATGAATTCCATAATCACTTCGCGGCGTATCGCCCGGTACCCGCTGGTCAGATCACGTACTTCGGTTTCGACCAGGTAACTGCCAAGCATGTCGAGAGCGCGATTGCCCCATCTGCGCACGAACGAATCGCCTTGAGTCTCACGGGTACGTGCCCCAACAACCATATCATAGCCAGCGGCAATCCCCGCCAGCAGATCGGGAATAAAGCGCGGATCCATCTGTCCATCGGCATCCATCAAGAGAACCACCTCACCGTGAGCACGCCGAATCCCAGTCTTCACCGCTGCGCCATTGCCACGATTGATCGGATGACGAATGACTCGTGCGCCGGCAGCCCGGGCAACATGCGCTGTTTCATCTTGTGAGCAATCATCAACAACGACGATTTCGGCATGGGGTAATACCGTCCGGATCCGCTCAATGACTTGGGCAATGCCGTGGGCCTCATTGTACGCCGGTATCACAACACTTACCGTAAAGGGGTATTCCGGCGTAGCAACATTCATGGCCGTTGCTGTTGTATCTACCTGTTGCATGACGATTTACCGAATTGATATACGCTGTACCATAACACTCAACGGACGTGCATCGGTATTTCCGGCAAAATGCTGATAGGGCAAGAACGTCGGCGCTTTGAGTGCGATCCGTACCTCTTGCGCACCGCGCATCTCGGTTGGTATTGGCAGATGATACACTCGCCAGCCACCTGGTGCAACGTTGACCGCATATTGCAGTCGGCCTATTGTAACACTGAGTGTTGTCGGTTGCGGCGCGGTTAGACGCAGAGCCAGTGTTTCATTGCCACGTAAAGGTGTCGGTAGCGGCAATCGAACCTCGCCGTTGCCCTGCAACCAGCGAAACGGTTCACCGCCGGCGCGTTCACCGAATGAAAATCCATACAAATAGCCAAGATCGAGATCGGTACCTACCGTGAGTGTCGTTGTCGGCGCCGGTGACAACCAATAGAATGCCAGCCGTTGCACATCCTCACCGGCTCGCTCTTCAGTATCGCGCAGATAGGCAATGGCGGTTGCTGTATCGCCTTGCGCACGCGCCAACGCACCACGCACGAGGTTGCCGCGATGGGTAGGATAAGTTCCAATAACCTGCCAGGCTTCATCATAACGCTGTTGTGCGAGTAACCAGCGCGCAAATTCTGCCTGACCATCGGCAAAATCTGGATCGGCAGCCAACATCTGACGGTATGCCTGCTCGGCAGCCTGTACATCATTGCGCTCAAGCGCAGTTACTGCCGCAGACCACGCTTGCTCACGCGCAATCCCTGCTCGGAGAATTGCCGGGTAATCGCGGTAACTGAAAATGAGATACACCAGTCCCAGACTGATGGTAAGCGATCCCACTGCAACCCAATCGAATCGCCAGCGCTGCCGACCGATCTGGGCTAATGCTGCTGTACCGTACAACGCCATCCATAGCCAGACCGGCAGCAGGTAGCGCGGCTCGACATGGATCAACATCACCATCAGACACGTATAGCCGATCCAGCCCCAGGCCAGCAATCGTATCGGACCCTCGTGCCAGCGCCCGAAAAGCGTGAAGGGCGCTGCCAGCGTGAAGATAATCCAGATCAGATCGCCCACCAGACCAAGTGGCCAAACATCTCGTAAAGGTCGGGTAAAAAAGCTAGATTTGACAAAAAAGTCTTCGATAAACTGTGCCTTCCAGATATGCTGAAAATGGGGCCAGAGATTACGGATTAGCCGCCAGGGTTCAGTCTGAACAATCCGGCGCAGTTCACTACTAACAAACCGTTGCCGTTCTGCCTGTGGCAGCGCCATAAGGATCGCCTTCGCCTCACCCTCACCACGACCTTCATGGACGGCATCGCTCATCGCGATCCACAGATTAACCGGCCCTAAGGTGTCAATCAGAATAATGTCGCGATAGACCAGATAATTGCGAATCGTCCAGGGCGCTATCGTCAGCACAAAAGGCAGGAGAAACGCCAGCAACGCCAGCATTAGCCGCTGCCCCCGGCGTTGACGATCAGACATCCACACCTGGGTCACGATGAAGATCATGGCGAACAATGCACCGTACAGACCGGGCGAGCGGGCGAGAGCGGCGATTGCCAGCGTGATTCCGGCGCCAATCAACCAACCACTACGATGCTCATCACGCCAGCGAACCAGGAACCACACGTGTAGAAAGAGCATAAAGAAAAACAGTGGCTCACTGAGAATGAGAATGGGTAACTCGACTAGCGGCATCCAGATGGCCAGCACCACCGCGAAGATTAGACCGGCCCGCGGATGAAAGAGCCGTCGTGCCAGATCGTAGCCGAGGGGGATCAACGCCAGTGATAGGCCGATCTGCACTGCCCGGATGAGCGTGATACCGATTGCCGGATCACCAAACCACAACCCAATCCGTAACATTGCTGCGAAGAAGAAGATGTGTCCCGGTGGTCGGATCAGCCAGGAGTTATCGTGATACTCGCCGGTGACTGCAAATTGCAGTGCTCGCAGATAATAGTCGCCATCATCGGCTGCCGAAAAGCGTGGATCGATCTGGTTAACGGCCAGAAACCAGAGGCGCAAGATCAACCCCATTACGATGAGGATACCTACCCAGAGCAGTGGTCGTGCAAGCGTTCGCGATTGCGACTGTTGATAAGGTGTTTCGGCAATTGTTGCTTTCTCAACGGACGAAGATAGCATTTGTACTGCTCGCTCTCCTAAATCTGGATTCAGCAGACGCATCTCTGCAAGGGTGATAGCTGCCTAACCTGCACTACATCCAGATGCCACAACTGCACGGGCTTGCTGCTCTCACGTGCCGTTCTAACTATACCAGACGTAATGAAATCTGCTCCTATCACTCCTCTCCTCTTACCCCCCTCATTGCGTATAGGACAAAGCGACCTTCACCAATCCGATGTTGCTCTGACTCGGGTATCGGTGGTGTACCTTGAGCCTGATCCCAAAGCAGATAATCGGCACCTATTTCCCGTAATTCCTCGGCAGTAACCGTCACCGGTACACGAAACCTGATCAGATGGGCAATTGCCGAATACTTTGCCAGTGGCAAACGGTCGGGAATTGCGGCTACGACGTTCACGCCATATTCTGGTAACGATCGTCGTACCAACGCTACAGCAGCCACCTCATCCGCTGGCTGTGCAGACAACACAGCCTGTACCGCCGCGCCTGGCCCGATACTCAGGACGACGCCGATAATCAGCGTTGCAATCAGCAATTGGCGCTGACTCTTCCAAAGCTGCTGCATTGCCCACGCGGCAGCAACCGCATACAACGGTGCGAGAGGCAAGAAGAAACGGGGCAGAATAAACGCAGTAGCAATCACCGCTACATACACGCCGATCAGGCTAGTCAGGGCCAACCAGCGTCTATCGGCGCGTCTGTACCACGCCAGCCAGCTTGCTATCACCAATCCCCCAATTGCCAGCCAGTTGACCGGCCAACCGAGTAAGCGCAATTGATCGGCGCGGCCAAACTCACTTACGTCCTCTGCACCGGCGCCGATGAAACCGATTACATTTCGCACCCAGTTAAACAAAAAACGCAGCGGATCACGTCCGATCACTTCGAGCAGACCAATACTGTTGGGTACTTCGTCCCACCTTCCCCAATCGGTATTGGCGTACACTGCCAGCCAGATATTTTTGGCCTGCTGATTGAACAATGGCTGACCGGTTTGCAGGATATTCACAGTGAGTTGTGGTGACGCGGCCAGGATAAATCCTGTCCCAAACACTATTGCCATTCGCCAACCGGCAGTATACCAGAGCGTGATTCCTCCCCACAAGAGCAGGATCAAACCCGGATGGCGTATCAGGAAAGCTGCTCCGGCCAGCAAACCTCCAAACAAGACCATCGCTGCGTGCGTGCGCGTATTGACTCGCAACGTCACGGCTACTGCCAGTGTCATCAGGGCTGCAAATGGCATATCGCTGCCGATCAGCAGGCTGTACTGTGTCACCATTCCGCTCAACGCCAGGAAGCCAGCGGCCAGTAATGATGGCGCTGGAGCAAGCAAACAGCGTGCCAGCCAATAACCGGCGCCAATTAAGACACCTCCGGCAACCAGTGCGATCAACCGTGCGGCCAGAAATGGATTATCGTGCGTCAAAGGACGTACCAGCCAAAGCAAGAGTGGATAGCCAAGATTGTAAAAACCATCAGCTTGAAAGATGGCCGATAACGTATCGCGCGTTGCAAAGACCCGAAAATCGTTTTCGACGCCAGGCCGGGCCAGTGTGACATGCGCCTGCATTGCCGGTACCAGAGCGCCCATCCAGATTACCACGATAGCAACGGTAAGCCACGGTGTGACCCATTGTGGCCAACGTGTGCTCAAGAGCGGCCAATACCTGACGAGCGTGGCAGCACCTAGCACCGCTACGCTGATCGGCGGCAAATAGATCAGCGGATAATGGCTGTTACGATAGAGCAGGAGCCATCCAGCACCATAACCGACAATAACCAGCACAGGTTGCCAGCGTGGTCGTCTATGAAACAACGCCTTGCACAGGACGCCTATGAGCCCGGCATACAACAATTGTGCCGGGTGAGGCCATACCGGTGGCAAGACCGTTACCTCTATCCGATCAAGCAGTATCTGATCTGCCACTACCGGCGACGTAATCCGTACAACGATGTCAAATGCTTTTCGCCAACCGCCGGTCAGAGCAATAGTTTGCTCTTCCCATTGCCCCTGTGCCACAAACTGTTGGCTCAGCTCATCGTTGACCTGCACTACGACCGGCATTCCCGTCGGCGCCAGCCAACGGATCGTTACCGCAGCCGGTGTTCCAACCTGCGGGAAACGCAGCGCTGCCGTTGGCAAGACACGTCTGATCGATCCATCAAAACCGCTCCCATCTGAGGTAGTGAAGCGTTCTGGTTCTGCAAAACCCTGCACGACTCCGGCATCATTATCGCCAATATCAAATACCCGGTGCATCGGCGCCTGGTAGAGAAGAACGATCACGATCCCGGCAAGGCTGGCCCAGCCCAACGCCGTGATACATCCAATGATCACCGATTGGCAATGCTTGATCACGATTGTAGAACCTGGTACTACATCTTGTTGCGTGGCATAAGGGATGACCACTCGCAACGTGCCGTGCCTGGTCACACACCTGAAAAACTCTTCAGGGCACCTCCGAACACCTTGCCCTCGACACACTTTGTTCCCTTCCTCCCTGATAAGCGAAAAGAGGTGCGGGAGTATGGATAAGTGACTTCACGGAGTTGCTGTTGGGATCGTAAGCGGCAACGGCTCCTGAACAGGCACTTCCACTGCGGGGGGTGAAACCAATGCCCGATTAACCCAACCGGTACCGCTTCCATCAGGATTGGCGATAAATGAATCAGGGCTACGCCGTTCGCCAAGTCGGATCAGATACCACTGATCGTTAGCAGTGCGAGCAAGGAAGATAATTTCATCACCGGCATTAATCCGTCCGATAGGCTGATTGTTCGTACCGGGCAAGGGTCGCACATTCGCGACCTGTAAAGCCGTGCCGGTAATCGCCTGAGTTGCTGCTGGAAGATTTGTTGGTTGTGCTGCCGCAGTTGGTCGTCGCGGTGTAGCCGTCGGTCTTGGGGTCGGTAAGACCAGAGTCGGTAATTCCGTTTGACCAGGTACATATCGGCCAAATTGTTCAAGCTCGTTACGTAACGCCCCGATCACCCCGAAGGCCAAAGCCATTGACAACAGGAAGATCACACTCACCACGGCCAGTTTCACCAGTTCAAGGCTTTGGGTCCAGATACTGCGCCGATTGAGCAGCTCCAGAGCACTTTGGGCCGCATCGGCCACCGATTCCCCCCAACTAGTACGGCCCTGATCAGAACGAGCTATCTCGCGAAGCGCCAACAGCGCACGAACATCACCAACCTGAGTCAAGGCGCGTACTGCTCCCCAGCGCACATTAGCATTCTGATGTTTCAGCGCATTGATAAGTGGTCTGGTTGCCCGACCATCGCCGATTTGGGCTAACACTTCAGTCGCCCGATACACTGTTAACCAGGGTTGATCAGGGCCAACGACATCACACAACGCCGGCACAGCGGCTGCGCCCATAGCGATCAACCGATCAACCGCCTCCGCGTGACGCGGATGGCCCGGATCACCTAATGCAGCGATCAAATCATTCACCTCGGCGCGTGCTACCTGCTGCGTAGGGGCCTTTGGCGCGGCTCGTAGCGATTGCGGCGCCGTCAACCGGCGTGTTGACCGTGACGTCGGCGATGGTTCAGGTGAAGATTGATTTGGTTGCGGTTCTGTCGTCATTGCTCCTCAATCTCTCTGACAGACAACGGCTGTACGTTAAGCCACTGCTCAAAACGTTCCACAATGAGATCAAGCAATACTGCTGCTGCCTCGGCTTTTGGCAGACGCGGCAATTCTACTGTGCGCGCATCATCAAGCACCGTGAGCGCAATCTCAGGCTGACCGATGCTGGCAACAGCATCATTCGCCACGATCACATTCAGCCCTTTGCGTTGCAGTTTACTTCGCGCATTACGCAACAGATCGTTTGTTTCGGCGGCAAAACCAACTTTAAAGATGTCACGCCGACCAGCCAGTTCGCCAACGACATCAGGATTCTGTACGAGATGCAATACCATCCCTTCATCATCGTGTTTCTTTATCTTCTCGGCAGACATAGAAGCTGGCCGAAAATCGGCCACTGCCGCATTCATAATCAGCATATCAGCCTGCTTGCAGGCCGCCTGCACTGCCTCACGCATCTCGAGCGCCGTCTCAACTGGAATGAAGGTTATTGCTCGCGGTGGCGGTAAGGCGGTTGGCCCACTTATTAAGGTTACCATCGCCCCCAAATCACGCGCTCTGGCTGCTAACGCATACCCCATCTGACCTGACGAACGATTCCCGATATAACGTACCGGATCAATCGGCTCACGAGTACCACCGGCTGTGACCACCACCCGCCGACCACGCAAACGACCGACCTGCCGACCCAGAAACGCACGTATTTCGGCCAGCAAATCAGCCGGTTCAGGAAGACGTCCACGTCCGCTCACCGGCTCAGCCATCCGTCCGATCTCTGGTTCGAGCACATATGCCCCGCGGGCGCGTAATGTTGCCAAATTGGCCTGAGTCGCCGGATGCTCGTACATAGCCGGATTCATCGCCGGGGCAATGAGGAGCGGTGCGCGCGTTGCCAAAACAGTCGTTGTCAGCAGATCATCACACAGACCGGTAGCCAGACGGGCAATGGTATTGGCAGTCGCCGGTGCGATCACAACCATATCGGCATGCATACCAAGGCTCACATGACCGACTACCCCATCTTCCGGTAAACTCCACATATCGGTCAACACCGGACGACCGGTCAACGCTTGAAACGTTGCCCTACCGACAAAGCGTTCGGCTGCCTCGGTCAAAATCACATCTACCGCTGCCCCGGCCAGGGTCAAATCACGGGCCAGTTGTGCCACTTTGTAGGCGGCAATGCTACCGCACACCCCAAGCACAATTCGCTTTCCTGCCAGTGTATCCATAATAATGTTTTGATCACCGGACGTCATCCTACGATTGCAACTCTGCCCGCGCATTGTAGCATATCTGATCAACCTCACTCAATCAATCAGATAGGGCTTTTCAACGTTTTCACCTGTCTGGCAGATGAGAAGGAATGGCGAGATTCCCAACCTGTCTGCTGCATGTGACCGCACCGGTAGGAGCGGGTTCTACAACCGCCCTTGATAGTTTGTTGATTCAACAAATGACGGAATTGCGCCGTATATGCAGAACGCGGGCCTCCGGCCCGCGCACCCAGGGTCAACATGGGTCGGGAGCCACCGGCAACGGATTGGTGATGTTGGTCGGTGTTGCTCCGTTGTTGAACCGTTTGGTCATTGAACGTACCTCGCACCTGAGAACGCTGAAAAGCGTTATCAATTAGAAAAAACTCTTGCAGAACTGGTAAGCTCGTGCTACACTTCACATACTCTACCTGATCCAACGGAGGACTTGTGTGGAGCGCTCAGAATTACCACCTGATGTAGTCATTCGACGCCTACCCCTCTATGCACGGAGTCTGCGCTACCTGCTCGAGGAGGGGGTACATTCCGTTTCTTCGCAAGAGCTTGGCGAGCGGATCAACGTGACTGCGGCACAGATCCGCAAAGACCTTTCGTATTTTGGTGAATTTGGCAAGCAGGGTATCGGCTACGATGTCGAGAAGCTCCTCCAACATATTGAACGCATCCTCGGCATCAACCAACACTGGCCGGTAGCCCTAGTTGGCATCGGCCTACTCGGGCAAGCTATTGCCCGATACGAAGGTTTTCGCACCGAAGGGATCGAGATTGTCGCTCTGTTTGATACCGATCCGGCCAAGATCGGACAAAAGATCGGCGACCTGACCATCCAGGATTTCGCGCATGCACGACGGGTGATAGCCGAAAAACAGATTCGAATGGCTATCATTGCAGTCCCGGCCGCACAAGCCCAACGAGTTGCCGATGTCCTGGTTGAGGCTGGCGTGCGTGCAATCCTCAGCTATGCACCGATGATCCTACAGGTGCCCGAGGATGTATGGGTGCGCTATATCGATCCGGTGGCCGTGCTGCAAAGTATGACATATTACCTGGCGCGTGAGCAACAGCATTAGATGTTCATTGTCGCTTTCTATCAGGTTTTTT
>Ga0197142_1003158_pt1 | contig 13986 bp, 15 predicted proteins | sample GBS60_MetaG_FD_148614 | JGI IMG/M metagenome (GOLD analysis project Ga0197142, IMG submission 148614) | Sediment microbial communities from Great Boiling Springs, Gerlach, Nevada, United States - GBS 60_MetaG | ecosystem: Environmental > Aquatic > Thermal springs > Hot (42-90C) > Sediment... | reverse complement strand
CCGGACGTGACCGCCGAAGTCGCGAGTCCGTCAGACAGTTGACTGGCTGAGCTGCGGCCTATCGCACCGCGCCGTCTGTTCCTCACACGCTGCGACTCGACGCGGGCCTGCTGATCCGCTACGCTGCAAGCGGGCTCAGAAGAGATCGGTCGATCGCTGGGCTCCGATGTCCTTGGGAGGTTCAGCCTGGGGCTGGTCGGGGCATCACGCGGCCAGACGAACAGGGGTCTGGTGTATGAGGCAAGCAGCCTCTCCGCTTGTCCGAGCGAAATAGGCGACACTGGGTAACTACTCGATCAGGTCAGGGGAAAGGGAAGGGATCCAGGCATGGAGAACCTGGTTGCCGAGATGGTCGGCACGATGATTTTGATCCTTCTCGGCGATGGGGTGGTCGCGGCGATGTTGCTGAACCGGTCGAAGGCGCAAGGAAGTGGCTGGATCGTTCTCACGACGGGGTGGGCCATCGCGGTGGCCATCGCAGTGTATGCGGTTGGGCGGATCAGTGGGGCCCACATCAACCCGGCGGTCACGATCGGGCTGGCGACAATCGGGCGGGTCGAGTGGGGCGATGTCCCCCTCTACCTCGTCGGCCAGATGAGCGGTGCCGTCATCGGCGCGGTGTTGGTCTGGCTAGCGTACCTGCCTCACTGGGCGGTGACCGAGGATCCAGAGGTGAAGCGAGCCGTCTTCTCAACAGCCCCCAGCATCCGCAACTATCCCGTGAATCTGGTCACCGAGATCATCGGCACCTTCATGCTGGTCTTCGGGATCCTGGCGATCTTGGCTAACGAGCTGACCACCGGTCTGGCTCCTCTCCTGATTGGGATACTGGTGTGGGGCATTGGGCTCTCGCTTGGTGGGCCGACCGGCTACGCCATCAACCCGGCTCGCGACCTCGGGCCGCGGATCGCCCACGCGGTCCTGCCGATTCCCGGCAAGGGTCACTCGGACTGGGAGTATGCCTGGGTGCCGGTCGTCGGCCCGATCATTGGTGGGATTCTCGGCGCGCTGCTCTTCCAGGTGCTACTCGGCTAAGTCGTGCCTGGCCTCGCGCCGGGGCGATGATCGGCCCGCCGGCTCCGTGCAGGCGCTGTGGGGACGGGCGCCGGGCTGCGGACCAGTGTGCAGGGGTCAGGAGAACTGCAGTTGAAGAAGCTGGTCAACCGTTGGATGAACCGTCGTCCCCGGTGTCCTTGGGGAGGATAGCTCGTGAGCCCATCATGGGATGGTCGAGGTGCACGCGGATCCACGCGCGCCTGCCGCTCGCATGGTCCAGTTCAAGGGCAAGGTAGCGCTTGTCTCTGGGGGGGGCCGGCGGCCACAAGCCAAGCTGCGTTGGCTCGGCCGGGTAGAGGATGTGCCGGTGACGTCTTCACCTCACCCACTCCTAATCAGATAATCAGATGGACGAAGCCGCGGGCCTTGGCTAAGGTGGAACCGGAAACCTAATCATCCTCAGGAACTCTATGGGCGACGTGACGAACTTCGCCATTGCCGCGAAGCTTCCCCTCGATCAGGAGTAGATGGGGATCGGGATTAGCATCTGTGAAGAGCCGGGACGCTCTCGTGGGCCGCTGAGGTTTGCTCAAACCGTCGACGAGTGCCTGAAGGAGTGCATCCGAAGCGATCTACCGTTCCACACCGGCTGCTGGGTGATGTGCCTGGTCAATTCGATTGATGGCAGATCGGCCAGCAAGCTGGACATCGTGCACCGGAAGGTCGTCCGCTGTGCGATGAGCGCGGCGTCCAGATCGTGCGCAACCTGAGCGGCCCGTACACCAATCACTGGAGGTGACTGGCACGTCCATCACCTTGCTGCGGGCCGACGAGATGGTCGCGCTCCAGGAGTATCCAGTCAAGACGCCCGGCCGGCCCTGGGAAGGTGATCAGGCGTGCCGGCTGTTCGGTCGCCAGCGCCTGTCCGACGTGGTCGTTCCGGAGGGGGTGAGGTCGGATGCGGCTGACGTCGGAGGTGGCGTGCTTCGCGGTCTTGTCGTCAGGTTGAGTCGGTCCACGGGGCATCACGCAGTTGAAAACAGTCGGCCTAGGCAGCAGTGGTCAGTTCCTGCCCGTTCGCCGGCCTTCTCCCGAGCTGTAGGAAGACCGTCCTCTCGAGCGACCCGTCCGCTCGCTTGAGAGTCGGAACGAGCGCTATCCCGAGCTTCCTGAAGGGTAGCGCTGACATCAGGCGTGTCGACCGAGGCGAGCCGGCGCATGACGCCCTTGAAATCAGGATCCATGCTGACTTCGTCGTCAGCGTCTCTGATCGCTGTGTCGAGCCGGGTCAGGTGGTGCGATTTCTCCTCAAGCAGCGCAGCGTTGGCCTGGTCGATGCCTGGTTGCCCGCCGAGGACGCGTTCAAGGTCGCACTCCAGGAAGGTGTCTCCGGAGGTGGGGGACTCGCGCGGTCAGCGACTCCCTCCAAAGAGGGAATGAAGGCGTCTGTCCCGATTGTGGCGAAGACAGGACGTGCAAGGCGGTTCAGCGAGCGCTCCGGTGCTCATCAGGAACCCGGTGTGACCTCATCGTAGCTGAGCTTGCGCGGCCGCGAAGAGATGGGGCGACGTGGCCTGACCAGCTCCTGACGCCCGCCTGCACCCGGACGGGGCGCGCCGAGGCGTCGAGGAGAAAGAGCCCGCGCCCCTGACGCCCGTTTGCACCCGGACCGGGCGCTGGTTCAAATCCCGTAAGTGCTCGGCTACCGCTCTGCCCGAGACCGAGCGAAGCCCGACCGAGCTGGAGGGACACTCACTTGGCCCGGTAGCTCGAAGGCCGTGTCTGGGAGCGGCTGGCCGAGCACGCCGAGGCGCTGCTCACCCGGAGCCTTGGGCGCTCCCTCGACCTGGAGGACTGGCGGGAGATACTCAGCGTCGTCGAGCAGCGGGGTCGGAACCTCCGTTGGCTCTCGAAACGAGTCGAGAGCGGTGCCGTCGCCGTGGGTGGTTGGGCATAACGTGGGGCGGCGGCGTGCGCACCTGCGCCGTCGCCGTGGGTGGTTGGGCATATCTCGCCAGTTGGATGGGCGGACCGTGCGCAGCGCCTTGGTGGCCCGCGCAGGCAGCAGAACAGGCGAGGCAGACGGTCCAAAGGCAGGGAGCTCTTCTAGGAGTCGCCGATCGTCGTGGTCGTACCTTCTCGTCACGAGGGTGCCTTCGGTACGGTTGCCGGCTTGCCGTCTGGTGACCACGATGCGACTGCCTCGGCTGACAGAGGTGCGCTGGGTACACGTGTCCGCGGAGCTGGTGAGCGTGAGCGAGCTCGCGGGCCACCATGCTCGCTCGGCTCGCGCCAGCGCCTGCTCGAGCGGAAGCCGAGTCCCACGCAGAGAACGCACGGTCAACGGACATCATCGGGAGCATTCGCACAGACACGTCTCACCGGCCCACGAGCCGGTTCAGGTCTTGAGTGTCACCGGCCAGCTGGGCGATGGCTTCCGCGTCGTAGCCTCTCGCGAAGAGGGGGGCGACGACATCACGTTCGAGGTCAGGCACGCTGCTTGCAAGCACGGTCGCCGTCCCCTCGAGTATCACGCTCGCGAGTGCGGCCGGGATGAGCACCGTCTGCCCCAGACGGATGACGACCTGCCCTGATCCGGCTGTTACCCGAGCCTGCCCTTGGATGCAGCTGAGGATATGGCATGTTCTCCCCGGCTGCAGCGCGTAGGCGCTCGAGCCAGTGATGACCCAGCGTTGGAGCAGAAAGGAGCGGCAGGCGGCCAAGGCGGCTCGTCCGTGCTCGAACAGGAGCGGTTGGGTGCGCCGTGCGCGGAGATGGGACCTGAGGGCGCTCAGCGCCTCCTCGACGTGAAGCTGGCGCGGGAGTCCGCGCTGGTCACGACGTCCCCAGTCGTAGAGGCGGTAGGTCAGGTCGCTGGCTTGCTGGATCTCGTAGAGCAGGACGCCGGCACCGATCGCATGCACAGTCCCAGCCGGTACGATGATGGTATCGCCAGCCTCGACTGGTAGCCGCTCGAGTAGTTGGTCCAGTCGCTGGTCCTTGAGGGCCACCCGGATCAGTGCCGGGGTCACTTGGTCGCGGAAGCCGGTGATCAGGAAACTGTCCGCTGTCGTGTCGAGAATGTGCCAGGCCTCGGTCTTACCCCGCTGGCCATGCCGGGCCGCCTCTACGTCGTCGGGGTGAACCTGTACCGAGAGCGTCTCGTGCGCGTCAATGAACTTGGCAAGCAGTGGAAAATCGCCGAATGGCGCGCTGGCCGCCCGGCCTCGGTCGCCCAACAGCGCCTCGGGGTCGTGCTCGACGAGTTCTTGGAGGGTTGCGCCAGCCAGCGGACCATTCCCCACTCGTGCCACCCCCGTAGTCTCCCAGGACTCTCCGATCCGCGCGGACTCAGGAAGCGGCTTCCCGAGCTGCCTTGCCAGGCGGCGACCGCCCCAAGGGCGCTCGTCGTAGCGAGGCTGGAGCAGTAGGGGGTAGTCTATGTTCATCCCTGTTGTTCCGAGAGCTCGACCAGGTGTGTGAGCGGAAGCGGCCGCGCCGGGGGGCGCTCGGTCATCGGGCGGAGGTCGGCGGGGCTGATGTGCTGCTGAGCCTGCAGTAGCAGCGCCATAGCCCGGGTGCAGAAGATCCCTTGGCAGAGTCCCATACCCGCACGGGTGCGACGCTTGATATCGTCGACCGTCACTGCCCCCTCGACGATTGCTTGCCGCACCTCGCCCACAGTCACCTGCTCACAACGACAGAGCGTGACCCGGGAGAAGGGCCCGTTCTGTCCGCCAGCCGTTGCGGCCTGCGCCCACGACTGCCACGGAGAGCTCGCTCCCTCGTCCAGCCGAGCATCCACCGATGCCCCGAGACGTAGCTGCTCGACTTCGGCCGTCCGTGCCGGCGAACGTGTCCGGTCGAGCGCTTCGCGCGCTGCGGTGACACGCTCGGGGGTCGCGCCGGATGCCGCAAGACCGGCCAGCCGGCCCTCAGCAAACGCTTCAGCGACGTCGAGGGCTCCGGCGGCCTCCCCGATAACGAAGAGACCGGGTCGCGACGTTTCCAGCAGCTCGTTTCGCAGTGGCAGGTGACAACCGAGCCGCGAACTGTAGCCGAGCTCGACCTGCAGCTGCAAGGCGAGCTCCGGATCAGGCTGGCGGCCCAGCGCGATCACCAGCGCATCAGCCTCGTGGCTCTCGCCGTGCGCGCTGACACGCTCGAGTCGTTCCCCGCCGCTCGCTGCCACCTCTGCCGGGTCAGCCACCTGCACAACGATGTCGACCCCGACGGCCTCCAGGTCGCCGACGAGTTCAGCAGCATCCAGCCCCTGCCCGAGCACAGCGACGCGGTGCCCCGGAACCACTCGGTGGAGGTGGAGCAGGATCTGCGCTGCCCGGGCGGTCATCACGCCTGGCAGTGTCCAACCAGGGAACGGCAGGACGATGTCGACGGAACCGGAGGCCACTACGAACTTGTCAGCCTGAAGCAGGAACCCTCCATCCAGCCGTGCTACCCCAAGCCGACCGTCGTCAAAGAGGCCCCAGGCGACCGTACTCATGAGCATCGACGCGCCGGCTTGCGAGAGGCGTGCTTCGAGCTGCTCCGCTGCTCGGAAGGCCGGCAGACCATCGAGGGCATCGTCGACGCCTCGCAATGCCACGATCCGCCAGCGGAGCTGCCCTCCAGGGGCAGGGTGCTCATCGATCAGAGTTACCCGCGCACCCGTCTCGGACGCAGCGAGCGCGGCGGCGATGCCAGCCGGCCCTGCACCGATGACCGCGACCTCGACTGCTGTCATCTGGTTGGTCCTTCCCACTGACCGAGTCCGAGCTGGGTCCGGATGACTTGCCCGTGGCGCACCGCCGTCTGACACGTGCGGACGTTCGGCTCGTCGTCGACCGTCATGAGGCAGTCGGTGCACCGACCCAGCCAGCAGAAGGCCCCGCGCGGCTCGTCTCTCGCGGGCATCGTCCGACAGACCACGATGCCCTGCGCGAGCAGCGCGGCAGCGATCGGCTCCCCCTCGTGTGCGAGGAGTGGCCGACCATCGACGATGATCTGCACTGGCCTGGCATGCGCCAGCTCGCCGAGTACCGGATGGCGCAGCACCCTGCGGTTGCTCGTTTCCATCGCACGCGTTCTCCTCCAGTGTCCCTCGTCGGATGTCTCGCCGAGGGTAGTCGCCTTGGCTGTGATCTTGCCCATGACGGTGCCACACGTCAACGGGCGAGCGAGCTCAGGAGGCTCACTGCTCCGAAGGAAGTTGACTCCGACCTGCCGTGGCGCCGTCGGGAGGCTGCAGCGCGCTCGCTAGTGGGCGGGTGACCGTTCTGCGATGATAGGCTGAGTTGGGCGGACGAGCGGCGGCCACTTGGTCTGCCGAGTGGAGGTGGCTGATGAGCGAGCGACATTCGGCGCGCGTGCTCTTGACAGGAGACAGCATGATCACCCGGCGCGTGACTCGCAGGCTCGACCCGGCGGTGCAACGCCTTGTCGACCTCGTACAAGGTGCCGACCTCGCTTTCACCAACCTGGAGGTGCTGCCGAACGACTTCCGCGGTTTTCCCATTCAGGAGTCCGGCGGTACGCACCTGGCCGCGCGTTCCTGGGTGCTCGATGACCTGCTCGACTTCGGCTTCACGCTCTTCGCCTGTGCCAACAACCACAGCCTCGACTACGGCATCGAGGGGCTGTTGGCGGCCATCGAGGAGTTGGAGGCGCGGCAGATCACCTTTGCCGGTATCGGCCCCAACCTGGAGCGAGCCCGGGCACCGGCCTATCTCGAGTACCGGAGCGGCATCGCCGCCCTGATCGCCTGCGCCTCCACCTTCGCCACGGGGCAGCAGGCTGCAGCTCAGCGGCCTGACTTGCCCGGACGGCCTGGGCTGAACCCGTTGCGCGTCGAGACCACCTACGAGGTGACCGCTCGGCAGCTCGCTGCACTGCGGGAGATCGCTGAGGCGCTTGGGCTTGAGCAGCAGCGGCTTGAGAGGATCCAGCTCGGTTTCGCGTTCCCGCCGTCAGATTCGGCGGTGTTTCCGTTCTTGGAGGCCCGTTTCCGCCCCGCTGAGCGCCCGGCCGTCCGCACTGTGCCTGTTCGACACGACCTGGACGCGATCTTGGCCTGGACGCGCGATGCCCGATGCCGCGCCGATCTGGTCATCGTAAGTATCCATGCCCATGAGCAAGGTGCGACGAAGGAGGAACCGGCCGAGTTCCTAATGACCTTTGCCCGCTCGGCGATCGACGCCGGAGCCGATGTCGTGGTGGGTCACGGCCCGCACCTCCTGCGGGGCATGGAACTCTACCGGGGCAAACCGATCTTCTACAGCCTTGGCAACTTTATCGCGCAGAATGAGCTGGTTGAGTTCCTGCCGGCTGACGCCTACGAGCGCTTCCGGGCTGATCCGACGATGACGCCGAGCCAGGTCTTCCTGCATCGCAACGAGAACGAGCGGAAGAGTTTCCCGGCCGACCGCCGTTACTGGCAGACGGTAGTACCGATCTGCGAGTTCGAGGGAAACGAGCTACGAGGGATCGAGCTTTGGCCGGTGAGCCTCGGCTTCGGCCAGCCGGTGTACCGCCGCGGTCAGCCCCGCCTGGCCGATGGGGACGAGGCGCGTGAGATCCTGGAGCGCTTCGCGACGCTCTCCCGACCGTTCGGGACAGTGATCCGGATCGAGCATGACTGCGGCTACGTCGGAGACTCGGCGTCGATGTAGCCGGTGTGGCTGTCCTCAGGCCAGCAGCGTCTGCTGGGCTAGCAGCCGGCCCGGATCGGTCAGTTCCAAGCGGCCGTTGTGCCGGGTCACCAGTCCACGCTCCTCGGCTAGGTTGACGACGCGGGTGGCGAACGCGCGGCTCCAGCCCAGTTCGTGCCAGAGGTGTTCGACTTGGAGCTCTGGCTCGGCTTCAGGTTCCCGTTCGTGGGTGAGCAGGTGGATCACCAGCATCCGCTGGGCGAACTCCCAGCGCTGGCGTGCCCGAAGTCGCCAGGTCGCAAACAAGCCCCGCTCTGGTGCACAGCACCAGGCGAGGCCGAAGATGATCCCAGCCATCGTCGCCATCGAGCCGGCGATTGAGGCGTCGAGAAGAAAGGCCAGCCAATAGCCGGAGAGTGCCGCGATGACCCCCGATCCAACACTGAGCACAAGCATCCGCGCCAGATCGTCGGTGAGCAGGTAGGCCGACGCTGCCGGGGCAATAAAGAGCGCTACGGTGAGAATGGCTCCCACCGCGTCGAAAGCACCGACCGCGGTTAGCGAGGTGATGCCCATTAACCCGTAGTGGAGAGCAGTCGTGGAGAAGCCGAGTGCTGCTGCCAGGCCGGGGTCGAACGTCGCAAGCTTGAGCTCCTTATAGAAGAGCGTGACGAGCGCCCCGTTGATGAGCAGGATCACCCCGCTGACCACGAGACTCTTCGGCCCGATATCCCAGCCAGCGACGACGACTCGATCAAAGGGGGCAAAAGCAAGCTCGCCAAGCAGCACGACGTCGGTGTCGAGGTGGATACTGCCAGCGTAGCGGGAAATCAGGATCACGCCGATACTGAAGAGCGCCGGGAAAACGAGCCCGATCGCCGCATCCTCCCGTACCAGACCGGTGCGATGGAGCAGTTCGACCAGGAGCGCGGTGAGCAGGCCGGTGAGCGTTGCGCCCAGGATCAGGAGCGGCGAATTGAGATCTGCGGTCAGGAAGAAACCAACCACGATACCAAGGAGCATCGCGTGGCTGATCGCGTCGCTGAGCAGTGCCATGCGGCGCAGCACCAGGAACGTGCCTGGTAGCGCACAGGCAGCAGCGACGACCGCGGCGATGAGCTGGATCTCGATCTGCGGTACCGTCATCGCGGTCCCTCACGAGCCGTGTTGGCCGGGTTCGCGACTCGGTGTGCTGGGCTGTCGCCGGTCTTCTCGATCTCGGCTGCATGCAACGGCGGGCGCACGCGGATGAGGCCTGCTGGCGTGATGGCCCAACGGTCCTGATCGATGCGTCGCACGAGGCCGGTCGACTCGAGTACCCGCAGCGTGTGGTCCACCTGCTGCGGCGACAAGCCGGTGGTGCGCAGCACCGCGCTCGGGTGGCCGTACTCGAGCGAGTCGTGGTGCTCGGCGAGAGCGGCGAGATGGTGGAGGATCGTGTCCGCCTGCACCTGACCCGCGCGGGCGCGCGCCCGAGCCCACGTCCAGACAAGACCGCGGTTGGGAGCGAGCAGCAGCGAGACGATCACCATCCCGGTTACCACCAGCACGATCGTCGGGCCAGTCGGGAGGCGCGGGGTCAGGCTGCTCAGCAGTGCGCCGCTGGTGCCGGCAAGGATGCCGAACAACGCGCCAAGTACCACCATCACCCCGAGTCGGTCTGTCCACTGGCGCGCCGCGGCGGCAGGAGCCACGACCATCGCGCTCATCAGGACCACCCCTACCGTCTGGAGACCGACGACGATCGCCAGTACCAGTAACGAGGTCAACAGACTTTCGAGGAAACGGACCCGGAGGCCGAGCACCCGGGCGAAGTCTGGATCGAAGGCGAGCAGCTTAAACTCTTTCCAGTAGAGGAGTACCGTCAGCAGGACGATGGTGGTCCCGCCGCCCATCACCGCGACATCGCGCTGCATCAGCGAAGCGGCCTGACCGAAGAGGAAGCGGTCGAGCCCGGCTTGGCTTGCGCCCGCCTGCTGCTGGATGAACGTGAGGAGCATGAGTCCGAAGCCGAAGAAGACGGAGAGGATCAAGCCGAGGGCGCTATCGAGCTTGACCCGCGTGGTGCGGGTGATCGCACTCACCAGGAGCGCGCCGAGCCAGCCAGCTGCCAGCGCGCCAGAAAGCAGGATCGGCGCTTCCTTGCTCTGAGTAAGCAGGAAGGCAAGCGCGATCCCCGGCAGCGCTGCGTGTGACATCGCGTCGCCGAGCAGGCTCTGGCGCCGCAGGACGGCGTAGGTGCCGATCACCCCGCTGCTGAGCCCGAGCAGCATGGCACCGAGCGCCACTGTGCGCAGCGTGTAGTCGAGGGCGAGGTCAAAGAGCGGGAGAGCCATTGGTGTCGTCACCCTTCCTGGTCAGGGATGCGAGGGCAGCCGTAGTATCCGTCTCCCTTGCGAATCCTGTGGCGAGGCGTCCGCCGTAGGTCAGCCGCAAGTTCTGCTCGGTGAAGACCTGGTCCACTGGCCCGCAGGCGATACGCCGGACGTTCAGGAGCATGATCCAGTCGAAGTACTCCCGGACGGTTTGGAGATCGTGGTGCACCGCGATGACGGTCTTCCCCTGGGAGCGAAGATGCTGGAGGAGGGCGACGATGGCCCGTTCGGTCAACGCGTCGACGCCCTGGAACGGCTCGTCCATGAGGTAGACATCGACATTTTGCACCAGGGCTCTGGCGAGGAACACGCGCTGCTGCTGGCCACCGGAGAGCTGGCTGATTTGTCGGTCGCTCAACTCCCGCATGCCCACCTGATCCAGAGCGGCCAACGCTCGCTCCCGCTCGCGCCGGCCCGGACGTCGCAGCCAACCGAGTTCCCCATAGGTGCCCATCATCACGACATCGAGGACGTTGGTCGGAAAGTCCCAGTCGACACTGCCGCGCTGAGGTACATAGCTGATCCGATGCCGCTGGTGCTCCACCGGCTGGCCGAAGATGAGCACCCGCCCCGCCACGGGACGGATCAGCCCGAGAATCGCCTTCAGCAGGGTGGTCTTGCCCGCACCGTTGGGGCCGACGATGGCCAGCAGCACCCCTGGTGGGACGGTCATGTCGATGTCCCAGAGCACCGGTTGCTCCCGGTAGGCCACCGTGAGGTCCTGGACGTCGACCGCGGGAGCCTGCACGTTCGGTCGATCAGCCATCGGTCGTCCTCTCTAATCTTCAGCGCTCGTCACCTGTCTGCTCTCTCGCTAGTGCCCGCACGATGGTCTCGACGTTGGCCCGAACCATACCGACGTAGGTGCCGGCCTGGGTGCCGGGATCCCCAAGCGCGTCAGAGTAGAGCTGGCCGCCGATCGCCACCGCGAAGCCACGGGCGCGGACGGCTTCCTGTACTGCCTCGATGAAGCGCGGTGATACCGACGTCTCGACGAAGATCGCCGGGATGCGCCGAGTGATAACCAGTTCAGTCAGCGCCTGCACGTCGGCGATGCCGGCCTCCGCTGCTGTGCTGACTCCCTGGAGCCCGTACACCTCGAAGCCGTAGGCACGAGCGAAGTAGCCGAAGGCGTCGTGAGCGGTGACGAGTACGCGGCGCTCGGGCGGGAGCGTGGCGACTTGGGCACGCACCCATCGATCAAGTTCGTCCAGCTCTGCTAGGTAGCGAGCGGCGTTTGCCTGGTAGACTGCGGCGTGTGTCGGGTCGACACCCATCAAGCCGTCGCGCACAGCTTCGACTGCCAGCATCCAGAGACGAACGTCGAACCAGATGTGGGGATCGTAGGCACCCTCGAACTCGGGTGGCCGGCGGAGAAGCGACGGGTCTATCTGTTCGGCGATCGCGACGGCCGGCACCCGCTCGCTGACCCGGGCGAGCACGGTCCCCATCTTCCCTTCGAGGTGTAGCCCGTTATAGAAGATGATGTCCGCGCTGGCTAGCCGGAGGACGTCCCCCTCGCTTGCCTTGTAGAGATGTGGATCGATCCCCGGCCCCATCAAGGTCACCACTTCGACCCGGTCGCCACCAACCTCGCGGACGGCGTCGGCGACGAGAGTCGTCGTAGCGACCGCGCGAACTCGGCGCTCGGCGATGCTCTCGTGCTTCCCGGCAACCGGACGGCAGGCCATCAGGGTTGCCGAGAAGAGCAGCAGGAGCACGCCCCAGCGCACCAGAGGAACCCGCTGCGCTGCGCGTCCTGCCCGTGGGCTCGAGCTCTGGTTCCTCACCCGCTTGTGTCCCCCTGTCGTGCCTCGTCCTCTATCTGCTGGGGAGCGGCGTGCAGTGAGCAGCACTCGACCGGTCGGTCTCTGGCTGCCTCGATACCCGCCTCCCGCGTTCACGCTGCCCCTCGCTCCCTCACGATGACCAGTCGCGTCAGACTTCGGTTTTAGACACCACTAAAATCGTTCTTGATCATAGCTAGGTCTTTCCGCGGTGTCAAGGAGTGTTGCGCCAAAGGGGTCATCCCCGAGCCGAATGTGGTTCTGCGACGCTTCGTTCAGGGCGATGGCGCCTGTTGACCGCGCCGGAGCACAGCGGCTAGGCTCTTGAGCACGAAAGTAGCGGGAGTCGAGGTGGAATGGTGCCATGGAGGAGGTAAGCGGTCTCGCCCCTTTCGGAGGGGTACTGAGCCGGGAGCAGCTCTTGCTGTTACTTCGGGGTGAACCGCCGCTGGTTACTGGTATGCCGGACCCGGAGAACCAGCTCCAGCCGAACGGCATCGACCTGACGGTCGACACGGTGGCCCGCTTCAGTGGGGCCGGGGCGGTGACGGCGGATAACCGCCACCGGCGCCTGCCGTCAACCGAGCCGGTGTCGCTCGACCGCAGTGGCTGGTGGGTGCTGTCTGCCGGCTCATACCTCGTACGCTTCAGTGAGACAGTCAATCTCCCGCGGGCCTGCATGGCCTACGCGCGGCCCCGCTCGAGTCTGCTGCGCTGTGGGGCTGCGCTGCACACCGCGGTATGGGATGCGGGGTACTCTGGTCAAGGTGTGGCGCTGCTGGTGGTCTACAACCCTGCCGGGCTCGTGCTCGAGCACCGAGCGCGCATTGTTCAGCTGGTATTCCACTGGCTGAGCCAGCCGACCAGAGAGGGATACCACGGTGCCTACCAGGGGGAGACCGGCCGGGCGTCGGGGTAATCGTCTGGAGGAGGCGGACTGGCGGGATCGGTATCGAAACGTTGGCGATGTCCGAGGGAGTGCGAGACTCGGTGGCTGAAAGGCGGTTTGCGCTCCCGCTGACGGGTCGACCATACTCGGGTGAGGAGAGCTGAGCGCGGGAGGATCGAGTGACGCTCGCAAAGCAGCTGGTGAGGCTGATGATGCGCCGGCGGTGGCAGCCGGTCGACGTGGTCGCCGACGGGTATCGCCTGGAGGTTCGCCCGTACCACGGTAAGATCGAAGCGGGGTTCATTCTTTGGAAAGTCGGCGAGGACGGCCGACTGCAGCCGGTGACTAGCGGTCATACCGAGAACGGTCACCTACTGACCGCAGAGGGCTTCCGCCTCGATGTTCCACGAGAGACGGCTCGACGGATCGAGCACCTGCTGCGGCAGGCACCACGCTGACGGTGTGAGATGGTGCTCACGCGGCGCAACCGGGTTCGGCGTTCAATCGGCTGCGTCGGCGCCGTCACGGACGCAGCTCTCGAAATCGGAAAGGGCCGTCATCCTCATCCGGGTCTGACCCTTCCTCGATTGGAGCACGTCCCCCGCTCGCGCGCTCGCGACCTGGGTCTCCTGTTGGCGGTGCTGGTGGTTCGTCGAGCTGTTGATCGGCGTACTGATGTACTGTGCCCAGTGCCGCGTGACCACCGGTGCCCCAGTCCACCGTCTGCTGGCCGGGCAGGCTCTGGCCGTATACGCCCGAACGATGGTGCCGAACACTGTCCCTGGCCTCTGCCATGAAGGGTCGACCGATCTCGGTCGAGGCCCGGCCGGGATGCTCTCCCGCTCGCGGGGGAACGAGCTATTCCGGCCGCGGGTCAAGAGGTGGCTCACGGTTTCTGGCGCCTCGGCCGGAACCGAGGTGAGGGTCAGGCGTCCATCGGCGACGCGTGGGCGACCACTCGGGCCTGGTCGCAGTCTCGAACAGCAGGTCGAATGCAGAATCGACCGTCGGACCGTGAGCAACCGCGCTGCTCCCCTTTACTCAGGATCGCAGTCGAGATGGCGCGAAGCCAGGGTTCGGATCCAGGGCCGGACAGCGGCGTACTGGCCGAGTCCTGGAGAACCGGTGCCCTCGGATGGCTGCGTCCTATCGGAAAAGGGGGTGCCATCGGGCTATTACGAACTAGCCCGCGTAACGTGAACACCGCTGGTGTCTCGCTGCCAGGAGTCAGCGGCCTGCCAAGTGTCGGGACGTTGCCTTGACGAGGTGGTGGGTCGGATGCCCCTGTGGTG
>Ga0197142_1003154_pt1 | contig 14005 bp, 12 predicted proteins | sample GBS60_MetaG_FD_148614 | JGI IMG/M metagenome (GOLD analysis project Ga0197142, IMG submission 148614) | Sediment microbial communities from Great Boiling Springs, Gerlach, Nevada, United States - GBS 60_MetaG | ecosystem: Environmental > Aquatic > Thermal springs > Hot (42-90C) > Sediment... | reverse complement strand
CTGCCGACCGGTTCCGGGGCATGTTCGGGTACTCCTTGGAGCGGTGTAACGTATGTCGCGGTTGCGAGAAGGCCTGTCCCATTCACATCATCCACATCGAGTCCCATTGGGAGGAGTACGAGGTCGGGGGGAAAAAGCGCAAGAAGCAAGTGATCGACCGGTACGATATCGACGTGAAGCGCTGCATGTTCTGTAACCTCTGCGCTGAGGCTTGTCCCACCGAGGCCATCTGGCTCACCACCAAAACCTACGAGGTTGCTTGTTACGAGCGCAACCAAGCACTTTACTTCGACAAGGACAAGCTCATGCGCTGGGACGGGGTGAAGCCGTTCCCCGGGGTAAAGACCCCTGCCGAGGGTGGAGTGCCGTTCTTCCGCTTGGGCGGCGAGGAGCAAGAGGAGGAGTGATGGACTTCCTGGTAGCGCACTTTGCCCAGCTGGTGTTCGTTTTCCTTGCCGCGGTGTCCCTGGCCGGGGCTTTGGGGGTGGTGCTCCTCCGCCAGCCGGTCCACGCGGCGCTTTCGCTGCTCGCGAGCTTCCTCGGGGTGGCCGGGCTTTTTGTGCTTGCTCACGGGGAGTTCCTCGCCGCGGTGCAGGTGCTGGTGTACGCCGGGGGGGTCATGGTCCTTTTTTTGTTCGTGATCATGTTCGTGAACGTGCGCGCAGCCCACAAGGAGCAGCAGTACCTGCGACCCTTGGTCCCTGGCGCGGTGGTGGGCTCGCTGCTGTTCGCTGCCCTGGCCTTGGGGGCGGTGTGGGCGTTGGGGGGGCGCGCCGGTGCCCAACCAGGTGCGCTTACCGCTGTGGAGGGCGAACAGCTGGGCAACACCGAGGCGGTGGCTTGGCTGCTTTACCGCGATTACTTGCTGCCGTTCGAGGTGGTTTCCGTGCTGCTCCTGGTGGCCATGGTGGGTGCCATCGTTTTAGGCGCAAAAAAACGGGAAGGAGAGCGAGCATGATCCCCACCCACTGGTACTTCGTGGTTTCCGTGGCAATGTTGGCCTGCGGGGTGGCGGGGCTTTTGTTACGCCGCAACTTCATCACGGTGCTCATGAGCGTGGAGCTCATCCTCAACGCCGCCAACCTCAACTTCGTGGCGTTCGCCCGGCAGCTTGGGGACCTCACCGGTCAGGTGTTCCCGGTGTTCGTCATCACCATTGCTGCCGCTGAAGCGGCCATCGGGTTGGGGATTATCGTGCAGTTGGCCCGCCTCAAGGCCACCGTGGCCTTGGACAGCGTGAAGGAAATGCGGGGTTAGGCTATGGACGCGCTTTTCGCTCTCATTCTCCTGGCGCCCCTGGCTGGGGCGGTGTCCAACGGTTTGATCGGCAACCGCCATGGGTGGTCGAAGCGGGTGACTACTACCGTAGCCTTGGCGGGCAGTGGCCTGGCCATGTTGGCGGCCTTTGCCGCCATTGCTCGCTGGCTTGCCGCAACCAAAGGCCATGAAGCTTGGGTGGTGACGCTGTTTTCCTGGATCCCGCCGCTTCCCGGCCACACCGTGGGAGGATTCCTGGCCCCGTTTTCCGTTGATTTTTCACTTCGGTTGGATGCGCTTTCGGCGGTGATGGTGTTTTTTGTGACGTTTGTGGGTTTTTTGATTCACGTGTACTCGGTGGGGTACATGCAGGGGGAAAGCGAAAGGGGGTATGCGCGGTACTTTGCGTACTTGAACTTGTTCATGTTTGCGATGCTCACCTTGGTGCTGGGGGCGAACCTGTTGGTGCTTTTTGTGGGTTGGGAGGGGGTGGGGTTGTGCTCGTACCTTTTGATTGGGTACTACTTCACCCAGGACTGGTGTGCGGCGGCGGGTAAGAAGGCGTTTGTGGTGAACCGGATCGGTGACTTTGGGTTTTTATTGGCGATTTTTTTGGCCTACAAGGTTTTTGGCACGGTGGATTTTGGGGCGATCGCTGCGGCGATTGAGGCGGATCCTGGGGCGTACGCGGGGTATTTGAACGCGATTGGGTTGTTGCTTTTTGTGGGGGCGGTGGGGAAGTCGGCGCAGTTGCCGCTTTACGTGTGGTTGCCGGATGCGATGGCTGGGCCAACGCCGGTTTCGGCGTTGATTCACGCGGCCACCATGGTGACGGCTGGGGTGTACATGGTGGCTCGGGCGAACGTGGTGTACCGGCACGCGCCGGAGGCGATGTTGGTGGTGGCGGTGGTGGGGGGCCTTACGGCGGTGTTTGCGGCCACCATTGGGTTGGCGCAAAACGATATCAAGAAGGTTTTGGCGTACTCCACGGTTTCGCAGTTGGGGTACATGTTTTTGGGGGCTGGGGCAGGGGCGTTTGGGGCGGCGATCTTTCACGTGTTCACCCATGCGTTTTTCAAGGCGTGCCTGTTTCTTGGGTCTGGGAGTGTGATTCACGCGTTGGGTGGGGAGCAGGACATGCGGAGGATGGGGGGGTTGAGGCGGGTGATGCCCACCACGTACTGGACGTTTTTGGTGGCCACGTTGGCGCTGGCTGGGATTCCGGTGTTTTCTGGGTTTTTCTCCAAGGACGAGATCCTGGGGCGGGTGTTTGCGGCTGGGGTGGGGGACTTGCACGGGTACGGGAAGGTGTACCTGGTGCTGTGGGTGCTGGGGGTGGTGGGGGCGTTTTTGACGGCGTTTTACATGTTCCGGGCGGTGCATTTGACGTTTTCTGGAAGCTTTCGTGGGGATGAGGCCACCTGGCATCACGTGCACGAGTCCCCCGGGGTGATGGTGTGGCCGCTGCGGATTTTGGGGGTTGGGTCGGTGGTGGTGGGTTTTGTCGGCGTGGGGAAGGCGGCAAGTTTCGGGGCAGACATCAACTTCTTCGAGCACTTCCTGCACCCTGTGGCACCGGCAGTGGAGCTTGCGCACCATCCGTCCCTGGCCACCGAGTGGGTGTTGATCCTGCTCTCGGTGAGCGTGGCTGGGCTGGGGATTTACCTCGCTACCCGCTTTTACACCGGCCCCCAAGCCATGGCGGTGCCCCAGCGCATCGCCACCAACTTCCCCCGCCTCTACCGGCTTGTGGCCAACAAGTACTACGTGGATGAGATTTACGATGCCGCGGTGGTCAAGCCCCTGGCCAAGACCTCGTATTTTGCCTGGAAAGGTGTGGATACCGTAGGCATCGACGGGAGCATCAACGCCCTGGCGTTTTTCACGGAAATCGCTGGGGATTTTCTACGCTTCTTACAAACCGGAAACGTGCGCAACTACGCGCTTTGGGTTCTCGCTGGAGCAGCATTCGTTGCTACTTGGCTTTTGCTATGAGGGAGGTGCGAGCGTGAACTTCCTCGACTGGCCTCTTTCCACCCTGATCTTCTTGCCGGCTGGAGCGGGTTTGTTCTTGTTGTTCGTGCCGGGTCGGGCAGTAGCGCTGCACCGTTGGGTGAGCTTGGTGGCCTCTTTGGCTACCTTTGCGCTGAGCCTCGTGGTTTACGCCCGCTTCGACCCGGAGCAGGCCGCTTTCCAGCTCACCGAAACTGCCCCTTGGCTTCCGAGCTTGGGAATCTCCTACCGGGTGGAGCTGGACGGCCTTTCCATCCTTCTGGTACTGCTCACCGCCCTGCTGCAGCCCGTGGTTTTTCTTTCCTCCTGGGGTTCGATCCACGAGAAGGTGAAGGGCTACACCGTGGCGATGCTTTTTCTGGAAACCGGCGTTCTCGGGGCGTTCCTCGCCACCGACATGTTCCTCTTCTACGTGTTCTGGGAGCTCATGCTCATCCCCATGTACTTCATCATTGGTGTGTGGGGCGGGGAGCGCCGGATCTACGCCGCGGTGAAGTTTGTGCTCTTTACCATCGCTGGCAGTCTGTTGATGCTGGTGGCTATTCTCTACATGGCTTTCCAATACAAGACGCAGTTCGGTACGCTCTCCTTCGCCTACGCTGACTGGTTGAAGCTCCACCTGCCCATGGGAGCTTCCTTCTGGCAATCACCGCAAATGCTAGCTTTTGCGGCCTTTGCTCTGGCCTTCGCCATTAAGGTTCCGGTGTGGCCGCTCCACACTTGGCTTCCGGATGCCCATACCGAAGCGCCCACCGGAGGCTCTATCATCCTCGCCGGGGTGCTCCTGAAGCTGGGGACCTACGGGCTTTTGCGCTTCAACCGCACGCTGTTCCCCGAGGCTTGGGAAGCTTCCCGGGGCTTTTTCATTACGCTCGCGGTGATTGCCATTGTCTACGGAGCCCTGGTTTCCTGGGCCCAAAAGGACATGAAGCGCTTGGTAGCGTTTTCCTCGGTTTCTCACATGGGTTTCATCATCCTTGGCATGTTCGCCGGGGGACTTGTAGCTACCCAGGGCGCACTTTTGCAGATGATCAACCACGGGCTTTCCACTGGGGCACTGTTCCTCTTGGTGGGCGTGGTGTACGACCGGCGCCACACCCGGCTCATCGAGGATTACGGGGGACTTGCCGCGGTCATGCCGGTGTACACCGGGGCCTTCCTCCTGGCTACCCTGGCATCCATCGGTGTGCCGCTCCTCAACGGGTTCGTGGGGGAGTTCCTGATCCTCCTGGGCAGCTACCAATCCCAGCCGGTGGCAGCAGCCCTGGGTGCCACAGGGGTAATTCTCGGGGCGGTATACATGCTGAGCCTGGTGCAGCGGGTGTTCTGGAACGCCCTCACCCACGAAGAAAACCGAACTCTTAAGGACATGAGTTGGAGGGAACTTGCAAGCTTCGCCCCCTTGGCAGTGTGCATGGTGTGGATCGGGGTACACCCCGTAACGTTCCTGCGCTTGAGCGAAGCAACGTTGCAAAAGATCTTGGGAGGCTAGCCTTGATTTCCCTTTGGCTTACCAGCGTGTTGCCCGAGCTTTTCCTTGTGTTCGCAGGCGGCCTGCTTGTGCTCTTGGACGCTTTCCTCCCCCGGTTGCGTCCCGCTCTAGCCTGGCTTGCTCTGGCCACAGTCCTCGGCGCCCTGGGCCTGCGCTGGATCCTGCCCGCTCCGGGACCGGTCTGGGAGGGCATGCTGCTGGTGGACGAGCTGGGGCGGTTTGTGGATAGCTACATTCTGCTGGCAGCAGCCCTGGCGCTTTTCATGGCGGATCCTTACCTCGAGCGGACCAAGAGTCGGTACGGGGAGTTTTTTGGCTTGCTCCTGTGGGCTGCGGTGGGCGCCATGACCATGGCCAAGGCCAACCACCTCCTGGTGGTGTTCGTGGGGCTTGAGCTGCTCTCCGTCGTTCTGTACGTGCTCAACGCTTTCCATCGTGACAGCATCCTTTCTTTAGAGGCCGGGTGGAAATACCTCGTGGTGGGAGCCTTTTCCTCGGCCGTGTTTGTGTTCGGTGCGGCCTTGCTCTACGGTGCCGCTAGCACCTTTTCCCTTGGCGAGCTGGCCTCGGGCATCAACCAAGGTTGGCTGGTGGTCTTAGGGCTCGGGCTTCTTGCTTCGGCTCTCGCTTTCAAGCTTGCCCTGTTCCCGTTCCACGCCTGGGCGCCGGACGTCTACCAAGGCTCCCCTACCCCGGTGACAGCCTTCCTCTCTGTGGTCCCCAAGGGCGCCGCGCTGGTGGTGTTGGCGCGCTTGGTGGCCACCGTCAACCCCCAAACCCTCACCCCCCGTTGGACAAGTGTCCTAGCAAGCCTCGCAGTGGGATCCATGGTCTTAGGAAACCTTGCGGCCATTGCCCAAAGGGACCTCAAGCGCATGCTCGCCTATTCGGGTATCGCCCACATGGGCTACGCGCTGGTGGGGTTGGTGGCTTTCGGGCCGGACGGGTTGGCGGCGGTGTTGGTCTACCTTGCGGCCTACACCTTTATGAACATCGCTGCCTTCGCCGCGGTGGCTGCTTTTTCGGAAAACGAGGAAGAGCCGCACCTTATTAACGACCTCGCGGGACAAGGATGGGAGCGGCCTACTGTGGCTTTTGCCTTAAGCGTCGCCATGTTTGCCCTGGCGGGAATTCCACCCACCGTGGGGTTCGTGGGCAAATTCTTGGCGTTCCGAGCCGCAGTGAACATGAACATGGTATGGCTCGCTGTGGTGGGGGTCTTGACAAGTCTGGTCTCGGTTTTCTACTACGTTCGTGTGGTGTACTATCTCTACATGAAACCTTTACCGAAGCGTAAGCCGGCCTTTTCCGAGCCTTGGGCCATCCGCCTTCTCGCGGCGCTCTGCTTGGCCGGCATGGTGGTTTTGGGGGTTTTCCCGAAAACGCTTTTGGAGCTGGCGGAGGGGGCAGCGGCCATCCTCGTGAGGTGAGCCATGGCGTTTAAGCGCTACATTCCGGTAGAGAGCATTTCTGAGCTTACCATCAACCGCCTCTCCGTCTACCTCCGCTGCTTGGATCAACTGGAACAGGAGGGGGTTCTCACGGTATCCTCCCAGGAGCTGGCAGACCGCTTCCACCTCAACTCTGCCCAGATCCGCAAGGACCTCGCCTACTTCGGAGAGTTCGGTATCCGCGGGGTGGGCTACAACGTGGCCCAGCTCAAAGAACACCTGGTGAACATCCTTGGCCTTAACGAGGAGCGTCGGGCAGTGATTGTGGGTGCAGGAAACCTGGGCACTGCGTTGGCCCACTATTCGGGGTTTAACAGTGGTGGTTTCCGCATCGTAGGCGTGCTGGACAACGACCCTAAACGCATCGGAGCCGCCATCCCCGGCGGGTTGGTGGTGGAGGACGTTAAGTTTTTGCCAGACATTGTGAAAGAGCGGAATGTGCACATTGGCATTATCACGGTGCCGGCAAGTGCAGCCCAGCGGGTCTTCGATTTCCTGGTGGAGGCTGGCGTGCAAGCCGTGTTGAATTTCGCGCCAACCCAGTTAAAAGGCCACCCCGAGGTGAAGCTCAAGAACGTGGACTTGAAGATCAACCTGGAACTCCTTTCGTTTTTCCTCACCCAGGGAGGCCGGTTGATTTCCAACACCTAGGCTGACCCGGCGCAAAAAGCCTCGGGCCCCTTGCTGTTCTCCAGGTTACTTTTTTTGGCTCCTAAGGTCGTGGGGCGCCTCCTTGCCGCTTGCGGGACGCCACCCAAACCTCACGGATCCGACGGGTCAGTCGCTCCTGGCGCGCCTCCAGCTGCGCCATTTCCACCCGGAACTGCCCGAGAACTGCCAAGGCTTCCTGTTCCTGTCCTTTGGCCGACCGCTCCGCAGCTAACCGCGCAAGCTCTCTATCCAGGGTGCGGATTTGGGCATCCAGAAACTCCCGGGTGGCTCGGTCCCGGGTTGCTTCCCGCTGGCGGATCAACTCCTTTTTACTCCTTGCTAGCTCTTCCTCCAAACGGATCGTTTGCTCCTGCTTGGCCCTCAAGGTCGCCAAGCGGGACATCTGCTCTCGCACCTGGCCGAAGTGACCGGGATCGAAGCCGAGCTGTTGCGCCGCCTCCCGCTCCACCCTGGAGAGCTCCCCCAGCTCCTGAAGAGGATCCCCTCCGGTGCGCTCCAACCGATCCAAGGCCTCCTCCAGGCGACTCAAAGCCTTGCGCTTGACCGCCAGGTACATCGCCACGTCCGCCGGCGTCAGCACCACACCTGCTGCGGCAGACGGGCTGGGAGTGGGCCTTTGCTGACCGATCTGCCCCCGGGGCTCCGGTTTGCAACCGACCAGAGCAATAACCACAACCAAGGCCAAAACCCGCACGGCTCAAGGCTATCACGACCCCGTTTTAGCCGGCTCAGCCTAGCTACCCTTCCCTTTGGGGGTGAAAAACGCTACCCTTACCCTGGACCATGGCCAACGTGAGCCGCATTGGGAAGTACGAGATTGCCGAGCAAATTGGCATGGGCGGTTTCGGCGTTGTTTACAAAGCCTGGGACCCCTACATCCAACGGTGGGTGGCGCTCAAGACCTGCAACGCCACCGATCCCGAAACCACCCAGCGGTTCTTCCGGGAAGCCCAGCTTGCCGGCAACCTCCAGCACCCCAACATCACGATGATTTACGACTTCGGAGTGGAAAACGATACGCCCTATTTCGTCCAGGAGTTCCTCTCGGGAACGGACCTGGACGAGCTCATGGCCAAGGAGCGTCTTTCCCTCCCCGCTACCCTGGCGATCCTTCTTCAAGTCTGTGCTGGACTGGAGTACGCCCACTCCCGGGGGGTCGTGCACCGGGATATCAAGCCGGCCAACGTCCGGGTGCTGGAGGATGGCACCGTCAAGATCATGGACTTCGGCATCGCCAAGTCCTTGCAGGCGGAAAGTCGCCTCACGCAAACCGGGGTGGCGTTAGGCACCGCTGGTTACCTTTCCCCGGAGCAGCTTTCCGGCAAACCCATCGACCACCGGTCGGACATCTTTGCCCTGGGCGTCATGGCCTACGAGATGGTTACCGGGGTGCGCCCCTTTGCTGGGCCAAACATCTCGAACATCATTTTCCAGATCCTCAACCAGGATCCGGTGCCACCCCGCCAGCGCAACAAGGCTTGCCCCGAACGCTTGGAAAAAGCCATTCTCAAGGCCCTGGCCAAAGACCCAGCCAAGCGCTTTGCTAACGTGCGGGATTTTGCCAGGGAGCTGAAGCAGGTGCTGCAGGAGCTTTCCCCCTCGGCAGCCAAAATGGAAACCACCACTGCCATCGTGCGGGGCGAGCTGGCACGGCTTTCTGGCAAGAGCCCAGAGGAGATCACCGGGGCCACCCAGCTTTCCGCCGCCCCCTTGGACCACCTTCCCACCGAACCTGTGCGATCAGCGCCGCGGAAGACGCTGCTCTGGCCTTGGCTCGTCGCCGGGGGCTTGGGGCTTGCAGCAGGGGGCTACCTGCTCCTTGCCCCCGGCTCCACACCTCGGGATAATCAGGCGGTGGCCATCCCCTCCCCGGCTCCCACCCCCACCCCGGCTCCAGCCACGCCATCGCCTGTACTGGCCACCCCAGCCGAGGTGTTGGTGGAGCTGGTGGTGACCCCCCCGGCGGAGGTGGAGGTGGACGGCAAACCCCTGGGCAAAGTAGCTTCCCAGAAGGTGAACCTCACCGTGGGTCCGCACCGCTTGCGTCTGCGCATCCCGGGCTTTGTGGACCGAATTGAGGAGGTGGAGGTGGGCCCGGAGACCACACAGCTTGTCTTCCAGCTTCCCCGCTTCGGCATCCTTTCGGTGCTGCCGGACATGGGGGTGCCCATGCGCGGCACCGCGGTGACCTTGGACGACAAGCCTCTCGGGGAGCTGCCGGTGCGCGGGCGCAAGGTAGCGGTGGGAACGCATCGGCTTGTGGTGACCTGGCCGGACGGGGCACGCTTCGAAGCCCAGGTGGAGGTGACCGACCTGGCCCCCACCAACGTGGTGGTGCACCCGTAACCGGCTGCCCCGGCTAGGTCCCGGAAAACTACCCCTCCCCCAGGGCTTTTCGCTACACTTGGCACCATGAGAAGGGCACTGCTAGTTCTGCTCACCGCCACGCTGGCTGCCGTGGCCTTTGGCCAGAGCACCCTGGATCAGGCCCACGAGGCGTTCCGCCAGGGCCAGTGGAACAAAGCTGCACAGCTTTTCGCCAAGGCAGCCGAGGAAGCCCCGGATGCGAAAAGCCGCGCGGAAATCCGGGTGAAGCTTGCATGGACCTACTTTTTCGCGCTGAAAAACCGCGCCAAAGCGGAACAGGTGTTGCGCCAGGCGCTGCAGGAGGTCCCGGATCTCGAGATCATCCCCGACCTGTACACCGACGACTTCGTGGCGCTCTTTGCCCGGGTCAAGAGCCAAGGAACTCCCAGCCCGGCCCCGGTGCCCACCCGCCCGGTGGTGGTGAGCGGGGGTTTAGGAGCCCTGCGCGCCAAGCTCGCCACCGCAGTGGATGCCTTTGCGCTGGAGGCGCTGTTGGGAGAAGCGAAGACACTGGAAACCTCCTCGCCCCAGGCGCAGCTCCCCGACCTCCTGGAGCTGGAGGCGGACATCCTCGACCGATTGGGCCGGAACCAAGAGGCGTTGCGCTTGCGGGGGCGGGGCCAAGCGCTGCGTACCGCGGCTCAAGCTGCCCCGGGAACCGTGGTGGTTCCCCTGGAACTGATCCGCCAAGCCCGGCAGTACCTGGTGGCGGAGCGGCCTCAGGATGCCATCGCCCTGCTCCAAGGGGTGCTGGACGCCCTCCCCTCTTGCACCCCGGCCTTTGAAGTTCTCGCCCAAGCCTACGTGGATGCAGGGATGTTCGAGGAGGCCTACAGCGCGCTGCAAACCGCGATCATGGCCAACGAGAAACCCGAGCTCCTCCTGGCGCTAGGGGAGCTGGAGCTGGCCCGGGGGCGCTTGGCCGCAGCCCGGGATGCGTTCCGTCGGGCGGTGAGCCTCGATCCAGCCAACGACCGGGCTCTCGCAGCAGCGGGGCTGCTCGCTGCCAGCATGGAAGACTACGCTTCGGCCAAAGAGTTCCTCGACCGGGCTATTAAGGCCAACGGGACGCTCTTTGAGGCTCGCGTGGTTCGGGCCCAGCTCGCTTTGCTGGAAAAAGATGCTCAGGAAGCAGTAAGCCAGCTGCTCCGGGCGCTCCAGGTGCGTCCTCAAGATCCCTGGGCCACCGGCTGGCTCGGGGTAGCTTTCCTGGCGCTGGGCGATGTGGCTGCTGCTCTGGAACGGTTGGAGCTGGCGGCTCGCACCGGTCAGGAGTTCACGCTTTTCTACGCCGAGGCGCTCCTGCGCCAGAAGAAAGGGGATCATGTGCTCCAACTGGTGAACGCTGAGCAGGAGAATCCACAAGCGCAGCTGCTGCGGGCCCGGGCACTGCTGCAGCTGGGGCAGCACTCCCAGGCCCTCGAGCTTCTCCAGCGGCTTAGCAGGCTGTTCCCCACCAATGGGGCAATTCGCTACGTTCTGGGCTTCGCGCAGTTCCAACAGCGGCAATGGCAGGAAGCAGCGGCCACCTTCGAGGCGGCAGCGTCGCTGGCCGGCGCACCAGCTTTCACCCTCCAGGCAGCGCACCTGGCGGCCAAGGCCTTAGCAGCCCAGAACCTCATGGATGCCGCGGAGGTACCGCCGCCTCCACCCCCTAAGCGGTAAGCCGGGCCACTAAATCTTGAAGGATGCGGGCAGTGGCTCCCCAGATCCGGTGGGGGCCATAGTGCAGCACTGGGGAGCGAAACCGCTGGCCCTTCCAATGGAACTCCTGCTCCTCCACCAGCAGCGGGTTTGCCACCACGGAAAACGGCACGGGAACCACCGCCGCCACTTCCCGAGCGTCAGGCTGGAGCTGATGCGGATAAGGCAACGCCCCTACCACGGGCGAGATGACGAACCCAGTCACCGTGAGCACATCGTCCAACTGCCCGAGGATCATGACGCTTTCTTCAGCGATCCCCAGCTCCTCCCGGGCCTCCCGAAGCGCGGTGCTTACCTCGTCGGCATCCTGAGGGTCTTTGGCACCCCCGGGGAAAGCGTACTGCCCCGGGTGATGGAGCAGGTGATCAGCGCGGCGGGTGAGCAGCACCCACAGCTCTCCCCCGGCCACGTACAACGGCACCAGCACCGCCGCAGGGGTGGCACCGGGCTCGGGAATGCGCAGCACCGGCTTTGCCTCGAGTTTGCGCTCCACCTCAGCAAACCACATAGCTAACCTCTTTTTCCAAACAGACGCTCACCACTACTGCTTCCAGCGGCACAGCCTCCCGTTGGCAAGTGCACCAGCGCGTCCACCAACGCTCGGGCCGCTGCCCTGGGCTGGTGACCTGCGTCCTGCCAAAACCGCTTGGCTCGTCGCTTTTTCTCCTCTAGCGCGGACCGATCCTTGGCCAGAAACCCAAGCCAGCGCACCAGCTCCACCACGCCTTCCCGTCCAGGACGAATCCGTAGCGCCACCTCCGGCGGAAACTCCAAAAACTGCTGGTAGCCGCAGACCACCACTGGCCTAGCAGCGGCGAAAAACCGGAGCGCCGCCGCGGAGGTTTCCCCAGCGGTGGGGAACCGGGGCACGAGCCCCACGTCTGCCGCAGCCAGCACCTGCCCCAGGCGCTCCTGGCTGGCGTAGCCCAAAAGCCGCACCCGATGAGAAAGCCGCAAACCGGCCACGGCCTTCTCCAGGGCCGCGGCTTTCTCGCCCTCCCCCACTACCCACAGCCGGACCGGCACCCCCAGCTCGTCCAGTACCGCAAAAGCTCTGAGGATGGTGTCCAGACCCTTAGCGCCGGTAAGGAATCCCAGGTGCACTACCAAAAGATCCCCCGGCTCCACCCCCAGCTCCTGCCGGACCGCCTGGCCGTCGCCTTGCCCCAGATCCGCCACCGCCAAAGGCACCTGGACCACCGGGAGCGCTGGGAACTCCGCTTGAATCGCTCGGGCCGCCCACCGGTTGTGCACCACCACAGCTTGAGCAAAGCGCAGTAGGGCCCCTCGGGCTGGGAAGAGAAAAGGGTCCAAAAGCCCGAAAAAACCCCATCGGCGGGCTTGGGCCAAATTTGCGCCCGGGTAACCGTGGGCGGCGGAGAGCTCCTGGGCAAACCGCTCCCAAGCGCCGTCCGTTGCCGCCTCTTCCACCACCAGGTGGTGCAGCACCGCGTCGTGCAGCACTACCACCCCGCCGAAGCGCCGAAGCCTCCGCACGATCCAAATGTGGTAAGGGTTATTCCCCAAGTGGCAGAGGTGCAACCCCGCAGGAGCTTCCCCCGTCTCGCACCAGGTCACTGCGGCGGACCAAGGGGGAAGTGGCCCTTGCCATTCCGGGGGACGAATAACGCAAACATCCACCATCTGGGCAAGCTCGGGAAGCAACTCAAAGGCGTAGTCCGCTACCCCGGAGCGCATTGGGGGTAACGGCGAGCACCAGCTCAAGGTGAGCCTTTTCACTTTTCCTGGACTTCCAGCACCTGCTGTTTCAGGTAGGCCTCGATGAAACCATCCAGGTCCCCATCCAAAACCGCGTCTGCGTCCCCTACCTCGTACCCAGTGCGGAGGTCCTTGACCAGCCGGTAAGGCTGGAGCACGTAGGAGCGGATCTGGTTGCCCCAGGCAATATCCTTTTTGGGGCCTTTGATCTTTGCCAGCTCCTCTTCCTTTTTTTGTCGCTCCAGCTCAAAAAGCCTTGCCTTCAAGACCTTCATCGCTGTAGCGAGGTTTTTGATCTGTGACCGTTCGTTTTGGCAGCTCACCACGATTCCCGTGGGAAGGTGCGTCACCCGCACCGCTGAGTAGGTGGTGTTCACCCCTTGGCCCCCGGGACCCGAGGCGCAAAACCGGTCAATGCGCAGGTCCTTCTCGTCGATCTCCACCTCCACCCCTTCGTCTACCTCGGGGTACACGTGCACCGAGGCGAACGAGGTGTGCCGCCGACCTTGAGCATCGAAAGGGGAGATACGCACCAGCCGGTGAATCCCGTTTTCCGCTTTGAGGTAGCCATAGGCGTACTCGCCCCGAACCAGGACGGTGGCGGACTTAATCCCCGCTTCCTCCGCGTCTTGGACGTCAAGAACCTGGGCTTCAAAACCCCGCCGCTCGCACCAACGAAGGTACATGCGCAAAAGCATGTTGGCCCAGTCCGCAGATTCAGTGCCGCCGGCACCCGGATGGATTTCCAGGTACGCGTTGCTGGCGTCGTACTCGCCGGTCATCTTAATTTGCAACGCCGTTTGCGCCAGGCGCGGTGCAACGCGCGAAAGGGCGGCTTTCAGCTCCTCCTCCACAGCGGGATCCTCTTCCCCAAGCTCAGCCAGCACCTCGAGCTCCTCGGCAGCTTCCTTCAGGAAGCGGTCGGTGGCAAGCTTTGCCTCCAGCGCCCGGAGCTGGCGCATTACTTCCCGAGCTTGGTTGCGGTCCTGCCAGAAATCGGGGCTTTGGGTCTTGGTGGTAAGCTCCTGGTGCTGGGTTGCTAACCTGGGGGCGTCAAAGGTACCCCCGCAGCTGATGGATCTCCTCCAAGAGCTTCTTTGCTTGGGCCAGCTTTTCCTCGAGCATGGTCACCTCAAACGCGGGAAAGCTCGGCTGTTTTTTGCTTTCGCCGCAACGACCAAAGTATAGCAACGGCAAAGGCAGGTGGGGGAAAAAGATGCAGAGGATAGGCCCAACGGGCAGCCGGGGTTGTCCCTTGCCCCCCTTGAACTCGGGCCAGCACCAACCCACGTTCACCGATCCCAAGGCTTTGAACTACCTGGCCTTGCGG
>Ga0197142_1003153_pt1 | contig 14006 bp, 11 predicted proteins | sample GBS60_MetaG_FD_148614 | JGI IMG/M metagenome (GOLD analysis project Ga0197142, IMG submission 148614) | Sediment microbial communities from Great Boiling Springs, Gerlach, Nevada, United States - GBS 60_MetaG | ecosystem: Environmental > Aquatic > Thermal springs > Hot (42-90C) > Sediment... | reverse complement strand
TGTGTCGCCATTACCTGATCGTGGGGTTGGCCGCACGCTGGGGCACCCATTTCCCTTGGGGCACGCTGCTGGTGAACCTGTCGGGGTCGTTTTTGATGGGGTTTTGCGCCTCAGTGCTCAAGCAACCTCTGTCCTGGGCGCATGGGCTGGTGACGGTGGGGTTTTTGGGGTCCTATACCACCTTTTCTACCTATACGTTGGATACCTCCCGCCTGTGGCGGCAAAAGCGTTACGGCACCGCCTTGGTGTATTGCCTCGGCAGCGCCGTAGGTGGCTTGCTGGGCGCCGAACTGGGCATCGCCTTGGCCCAATGGCGTTTATTCGGCTAGGGGGAGTTCCTGGCATTGGGGCAAAAAGACAGCTTCCACCGCCGGGAGGCTGCCCAGCCACCGTTGTGCCCGCCGGGCAAAGACCTGGGGAGAACCACTGACCCCAAAGCGCACCCTGCCGCTGCCATGATGGCGCAACCCCAGGGCATCCAATTCCTGCGCCGCGGCCCGCACCAAGGCGGTGGCCGGGTCAATGCGTTGCACGTGGGGGGGAAGCAACTCGGCAATCAGGTCATCCACCAGGGGGTAGTGGGTGCAGCCGTAAATGAGGGTGTCCACGTCCACGCTCAACAGGGGGGCCAGATACCGGCGCAGGAGCCGTCGTGCCGCCAACGTATGACTGCGTCCTTGTTCAATCAACGGCACCAGTTCGGGACAGGGCACCTGCCAAACGCCCGCCTGGGGGCACGCCTCCCGAATGGCGCGGGGATAGGCCCCGCTTTGCACCGTCGCTGGCGTCGCCAACACCCCAATGCGCCGCCCGGTTTGCACCGCTGCCCGCGCCCCCGGCAGAATCAAGCCCAAAATCGGCCAGGGAAATTCCCGCTGGAGTTGCTCGAGCACCAGCGCCGAACTGGTATTGCAAGCCACCAGCACCATCTTGACGCCCTGTTCCCCCATCCAGGTGAGAATTTCCCGCCCAAAGGTCAACAGTTCCGCTGCCGTGCGCGTCCCGTAGGGCACCCGCGCCGTATCGCCAAAGTACAGCACCGGCTCCTGGGGTAACTGCTGTTGCACCGCCCGCAGGACGGTTAACCCCCCCAAACCGCTGTCGTAGATGCCAAGCCAGTTCATCGCCGCACTCGGAGATAGCGCCCAATCCCCTGAGCAATTGCCTGGGCCATCGCCCGCCGGCCCTCCGCACTGGCCAACCGCGCCGCATCCGTCGCCCCCGTGACATACCCGACTTCCAACAGCACCGAGGGCATGTCTGCGGGGGTATGGCGGATCACATAGAACCGCGCCTGCCGTACCCCCCGGTCCGGTGCCCCACTGGCTTGCACCATCGCCCGGTGTAATTCCCAGGCCAACCCGTAACTGGCGGGATAGAAATAATAGGTCTCAATGCCATTTACATCCGGGCGGCTGAGGCTCAGGGCATTGGCGTGAATACTGATAAAGAGGGTGGCATTCACCCGGCGAGCCAGCGCCACCCGCGGTTCCAACCCCAAATCCACATCCGCCGTGCGGGTCAGCACCACCTGCACCCCCTGCTGTTCCAACAGCGCCGCCACCTGCCGGGCAATATCCATAACCACATCCTTTTCCCGCAGACCGCCAATGCCGATGGCACCGGGGTCGGGGCCGCCGTGCCCTGGGTCAAGCACCACCACCGCCCGTCCCGGCGTAGGTTGGGGCGGGTTCCACGTGGGATAGCCAGGCCGGGGTACCGCCACAGGAGGCGTTGCGCCAGACCGACGGTTTAACCACCGCGCCAAGGGAGACAGGGTTGCGGTTGGCGCCGCCGCTGGCAGCAATTGCACCGCCAGCAGGTGGGGACCCAACTCCTGAATGCCAATCACCCGCATCTCCGGGGAGGGACGCCACAAAAGATGCACCTGCTGCCCCACCGTTTCCACCGCCACCTCCAGGCCGGAAAGCTGTTTTAGCCCCTGTTCTGCCTGAGGAGACAGACGCACCGATTCCAACACCAGCCGCAACGAAGCAAAACTTAAGCCCGGTTCCCGCTCCCAACGCTGGCTGTAGGTGAGGGGACGGTTGGCACGGATCAGCACCTGTTGGTGGGCGGCATCCCATTCGACCCGTTCTATCAGCGTCGTCCCAGGCCGCAGACGGGGTAAAACCGGTGCCGTCACCGCTTCTGGGCCATAGCTGGGCTTTTGGGGCAACAGGAGAATGTCATTCCCCTGGAACGTAGCCTGCCAATCCGGGCTCTGGCTATCCACATACAGGGTCAAGCGGCTCACCGCGGGATTGCCCGCCAGGGGCTGTGCCTGGAACCGCAAGACGCCCAGATGAGCTAAATTCAAAAGCTCGGTCTGGAATTGGGGCGCTAAGCTGGCGGGAATATCCACCCAAATTTCCTGGCGGTCGGGAGAACGCCGCACCTGCACCGCTGCCGTATTGCCCCGCAGCCGCAGGGCCAGCCCCATTTCCGTCACCTGCACCCCTTCGAGCACAGCCGCCTGTGTCGCCATTTCCGGGGAGGGCATGCGGGCCAGGGTGCTGGGCAAGGCGATCACCCATTGATTGCCCCCCATCCGGCGCGGCTGGATGTGCTCCGGGGTGAGGACATAATCCGGGTACAGTTCCACCACCAGGCGGGTGGTCTGGGGGTCAAATTGCCCCAGACGTACCTGCCGCACCGGGGATTCCCGCCCCCAGGTCTGGGGAATATCCTGACGTTCCGGGGGGCGACCCAAGACCGTGCCCGGTAAATCCACCACAATCCGGGGAGGGTCACTGAGAATCTGTACTTGGGGTTGGGTGGGCAAGGCGGTGCGAAATTCCAAACGGTTACCGATAAACCGCCAGTTCAGCAGGGTATTGGCCTGGGCAGGTGCAGCCAGTAAACAGCATCCCACTGCACCCATCACCCACACAGACCGTACCGCTGTCATACCTCACACCCCTGGGCCGTCCCCCCAAATTTTAACCAAAAATGTAGCACTTGCCAGCCTTTGCCCGCCTCAGACGGGATTAACCGCCGCTTGGCACCACCCAAGGCAGGGATTGGGGAATAAACCGCTGCCAAAACTGCCAAGCGGTAGCGCGCGCCAGCACCCGTGTCCTCAAGGACTGCCAGACCCCTGGGTTCAGTTCCCGTTCTGGCTGTTGCAGGGTTTCTAAAAAAGTCTGCCCTGCCAGATGGGTGAAGTAGGCGGCGCTGAGGGCTTGCACCGCACTCCCCAACCCGTAGGTTGCCACCTGGGATTTGAGCCAGAGGCTCGCCAGCCGGGTAACCGCTTCGACGGCTCCCATCTGCAATAACATGGCTCCCAGGGCGCGTACCATGTCTTTAGCTTGGTTGAGGGTCAGGGGTCGGCGGTACACCTGCGCCAAATCCACCAACATCTGGGCGTTGATCGCTCCTGTCGCCAACAGGTCAAGACTGGCTACCGGATTGACGCCTGCCCACACCGCCGCCCACACCTGGTAACGATGGATCACCCGCCGCGCCTGCTGCTCGCGATAGGTTTGTTGCCGTTGTTTTATATCGGTTTGCAACCCCTGCCCCCGCCGCACCACCGCTTGGTACTGCCAGTGGGGTTCTTGGCAGCGCTGCGTCAACCACTGGGCGAGTTCATCCAGGACAGGTGGTGGGATTTCCCATGACTCTTCCCAAGAACCGTCCGGCTGCATACGCCGCACCAGAATCGCCGGCGGTTGTGGGATAACCGTCACAACCGGTTGGGTGTACCCCAGAGCCTGCAATTGGTCCACCAGGGCGGCGTATTGGTCCGTGGCCTGCCAGGGGGGAGCGCACCACACCACCTGCACGGGCTGGTCTTGGCGGCGATAGGCAGCAAGGGTTTGGGTTTGGGCAGGCGTCAAGGGGGCATCCACCCCATACACCACCCAGGCGGGGTAGGCCGTGTCGGTGGGAAATTCCTCCGGAAGCAGGGGCGTATCGGTCAACGTACCGGCCCAGGCCAAAGAAAAAGGCATTTCCAGAGCTTGGCAACACTTCTGGTAAGCCGCCTGCAAATCCGCTTGGGGTTCTCCCAGTTCCTGTTCCAGGTCTTTGAGTTCTTGAGCCACCCGTTCCAGGTAACCCAGTACCGCGGTCCGGGTTAAACGGGGATGTGCAGGGGGGGCAGCCACCTCTGGCGTCCGTCCAGACCAACGCTGCCGCAGCAACAAAAGCACCAAAACCGCACTGACCAGCCCCATACCCACGCCCAAGCCATGTCCCAGCCCTTGCCAGGCCAGCAGCAGACTACAGCCCACCAGCCCAACGGCCAACAAAGGATAACGCCCCAATTGTCGTCCCCACCCAGCCATAACACCTAGGGAAATGTCCTTTTTAAGGATATGTACCATTAATTGGCTGGAGAACTTCTAGGAATGAGCGCGTATTTTGGGGAAATTTCATCAGCCAGGCAAAACCATCCCATGGAATACCCTGACCTGGTGTTGGCTCACAACACAGCCCTGGGAGAATTTATCTCCAAGCCATCGCAACCCTCCTGCACATCCGCACCAATCATCGACGCACTTTCTCAAAAATACGGCCATCCCACCCCACGAAAAAACCGCAATTTTGCCGCACCAAACAAGGGGCAGCCTTTCTGGAACCCCCAAGGATTTGCATCACAATTGCAGACGTGATCACGTAATCACCGTTGGCCGCTCCATACCCGTTATCTCCCGCAATCCTGCCACCTGGTCAGCAATCGCAATCAATTCCGCCAGCGCCACCTGGGCATCCAGCCCCTGTTTGTGGACATCTGGTTCATAACGTTCCATGTACACCCGCACCGTCGCCCCCTGCGTGCCCGTCCCGGAAAGGCGGTAAATCAGACGCGAACCGTCGGTAAAGCCAATGCGTATCCCCTGGTGTTCGCTCACACTGCCATCAACCGGGTCCTCGTAACGAAAATCATCCGCATATTGCACCGTGTAATTGCCGAATTTTTGTTGCGGTAAACGGGGGAGTTTATCCCGGAGGTTTTGCACCAGACGTTCGGCGCGCTCCGGGTCAACCCCTTCGTAGTCATGGCGGGAATAATAATTGCGGCCATAATGGCGCCAGTGTTGCGTTACCAATTCGGCCACCGATTTTTGGGTTACCGCCAAGATATTCAGCCAAAACAAAACCGCCCACAACCCATCTTTTTCCCGCACATGATTCGAGCCGGTGCCAAAACTTTCTTCCCCGCACAAGGTAACGTAATTGGCATCCAGTAAATTACCAAAAAATTTCCAGCCCGTTGGCGTTTCATAGCAACGAATCCCCAACTTGGCGGCCACCCGGTCCACCGCTTGACTGGTGGGCATCGAACGCGCCACTCCTACTAAACCATCCCGATACCCTGGCACCACCTGAGCATAGGCTGTTAATAACGCTAGGCTATCACTGGGGCTGACAAAAAAATTGCGCCCCAAAATCATATTGCGGTCCCCATCTCCATCGGAAGCTGCCCCAAAATCCGGTCCCTGGTCGTGAAAACACCGTGCCACCAATTCATGGGCATAAACCAAATTGGGATCGGGATGTCCCCCCCCAAAATCCTCCAAAGGCACCCCATGGATCACTGTGCCTACCGGTGCCCCCAACATCTGCTCGAAAATGCGTTGGGCATACGGCCCCGTGACCGCGTGCATGGCGTCAAAACAGAGGCGAAATTGGCCGTTGGTTAATAATTCCCGCAACCGGTCAAAATCAAATAATTTCTGCATCAATTCCGCATAATCGGCAACCGGATCGATCACCTCCACCTGCATGGTGCCCAACTGCGTAACCCCCAGTTTGTCTAGGTCCACATCCGCCGCCTCTAAGATTTGGTACGACTCCAGCCGCTGCGTATGTTCGTAAATGGCCGCCGTGACTTTTTCCGGTGCTGGCCCCCCATTGCTGATATTAAATTTCACCCCAAAATCCGCATCCGGCCCCCCCGGATTATGGCTTGCAGACAGAATAATGCCGCCAATGGCACCGTATTTGCGAATCAAACAGGAAGCCGCAGGTGTCGATAAAATCCCTCCCTGCCCCACCAAAACCTTACCAAACCCATTGGCAGCGCACATTTTCAAGATGGTTTGAATCGCCGTGCGGTTATAAAAACGACCATCTCCCCCCACAACCAACGTCGCCCCCTGACGCTCTGGCAACGTATGAAAAATCGACTGGATAAAATTCTCCAAATAATTGCGTTGCTGAAACGTTTTGGTGGGCTTACGTAACCCCGAAGTTCCCGGTTTTTGCCCGGCAAATGGTTGCGTCACCACAGTATGAATGTTCATCGTTGTATGACCTCACAGCAGTCTAGGGTTTAGGCGTGTAACGAATTTCATGGGGGCAAGGGCGACCCGCCGCGAAATCACTGATATTGCTGATGGTTATTTTAGCAATATCCGTGAGCGCTTCCTGGGTAAAAAATGCCTGATGCCCCGTCACCAAAACATTGGGAAACGTCAACAACCGTTGAAACACATCATCTTGGATGATCTGGAAGGATAAATCCTGGAAAAACAAGCCCTCCTCCTCTTCATAGACATCCAACCCCAAGGCGCCAATTTTTCGGGATTTTAACCCTTCAATCACAGCTTCCGTATCAATTAACGCCCCCCGACTCACATTGATTAAAATCACCCCCGGTTTCATTTTGGCCAGCGCCGCCCGGTCAATCAAATGATAGGTTTCGGGTAATAAAGGGCAGTGCAGGGAAATAATATCTGACTGGGCATAAAGTTCATCCAAACTGACGTATTCAGCACGGTTCAATTTGGGGAAATTAGGATTAGGACAGGTATCATACCCCAACAGCCGACAGCCAAATCCCTCTAAAATTTGGGCAAAAACCATGCCAATTTTCCCCGTGCCAATGATCCCCACCGTGCGGGCGTGCAGGTCAAACCCCAACAGCCCATCCAGGGAAAAATTGCCCTCCCGCACCCGGTTGTACGCCCGGTGATATTTGCGACTGAGGGTTAAGATCAAACCCACGGCGTGTTCGGCGACCGAGTAGGGGGAATAGGCCGTCACCCGCACCACCGTTAACCCCAATTCCCCAGCCGCTTGCAAATCCACATGATTAAACCCCGTACACCGCAGCGCTATTAATTTCACCCCACATTGGCGAAGAATTTCTAACGTCGCCCGGTTCAACACATCATGCACAAACACACACACGGCCGGGGCATCCCCCACCAGAGGGGCCGTGTTAACATCCAATTTGGTGTCATAATAAATCAATTCATGCCCCACGCCCGCATTCGCCGCATTGAGAAAGTGTTTATCGTAGGGCTTGCTGCTAAAGACGGCCACTTTCATGCCCGGTTTCTCCCCCACCCATCCCAACAAAAAATCGGGGGAGTGAATTGTTCCTCCCCCTGACATCGCGCTTTAGAAAGGCCACCGCCAGTTGGCGATTTCGGGCATATCCACCCCATGTTGATAGGCGTAGTTGCGACAGTCAATCTGCATATTCAGGAATTTCTCCTTCGCATGCGCCCCCGCCACCTTCAATTTGGGCACCCGATTGATCACATCCATCGCCAGCGTAAACCGGTCAATGTTGTTGGCAATTGCCAACTCCATCGGGGTATTGATGCTCCCCTTCTCCTTATAGCCCCGCACGTGCAAATTGTGGTGATTGTGCCGCCGGTAGGCTAAGCGGTGGATCAACCAAGGATAGCCGTGGAAATTGAAAATGATCGGCTTATCCAGCGTGAACAAACTGTCAAAATCCTGGTCGCTCATGCCGTGGGGATGCTCACTTTCCGGTTGCAGACGGAACAAATCCACCACGTTGATAAACCGGATTTTCAAATCGGGAAATTCCTCGCGCAACAGCGCCGTCGCCGCTAGGGCTTCCTGGGTGGGAATGTCCCCGCAGCCAACCATCACCACGTCCGGTTCACTGCCCTGGTCGTTGCTGGCCCAATCCCAAATGCCCAGCCCTTTGGTACAGTGGCGAATGGCCTCGTCCATATCCATATACTGCAGGTGCATTTGCTTGTCGGAGACGATCACATTCACGTAATCCTTACTGCGCAGGCAGTGATCCGCACAAGAAAGCAGGGAATTCACATCCGGGGGCAGATAAATCCGCGTCACCCGCGAACTCTTATTCACCACCACATCCAGAAAGCCGGGGTCCTGGTGGGTAAACCCGTTGTGGTCCTGCCGCCAAACGGTGGACGTAATCAACAGATTCAAAGAAGAAATCGACTGCCGCCAGTGAATGTGATGGCACATATCCAACCATTTGGCGTGCTGGTTGAACATGGAATCAATCACATGCACAAACGCCTCGTAGGTGGAAAAAAAGCCATGCCGCCCGGTCAACAAATACCCTTCCAACCACCCTTCTAAGGTGTGCTCGCTCAGGTATTCCATGACCCGGCCATCGGTTGCCAACTCGCCCCCGTCCGCATCCTCCGGGAAATACTCGGCAATCCAGAACTTTTTGCTCACCTCATAAATCGCATCCAGCTTGTTCGAGGTGTTTTCATCCGGCCCAAACACCCGGAAATGGTGCGGATTCAAGGCCATCACATCCCGCAAAAAGACCCCCAGGGGTTTGGTGTTCATGGCCGCGACGGTCGCCGGTTTGTCCACCTTTATGGCATATTTGGGGTCGCGGAAATCCGGCATCCGCAAATCCCGCCGCAGTAGGCCCCCGTTGGCATAAGGGGTCGAACCCAAGCGTTTCGTGCCGGTGGGCGCCGCCGCCATCACCTCCGGTCTGGGTGCCCCCTGTTCATCAAACAGCTCCTCCGGTTTGTAACTCCGCAGCCAGGCTTCCAAAACGCGCAAATGCTCTGGGTTATTTTTGACGTCTGCCAGCGGCACCTGGTGCGCCCGCCAAAACCCCTCAATTTTCTTGCCATCCACATAGGCCGGACAGGTCCACCCTTTGGGCGTCCGCAGCACAATCATCGGCCAGCGGGGACGCAGGGCCTGCCCGGTCGAGCGGGCTTCCGCCTGAATCCGGTGAATCTCCGTAATACAGTGGTCTAGGGTCGCCGCCATCGCCTGGTGCATGCTCTCTGGTTCAGAACCCTCCACGAAATAGGGCGTATAACCGTAGCCCCGCAAAAGCGCCTCCAGTTCCTCGTGGCTAATCCGCGCCAACACCGTTGGGTTGTTGATCTTGTAGCCGTTCAGGTGCAGGATGGGTAGCACCGCCCCGTCCCGCAGCGGGTTAATGAATTTATTGCTATGCCAGGCCGTCGCCAGGGGGCCCGTTTCCGCCTCCCCATCCCCCACCAAGGCCGCCACAATCAGGTTCGGGTTGTCAAAAGCCGCCCCGAAGGCATGGGACAGGGCATAGCCCAACTCGCCGCCTTCGTGAATCGAACCGGGGGTCTCCGGCGTACAGTGACTGCCAATGCCGCCAGGGAAAGAAAATTGCTTGAAAAACCGCTTCAGCCCGGCCTCGTCCAGACTGCAGTTGGGGTAAAACTCGCTGTAGCTGCCCTCAAGGTAGCAGGGGCCAAGAAACCCCGGCGCCCCGTGCCCCGGCCCCACAATGTAGAGCATATCCTGGTCAAATTTTTTAATCACGCGGTTGAGGTGCGTATAGACAAACGCAATCCCCGGACTCGACCCCCAATGCCCCAACAGACGGTTTTTAATGTGCTCTGGCTGCAACGGCTGGCGCAACAGGGGATTGTCCTGCAAATAAATCATCCCCACAGCCAAATAGTTGGCCGCCCGCCAATAGGCATCCATTTGGTGCAATTCCTGCGGCGACAAAGGCGTACCGGTAATGGTGGAACGGGCAGGCCCAAAAGCGCTCAGATTGCCCACTTCTGGCTTTGTCGGCGTCGTTACCATAGCAAATTCCTCAAAAGTGTTTTCCGGTAACCGTTTTGGGCTAGGTTTTGGTACTCACTAGCCACCCCTGCTAACACTCTAGCCCCCCTCGTGCGGAACACGGGTGTAATTTATACGGGTTTAATGTTTCGGAACCACCGCCACGCCTAGGCGGCCATCTTGACGGCTTTGCCGATGTACATGACATCCAGGTCATCGTTGATTTGCACGGCAAAGGGGCGGCGGGCAGCCCGTTGGAATCCAGACCACACCAGGGCCACCAAGGTATGGGGATTGCTGCCGTTGGTAAGGTCAAAGCCCCGGCAGATGATCTCCCCAAAACCACTCTGGCGCAAACAGGCGGTGAGTTCGGCAGGGGTAATGAACTTTTCCCAATCGTGAATCCCCTGGGGAATTTGGCGCAAGAGGTCCTCCAGCAGCCAAATCATGAGGATTTTGGACTTCCAGGTGCGGTTAATCGTATCAAACAAAAACAGCCCCCCTGGTCGCAGCACCCGCCCGCATTCCCGCACCACCTGCGCCACATCCTGCACGTGTTCGAGCACATCCACGCACACCACCACCTGAAATTCCCCGTCCCCAAAGGGCAGCGCCTCGCCCACCCCTTGCCGGTAGTCAATGGTCAGCCCCTGGGCGCGGGCGTGTTGTTGGGCCACCGCCAGGGAGCGGGGGGAAGGGTCCACGCCGGCAACCAGCGCGCCCCGTTGGGCGAGAAATTCACAGGTCAGGCCGCCGCCACACCCCACATCCAAAACCTTGATGCCCCGCCAATCCGGTACGTATTGGTCGAAAAACTGGAACCGACCGGGGTTGAGGTACTGTAACAGGTTCAGGGTGCCCCCTGGCTGCCACCATTGGTCCGCATGCTGGTCGTAGTAGGCTAGGTCATTGCGGCGCATGGGCAGGATAATGGTTCCGGTCGCTTCTATTACGTCCGTATGGTGTGGCTTGCTGGCGGGGTCAGCGCCCTAGCCCTCGTCCTATGGCTGGGGCTGTGGTGGGGACGGGGTGGGTTTTGGCGGGCCGACCAGGTATTGCCTGCCCAACCGGAGCCGTTGCCCCATTGGCCGGGCGTGGCGGTGCTGATTCCGGCGCGCAACGAAGCCGATTCCCTGCCCCACACCTTGCCTTCCCTATTCCAACAGCAGTACCCAGGCGTTTGGGACATCTGGTTGGTTGACGACCAAAGCGAAGATGGAACCGCCGGGGTTGCCATGGCCCTGGCGCAGCAGTTTGGGGCCACAGCACGGTTGCACATCCTCACAGGCGCGGCCTTGCCCGCAGGATGGTCCGGCAAACTCTGGGCTTTGGAGCAGGGCTGGCAGGCCATCCAAACGCAGGAGCACTACACGTACATTCTGCTTACAGACGCCGATATTTGCCATGCCCCGGACAGTTTGCGGCAGTTGGTCACCCAGGCGGAAACCCAGCAGTTAGGGCTGGTGTCTTGGATGGTGCGTTTGCGCTGTGTGTCCTGGTGGGACCGGCTGCTGATTCCGGCGTTTGTGTTTTTTTTCCAGAAACTGTATCCGTTCCCCTGGGTGAATGACCCGGCCCACCCGACGGCGGCGGCAGCAGGAGGTTGTATTTTGTTGGCCCGCCCTGTGCTGGCGCAATTGGGGGGCTTTGGCAGTCTGCGGGGAGCGTTGATTGACGATTGCACCCTAGCGCAACGGGTCAAAGGGTTGGGGGTGCGGATTTGGCTGGGGTTGACCCGCACAACCTACAGTGTGCGTCCCTACGGCACATTAGCCAGCGTTTGGGCGATGGTGACCCGCACAGCCTTTACCCAACTGGGTTACTCGCCGTGGTGGCTGCTCGGGACGGTGTTGGGGATGGGAATTATCTACCTCTGGCCGCCGGTGGGGTTGCTCTGGGGGCTGGTTTGGGGTAACCCCTGGCTGGCCGGGGTGAACGCCCTGACCTGGGGACTGATGAGTTTTCTGTACGGGCACACGTTGCGTTGGTATGAACTACCGCCGGTGTGGGGCAGCACCTTGCCCTTGGCCGCCGGGTTGTACACCCTGATGACCCTGGATTCGGCCCGCCGCTATTGGCAGGGACAGGGCAGCGCTTGGAAAGGACGGGTTTATCCCAAGGGCAGACGAGGTTCCTGAGGACAGGCAGAATGCCCATTGGCGGCGGCCACTTCCGGCGGGTTTTCAAGGGTCAGCACCTGGGGACGCGCCTGGCAAATTTCCCAGGTGATCCCTTCGGCCTGCTCCCCCAACAGGTCCTCTAAATAACCCGGTTGCGCCGCTGCCGCCTCCTCCCGCGTGGCAAAAGGCCCGAAGTAGTATTCACAGGCAGGACGGGTAGTGCGAATCTTTACCCACCAGGCCAACCCAACCCGCTCCAATACGGACGTGAACAATTCCCGAAACGAATCTCTGAATCTCATACAAACATTCCACCCACTACGCCACTGCTTGCGCCGCCCAACCCCTTACCAAAACCGTTTTACCTAGATTCTACCGAAAGTGATACTAAATTTTTGTAATTATTCTTAAAGTTTTGTAACGATTTTAAGAAGCGTACCCATCACCAGCCGGTATCAATCGGGTAGTTTGGTGAGGAGGCGGGCGGGGGGCTGTTGGCGGCGGACTTCGTAGAGGGCGATGGCGCAGGCGACGGCGGCGTTGAGGCTAGGGGTTTGGCCGCTCAAGGGGATGCACAGGGAAACGTCGCAGTGGCGGCGCAGGTTGAGGCTGAGGCCTGTGCCTTCCGAGCCGACCAAAAGGGCAACGGCGCGGGCAAATTCCACTTGGTCCAAGCGGGTGGTGGCTTCGGGGACGAGGGCGTAGCTCCAGAAACCGGCAGCTTTGAGTTCTTCGAGGGTGCGGCTGAGGTTGACGACCCGGACGATGGGCAAATGGCTCAGGGCACCGGCGGCCACCTTGGCCACGGTACTGGTCACACCAACGCATCGCCGCTGGGGAATGATAAGGCCCTGACCGCCGAAGGCTTCGGTGGTGCGAATGAGGGCGCCCAGGTTTTGGGGGTCCATGATGCCCTCGGCGATGACCACCAGCGGGTGGGGGTGGGACTGGATGTGGGCGAGAAACTGGGGCAAATCCCAGTAGCGGTAGGCAGCCACTTGGGCCACGACGCCCTGGTGTTTGGCGCCCTGGGTGAGCTGGTCCAGGCGGGTGCTATCTACCTGGTCAATGACGGTGCCTTGGGCCTGGGCTTGCGTCAGCAGGGGTTGAAAGCGGTGGTCGTAACGCAGGGAAGGAAGAATCCAGACCCGGTTGAGGGGTTGTTTTTGTTCGAGCGCCGTGAGTACCGTATGCCGCCCGTAAATATAGTCGGGCAGGTCGGGGGGGGTGTCCCGGTCAGGTTTGGGGGGCGGTGTCTGCGGAGCACGGACGGGGCGGGGGGTCTTTGTGCTCAGGACAGGCCGTTTGCGGGGACGGGGCAAGGCAGACATGGCAGGAGCCAAACGACGGCAACATACTACTCTAGCGGTTTAACGACGGTTCAGGGAAAGGGAGTGCCTCTTATTGCTGAAGGCAATGGCCGTATCCCGCCTTAATCATCTTGGCAACCGCCCTGTACATTTCCCAAGGCGGCTGTTAAGCTAAGCAATAAAGAATCGCTGGCTTGTGAGGAGTAATAGGCGATGAAAGGCATCCAGTACGGGGTGATGGTGGCCGTTGGGGTGATGGGTCTGGTGGGTGCTGCCCCGGCCCTATATGCGCAAGTGGAACGTTCGATTGAATATCAACTTGCCTTCCTCAGCAGCGACCAATCCAACCCGACTGTGGCTTCTGCCAATTCGATTGCGCGGTTTCGGGTAGTTTTGGATGAATTGTCGGTGCATTACCAGCAATCCCGCGAGGAAATGGGGTATGCCGCCATTGCCATCTGGAAAAAACTCCAAGAACAAAAAATCAGCGCCAGCCTGATTGAAATGCTCGATGGCATGAATTTAGTTGCAAGCGGCGAAACAGGCAAACAGGATTTCTTGCGGAATTTAACCCTGTACTATGCCTTGCGAAGCCGGGGACTGTCCCACAAGCAAACCCTGCGCCAAATGCTTTTGCTTACAGCGACAAAATAAGACCATTGTCAACCCTTGAACGTTCACTCGGCAAATCCTGCCGCCATCAAGGTGGCAAAGCTGAGAATTCCATTCTCCTTAGCGAAGCCTCTAATGTTTTTCAGAGTTGGCGTCAGAATTTCGTATCGTGACTTGCGACAACTTG
>Ga0197142_1003152_pt1 | contig 14007 bp, 11 predicted proteins | sample GBS60_MetaG_FD_148614 | JGI IMG/M metagenome (GOLD analysis project Ga0197142, IMG submission 148614) | Sediment microbial communities from Great Boiling Springs, Gerlach, Nevada, United States - GBS 60_MetaG | ecosystem: Environmental > Aquatic > Thermal springs > Hot (42-90C) > Sediment... | reverse complement strand
TGCCAGGGCCCACCTCCTCCCCTTCCGTCACCCGGGGGAGGAAGCGCAGGGCCGGGGAGACCCGGGCAAAGACCCGGGCCGCCACCGGCAGGCCCGCCACCACCAGGCCCTCCTTGGCCCGGAGGTGGGCCACCCCCTCCTGCTCCGGGGGGATGAGGGCCTGGGTGGTGACATCCCCAGGGCCGAGATCCTCCTCCAGGGCCAGGTCGATGAGACGCTCCACCTGGGCCGGGAAGGGGGAAAGGAGAGGAAGGGGGCTTATCATGGCGGGCCTCCCCGAAGTTCAATCGCTGTCTTCCTGCCAGAGGATGAGGCAGGGGGCGTCCCCCTCCCCACAGGCCGGGGCGGGGGCCTCCTGAAAACAGGCGGTGCAGAGCTCCTGCGCCTGGTCCCAGTAGGGGCAGGCGTCATAGAGGCAGAGGCCGCCTGGCGCCAGGGGACAGAGGGTGGCAGTCATGGGGTCCTCCGGGGGAAAGTCGAACATACCGGGGGGCGGGAATCCCCCTGGCCCGCCCCGATGGCCCGGGCCCGCCGGGAGAGGAGACCCTTCCCTTATCCTCCCCCGGACCCTGGGAAGGGAGCCTCAGCCCTTGCCGCTGAGCTCCAGGAGCCGCTGCTGGTGGCTTTTGAGCCGGCTCAGCTTTTCGCTCAGAGCGGCCAGGCGCTCCCGGTCCCGGGCCACCACCTCCGCCGGGGCCTTGGTGAGGAAGTCCTCGTTGGCCAGCTTCTTCTGCACCTGGGCCAGCTCCCGCCCCAGTTTTTCCATCTCCCGGGCCAGCCGCCGCTGCTCCTCGGAAAAATCCAGGAGGTCGGCCAAGGGCATGACCAGCTCCACGCCGGCCTTGGCCGGGGTCACCAGGACCGCCTTGGCCGCGGCGGCCGGGGGTTCCACCGGCGGGTTGAGCTCCAGGCGCTGCAGACGGGCCAGCTGCATGAGGCTGCGGCGGTGCTTTTCCAGGAGAGCCAGGGCCGGGGCGTCCCCACTGAAGCAGAGGATCTCCACCTGGGCGGCGGGCGGGATGTTCATCTCCGCCCGGAGGTTCCGGATGGCCACGATGGCCTCCTTTACCAGGCCGATCTCCGCCTCGGCCTCGGGATTCTCCCACGCCGGGTCCGGCTCCGGGAAGGGGGCCACCATGATGCTCCCCGCCGCCCCGGGGAGCTTGTGCCACACCTCCTCGGTGATGAAGGGCATGAAGGGGTGAAGCAATCTCAGGATGGCGCTCAGCACCTCCACCAGCACCCCCTGGGCCCGGCGCCGCACCTGCCCGTCGGCGGTGGGGGCCAGATCGGGTTTGATGAACTCCAGGTACCAGTCACAGAATTCGTGCCAGATGAACTGGTAGAGCACATGGGCCGCCCGGTCGAATTCGTAAGTGTCCAGGGACTCCGTCACCTCCCGGATGACCTGCTGCAGGCGGCTTAAGATCCAGGCCTCCACAGTGGAGAGGGGGGCTTCCCCCCGGCCGGCCGCCGGGTCATAGCCCTCCAGGTTCATCAGGGTGAAGCGGCAGGCGTTCCACACCTTGTTGACGAAATTGCGGTAGCCCAGGATGCGCTCCTCGGAGAGGCGGATGTCCCGGCCCATGGCCGCGAAGGCCGCCAGGGAGAAGCGGAAGGCGTCGGTGCCGTAGGTCTCCATGAGATCCAGGGGGTCCACAATGTTCCCCTTGGACTTGCTCATCTTCTGGCCTTCGGCGTCCCGCACCAGGGCGTGGATGTAGACCTCCCGGAAAGGCACCTCCCCCATGATGTGCAGGCCCATCATCATCATGCGGGCCACCCAGAAAAACAGGATGTCGAAGGCGGTGACCAGGACATTGGTGGGATAAAAGAGGCGCAGCTCCGGGGTGTCGTCGGGCCAGCCCAGGGTGGAGAAGGGCCACAGGGCCGAGGAGAACCAGGTGTCCAGAACATCCGTCTCCTGCTCCAGGCGGGTGCCGCCGCACTGCGAACAGACCGTGGGGTCCTCCCGGGCCACAATCAGCTGGCCGCACTCGGCGCAGGTCCAGGCCGGAATGCGGTGCCCCCACCAGATCTGCCGGGAGATGCACCAGTCCCGGATATTTCCCATCCAGTCAAAGAAGCTGTTCTCCCAACTGGCGGGAATGAGCCGGATGCGGCCCTCCCGCACCGCGGCCACCGCGGGCTCGGCCAGGGATTTCACCGCCACGAACCACTGCTTGGACAGAAGGGGCTCCACCACGGTGCGGCAGCGGTAGCAGTGGCCCACCGGCACATGGTAGCGCTCCATCTTCTCCAGGAGGCCGTCGGCCTTGAGTTCCTTGACGATCTTCTCCCGGCAGCCGAAGCGGTCCATGCCCCGGTATTTGCCGGCGGCGTCGGTCATCAGGCCCCGCTCGTCAATGACCTGGATGGCAGGGAGGCCATGGCGCCTGGCCACCTCAAAGTCATTGAGGTCATGGGCCGGGGTGATCTTCAGGGCGCCGGTGCCGAACTCCATGGAGACATAGGGGTCGGTGATCACCGGGATGTGGCGGCCCAGCACCGGCAGGCGCACCTGGGCCCCGTGACAGGCCAGATAGCGCTTGTCCTCCGGGTGCACCGCCACCGCGGTGTCCCCCAGGAGGGTCTCCGGCCGGGTGGTGGCCACGGTGAGGTAACCCTCCCGCCCCACCAGGGGATACTTGATGTAATACAGGTATCCTTCGTGGGGGTCGTGCTCCACCTCCAGGTCCGCCAGGGCGGTGAGGCAGCGGGGGCACCAGTTGATGATGTAGTCCCCCCGGTAGATGAGGCCCTCCTCATAGAGGCGGACGAAGACCTCCCGGACCGCCCGGGAGAGCCCTTCGTCCATGGTGAAGCGCTCCCGGCTCCAGTCGCAGGAGCAGCCCAGGCGCTTGAGCTGGCGGATGATGGTGCCGCCGGATTCCTCCTTCCATTTCCACACCCGGGCCACAAAGGCCTCCCGGCCCAGGGCGTGGCGGTCTATCCCCTCCTTGGCCAGCATGCGCTCCACCACGTTCTGGGTGGCGATGCCGGCGTGGTCGGTGCCCGGCATCCACAGGGCGTCATAGCCCTGCATGCGCTTGAAGCGGATGAGAATATCCTGCAGGGTGTTGTTCAGGGCGTGCCCCATATGGAGGGAGCCGGTGATGTTGGGGGGCGGGATGACGATGCAGTACGGGGGCCTGCGGCCATCCGCCGCAGCCCGGAAAAAACCGGACTCCTCCCAATACCGGTACCACTTCTCCTCGATCTGCCGGGGGTTATAGACTTTGTCCAGAATTTCAGCCATATGCGGGGTCTTCCTCAATGGGTTCCGATGCCCTGCCCCCATGGGACCGGAAGCCGCCTTACTGGGCCTCCCTTCCGCCCCCGGTCCGGAGCAGGCTTGGGGAAACGGGGGCCAGGAAAAGGGATTCTCCCCCTTTCCGCCCACCCCATATCCGCCCACCCCATATATATCACAAAAGCATCCCACACCAGGAGGGCGAAAAAGGGGGAAGGGGCCCGGAGACCCGGCGGCTGGCACCCGTTCCTAATCTTTTTGCCCCCACCGGCAGGAGAGAAGGCGCAGGGAGGGAACGGCAAGGACGGCCCCGGCTCCTCTTTACCGGGCCGGGGTCAGAAAGGGGAGGCCTTCCGGCCGCCGCCGGTCAGTCGCCGGCCAGGAGGCGTTTCTTCAAGGCCCGGATCTCTTCGGCCACCAGGCGCTCGGCCACCTGGGGCACCACCTCCCGGGCCAGGCGGGTCACGATCTCGGTGGCCGCCTGCCGCACCATCTCGGCCATTTGGGCCTCACTCATCGGCAGGACGGGGGCCACGGGGACGGTGGTCTCTGAAGCGGGAGCAGCCCTGGGAGAGGCCAGGGGGTCAGGCGGGCTCTCCTCCGGGACCGGGAACTCCGGCGGCAGGTCCTTCAGCGCGGCCAGGAGATCGGCCAGGGAATCGTCCGCCTCCGGGGAGGCCGGCGGGATCTTCGGCCCTTTGAGGAAATCCCGCTCTTCGTCCCCCAGCTCCAGCACCGGTTCCAGGGGCGGCTCCTCCAGCACCTCCGTGAGGAGGATGATCTCCTCCTCAGCTGCCTGGGCCTCAGGATTGTGCTTTTCCGCCATACGCCGCGCACCTCCTGCCCTGAAATGCGGGGGCACCCCCCCTCTCTTTCTCATCGGCCGGGGAGGAAACTACTTGAGGCGCCAACGCCCACAGCCGAGGCGGGGCCGACCATCCGAGGTCGGCCCGCCGGAGGGATGGCGGGCCGGGGCCCTCGGACTGGCCGCCCCTTCCTCAGCGGCGGGCCAGCTCCCGGGCCCGCCAGGCCGCCATTTGCACCGCATCCATCACCACCCCCCGGAGGCCCCCCTGCTCCAGGGCGTGGAGGCCGGCGATGGTGGTGCCGCCGGGGGAGGCCACCTGATCCTTGAGCTGGGCCGGATGCAGCCCCTGGGAGAGCAGAAGCGCGGCCGTGCCCTGCACGGTGCGCACCGCCAGTTCCTGGGCCAGGGTCCGGGGCAGCCCCATGCGCACTCCGCCGTCCGCCAAGGCTTCGATGAACACCGCCACAAAGGCGGGGCCGCTGCCGCTGAGGCCGGTGACTGCATCCAGGTGGGCCTCCTCCACCACAAAGGCGGTGCCCACGGTGTCGAAGAGCTCCCGGGCGAAGGCCAGGTCCTCAGGCGCGGCCCGGCTTCCGGGGACCAGGGCGGTGACCCCCTCCCCCACCGCCAGGGGCGTGTTGGGCATGGCCCGGATGACCCGGGCCTCAGGCAGGGCCTCCTCCAGGCGAGACAGGGTAAGTCCGGCCACCAGCGAGATGAGCAGGCGGCCGGCGCTGAGCGGGGCAATTTCGGCCAGCACCCGGTCCGCCACCTGGGGCTTCACCGCCAGCACCACTGCGGGCACCGCCAGGACCTCGCCGTTATGGGAGGCCGGGGTGATCCCCAGGACTTGGAGTTCCCGCTGCCGGGCAGCATCCGGATCGTATACCTTCAGATTCTCCGGGGCGATCCAGCCGGCCTGGAGCACGCCCCGCACCAGAGCCCCGCCCATGCTGCCCGCCCCGATCACCCCCAGAGAGCGTTCCTGTGGTGCCACTCCCACCGCCATTGACTTTCACCCCCGTTCCGGTGATATTGGAATGAGTTGCGGCCGCCGTTCCCTGAATCAGGACAGCGGTCCCCTGTGTGCCACCGTGCAGGGCCCACACCCGGTGGCGGGCCCAAGCCACCCGGAGCGGCTCCCTATTCTGGCACAGGAACCGACAAAAAGGCAGGAAAAAATGCAACCTCCCCCTCCTTCCCGGCTCACCCCCCCCCGCCGGACGGCCTTCCTCCTCAGTCTGATCACGGTCGTCGGGCTGCTGGGTCTGTGGCTCTGGCCGGTGCCCCCCGCCCTGGCGGAACTCCCCGCCCGGGACTTCAACTCCCGCAACCTGGCCCGGCTGTCCGCTACCACCCATAATCCCCTCATTTTCGCCGTCTTCGGGGACAGCCGGGATCACGGCGGCCTCTTCCCGGTGCTCCTGGAGGAGCTGGCCTCCGAGGAGGACCTCGATTTTGCGGTGCACCTGGGGGATATGGTCAACCGGGGCCGCCTGTGGGAATACCAGGCCTTCTTCCGGGACCTCAGGGCCTTAAACGGCCTCCCCCTCCTCACAGTTATCGGCAATCATGAGCTGAAAGGAGAGGGACTCCCTCTCTTCCGGCAGATCTTCGGCCCCACCGACCTTTCCTTCCGGCTGGGGGACTATGCCTTTGTGCTCATAAACAATGCCGGCAAGGAAGGCGTCAGCGACACCCGGCTGCAGTGGCTCCGGCAGGAGCTGCGCCGGCACCAGGGAGCCCGCCTGCGCCTGGTGTTTCTGCACAAGCCTCTCTTCGACCCCCGGCCCCGGCACTCCCACGCCATGCCCGAGGCCCCGGCCCGGCGGCTTCTGGCGGTGCTTAAGGAGGGACGGGCGGATCATGTCTTTGCCGGCCACATCCACGGGTATTTCACCGGCACCTGGGAGGGGCTCCCCTACACCATCAGCGGCGGCGCCGGCACCGCCCTGCACGGCCGGGACCCCCGGCACTATTTCCACCATTACCTGAAGGTCAGCGCTACGGCGGGCCGCCTCCGGGTGGAGGTCAAACCCGTGGACCTGCCGGCGCTGCCGGAAAGCTATGCCCCGTAAGCCGTTCCGACCCCTTCTGGCCCTGACCATGGGCGATCCCGTGGGGGTGGGCCCGGAAATCCTCGTTCTGGCCCTCAGGGACGCCTCCCTCTACGCGGACTGCCGGCCCCTGATCCTGGGGGACCTCACCGCCCTGGGCCGGGCCCGGGACGCCCTGGCCCCGGAGCTCGACCTCCACCTGGTGGAGCACCCCCGGGAGGGGCGCTACACCCCCGGCACCCTGGACCTTATGGCCCTGTCCCACCTGGACCCGGAGGAGTGCCGCTACGGCCTGCCCACCCCCGCCGCCGGCGCCGCCATGGTCTCCTATATCCTCACCGGCATCCGCCTCTGCCAGGAGGGGGAGGCCCACGGGCTGGTCACCGGCCCCATCAGCAAGATGGCCATGCACCTGGCGGGCTTCCCCTACCCCGGGCACACGGAGCTGCTGGCGGAAAAGACCGGGGCCGCCGAGGTGGCCATGATGCTGACCGGGGGGAACTTCCGGGTGGTTTTGGCCACCATCCACGTGGCCCTGGCGGAGGTGCCGGTGCGCCTCAGCCACGAGGGCCTGGTGCGCCTCTTCCGGCTCACGGACGCAGCCCTGCGCCGGGACTTCGGCCTCCCCCGCCCCCGCCTGGGAGTGGCGGCCCTCAACCCCCACGCCGGGGAAGGCGGCCTCTTCGGCACCGAGGAGCGGGAGATCATCATCCCGGCAGTGCTGGAGGCCCACGGCACCGGCCTCGACGTCACCGGCCCCTTTCCGGCGGACACCCTCTTCTGGCGCCACGCCCAGGGAGAGTTCGACGCCATCATCGCCATGTACCACGACCAGGGCCTTATCCCCCTGAAATTGCTGCACTTCATGGATGCGGTGAACGTCACCCTGGGGCTGCCCATCATCCGCACCTCGGTGGATCATGGCACCGCCTACAATCTGGCGGGCACCGGCACCGCCCACCCGGGGAGCCTCAAGGCCGCCATCCGCCTGGCGGCGCACATGGCCCACCGCCGCTTCGGCGCCGGGGAAAGCGGGGCAGAATAGCCTGGCCCCTCTCCCCTCGCGGCCGGGGGAGCCCAGGGAGAGCCGCAGGCCGGGTCAGCGTCCCCGGCCCCGGTCCTCCCGCCGGGTTTTCAGCTCCCGGGCCAGAAAGGTGTCCTCGGACCAGCGCCCCTCCAACTTGACCCAGGAACCCACCCGGGGCTCGCCCCCCCGGAAATCCAGCTCCGTCCGGGGCTCACCTTCACCCGTTTGCCGCTGATGAGCCATTCGCCGTAATATCCTTTGGCAGGCATGGCCTGCACCACCCCGGAAAACTCCTCCAGGGAGGCGGCGGCCAGCCCCGCCATCAGAAGCCAGACCACCAGGAGTGCAGCCACCCGGGCTTTTCCCATTTTCCCGCTCCTTCGTTGTCCGATGCTCTCCGGGGCCGGTATCGCCCGCCCTCGGTCCTGATGAACACCTCATTCCTGCGCATGGGTTTCTGAGAGATCTCAGACGCCGGGGGCGATTCCCGGTCTCTTTTACCCCAGCCGGCGCAGGGCCTCGGCGATCCCCACCCGGGAGGCCCGCCAGGCAGGGAGGAGGGCCGCCGCCACCCCCACCGCCAACGCCACTCCCATCCCCAGGGCCAGGGTGGGGGGCGTGACCCGCAGATCCGGAAAGTACTGGCTCACCGTCTCCGGAAAGAGCCCCACCGCCGGGAAGCTGAGGATCAGGCCCAGAATTCCTCCGGCCACGGCCAGAAGAAGGGATTCCCCCAAAAGAATCAGGCTCAGGTGCCGGGGTCTGAACCCCAGGGTCTTGAGCACCGCATACTCCCCCAGGCGCTCCCGGGCGCTCATGGCCATGGTATTGGCCAGCACCAGGAGGATCACCCCGATGACCGCCCAGGACACCACCCGGATGGCCATGAGGATGGCGCTGGTCATCTCGATGAAGCCCAGGTTGAAGGCCGCCTCGGTCTCGGTGAGGGTCTCCGCCAGGGAATTGCGGAAGGCCGCATCGATCTTCCGGGCCACCTCCGCGGCCAGCTCCGGCCGGGCCACCTGCACCAGAAACCAGCCCACCTGATCGGCCTGGGCGGGCGCAGTCTTCTTCAGGGTTTCATTGAGATAGTCCCAATGGAAGAAGAGCAGGGTCTCGTCGGTGGTGGGATAGCGGCCCTCATAGATCCCCCGGAGCACCAGGCGGAACTCCCCCTGGAAATAAGTACCCTTGAGGACGATGACATCCCCCACCCTCCAGCCGAAGCGCTGGGCCAGGCGGCGGCCGGCCACCGCCCCCCGGCGGTCCCGCACCACGGCCAGCTTCTCCTCCGGCGGCAGGACGAATTCCCGATAGCAGTCGAGATAGGCCGGGAGAGAGGCGGCGAACTGGGGGAAGAAGTGCTTTTTGTCCACATAGACCCCCTCAAACCAGTAAGCGTAGGCCACCTCCGTCACCCCGGGGATGGCCCGGATCCGGGGAAGATAGGAGAGGGGCAGGGGGAAGATGAGGGAGACGGCGTTGCGGGTCACCAGGCGCACCGGGGAGGAGGCGGCCACCCCGGAGTACCAGGCGGCCACCACGGTGCGCAGCAAACAGAAGGCCAGCACCGCCACCGCCAGCCCCAGGACGGTGAGCCCGGTGCGCAACGGATGCCGGAGCAGATTGCGCCAGGTAAGTTTCAGCATGGCGGCGGTCTCAGCCCACCTTGCGCAGGGCCTCGGCGATGGCCACCCGGGAGGCCCGCCAGGCGGGGAGGAGGCCCGCCAGCACCCCCACCGCCAACGCCGTGGCCAGCCCCAGGGCCAGGGTGGCGTGGGTGAGGGGAAAGACCCGGAAGTACTGCCCCAGCTTGACCTTGAAGATCTGCACCCCCGGGACGGTGAGGCTGAGGCCGATGAGGCCGCCCGCCAAAGCCAGAAGCAGGGACTCCCCCAGGATGATGCCGCTCAGATGGTAAGGCCGGAAGCCCAGGGTCTTGAGAACGGCATACTCCCCCTGGCGCTCCCGGGCGCTCATGGCCATGGTGTTGGCCAGCAGCACCAGGATGACGCCGATGACCAGCCAGGAGACCACCTGGATGGCCAGGAGGATGGCCTCGGTCATGGAGACGAAGCCCATGGCAAAGGCGGCTTCACTTTCGGTGAGGGTCTCCGCCAGAGAGTTTTTGAAGAGAGAGTCGATGGCCTGGGCCACCCCAGGGGCCAGCTCCTTGGAGGTCACCTCGGTAATGAACCAGCCCACCTGGTCGGCCCGCTCCGGCAAAAGTTTTTTCATGTTCTCATTGAGATAGTCCCAGTGGAAGAGGAGGCGGCCCTCATCCGTGGCCGGGTCCCGGCCGGTGTAGATGGCCCGCAGGATGAGGCGGTACTCCCCCGGATAGATGGTGCCCCGGAGGATGATGGCGTCCCCCACCTTCCAGCCGAAGCGCCGGGCCAGCTGGCGGCCGGCCGCCGCCCCCCGGCGGTCCTTGAGGAGGGCGATCTTCTGCTCCTCCGGAATGAGATATTCCGGGAAAATGGCGAGATAATGGGGGAGCTCCACCGCAAACTGGGGAAAGAAATTGCGCTCGTCGATGTAGATGCCCCCGAACCACATGCCGTAGGTGACGTTCTTGATGCCCGGCAGGGCCTGGATCCGGGGAAGATAGGCCAAAGGCAGGCGGAAGACCAGGGAGATGGCGTTTCTGGTCACCAGGCGGTTGGGGGAGGCGGCGGAGACCCCGGAGTACCAGGCGGCCACCACAGTGCGCAGCAGGCAGAAGGCCAGCACCGCCACTGCCATCCCCAGCACGGTGAGGCTGGACCGCAAAGGGTGTCTCAGGGTGTTGCGCCAGACCAGCTTCAGCATCAGGATTCACGGCAGGGAGGGGTCGGTTTCCGCCCTGTCCCACTCAAAGAGGATCTCCAGGGCCCGCAGGCCCACCCTCAGGAGACGGTCTTCGGCCTCGGCCCGGCGCCGGGGGGCCCCGAAGAGACGCTCCTCCCGGAGCCTCTGCGCCACCACCGTGCAGGCCCCGCCGGCCCGCAGTCCCAGGCTGGAGACCTGCGCCAGGGTGAGATAGACCGACATCTCCATCTCCAGGTTGAGGACCCCCTGGGCCTGGAGCCGGGCCACCTTGTCCGGCTCCCGGCAGGGGAAGCCCGGCACCACCCGCCCCTGGCCGGCGTAGAAATCCCCGGTGGTGCAGGTGAGGCCCACATGATAGGGCACCTGAAGCTCCGCCGCCGCCTGGGCCAGGGCGGCCACCACCTGGGGATGGGCCCGGGCCTCCACTTCCGGGTCGGCATAGTAGGCGCTGGTCTGCTCATCCCGCAGGGCCCGGGCGGTGATGACCAGATCCCCCGGGGCGATCTCCTCCTGCAGGGCGCCGGAGGTCCCCAGCCGGATGAAGGTGGCCGGGGCCACACAGGCGCTGGCCTCAATCACTGCGATGGCGGTGTTGTCCGGGCCGATGCCGGTGGCCATCAGGCTCACGGGAATGCCCCGATAGGTGCCGGTGAGGGTGAGGAACTCCCGGTGGGCCCGCCTCAGGCGCACCTGGTCCAGCCGCCGGGCCAGGCGCCGGATGCGGGCCGGATCCCCGGCGGTGAGGATGTAGGGCGCCAGATCCCCGGGGCCGCAGTTGAGATGATAGAAGCGGCCGGCGGCATTGCGGGGCAGAGGCGACGGCTGGGTCATCGGACGGCCCCGGAGCGGGAGAGGGCACTGCGGGAACCGCAGCCCCGCCTGAGTTTGCCCCTCGCCCGCGGGAAGTTGCCGTGGGCTCCGCCAGGCGGAAGACCGCGGACTCACGGCCGAAGGATTTCCTCCCGCTTCCTTCCTCCAATATAGCCTGTTTGACCCCGCAAGGCCAGGGGCGCCTGGGCCTCTTTGGGGAGCCGCCATTTTTTCCGCCGGATTTTCTGAAATTCCGGTTTTTACTAGACAGAAACCGGGGCCAGGGCGCCTTTCGCCCCGGCCCTGCAAATCTCAAAAGAGAGGGATTCTCCATGAAAAGAATGCTGGCAGGATTACTGGGTGTGTGTCTGGTTCTAACGGCAGCGGTCGCCTGGGCGCAGGGCGGGACCGGCGCCGGGGGCCCGGCCACGGGCTACGGCCGCATGTACAACCCGGCCACCGAAGAGACCGTGGCCGGAGAGGTGGTGAAGGTGGAGCGGGTGGCCTGGGGCCGCCGGGCCCAAGGGGTGCACCTCCTTCTGAAAACCGGCACGGAGACCCTGCCGGTGCACCTGGGGCCCAGCTGGTTTATGGATCAGCAGGCGCTGAAGCCGGCCGCCGGGGACCGGGTTGAGGTCACCGGCTCCCGGGTGGATTTCCGGGGCACCAAGGTCATCATCGCCCGGGAGGTGAAAAAGGGCGGCCAGGTGCTGACCCTGCGGAACTCCCAGGGGATTCCCCTGTGGGCCGGACAGGGCGGCCGCCGCTGGGGCCGTTAGGGCGGAGTCCGCACCAGGACGGGCGGTCCCCGGCCGCCCGTGGGGCCAGGGGTCCAGGACCCCTGCCCCTCCCCTCCCCCCACCCCGAAATGGGATCCGGCTTTACCGGTCCGGTCCCCCGGGCCAGCCTCACCCCTCAGATTTCCGGAGGGTTTTCACCAGCCTTTTAAAAATCAAAGTTCCAAAACACATCCGCCCCGGAGTTGCGCCGGCCCACCTGGGATTCCACACTGAACCGGCGTCCCAGGCGATATTCCAGGCGCACCTGATGATCCGCGGCGGTGCGGGTCAGGGGGTCGGTCACCCGTTCAAAGGAGATGCGGATGTCCCTGGTCAGGGGTTTCCCCACCCCCACCCGCTCGGGCCCCCCGGTGAAATAGAGATCCCCCAGAAGGGGAAAGTCCTTGCCCAGGAAATCCAGGAGCTTTTTGGTGGTCAGGCCGCCGATGAGGCCCACCGCCTGGGGGCTCACGGAGCTGTACTGCTCCTTGGTGAGGGCCGCGGCCTTCTGCCCGAAGGCCATATAGGAGAGGAGGTCCGCCGGCGGCAGGGGCGGCAGGCTGGAGAGGCGGATGACCGGCTTGGCCGCCGGCCCGCTCATTTCCAGAATCAGCAGAACATCCTCCAGCTGGTGTTCCGCCCGCCCCTTCACGGTGATGAGCTCCGGCGGCCGGCCCGGGAGGTGCACCGTCCCCTCCTTGACGGTGAAGGGCTTGCCGTGCACCTCCACTGTCCCCTGGACAACCCTCAGGTCCCCCCGGAGGCGCACCGGCCCTTCCGGCTCCTTGAAGGCCAGCAGGCGGCCGGCCATCTCCAGGTTGGCCCGCTTGTCCCGCACCCAGACATTGTGGGGAGCCTCCAGGGTGATCTCCATGCGGGCCCGGCGGATGAAGGCGGGCGTGCCGGGAGGGCCGTTCCCCGGCGCCGGGGGCTTGCGCACCAAGACGATATCCTCACTGGTTCCGGTCTCAAAGAACAAGGGCCGGAAGACCGCCCGGGTGACGGTGAGCCGCCCCGCCACCAGAAGATCCTCCAGGGGCCCGGTGAGGGTGAGGGTGCCGCTGCCTGTGGCTTCGGAGCCCAGTCTGGAGAGGGCCTTGAACTCGGAGAGCTCCCCCTTGAGATCAAAGCGGTCGGGAAGAAAGCCCGTGAGGGTGAGGGTGCCCCAAAGGCGGGCGGTGCCGTCGCTGGTCAGGAGGAGTTCGGGGATGGTGAGGGTGGTGCCCTCCAGCCGGGCGCTGCCGGCAGCCACCTGGTAGCGGGCTCCTCCCAGCCGGAAGGTGAGAAAGCCCTCGCCCCAGCGGCAGAATCCCCCCAGCCGGGGTCTGGCGGCGGGCCCCTCCCAGATGGCCCGGAACTCCAGGGGCAGATCCGCCTCCGTCACCTCCCGGGTCAGGGCCGGCAGCACCGCCAGATTGAAGTTCTCCCCGGCAAGGACGACATTGACCTCCCCCTCCCCCCGGCCCCAGGAAAAGGGTGCCAGGGTGAGGCGCCAGGGGAGCCGGCCCTGCAGGGTGAGGCGGGAGCCCCGCCGGGCCTCCTCCAGCCGGCCGCTGAGGCGCAGGAGGCCCTCGGCATAGGAGAGGCCGGCGGTGGCGCTTCTCACCTCCAGGCGGCCCCAGCCCCCCTGGCTGAGGGAGGCCTCCGCGGTGACGGCAGGCCAAGCCGGGGTGCCGCTCACCACCGCCTTAAGCCCGATTTTGCCTCGAAGGGGAACCCCCCTTACCCCTACCAGACCCGCGGGCAGTTCCCGGCCCTCCAGGCGGGCGGCCACCTGACCCTCCGCCCAGCGGCCTTCCGCTTCCAGGCGGCCGCCGTTGAGGCTGAAGACCGCGGGCTCAAGCCGCACCCCGGGGAGGAAGGTCAGGCGCACCGGCGACCTGGCCTCCCCGGAGATCTTCCCCAGGGTGAAGGTCAGGCGGGAGAGCGTCAGGTGCAGGGGCCGGGTCCGGGTGGTGAGCTCCCCGGCCAGCTGCAGCTGGTTCTCCGGGGTGCCGGAAGCGGAGCCGGTGAGCTGCCACCGGTCCTGGACGCCCTTAAGGCTCACCTGGGCCCGGGGGAAGTCCGCCGCCGGAGTGCTGAGCCCTGCCGCGGTGAGGGTGAGGCCGCCCCCGGCCGGCGGCCAGCCGGTGAAGGTGCCGGAAAGGGAGAGGCTGCGGGCCGTGAGCCCCGAGTAGGTGAACCCGTGAAAAGTGGCGGCCAGCGAGGCCCGGGGTTGGGCGACGGGGCCGCTCACGGTCAGGGTCGCCTCCCCCTGGGTGAAGCGCGGCCCCGGGAGCAGGGGCACGCCCCCCGTCAGCCGGGCCTGAAGCCGGGCCTCCAGGCCCTGGGGGGTAAGGCTGCCCTTGCCGGTGGCCTGCAGGCCCGGAGCCCTGAGGGACACCTCCCGGAGCTCCAGGCGGGAGTGCTCCCAGGCCAGCTGCCCCCGGGCCTCCTGAACCGTGAGCTCCCCCAGGCGGCCG
>Ga0197142_1003151_pt1 | contig 14010 bp, 9 predicted proteins | sample GBS60_MetaG_FD_148614 | JGI IMG/M metagenome (GOLD analysis project Ga0197142, IMG submission 148614) | Sediment microbial communities from Great Boiling Springs, Gerlach, Nevada, United States - GBS 60_MetaG | ecosystem: Environmental > Aquatic > Thermal springs > Hot (42-90C) > Sediment... | reverse complement strand
CCGGCAGATTGCCCCCCCAAGATGGGTAACACTTTAGCCGAATGAAGCAACTCTTCTCTCCCAGGCAGCGGAGAAAACACTTTTGGTGTCATTCCCGCGCAAGCGGGAATCCAGAAAGTGTCCCGGAGTTCCCGTTTGCCCACCAGGCCCACAAGAGTAAGCCCAAAGCAGCCTGGATTCCTGCTTACGCAGGAATGACACATCGCTGTCCTTCATTCGGCTAAAGTGTTACCTCCGGTCTTATTCCTATTCTGCTATGGTAACGGGGTAATACGGACGGTCAACTCGCCCGCATTATCGCCAAGCTCCCCGGGGGATTCGTTGATCCGGAAATACAACGTGCCGGAAACGCTTGGTTTGAGCGTTGCTTCCAGGCCGATCGGAATCGGCTCTAAAAGTCCGCTCCGGCCCCGCTCTGGCAAGCCGTCGGCAGCCAACGGCCGCTCCGCCCCGGAGGTTCCCGCACTGGGCAGGGCCTTGGATTTGGTAGGGGCGGATGCCGTTTGGCCGGAAGGCTCCCTTCGGCCTGCTGGGAGCCAGTTCTCCAGACGGCCTTCTGCCCAGTGTCCAGGCTTCTGCTTGGTAGGGCTGGATGCCGTTTGGCCGGAAGTTGGCCCCGTGCGGTCTGCCTGGCGTCGGTCGCCGGGCCAGTTGTCTGCCCGATCCAGAGGCTGGGGCTTGACCGGGCTGGATTCGCTCGGCTTCTGGGCAGCCGGCCCCACCTCCACCGCCCCCGATGGTGTGGTCCCGCCGACCCTGGCAGGTCCAACCGCCCCCGATTCTGCTTCCCCCGTGGGCGGTTCCGGTCGAATGGCAGCTAGTAGCATTCCCAAAGGCCGACCCCGATAATACCGAATGGTTACTCCCCCCGGTTCGCACCACCAGACCTTGGGCTTCTGGGCCACCTGATACCGGCCCGAACTGGTCAGGCGGTAGGTTCGGCCTGTTTCCACTTGCCAGCCGCTCGCTTGCCAACCCCGGTCCGCCTGTACCTGCACCTGGACACCCTCCGGCGGAATCGGTCGGCCAGACTGAAACTGCACCGCACACCGTACAAAATCATACCCATAACAAATCTCATCCACAAATAGTTTCCATTCTTCGTCCAGCAGCGTTCTGTCTGGGCCCACCAGGCGGAAAAACCGGTCGGTAAAATCCCCGGCCCGCACCCAACCCACCATTTGCCGAAACCCCGCTTGATACCTGGGATGATTGTCCAAAAAAGCCGCCAACGCCCAACACCAACCGTAAAGTTCGTTTTCCCCTGAAATCTCCGGTACAAGCCGAATCAACTCCTCCACCGACAACAGTCCCCGTCGCTGAGCGGCATCTCGGACGATTTTCACCCGGCCCCACATCGGCACTTCCTCCGAAGAGCGTGGAAGGTACTTGACCACCAAAAAATCCTCCTGCCATCGATGTGTAGCCAAAAGTTCCGCTATTCCCTCCATGTACCACGTCGGCCCACAGGAACCCAAGAGCGTCAGCATCAATCCATGCACCCCCTCATGAAGCATTAAATGCCGACGGTAATAGGCGCTGGGCTGCTCATAAATCCAAAAATCGTATCCCTTGGTAAAACCGTGGACAAATTTTGGTAAATTCGACGGCAACAGCCCCACCCGCCGAAACCGCTCCGCATCCCGCATCAGGCAGCCCCGCATCCGCCAAGTGGCGTATTTGTCTGGGTCCAGGGCAAAATAGACACAAAACGGCTCCAACGCCTGATCAAAGACCTTCGGCAGCTCATCCACTTCCGGCGCTGGCGGCACATCAGTATAAAGGATCAGATGTTTACCTTCCAGCCGACGTATCCCGGCTGCCTCGATCCGCTCGGAATCCAACTGCGCCCCTGAAATCTTCGCCGAAGACGACCCAGCCACCTCTGCACCCAGTAACCCCCCCTCCGGCGCCCATGCCCCAACAATCAACATGCCCAAGCCTAACGCCTGGGATAATGGTAATTTCAGAGTTTTGGGCTTCCGGTCTGCTCCGGCTAATCCCCGACCTTGCTCACCTCTCCGACATTCTCCGAGGGTGGAAACATATCCTGAAAAACTCATGAAGACCTCTCCTAAAAATTGGCAGGGCTGACGTCTCGTCCAGCCCCTTCGCCTCTCGACGGCCGAAGAGAGGGAATTTGTTCTAGTTCGGCTAAAGTGCTCCAGTGCCGATTTTTTCCTTTTGTAATATTTTAACCGAATATGTTAACCGAATGGGGGGCAGGATGTGTCTTCCTAGGTAAGAAGAAAATGACTCATCGCCCCCTGCATTCGGCTAAAATATTACGTAACTCAAACTGTAAATGAAACCGCCTAACCCCGGCAAAAACCAGGAAAAAAACGACCGATTCGGCCCTCTCGAACCGAAGGAATCGGTCCGCCGGGAGGACGGCAATTAACTCCTTATTTTACAATAATTTATGGCCAAAAACCGGCGTTTCCGTTTACAGTTTGAGTTACGTAACTATTTAGCCGTATGAAGTACGCCTTGATTTTTTTTGCCATAACTTATGGGTGCTCATTCCTTAGGACTTTTGCAAACACTGCTAGCACCCCAAGGAGAACCAAAAACCTAACTTGTTTATTTATGAAGGGTTATGGCAGAATTACTATATCCGTCTAAATAGTTACACTTTTTTCCTTTTGCGCCTGGCTTCGGATGAGTTTTTTGACTGAAAATTGCCCGCGGGTCCGGTGGCCGTCAGAGAGGGTTTTTGGAAGCTAAATTCTGTCAGCAAAAAAGTTAGAGAAAACACCCCGAATCGGCATTCCGGGCGTTTATCGAAATTTGGTCCCTGCGATTCCAACTGGCCGAAAAAATCGGGCGTTGGCATGTCGTCCCATGTAGGAAATCTGCCGTAAGTCTTTATAAATTAAAATTAGAAGCAGCTCAAAACTCCATTTTAACCAGGGGGGGACGGTCTGCTAGGCTCGAAAGTAACCGTTTTCAATCTGGAGTATTCGGTTGATTGTATCTAAATGGAACCGGCCCCTACCAGTTGGAGGGGCTAAGAATCGGCTCGACCACCACAGATTGTGGTCCTTGGGCCCGGTAGATGTAGTCAATTTAGCCGTGGGAAGTCCTTCTTGGCTTTTGGTGCCATAACTTATGGAATGCCCAAGAGTTAGGGCTTTTCCTAGCAGTGCGAGCACCATAAGGAGAGCCAAAAACCTAACTTGTTTATTGATAAAGGGTTATGGCAGATTTACTAGATTCGGCTAAATAGCCGATCCTGGCTAAAACAGGTGTTTTCTTCGCTGCGGTGTCATGTCGGTTTGTGGGGCGCAAAATAGAAAAGATAGGAAAAACAGATAAAATTATCTGGCAAAGCCCATCCCGCTAGATGCCTTCCGGGAGAATTGGAAACACGGGGCCCCAGCTAGGAATTGCAAAGAAAAAGGGGACCTACATTGTCGGGGATTGGAAAACAGGTTATACTAATGGGATTGCCGCTAGACCTTGGGAGGCGTCGAACTGTCGTCGGCGTCGGGTCTAGGGGGATTTTTTGCTTTTCACGAGAAGTTTCCTGTTGTTATGGTCAACCGGAACCTGATTCGAGAACTGGACCCTAGTCAGGAGGAGTGGGAAAAGGAACTTCAAGAGGCCTTTTTGGGTACCCAGCCGGAAGAATTGGATTGGGGCGGAACCGACCTGAAGCCCAACGACATCGTGGAAGGTCGGGTGCTTCGGGTGGAAGGTGATCAAGTGATCATTAACATCGGTTATAAAAGCGAAGGCGTGGTTCCGCTGAGTGATTGGGGACCGGACGAACCTCCGCCTCAGCCGGGTCAGGTCCTGCGGGTGATGGTCGAAGACATTGAAGAGTTGTACTTCCCCTTGCTCGACGTCGGGACGGGCATGATCCAATTGTCGAAACGGAAGGCGGAGAAAATCGACAATTGGCGGAAGGTAATGGAGTCGGTTCACGAAGGCGATGTGGTCACCGGGCTGGTCACCCGAAAGATCAAAGGCGGTCTGTTGGTAGATATTGGGGTGAATGTCTTTTTGCCGGCCAGTCAGGTGGATATCCGTAGGCCTGCCGATATTGGCGATTTTATTGGTCGCTATGTCCAGTGCGAGGTGCTCAAAATCGACGAAGCCCGCCGGAACATTGTGGTGAGCCGACGGGCCTTGATCGAAAAGGAACGCATCGACAAAAAGCAACAACTGCTCAGCGATCTCCAGCCGGGCCAACGACGCAAAGGGATTGTCAAAAACATTGCCGACTTTGGTGCCTTCGTGGACCTGGGCGGCATCGATGGTCTATTGCACATCACCGATATGAGCTGGGCACGGGTCAACCACCCGTCCGAAGTGGTTACGCTAGAGCAAGAGATCGAAGTGGTGGTGTTGCAGATCGACCGAGAAAAAGAAAAAATCGCTCTCGGTCTCAAACAGAAACAACCCAGCCCCTGGGAAAATATCGAACAACGCTATCCGGTGGGCAGCCTGCACAAGGGGGAAGTGGTTAGTGTGATGAGCTATGGCGTGTTCGTCAAGTTGGAAGAAGGGATCGAAGGGCTGGTCCATATCAGCGAAATGTCCTGGACCAAACGGATCAACCATCCCGGCGAACTGGTCCAGGTGGGCGATATGATCGATGTGGTCATCCTGGGCATCAACAAAGAAAAACAGGAAATCTCCCTGGGTATGAAACAGACCCAAGAAAATCCGTGGGATCACGTAGCCCAGCGGTATCCCCCCGGTGCCATCGTCAAAGGGATTGTGCGGAATCTGACCAACTATGGTGCCTTCATTGAGTTGGAAGAAGGTGTGGATGGCCTGTTGCACATCACCGATATGTCCTGGACCCGCAAAATCACCCATCCCAACGAGCTGCTGCATCGGGGCCAGGAAATTACCTGCCGGGTCCTCTCGGTCGATCAAGAACGGCGCCGCATTGCCCTGGGCCTAAAACAACTGACCGAAGACCCTTGGGTACGGGAAATTCCGGAAAAATACCAGCCCGGCCAAATCGTTACCGGTACGGTAACCAAAATCACCAATTTCGGCGTCTTTGTAAGCCTGGAGGACGGGCTGGAGGGGCTTTTACACATCTCGGAATTGGCCGATCATAAAGTGGACGATCCCGAAGAGGTCGTTAAAGTCGGCGACAAGATCGAAGTCAAAATCCTCCGGGTGGATCCGGAAGATCGCAAAATTGGTCTTTCGCGCAAACGGGTCGAATGGGCGCAGGAGGGTCAAACAGAAGCCCAGGCCGCCGAAGAAACTTCCCCCCCCACGAAATCTCGCCCCCAGCGAGAACTGAAAGGGGGCGTCGGTTCCGGTTCTGGTCCACTCATTCAGCCGATCGCCTCCTCCCAACCCAAAAAATCTGACCAAACCGAACAATGCCCCCAACCGGCATCCTCGGAACAACCTGCCGAGTAATCCTCCCAAGATGATGCCTTGGCCTGAGACATTTCCAGAGCCAGCGCCCCGGCTGTGCTCGGAGTGTTTTGGCATGGCATAAGGGGAAAATATCGGCGGCTGGAATTCTTACCGAGGCCGCTTTTGCCCCGACATTCCCTGGCACTGCCCAGGATGGGAAAGGCCGTGCCTTTCCACAGGGCGTTTCTTGTTCCGAACTCTTCTCTATGGTTCCGACGCTCTTCAGCAGCCTTCAGCAGACCCTCTGCGGCAGTGAACTTGGGCAAATCGGAAAACTGCGATTTTGGGAATCTCTTCGGATGTACCGGTTGGTCGGCGAAAATGCTTGGGGCCTGAATCACCTAAAAACACAACTTTTCCAAAATGAAGGATCGTATAGGACAGAGCGGACGCCGACGGCCTAACCTATTGGGAAAAGCCCCCTTAGGGTAGGTGTCTATTCGGTATGGTCTATATCCTGGGTACATTCCCCCTAAAAAGTCGCCCCGCAGCTTCTATACAGAATTCTTCCTCGTCCGTCGATAGTCTGTACGGGAAACACGGAGTTTAAGGAAGACACCTGGGACAACCTTCTTGTGCAGAGTACCTATGGGCAAAACCAAATCCCGACGTCGATCCGCAGAAGCGGTCCAATCCCCGTTGGAAACCTACCTGCGCGAGATCAACGAAACGCCCCTGTTGACTCCGGAAGAGGAGCAGGAGTTAGCTCTGGCCATTGCTCAGGGCGACCCGGTAGCCAGGGACCGCATGGTTCGGGCCAATTTACGCTTGGTAGTCAATATTGCGCGCAGCTATACCGGCAAAGGGCTGAGCCTTCAGGACCTGATCGAAGAAGGCAATCTAGGGCTGATGCGGGCGGTGGAAGGGTTTGACCCGGCCATGGGCACCCGATTTTCCACCTATGCCAGTTATTGGATCAAACAGTCGATCAAGCGGGCCTTGATCAATTGTGCCAAAACCATCCGGATTCCCGCCTATATGGTAGAACTGTTGTCCAAGTGGCGGCGGGCCAGCACCCGTTTGACCGAAGAACTCGGTCGAACACCCACCCCCGAAGAGGTCGCCCGCGTCCTGGGACTGCCCCGCAAAAAACTTGCCATCATCAAAAAGGCCATCAAAATCTATAACCTCACCCCCCAGACCGATCAGGCCGACAACGGCTGGTCGCTGGGAGAAATCCTCATGGACGAAGATACCACTACTCCGGATGAAGACCTGGCCAAACAGGATCATCTTGTCCATATCATGGAACAATTGAACAAAATGGACCCCCGGGAGGCTACCGTGCTGCGGATGCGTTTCGGCCTGGACGACAATCAGCCGAAAACCTTGAAAGAAATCGGCGAAGCCCTGGGCTTGACGCGGGAACGGGTCCGACAGATCGAAACCGAAGCCCTCCAACGATTGGCCGAAAGCCTCAGTAAATAGGCGCCCCGTCCGGCCTCGGATAGACTTCCATTTTTAACCCGGACGCATGAGTACCGGCCGGCCTTTCCCCAAACACCAATAAAGCGGCATTCTGGTTCCTCAGAACGGATTGGACAGGGTTCGGGCCGCTGGTGGGCTGCCAATTTCGGGGCAACCTCTGAGCTAAAATCCTTCGGCAATTCTTCTGGTCGAAAGTCTTCCCAAATAGGCTCGGCCCCCCGCCTCTTAATTCTTGTCCAGCGTGGGAGGTGGGCTTTCTTCAGCGGCCTGACGCCAGGCTGAAGGGGGACTATCTCGACATGCCTCGGCGCACTGCTTCTGAGAGTTGGAGCATTTGTTGGGGGCTGAGGGCTTCGGCCCGTTCTTGGCCGGTTAGTCCCAGCTCGGCCAGAACGGCATCGACGTCGGTCTTCTCTAATCTGCCCTTGGCGGCTCCCAGCAATTCCGACCGTAAGAATTTCCGCCGATGCAGGAAAATATCCCGCACAAACTGATGGAAAAACTCCCGATCCGGGATCTGCGATCGTTTGGTTTCATCGGGGCGGATGCGCAAAATGGCTGAGGAAACCTTCGGCCGGGGCCAAAACACCTCCGGCGGCATCACCCGCACCAGTTCCACCTCGCACTGCGTTTGCACCCAGATGCTCAGCGCCCCGTAGTCTTTTGTGCTGGGTTTGGCGGTGATTCGGTCGGCCAATTCTTTCTGAATAGTAACGGCCATCAGCACCGGCGGCCTGTCCAGCTCTAGCAGGTTCGATAGCAGCGGCGTGGCGATCTGGTAGGGCAGGTTGGCTACCAGTTTCCAACGTCGAGCGGGGTCCTGGGCCAGGTGTTTTTCCACTTCGGCCAGCATCTGGGGATTCAGTTGGCTTTTGCGGGCCAGGGCGTCCGCATGGAGCATGACCACATTGGGCAATTGATACAAATGTTCGCTTGCCAGTCGATATAGGTCCTCGTCGATTTCTACCGTTACCACCACCGCAGCGCGCTCGGCCAGCATCGCGGTCAACGATCCGGCGCCGGTGCCTACCTCCAGGACCACATCTTCCGGCCCCAACTCGGCCGAGTCGGCAATCAGCCGAACCAAATTCAGATCAATCAAAAAGTTCTGCCCCAGTTTTTTCCGAAGATCGATGCCTGCCTCGGCAAACCGCTGTCGAAGAAAGGAAAGCGTCTGATGGTACTCGGAGCCGCTCATGGCAATCGACCTCCACAGCTTGGGACTACCAAAGATTCATGCCTTCCGTTTCTCACCACGGTAACATTTCCGCCAAGCCGAGAAACGTCTCTTACCTGCCCGTGGAGAGGATTAGGGTGAGGGGAAAACGAGCCTTGGAGGGACCTGCTTGTCAGGTCCAGCGGGCACGCCGAGCGTACCCCTCCAGGCCCCCTCACCCGGCTTCAGATTCGCCTCCGACGGCCTCTCGAAGGCCAGAGGAGAGGCGACTTGTTCCCTTCGGCGGAAGTGTTCCGAAGTTCAAAACGTATCCTGGCCGGTGAGCGTTTGTTCTAATTGGTCTGCCTGCCAGGCAATGGCCGATAGCGTCCTGGTCAAAGCCACCGCATCCAGGCCCGCCATCGGAACCAGGGCTTGAAGCACCACGGTGGGGCCGCCCTGAATGTCCCGGACCGCCAAAGCGCCGTACATCAGTTGAGCGTTATATTGGAGGAGTTGGAGGGCGTTGTCAGGTCGGGCCGGGCCGCAAGGGGTCCATATCGCCAGCGCCGCCCCGCCGCCCGCCTCCGCCGGAGGAAACTCCACATACAGCACTTGCTTTCGCAGCGGGCCGACTGGAACGGTTACCTGCCAGGTGGAGCCGGAGGTGTCCAACGCATACCCGGCGGCCTGAGCCAGCGCTTGCACCATCGCCCTGGGATCCACCGCAGTCGGCGGGATTGTTGGCGGTGGTGGGACGGCGGTGCCGGGTACCGGCGAACCCGCCGCCGGCGTCCCCGACGGCCCAGCAGATGGGGCGGGAGAACTAGGCGGTGGGATCGGTCCGACCGGCGTAGGCATAGGCCCGGCTGTTCCGGGAGCGGCCCCACCCGATTGCCCCGCCTGCATCGCCTGCTGGATCATGCCCGGCATCATCATGCCAAAGCCAAAGCCCATCCCCATGCCCATCGGGCCGCTGGCCGTGGCCGGGTGTTCGGCCAGTCGCGCCAGGCTCTGGGCCGTCTGAAACTTCAGAAACGCATTCAAATCCCCGACTGCCCCCATGGCACTGCGGGCGTCGATCGCCTTCTGCACCTCTTCCGGCGGCGTGATCGCACTGACGAAAAAGTCCACCAGTTCCAGCCCATACCGCGCAAAATCCTCCGCCACCCGCAGCCGAACCGCCGAAGCCACCTCATCATATCGGGCCGGTAGCTCCAACATGCCGATCCGCAGAGTGCCCAACACGTCGGCTAGCCGCGCTACGATCCCATCCCGCAATTGCTGGGTTACCTGGTCTGTTGTATATCGGCCCTGGGTACCCACCAACGTATTAACCAGCAGCGCTGCGTCCACACACCGAAACGAATATTTCCCAAACGCCCGAAGCCGAACCATCCCAAAATCCGCATCCCGAAAGGCGATCGGCTCTCGGGTACCCCACTTCTGATCCAGGAACGTCTGCTTGCCGATAAAATAGACCTGGCACTGAAACGGGGATTTTTCCCACGGCAAGGTCAGCAGCCGGGTAATCAGCGGCACATTGGCCGTCGTCAGCGTATATCGGCCCGGCCCGAAGCGATCCATCGCTTTGCCGTCCCGAAAGAAAATCGCCTCCTGATTTTCCTGGACGATCAGTTGGGCGCCGAGTTTAATGTCGGCTGAGCCTTCTGGCGGAATCCGCTGCACCAGGGTCTGATTCGTAGGATCGAAAAATTGAATCACTTCTAAAAGGACCATCGGCGGTCTCCTGTTGAGCTTCGCAAATTGTAGAGACACGAAACTGCCTGGTTGATCAACGTTTTTTGGCCCGTTTGGTGTCCCTTGGTTTTGCGAAGACGAATAGAAAAACGGATGCCTTTCGAGGCTGTCCCGAAACGGGTAGATTGGGGGGTTATCGGCGGCGCCCAGACCGGCAGGCCGGTAAAAACCTAAAAAACAGGGGTAACATTTTAGCGGAATGAAGCCCACTCGCCTCTCCCCTGGCGGGAGGAGGCCGGCTGAGACTCCGGCTCAGCCGGGTGAGGGGGCTGCTGGGAGTGCGGGCCTTCGGCCCGCAAATGGGCGGACGTGACGTCCGCCCTCCGAGGATTCTCCTTTCATTCGGCTAAAATGTTACCGAACAGGGTTTTTTCGTAATATTGTAACCGAATGGAGCAGGCAGGCTTGTCCCCAAGCGAAAGAGGCCCTCTGCAGCGAAACCGATGCCGGGGGAAGGGCCGCCGGGAGGATGCCCCTTGGCCCGCCAATACTTTGACTGTATCTACCGGAACCGCCCCTACTAGTTGTAGGGGCTACCAGTCGGCACGAACACCACAGATTGTGGTAATTGGGCCCAGTAGATACAGTCAATATATCTGAACTACAGGTTTTACCTGCCAGGGTTGGCAGACGAGACGTCCTGCCTCCCGGATTTCTTCCCTCACCCTCCCCCCTTCACGGGCAGGAGAGAGGGGGAAAATACCCCTGGATCTGCCTAAAAGGTTCCCTGGAGGTAACATTTTAGCCGTTTGAAGGAATAAGATGGTGTCATTCCTGCGCAAGCAGGAATCCAGGTTTATTCCCCCGGAGGCGGAAACCCAGGCTATATGGAGTGTTACTTTCTGGATTCCCGCTTTCGCGGGAATGACAAAAAGGCCGCCCTCACCCGGCCTGGCCGAAGGCCAGGCCGGCCTCTCGACGGCCAGGGGAGAGGCGGGTTGCTACATTCGGCTAAGGTGTTACCCCTGGAGTTATTTGGGTTTGCGGCGAGGCTTTTGGCGGGTTTTGGGCGGCGGGTCGGCCTCCATATCTTGCCGATCCAGAGGGTGCCACAGGGGCAGGCCCGCTCGGAGCCGTTCGGCCATCACCTCCAGCTTGGCCGGGGTGCCGGGCATGGCATCGGTGGCTTCGTAAAGCTCTACCGGCACTTCCGGCGGTTCGTAATCCCACTGGCCTAACTTAATCGCCTCTAAGACGGACTTCGGCACCGGCTCGCTCCTTTCCCAAATACCCTAATCCGAACCATTTCCCCAACCCATACGGATTCTCGATATCCTTAAAACCTGGCAGAACTTTTCTGAATAGAAATTCTGATGTAAAAGAAACCTTCAGCATACGATCTTTCCCAACATTGTCAAGCAGGAACAAAAGTTCCTCCTCTCGTTTGGCATCCAGAACAATGTTGCCAATCCCCCTTCTGGGGAACATCGGCTGAGTGCCGGAACCCTACAAACCCCCAACCTCCCCACTATTTCCCCTGGATCCCAAGCCCTATTGATCTTCGCACAACGTACAGCCAGCTAAACTCCCTGGTTTTCAGCCATCTGGAGGTCACTTGGTTTTGCAAAGATAAACAAGACTCCGCAGAAGGCAAAAATCGCTCAGATGCCACAGATTGAGGCCATTAGCCCTCATAGATACAGCTCAAGCCAATTAGGTTGCCCGTCGGCCCTCTGTTGCCTCGGCTCTTTGCCTTGTGAAATCCCCTTGCTGAGAGTACACTTCATTATGAATAGGGCAGTTCGGCCCTCGAAACCGAAGGAACCCCTGACCACTTCGGTTCTTCATGGGCCTGTTCGAAAGACCCCCGGCGGGCTGAAGCGGGGAAAGCGGCAAGGTCATCGGTTTCCGGATAGGCCCTGAGCGTTGCCGAAAAAACGCCGACCCAAAATCCAAAAATCTTTCCCCGGCCGGAAAGTATCCTTTTCCGGCTTCAGGCCGCCGGGGGGAGCAGGATCAACCGTGTCGATCTCGGGAGGCGTGGTCATGGCCCTCAGTCCAGCCGAAGAAATCGCCCAACTTCGGGAATTGATCCGGTATCACGACCGGAAGTACTACGTGGAGGCGGCCCCCGAAATCAGCGACCTGGAATACGACCGCCTCATGCAACGGCTCCGAGAGCTGGAAGCCAAGCATCCGGAGCTGATCACGCCGGACAGCCCCACCCAGCGGGTTGGCGGCGAACCGGTGCCGGAGTTGACCACGGTCGAACACCTGACGCCCATGCTCTCGATCGACAACACTTATAGCCGGGACGAACTCCGGGCCTATGCCGCCAGGGTGCGCAAACTCCTGCCCGGCGAGCGGATCGAGTGGGTGGTGGAACTGAAGATCGACGGCGTGGCCGTCTCGCTGCTCTATGAAAATGGCTTGCTCGTCCGGGGGGCCACGCGGGGTGACGGACGCCTGGGCGACGACATCACCCACAACGTGCGCACCGTGCGCGGCATTCCGCTTCGTCTTCTGGGCAGCCAAGTCCCCCCAGTCCTGGAAGTCCGCGGCGAAATCTACATGACCAATTCGGACCTGGTGGAACTCAACCAGCGGCAGAAAGAAAAAGGACTGCCCACCTTCGCCAATACCCGGAATGTAACCGCCGGTACCATTCGCCTGCTGGATCCCAAACTCTGTGCAGAACGAAAGCTCCGGTTTGTCTGCCATGGGCTGGGCCATGCCGAGGGGCTGAAAGCCCGTACCCATATAGAGTTTCTCCAGGAGGCGGCCGCTTTGGGGCTTCCGATCTCTCCTTATGTCCGCTGTTTCGACGATTTTGAGGCGGCCTGCGATTATGCGGACCAGATGATCGAACGCCTCCATGAATTGGATTTTGAGATCGACGGTCTGGTGCTGAAGGTCAACAGCTTCGAGCAGCGGGACCGGCTCGGCGCCACCACGAAAAGCCCCCGATGGGTGATCGCCTATAAGTTCGAAAAATACGAGGCCACCACGCAGGTCAAAGACATCCGCGTTCAGGTGGGCAAGACCGGCACAATCACCCCGGTGGCCGATCTGGAACCGGTCCAAATTGCCGGCACCACCGTCTCGCGGGCCAGCCTTCATAACGCCGACGAAATCGCCCGCAAAGATGTCCGCATCGGCGACGTGGTTGTCGTGGAAAAGGCAGGCAAGATCATCCCCCATATCGTCCGGGTGGAAAAACACCTCCGCACCCAGCCGCTGGAGCCGTTTGTCTTTCCCGATCGGTGTCCCAGTTGCCAGACCAAACTGGTCCGGGACGAAGGAGGCGTGTATATCCGTTGCCCCAACCTCCAATGTCCCGCCCAAATCCAGGAACGCCTCCTCTATTTTGCCAGCCGAAATGCTATGGACATCGAAGGACTAGGTGAAAAACTGGTCCAGCAACTGGTCGGCCGCGGCCTGGTCCGCTCCTATGCCGACTTGTATCGACTCCGGTTCGAGGACCTGGTGCAACTGGAACGGATGGGCGAAAAGTCCTCGGAGAATCTGCTGCGGGCCATCGAGGCCAGCAAAAACCGTGGGCTGGCCCGGCTGCTCACCGGCCTGGCCATCCGCCATGTCGGCGTCCGAGTGGCTGCCGTGCTGGCCGAACACTTCCGCTCGATGGATGCCCTGATGCAAGCCAGCGTGGACCAGTTAAGCCAGATCTACGAGATCGGCCCTGTCATCGCCCAAAGCGTCTATGATTATTTGCACAGTCCATTCGGTCGGCAAACCATCCAGGAGCTTCGCCAGGTGGGCGTGCGGATGGACCTGGCCGCTGAAGAAATCCCCGCCTCCCGGGCCTTGGAGGGAAAGACATTCGTAGTAACCGGCACACTGAAAAAATATACCCGTGAGCAGATCCATGAACTCATCCAGCGCCACGGCGGCCGGCCCAGCTCCAGCGTGTCGAAAAATACCGATTATCTCATCGTCGGCGCCGAACCGGGCAGCAAGCTGACCAAAGCCCTACAACTCGGTGTGCGAATCCTCAGCGAAGAAGAGTTCGAAAAAATGCTGCCGTAATCGCGGCCGTGTCCTTCCTGCGCAAGCAGCAGTCCAGCAATCGCCTCTCCCCTGGCGGGCCCCCTGGGTGTCATTCCTGCGCAAGCAGGAATCCAGAATACACGCCTCTCCCCTTTGCGGGAGAGGCCGGCTAGCCGACAGGCTAGCCGGGTGAGGGGGACCAACACGCCTCTCCCCTGGCGGGCCCCCTCGTGTCATTCCTGCGCAAGCAGGAATCCAGAATACACGCCTCTCCCCTTTGCGGGAGAGGCCGGCTAGCCGACAGGCTAGCCGGGTGAGGGGGA
>Ga0197142_1003150_pt1 | contig 14011 bp, 10 predicted proteins | sample GBS60_MetaG_FD_148614 | JGI IMG/M metagenome (GOLD analysis project Ga0197142, IMG submission 148614) | Sediment microbial communities from Great Boiling Springs, Gerlach, Nevada, United States - GBS 60_MetaG | ecosystem: Environmental > Aquatic > Thermal springs > Hot (42-90C) > Sediment... | reverse complement strand
CCTGGTCACATAGGCGATGATCTCCCCCCGGCGCTCGAAGCAGAAGTCCAGGTCAATGTCCGGGGGGCTCAAGCGCTCGGGGTTGAGGAAGCGCTCGAAAAAGAGCCCGTGGGCCAGGGGGTCCAGGTCGGTGATCTTCAGGGCCCAGGCCACCAGACTGCCCGCGGCGGAGCCCCGGCCGGGCCCCACCGGAATGTGCTTGCGCCGGGCATAGGCCACGATGTCCGCCACCACCAGGAAATAAGTGGCAAAGCCCATCTTCTCCAGGAGGTCCAGCTCGTAGGCGAGGCGCTGCCAGTACTCGCCTTCAGGGCGGGCCGGCGGTGTCTGGGCCAGGCGTTCCTTCAGGCCCTCGCTGGCCTGCCGCCGCAACAGCTCCGGGGCGCTTTCCCCCCGGGGAGCGGGGAAGGTGGGGAAATGCAGGCTCCCCAGCTCCAGCTCCACCCGGCAGCGCTCGGCGATCTCCAGGCTGCGGGCCAGCACCGCCGGGGGGAAGTCCCGGGCCATCTCCTCCGGGCTCTTGAAATAGAGCTGGTCGGTGGCAAAGGCCATGCGGCCGGTGGTGTTCACGGTCTTGCCGGTCTGAATGCACAGCAGCACATCATGGGCCCGGGCGTCCTCGGGCCGCAGATAATGGCAGTCGTTGGTGGCCACCACCGGCAGGCCCCAGCGGGGCCCCAGTTCCAGGAGCCGGGCATTCACCCGGCGCTGCTCCGGGAGGTCGTTGGCCTGCACCTCCAGATAGAAGCGGCCGCCGGAAAAAATCTCGGCATACTCCCGGGCGGCGGCTTCGGCCCCGGCCTCGTCCCCCGCCAGAAGGAGCCGGGGCACCTCCCCGTGCAGACAGGAGGACAAAGCCACAAGCCCGCCGTTCAGCTCGGCCAGAAGCTCCTTGTCCACCCGGGGCTTGTAGTAGAAGCCCTCCAGGTGGGCCCGGGTGACCAGCTGCACCAGGTGGCGGTAGCCCTCATTGTCCGCGGCCAAGAGCACCAGATGGTGATACTCCGTCTTCCCGGCCTTCTTGTCGTGACGGCTGCCGGGGGTGACATAGACTTCGCATCCCAAAAGGGGCTTCACCCCGGCCTGGGTGGCCTTGAGATAAAATTCCAGGACGCCGAAGAGCGCCCCGTGGTCGGTGATGGCCACCGCGGGCATGTCAAACTCCTGGGCCCGGGCGATGAGGTCGTCCAGCCGGATGGCGCCGTCCAGCAGGCTGTAGGCGGTGTGCACGTGCAGGTGGACAAAGGATGCCGTGGCCATAGTCCTCCTTGCCTCGGGAACGGGTTGGGGGAAGAAATGCGGGATTGGGGGAAGGACTGTCCCCTCCTGGGGTCATCTTACCCCAAAAAACCGGGGCGGGGCAAGGCGGCCTCCCGGGCGGGGCCTCTTGACACCTTCGCGGCCAAGGGCCTAAGATGAGGTAATCCACCGGTCGCTGCCCCGGGATGCCGGGCGGCGCCAAGGAGGGTGCAGATGGCGAGGCGATCCTGGATGGTGAGCCTGGCCGCCAGTGCAGCGCTGATGGCCCTGGCGGCCTGTGACCCCTACATGCTGCCGGGCCGGACCCGGCCGGCCCCGGCCCCCACCGCGGAGATGCCCTCCCCTGCGCCTCCCGCCACCGCCCCGGAGGAGGCCCGGCCCCCGGACCTGGCGGAGCAGGTGCGGGCCCTGGAGGCGAGGGTCCAGAGTCTGGAGAGCCAGCTCAAGGCCATGTCGGAATCCCGCTATCCCGCCCCGGCCGGCGGCTTCCGGCCCGCCCCCAAGGGCGCCGCACCCGCCGCCGCGCCACCTGCCCCTCCCACCCCCAGCGCCGCCAAACCCGGGGTGGAGGATAAGACCTTCGGGGAGGGCATGCGCCTCTACCAGGCCAGAAAGTACCCCGCGGCCCGGGAGAAGTTCCACGCCTATCTCAAGGCCCAGCCTCAGGGTCCCCGGGCGGCGGAGGCCCGCTTTTACCTGGCGGACAGCTTCTACCAGGAGAAGAAATACCGGGAAGCCGGGGTGGAATTCAATAAGCTCCTCACCCAGCATCCCAAAAGCACTCTGGCCCCCGCGGCCATGATCCGCCAGGCCCTGTGTTATCATCACCTGAACCAGCGGGCCAATTATCAGGCCACCTTAAAGAAGCTGGTGCAGAAGTACCCCCAGAGCCCGGAGGCCAAGGAAGCCCAGAAGTGGCTGAAAGAAGGCCGGTGAGGGAGGGCCGCCCCCTCCCGGCCGCCTGACCCCCCGAGGAGGGGGCCGGCGAAGGGGAAGCGGACCTCCGTCCGGGATCTGTGCGGCGGCAGGGAGGGCGGCCGCAGGGCCGGACGGACCTTCTGAGGCCCGCAGGCTTCCGCCCCCCCTGACCCAAGGGAGACCAGATGCTGAAAATCCTGCGCCAATATTCCCGCTCCTGGTTCATTGCCCTGGCCATCGGCGCCATCGTGGTGGTCTTCATCTTCTGGGGCATCGGGGGCTTCCGCTCCCCGCGGTTCGAGGAGGCGGCGGTGGTGAACGGCGTCCCCATCCTCATGAGCCGCTACCTGCAGCAGTACAACCAGTTGCTCCGGCAATACCAGGAGCAGAGCCAGGGGGAGCTGAGGGAGGAGGATCTCAAGGCCCTGGGCCTCAAGGACCGGGCCCTGGAAATCCTCATCCAGGAGGAGCTCATCCAGCAGGGGGCCCGGAAATTGGGCCTGAGCGTCACCGACGACGAACTGCGGGAGCACATCCAGGCCATGGAGGTCTTCCACGAAGGCGGCCGCTTCAGCCAGCGGCGCTATCTGGGGGCCCTGGCCCGGGCCCGCATCGCGCCGGCGGACTTTGAGGCCCAGGAGCGGCGCAATCTTCTGAGCCGGCGCCTCGTCCAGCTGATCACCGCCTTTGCCAAGGTCTCCGACGGGGAGATCCAGGAAATCCTGCGGCTGGCCAGGGAGGAGGTGGAGGTCCGCTACCTCACCCTCAGCCCGGAGCGTTTCCTGGCCCGGCAGCAGCCCACCGAGGAGGAGATCGCCGCCTACTACCGGGATCACCCCCAGGAATTCCGCACTCCGGAGCGGGTCAGGGTGCGCTATGTGGTCTTTGAGCCCCAGGCCTACCTCCCCAAGGTGACCGTCAGCGACAAGGAGGTGGCCGATTATATTGCCGAACACATCGTGGACTTCAGCCGGCCCAAGGTCCTGAAGGTGCGGGAGATCTTCCTGGCTGCCCCTGCGGCCCTCACGGCCGGCCAGCGCCGGCAGGTGGAGGAGAAGGCCAAGGGGCTCCTGCGCCAGGCCCAGGCCGGCGCGGATTTCGCCACCCTGGCCCGAACCCACTCCGAAGACCCCGCCGCCAAGGCCCGGGGCGGGGAACTGCCCCCGGTGAAACGGGGGGAGAAGGATCCCGCCTGGGAGAAAGTGGCCTTCGGGCTGACCCCCGGGCAGACGGGCCTGGCCCAGACTGCCCGGGGCTTTCATGTCATCAGGCTGGAGGAGGTGGTGGAGACGGAGAAGGTCCCGGAAGCCCAGGCCCGGGAACAGGCCCTGGCCCGCCTGCGCCGGCAAAAAAGCCTGGAGATGGCCCGGGAGGCAGCCCGCCAGGCCCGCCTGGACTTTTTGGCCGGGAGCTTTCCGGAGGTGGCCCAGAAACTCTCGCTCACCGTCAAAGAGACGCCCCTCTTCTCCCTGGGGGATACCTTCCCCGGGGTGGAGATGGACCGGCTGTTCAAGGAGACGGCCCTGGCCCTGAAGCCCCAGGAGGTGAGCCGGGTGGTGGAAACCCCTCAGGGGTTTGTCCTCATGCAGGCGGTGGAGAAGCGGCCCGCGGCCACCCCGCCCCTGGAGGAGGTGCGGGAGCAGGTGCGCCTGGCGGTGGCCCGTCGTCAGGCCAAGGCCCAGGCGGAGAAGGAGGCGGAGGAGCTTCTGGCCCGCCTCCGCCAGGGGGAACCCCTGGCCCGGGTGGCGGCCCAGGCGGGCCTCCCGGTCATGGAAAGCGGCCCCTTCACCCGGGCCCAGGGCTTCCTGAAACAGCCCCTGGCGGAGAGCCTCACCACTGCGGCCTTCCTGCTCTCCGAAAGAAACCCTTACCCGGACAAGCCCTATTTTTTCCGGGATGCTTATTATCTTCTGGCCTTCAAGGCCCGGCGCCCGCCCTCGCCGGAGGAGATGAAAAAGGAGGAGGCCAGTCTGCGGGAGCAGCTCCTGGAGACCAAGCGCCAGCTGCTGTTCGATGCCTGGCTCACCCAGGAGCGCCGCCGGGCCGTCATCAAGGTGCGGGAGCTTCCGGTTTGAGGCAGGAACCCAGGCGACCCCGGTGCGAGCTTTTCCTGACGCTGGCAGGGCATCGGTGAGTGCACCGCCGGCAGAAGGAGGGGACATGTGGCAGTTTCTCAGTGAGGTGAAGTTTTCCGCCCTGACCCAGGTGGTCATTTTTTTCGGGCTCTTCCTCATCCTCCTCTCCTACCGGAAGGATCCCACCGTGGTGGCCGCCCGGCCCCGGCTGGTGCGGCTGGTGATCCTGGCCCTCATCTTTCTCTATTTTCTGTGGAGCCAATCCTCCCTGGTCCTGCCCTCTCTCCGGAACGTCAACATCTTCGGGATGATCCTCATCAACCTCGGCATGCTCTGGCAGTGGGTGAATATTTTTCTGGAACGGCCTTATCGCCGGGCCCTGGAGGAATTCGCGGAGAATCCCGGCAGCCCCGGGGTGGGGGAACAGGTCTGGGCCACCGGCCACCGGTTTTATTTTTCCTTTTATCTTATTGCGGCGCTGCTGAGCGGCGCCCTGCCGTGGCGGTTCCTGTCGGAGAGCGCCAAGGATGGCATCCGCCATGATCTGGCCGACACCCTGTCCCGGCACGGCAAGAGCCGGAGCCTGGTCTCCTTCGGGGCGATGCTGACCTTTGTGCGCCGCCGGCTGGATTCCGACCTCCTCCCCCCGGAATTCCGGGAATCCATGGCGGCACTCCTGGCCCAGCTGGAGCAACACCCCTGGTTGGAGGAACAGGTGAACGATTATCTCCGGCAGGTCTGGGAGAGCCCGGAAACCCTCACCTATATAACCTGAACCCGGTGACCGCCCCATGTCGACCCCTCCGGAGCTGCGTCCGGAAACCGTGCGTCTCGCCACCCACCGGGCCCTGGCGGCCCGGGAGCGTCTCCGGGCAGAGTCCCGGGAGTGGGAGCACTGGCGCCGACGGGTCCGGGATCTGAAAGCCGAGGCACTTTCCCGCTGGGACGGGAATCTGGCTGCCCTCTGCCACGCGGTGCAGTCCTGGGGCGGAGAGGTGCTGTGGGCCGAGACCGCGGCCCAGGCCCACAGCCAGCTTCTGGCCCTGGCCCGGCGCCATGGCGTCACCCGGGTGGTGAAGTCCAAGTCCATGACCACTGAGGAGCTGGGGCTGACCCCGGCTCTCACCGCTGCCGGCCTGGAGGTCACGGAGACCGACCTGGGGGAATTCATTGTGCAGCTGGCCGGGCACCCCCCGGCGCATCTCACCGCGCCGGCCCTGCATCTGGACCGCCTGGAGATCGCCCGCCTCTTCGCCCGGCATCTGGGCTATGCCCTGCCCGCTGAGCCTCCGGAACTCTGCGCCGCCGCCCGCCGCCACCTGGCCCCGCAGTATGACGCCGCCCAGATGGGGATCACCGGGGTGAATGCCGCCACGCCGGAGGGCACCCTGGTCTTCCTGGAAAACGAGGGCAATCTGCGGCGCACCGCCGTGACCCCGCCGGTGCATGTGGCGGTCATGGGTCTGGAGAAGCTGATCCCCCGGCTGCCGGACCTGGAAGTGGTGCTGCGGCTCTTGCCCGCCAGCGCCACCGGCCAGCGCCTCACCGCCCTGGTGCACCTGCTCCGGGGCCTGAAAGAGGGGCCCAGCGGCACCCAAGCCTTCTACCTCCTCCTGGTGGATAACGGCCGCCGCCGTCTGGGCCGGGACCCAAAGCTGCGGCCGGCCCTCTTCTGCCTGCGCTGCGGCGCCTGTCTCAACATCTGCCCGGTGTTTCAGGCCGGAGGCGCCCATCTCTATGGCCGGGTCTATCCCGGGGCCATCGGCATCCTCCTGGCCCCCTTCCTGCCCCCTCCGGGAGACCTGCCGGATCTGTGCACCCAATGCGGCGCCTGCGGGGAGATCTGCCCCGCGGCCATCCCCCTGCCGGAGCTGATCCTGGCTTTGCGCCGCCACAGCCGCCGGTTTGCCTTCTGGCGATCCGTCAGCTCTGCTGTGGGCGGGCTCCTCTGCCATCCGTCCCTGTACCGGCGAAGCGAGGGCTGGCTGCGCCACCTCCCGGAGAGGCTCCGGCCTTCAGACCTGCCCCCCCTGGCGCCCGAAAGTTTCCACGCCCGCTGGCGGCAGCGCGGTCCTGAGGCCCCCGGGTGGGGAAAGGCGGGTCCCGCGGCCGGCCAGGGGGAGTTCCCTCCGCGGCCAGCCGTTCTTTCGGGGTCAGAGGAAAAAGCGTCCCCCTCTCCTCACCGCTTCGCCGAGGCGGGGGCCTCCTTCCGGACCCTCGCCGGCCCCCAGGCCTTGGCGGCCTTTCTCCGGGAGGTGGCGGGAGGGCCCCTGTGGCTGGAGGACCACCCCTGGCTGAGGCCGGTGGCGGACAATCTGGCGGCTCTGGGGATCCCCGCCCGGCTGGCCCGGGACCAGTGGGCCCCCGAGGCCGATACGGTGGTGAGCGTGGGGCTGGGGGCGGTGGCGGAGACCGGGAGCGTCCTGGTGGCCCCGCCTCCGGGTCCTGCTGCCTGGCTGCCTTTCCGGGCCTGCCGCCAGGTGGTGGTGGTCCCCGCCGCCCGGGCCGGGCTTTCCCTGGCGGAGTCCCTGGCCCTGGCCGCCACGACCCCCGAGCCCTTCCTCACCTGGCTCACCGGCCCCACCCGCACCGCGGACATTGAAAAGGTCCTGGTCCTGGGGGCCCAGGGGCCGGCGCACCTGGACGTGGTGGCCTATGATCCCGGCCCGGGCGGCTGAGGGACGGCAGGGCCCAGGCCTCGGGGCTCACCAAAACGACGGCAGAGGGAGGGAAGACGGCCTCCCCGGCGCCGTTCCGACGGTGCCGGACCTGGAAGGCCGGCCTCTCCCTTTCCCGGGTTGACCGCCATGGAAAGCGTGCCTGTGGCTGAACTCCGGCGCCGCCTCACGGCCTTTCAAGGCCTTCTGAAGGAGGCGGGTCTCACTTTGGCCCTCATCCGCCAGCCCGCGGACCTCTACTACTACACCGGCACCATTGTGGAGGGCTTTCTGGCGGTGCCCCCGGCCGGGGAACCCCTCCTCCTGCTGCGCCGGCCCCACGACCGCCCCCGCCTGGCGGAGATTCCCTGGCCGGTCCGCCATTACCGGGTCCTGCCGGATTTGCCCGGGCTGTTGGCGGAGCTGGCCGCGCCGCCCCTGGTTCTGGGGCTGGAGCTGGATGTCATGCCTGCGGCCCTGTATCTGCACCTGAAAGAAAAGCTTTTCCCCCGGGCCCAGGTGCAGGACGTCTCCCCCCTCATCCGCCGGCAGCGCATGGTGAAGTCCGCCTACGAGCTGGCCTGCCTCCGGGAGGCCGCCGCCATGCTGGATGCGGTGCACGCCGGGGTGCCCGAGCTCCTCGTCCCGGGACGCACGGAGCTGGAGCTCTCCGCCCTTTTGGAGTATCGTCTGCGCTCCCTGGGGCACCAGGGTCTGGTGCGCTTCCGGCGCTGGGACCTGGAGGTCTTTTACGGCCACGTGCTTTCCGGCACTGCCGGCCTGGCCGCGGCCTACACCGACACCCCCTCCGGGGGCCTGGGGGTGAGCGCCGCCTTCCCCCAGGGCCCCAGCCACAAGCCCCTGGCCCCCCACGAGCCCATCAGCGTGGATCTGGCCGCCTGCGTGCGGGGCTATATCGCTGACATGACCCGCCTCTATGCCATCGGCGGCCTGCCGGAGGAAGCCTGGCGGGCCTTTGAGGTGGTGCAGGAGCTCTACGCCGTCTTTGAGTCCGAAGCCCGGCCCGGGGTGCTCCCCGGGGATCTCTTCCATCGCCTCTGGGAGGTGGTGAGGGCCCGGGGCCTGGGGGACTGCTTCATGGGCCGGGGGCCCGACCGGGTGACCTTCCTGGCCCACGGGGTGGGCCTGGAGCTGGACGAGCTCCCCCTCATCACCGCCCGCTCCCCGTACACCCTGGAAGCCGATATGGTCCTGGCTTTCGAGCCCAAGTTCTTCCTGCCCGGGGTGGGTCTGGTGGGCCAAGAGGACACCTGCCGCCTCACCCCCTCCGGGGTGGAGTGGCTCACCCGCACCCCCCGGAAGATCGTGGTGGTCTGAGCCCGCCATTGCCCCGGCCCCGGCCCTGGTTTACAATGAGGGGGGCCGGCGACTGACCCGGGCCCCTCCGCCGGATTCCCGGGATCGGGGCAGTGGACGCCGCCGTGCCAGGGGCTGCCGCCCGGGGGAGGGGATGAGGGCCGAACCCGGCCGCCTCCTGCCGGGAAAATGCCCCGGGAAACCCTGCCGGCGCTGCACCCCGGGAGACCGCCATGACGGAGATGTCCTTTTTTGAACATCTGAACGACCTGCGCAAGCGGCTCATCATCTCCTTTGTGGCCCTTTTTATTGCCATGGGGATCTCCTGGCCTCTGGCCCCCGCGGTGCAGCGCTTCATCCAGCGTCCCCTGCTGGAGCCCTCCCTCACCCAGAAGCTGCAGTATCATTTTTCCTCCTGGATGGTGGAGAAAGCCCCCGGGCTGGCGGCCAAGCTGGGGCTCAAGCCGGAGCCGCCGGTGGTGGTGCCCCACAAACTGAATTACATGGCCCCCCTGGAACCCTTCTTTGTGCAGATGAAGATCTCCCTCATCACCGGCCTGGCCCTGGCCTTCCCGGTGATTCTCTACCAGCTCTGGCTCTTCCTGGCTCCGGGCCTCTACCCCTGGGAGAGGCGGTACGTCTATATCTTTGTGCCCTTCGGCACCGCGGCCTTCATTCTGGGAGGTGTCTTCTTTCTCTACCTGGTCTGGCCCCTCATCATCTCCTTTTCCCTGGCCTATGAGAGCGACCTTCTCTTCTCCATGCTCAATCTCACCCAGTACATCAATTTCTGCCTCCGTCTGCTCCTCCTTTTCGGGGTCATTTTTGAACTGCCCCTCTTCTTTCTCATTCTGGCCCGGGCCGGTCTGGTGACCCGGGAGATGCTGGCCGGCCAGCGCCGTCTGGCCATTTTGCTCAGCGCCGTCGTGGCCGCCTTTCACGCCGATGTGGTGACCATGACCGTGGTGGCCATCCCCATCTACGCCATGTATGAACTGTCCATTCTCCTCATCCGCCTGGTGGGGGAAGGCCGACGGGCGGAGGTTCCGGTGCCCGCCAAACCCGGGGGATAACCCCTGCCGCCCCCGGGCTGGCGGATGGTTGACAGTCCGGGGGATTGATTTATAGTTATCTCGGTCGCTCTGTGCCCCCCGTGGAGAAATTCAGCAATGCAGACTCCCCTTTCCGTCCCGCCGCAGCCTGCGCCCGCCCCGGCGGAGGGTAAGCCCCGCACCTGGGCCGGGCGGCTGCTGCAGCGCCTCACCACCTGGCTCAGCGGTCAGGAATACCACTATGCCGGTTTTCTGCCCAGCCGGCCCAGCTGGCTGTTGCGTTTCACCCTGGACCCCTTCTTCGCCAAGGTAAGCATCAACCCCCGCTATCAGGAGCGGCTCCAGGAGCTGGCCCGGCAGGGGGCGGTGGTCTATGCCCTCAAGTATCGGAGCCACCTGGATTTCCTCTTCTTTCACCGGCGCTATCACCAGCTGGGCCTGCCCGCCCCGGAAGTGGCCTTCGACCTCAACCTGTGGATGTGGCAGCCCTTCTCCCACCTCATCCAGATCATCTCCGCGGCCATCAATTACTTCACCCGCAAACGGGCCTGGCCCAAACCCTTTCAGGACGGCTATTTCCGGGGCATCCTCCAGGAGCGGCGCACCTCTCTCCTCTTTTTGGTGGACTCCGTGGGGTTCCGGCAGCGCTTCCTTAGGCCCCGGGAGGACCCCATCCGCCACCTCCTGGAGCTCCAGGCGGAGCTGGACTTTCCCATCTTCCTGGTCCCCCAGGTGGTGATGCTCAGCCGGGATCCGGCCCGGGAGGAGAAGGGGCTTCTGGACCTCTTCTTCGGCGACCGGGAGAATCCCGGCCGGCTCCGGAAGCTGGCCCTCTGCCTCATCAAGGCCAAAAAGGCCGTGGTGGAAATGGGGGATCCCATCAACCTGCGGGAGATCCTCCCCGCCACCCCCGGGGAGGCCCAGCTGGGTCAGGTGGCCCAGGAACTCCGGCGGGAGCTCATCAGCCGCATCGACATGAAGAAGCGGGTGGTCATGGGCCCGGTGATCAAATCCCGGGAGGAGTTCCTGGAGCTCACCCTCACCGATCCCGGCCTCACCCAGTTCATGGAGCATCTGGCGGAGACCGAGAAAAAGAAGCTCTCCAAGGTGAAGAAAACGGCCCAGGACTATTTCTGGGAGATCTCCTCTGACTCCAATGTCCTCCTCATGGGCCTCATGGACCGGGCGGTGACCTGGCTCTCCCAGAACCTCTTCACCGGCATCGTCTTTGACGAGGAGGGCTTCGAACCGGTGCGCCGGGCCGGGGAGCGGGGGAACCTGGTCTTCGTGCCCTGCCACAAGAGCCACCTGGACTATCTGCTTTTGAACCACCAGATCTACCACCACCATGTGGCCCCGCCCCGCATCGCCGCCGGCCGGAATCTGGCCTTCTGGCCCATGTCCTGGATCTTCCGCAACTCCGGGGCCTTTTTCATCCGGCGCCGCTTCCACGGGGCCAAGCTCTACGCCGAGGTGCTCTACACCTACCTCAAGACCCTGGTGAAGACCGGCCATAACCTGGAGTTCTTCATCGAGGGGGGCCGCTCCCGCACCGGCAAGCTGGTCCTCCCTAAAGTGGGTCTGATGAGCATGGTCCTGCGTGCCTTCAGGGAGGGCGCCGCGCCCGACCTCATCCTGGTGCCCACCTTCATCGGCTATGACCAGGTCTTGGAAGAGAAGGCCTATCTCCAGGAGCTGGAGGGCAAACAGAAGGAAAAGGAATCCGTGGGCCAGCTGGTGAAGGCCCGGAAGTTCCTCAAGCGCCGTTACGGCCGGGCCTACATCCAGTTCAGCGCGCCCATCTCCTTAAGGGACTATCTGGCGGAACACCCCCACCATGACCTCTCCCAGGGCGAGGACCTCCGGCGCCTGAGCCTGGAGCTCTCCTTCCGCATCATCCAGGCCATCAACCAGGTGTCGGTGGTCACCCCCTTCTCTCTGGTGTGCGCCGCCCTCCTCACCTACCCCCGCAAAGGCGTCTATCGCCGGGAGCTCTTCCGCATCATCCAGAGCCTGCACAGCTATCTGGTGGCCAAGGGGGTGCGCCGGGCCGATTCCCTGGACAATCTCCCCCAGGCGGTGGAGGAGACCCTGGCCCTGTGCGAGGCCCGCAAGCTCATCACCCGCATCGAGCGGGAGGAGGGCCTCGCCGACGAGCTGGGCCTGGGAGGCTACAGCATCGACGAGACCAAACGGCCCCTCCTGGAATACTACAAAAACAACATCATCCACTTCTTTCTGCCCGCCTCCATGGCCGCCCTCTCCATCCTCTCCGGCCAGGGGGGGGATTTCGACCGCCGCCAGGTGGTGGAGGATGTGCGCTTTCTCCAGGACCTGTTCAAATACGAATTCATCTACGAGGAGCTGGATCCGGAGCTGCAGGTGAACAGGGTCCTGGAGTACTTCACCGCCCGGGAGGTGGTGGTGCCCCTGGATGCCGCCGGGGACCGCTACGCCCTCTCCGCCGCCGGCCTCAAGGAGCTGGCCTACTTCGCCAATCTCCTCTACAACTATCTGGAGTCCTATTGGATCGTCTTCCGCTCCATCAAGTATCTGCAAAAGAAACCCCGGAGCGAAAAGGAGTTTCTGAAGCGCATCTTCTCCATCGGCCAGAAGCTCCACAAGCTGGGGGAGGTGGAGCGCTCCGAGGCCCTCTCCGAACCCAATTTCCACAACGCCCTGAAGCTCTTCGGCGAAAAGGGCATCGTCACCAAAAGGCGTCCGGAGGGCAAAGGCACCGCCACCTTCAGCCCCCCCAGCGACGAGGACGCCAAGGACTTCTACGGCCGCCAGCTGGCCCGGTTCTTCCGGCGGTAAGGGAGGGGGGCCCGGGGTCTTCCGGAGAGGGGAGGGAAAGAGGGACTCTTTTGCCGGAGCCCGGAATCCGGCCGGGGGTTCCCATGCCTTCCGGGCTCAGCTCCGGCAACAGTTTTTAACGGAGCATTAAATTTTTTGTCCTTTCCCTATCTAAATCTGCACCAGCATTGGCCTGGGAAGGATATGATCGGGAACGCAACGCTTTTATCGGGATTGAGAAGGGAAACCTGGGGTGATGGAGTATTTTGATTACAAAGAGGGCAGTTACTATCAGGGAGTGGTGGAGTCCATAGAAAGATATGGCCATTCAGTGGAATTGGAGGTTTATGATTGTGAAAGTGGTGAAACCCGCACTTTTGACATGAATCATCCCGGGAAACGGAAATTGAACCACCCCGGGGCAGGACGGCCATTCTCTCCCCACACCCAAAGCCCCCTTTCCGCCCTCTGGCAGGCCCTCTGACCATCCGCCGTTTCCCGGGGACCCCGGCGATCCTCCCCTTTAAAATTACGCCCTCTCGTATCTGTACACCGCAGCGCAGGCCCCCTCGCTGGAGACCATGCAGGGGCCATGGGGGTGGGCGGGGGTGCAGGCCCCGGCGAAGAGGGGGCATTCCGGGGGGCTGAGGACGCCCCGGAGCACTTCCCCGCAGCGGCAGGCCCGGGCGCGGGGGGGCGGGGCCGGCAGGTCCGCCAGGGTGTCGGCGAAGCGCACCCGGGCATCCCAGGCGGCATAGGCCGCCCGCAAAGTCACGCCGCTGGAGGGAATCCGGCCCAACCCCCGCCAGACCGCCTCCGCCGGTTCAAAGACCTCCGCCAGCAGGGCCGCGGCCCGGGGGTTGGCCTCCCTGCCCACCGCCCGGGCATAGGCGTTGGCCACCTCCGCCCGCCCCGCCTTGATCTGCCGGAGCAGCGCCTCCACCCCCAGAAGCACGTCCACGGGCTCAAAGCCGGTGACAGCGCAGGGCAGATGGAAGTCCCGGGGGAGGAAGTCGAAGGCGGCGGCGCCGGTGATGGTGGTGACGTGCCCCGGCAACAGAAGCCCGTGGACCCGCACCTCCCCGGAGGCCAGAAGGGCTCTCAGGGCCCCGGGCATGGTCTTGTGGAGGCAGAAGACCGAGAAGTTGGTCACCCCCTCGGCCTTGGCGGTGCGCACGGCCAGGGCGGTGGCCGGCATGGTGGTCTCAAAGCCCACTGCCAGGAAGACCACCTGCCGGTCCGGACGGGAGCGGGCTGCCTCCACCGCATCCAGAGGCGAATACACCACCTGCACCGCCGCGCCCCGGGCCCGTTCCCGCTCCAGGGAGGTGGCGGTGCCCGGGACCCGCACCATGTCCCCGAAGGTGGCCAGGATCACCTCCGGCCGGGCCCCCAGGGCCAGGAAGGCGTCGAGGTCCCCCTGGTCGGTGACGCACACCGGGCAGCCCGGGCCGGAGACCAGCCGCACCTCCGGCGGCAGGAGGGCCTTGAGCCCATAGCGGGCCACCGCCATGGTGTGGGTGCCGCAGACCTCCATCAGGGTGACCGGCCCCACCACCAGCCCCGCCAGGCGCCGGGCCAGCTCCCGCACCCGACCCTGCTCCCGGAACTCCTCACGATACCTCATCGGCCCACTGCCTTAACAGCTCCAGGGTTTCCCGGGCGGCCTCGGCATCCACGGTGGCGATGGCCAGGCCGGCGTGCACCAGGATATAGTCCCCCACCTGCGCCTCGGGGAGGAGATCCAGCCGGGCCCGGCGGCGCACCCCGTCCACCTCCGCCACCGCCACCGGCCCCTCAATTTCCACAATCTGCATGGGTATGGCCAGACACATGGGTTATGGTCTCTTTCCTTAAGGTCATTTCTTGCTGGGAACGGGCCGCCGGAGAGCCCCTGCCCTCCCCTCCCCGGGCGGTTGGCGCCCCTGCCAGCCCC
>Ga0197142_1003149_pt1 | contig 14013 bp, 4 predicted proteins | sample GBS60_MetaG_FD_148614 | JGI IMG/M metagenome (GOLD analysis project Ga0197142, IMG submission 148614) | Sediment microbial communities from Great Boiling Springs, Gerlach, Nevada, United States - GBS 60_MetaG | ecosystem: Environmental > Aquatic > Thermal springs > Hot (42-90C) > Sediment... | reverse complement strand
GTGTAGCGCGCGGTCTGGCCGACGCCGATCGTCTGCTGGGCCGGCGCGATGCTGACCAGCTTGACCGCCTGCACGTAAGCGCCGGGCAGGGCGATCTGGTTGCTGCCGGATTCAATCGTGTAAGTCACCAGCGTGCCCAGCGTGAGCGGGCGCACCTCGCCGGGGCGCAAGCCGGTCAGGACGCTGGTGTAGCTGATCACCTGATAACGCATGGTCTCCGGCTGGTTGTAGAACCACGTCCGGCGCTCGCCGACCGGCAGGGTGACCACGCGCTGCGGCGCGAGGTTGAAAGTGTCGTCCAGCACGTCTACGCCTGGTGGCGTGTCGTGCAGCACGTCCAGGCTGTAGCTGCCGATCGCCTCGTACACCAGCGGCAGGGCGATGCCTGCCCAAGTGGTTGCAGCCACTGGGTTGTCCTCGGTGCCGAATCTGGTCCGCTGGCGGCCGTACTGGCTATACCAGCGACCTACGCGCGGAGAGGTATATGCATTCAGCGTTCTGTAGTTCCAATCCTGTTTCTCGAGCAGGAATTCCGTAGCGCGCATCAAGTTCATGTCCGTTGAGCGCACTCCCTGGCGCGCCAGAGCATACAATACGACAGCGGTCACCTGCGGATCAGAAGGGCCGCTGCTGAGGTTTTCGAATCGCCATCCTCCATCGCCGGCCGTCTGTGGCGTTGAGAGTTGCTGAGTCTGTCTCAGATCCAGCTCAAAGCGGTTCAGAGCATTTGTGAGCGTTACCACTTTGAGAGAATCTGTAATCAACGGCAACGCCTCTTGCAACCCTAAAATGAGAGAGGCTGTGTGTAGAGGATAAATTTCCCCTCCGCAGGTGCCCCGCCAGTTCACTGTCGTCGCCATGGCCATGGCCATCTCGGTCAACCTGCTCAGGTAATCCTGGTCGGCGGTGAGTTCATAGGCCATCCGTAGTGTGGCCGCGATGAAGTAGTTCGTCATAGGGGAAAATCGTTCCCTAAACCCCTGCCTATCACCACAAACTCTTTCGATGTTCTGCCAAGGATACCCACCATCGTTGGTCATCCATAGCCCGTTTACATAACGCGAGTTTTGCTGCATCAGCCACTCGACGGCGCGCGTAAGGGCTTGGGTCACGGAGATATCTAAGCTGCGGCCAAGGCGTGCCTGCATGCGCAGTTGCTCCGACCAGGCCCACGCCGCCATCACTGTCTCTTGAAAGCCACTTTGCACGCTGCCAAAGTTGGCTCTTGTAGGGTCATTGTTCTGCCACCCTCGCAAGCGCTGACTTAACCACTCCATCATGCGCTCATCCACCGAGCTGGGGAGCAACTTGACGTTGAATGATGCTAGACCAGCAATTGCCTGCGCCTGAGAGTGGCAGCCATTGCAATTTGTGTTCACCCTAGGCACAGGATAAGCGTCTGTTGACTTTCTAGTCCATCGATCCCACTGAATTGCATCGAGCCCATACCTTCGCGCAGTGTGATGGATCGCCGTTTCAATTCGCCGGCGCAGCGTGTTATCTGGATGGTCAACCTGTGTAAGCCTAACGACGATTGTGCCGGTGTTCGTACTGGTACCAGTCAGCACGGTATCGTAGAGGTAGAAGCGCAGCATGGCCGTGTCCGTCACTCGCAGACGGACGAACTGCCCAGCGTGATATCCGCCGGCCGCTGCCATCGTCGGTAAACCACCGACGAAGGGATGATCGCTGCCCAGCGCCGTGTTTACCCCATGGCCCAGGATGTAGTACTTGTCGTTTGAGGTGTCCAAGATGTCCACTTGCCCATACCACTGGCCATTGGTCTGCCAGCGCACCGCGCCGGTGATGTACACCGCGTCGTAGATGCCCGCCGGCACCGTCACCGCCACGCCCACCGACGGGTTCGGGCCGGAGTGCTGCGCCGCGTCCAGGGTAATCGTCAGGTCCACCCCGCCGCTGATCGGCACGCCCACCTGGAACGTCCCGCCGCTGCCGTATAACGTGCGCTCAGTCGTGATCCACGTGGTCGCCTGCACGTCCCCCGGCGGGACGACCAGCGGCGACGAGCTGGTCGCCACCCGCACGCCCGTGCCGGCGTTCACCCCGCCGTGCACCACGCGGTTCTCCTCGACCAGCCGCGCCTCCAGCGCATATACGCCCGCCGGCGCGTTCACGAACGGCACCGTGCCCAGCGGGATGTTCGTGATCCCGCGCTGTAGCGTGCGCGTCACCTGTGTCGCGTAATAGACGCCGCCGCTCGGCGTCGTCATCGTCAACTGGATCGTCACCGGCTGCGGCAGCGGCGTGTGGTTCACCACGTCCACGCTCAGCGCCGCGCTGCTGTTGCCGGTCTCCACGAAGTCCGGCGTCCCGCGCACGGCCAGGATGTCGGTCAGCCGCTCATAGGCCAGCACAGTCGCCCTGGCGTGCGGGCGCACCTGCGGGTCTGGCGTGCCGGCGGTGGCCGTGATGACATAGGTCCCTTCCGCGCTGGGCGTAAAGACCACCGTGTGCGTGAAGCGCTGGCCAGGTTCCAGTACCGGTGTGAAGGTCTGCGCCACGCCGTCCGTGTCGGTCACCGTCAGCGTGAACGTGCCGCTCACCCGGCCGGTGTGCTCCAGCACGACCGGCAGGGCCACCGGCTGGCCCACCCGTGCGACGGAGACCGCCGGCGCGATGCTCAGCGTCGCCCGATAATCCAGCGCGCGCGCTACCTGGTTCGAGAGCAGGTCAAGCGCATCCACCAGCGGCTGCGTGTTGGTCGGCACCAGCGTCAGCGCGCTGCTGATGGCTTGAGTGGCGGTGAAGACGCCAAGTTCAGACAAGCAGCTCAGATGGCCCAGCAACCTCTGTGAGTCTGTGGGGAGCCCCAGCCGCCCGGTCAGGATGTACAGGCTTTGCTGCCAGCCTAGATTGCGAGCTGCTGAAGCGAGCTGGCCATCGCATATCTCTAGGCCACGTGTATATGCCCACCGGAAGAGCGGAATGCTCTGCGGCGGATGCACGATGAAGCCGGCGAACTCCCTTGCGTATCCAGCGCTAAAGTAGATGGTCCCATACTCGCGCACCGGATAGTTATTTAGCTCCACGCGGGCCAGCACCACTTCAACTTTCTGCGGACCAACCGTCACGCTGGGCGGTATGCTCACGAGGTGTCCCTCGCGCTCAAGCGTGGCCGATAGCTCAAAGCTATCTGTCACAAGCCCGGTATTGGCTATCAGCAGCGGGATAGTGAACACATCGGTCGGGCCCACTTCCTTGCGATACGGCATCGCCAAGATAACCGGTATACCGCCGGACGGCACCGTCCAAGTTGCCACCCGACTGGCAAACAGGCTGTTATCTGCTGAACGCACCGTCACCGTGAAGGGTATCTGCGTCCCCGGCGCCGGCAGTGACTCCAGCGTCGGAGAGATAGAGAGGTGCACGAAGGCCGCATCACCTTTGTTGAAGCGCACTTGTTGCTGAGACAGCGTCACCCACTGCGGCGGCAGGCCGGTCACGCTCACGTCGAACGCTTCCGCTTGAGCACCCCGATAAGCAACCTCGATGAGATAGTCTTTGCCCTTGGCATACGAGCGGGGCAGTTGCCCCCACTGAGACGCCAGGATGCGCGGCTGCTTGATCAGCAGGTCAACCGATCGGTTCACCGTCACGCCGCTGATGCTCACATCCGCGACGAGCAGGCTTCCACGGCTATCCGTGAGCACCGACATCACGACCGGCTCGCCGCTCACCGCATTCATGGAGTGCAGTTGCCGCTCTGCGCTGAGCCGATCGTCGATCGGATACACGCCCCAGTTATCGGTCGCCGCAACGGCGAGTGTGTATGTCTGCCCTGTGCTTGCACTCAGCGATGGATTCAACGTAGTGCTCAACGTGCTGCTGCCTGTTACCTCCGGCCTCAGGATGCCCAGCCAACTGCCTGCACCGTTGACGCTGAGGGCAATTGTGTCCCCGTCGGCTACGCCGAGGCTCAGTTGACCGTTGAAATCGAGAATGGTCAAGCTGGCGCCCGGCGTTGCGTTCGCCATCGAAGCGATCGACAGTTCCCCTCGCGGACCAATCAACGGCTCGCTGTAGCCGCCGAGATTGACCTCTTGGGCTCGGTCAACCTGCATACCCTCAAAGAATATGTTCAGATTCTGCGCTGCCTCCAGCACAGCGCCCTCGAAGAAGATGCTCAAAGGACCGAGCAGCCACTGTCCCATGAGATTGACAGCTTGCCCGGCGAGTATCTCAAGCGTTGCGGGGCCGTTTAGGTTGATCGTCCCTGAGGCACCAAGCTCAGCCACCCCCTGCAGGCTGTCCTCCGCGGGCATCACAGATAGGTTGCCAACGTTGTTCAGGTCCATTGTCGCACCCGAACCAAAGTTAATCACCCCTCCATCAGGCAGGTCAATGTCGGTCGGGCCTGTCAGGTTAAATTGACCCGAGGGCGTGCGCACCGTTCCTGAGGACGCTTTTAGATTCCCGCGGCCTGCGCTTGCTTTGCGCGGGCCGATTATCCGTCCTGTCGCCCCGCCCAAGCGCACGCTCGAGGCTTGCGCGCCGCCTGCTGACAGGTTCGCGGACGCTGAACCGGCCTGCAACGACACAAACCTGTTTCCTCCACCACCGAGCGATGGTGCGCTTTGCCCCATGCCCAGCGAGAAACCACTGGGGGGGATAAACAACGGCCCTGTGCCCCCTGATGAGCCGCCGCCGCTGCCGCCGCCACCGGAGCTACCGCCACCAGAGCCACCACTGCCAGAGCCGCCACCACCGCCCCAGGAGCCGCCGCCGCCGCCGCCGGGCGAAAAATCTCCATCTCCATTTATGCCTACTCTGTATCCTGGTTTCGAATCAGGACAGATCCCTTGAACAAGAAGAGAGGTATCGAAAGTAATCCCTGCGTGATTGTCTAAACCCGCTCTAAGCTTGCAAATAGCAGAGATTAAACCAACAAAAGTTACTCCCCACGAAAATCCTCCTTGCAAAAGCCGTACATAAAGTTCTGCTAGATTCCAACTCAAAAGGAAATTAAAAAGCGATACAAAGAGGCTCAATAAACCGTTTATGACTTTATATGTCGCAACGACATCTTCTCCATCTGGACTTATCAGAGCCGCAATACTACTATACATCATGCTAATAAATGCTGAAGCAAGCCAGCTTCCGAGCGTAAGTATAGTACCTGGCCATTGCTTCATATAAGTCAATTGAAGAGGTGTTGCGCTCAACCCTGCTAATTTGACATAGTCAATCTTAAATTTATCGTCCACCGATAAACCAACAAGAAACACTTTCCAAAATGGATCGGTAATAGACTCAGCTACAAGTCTTACTATATAACCTATAACTATAAGAACTATTGAAGTAACTAGATCTTTGCCTATTGAAAGCAAAAGTTTGCAAGTTTCCAGTTGATTCATTAGACCAGAATAGTCGTCAAATGAAGACAGAAACTTGTAGATAGCAAATTCACCATGACCGACTCTTATAACCCTACCCTCACGTTCGCAGGTCGGGAACATAAAATGCACGACGGTTCGCAGGATACCTGCTGCTGTAAATCCAGACATGAAACCATAAAAAGCTGCCTTTCTTAGATCTCTAAAGTTCTTGTAGTAAATGGTAAAAAAGTCCATTATAGCGCTATGTTTTCCATTTTCATCTCTATCCTGCACCTTGCCAGTTGAAGGATCAACTTCCAACCAGGCAACATATGGTTCACTTCCTATTTGTGGAGACCGCTCCGGAACGATAACAATTTGGCCACGGTCGCGCAACGCTTCAAGTATCAAAGCTTTAGCATCTGTGGATAGCGAAAGGTTTTCCAATCTATCTGATTGCTCGGGAAATAGCGTCATGAGCTCAATCCCTTGTTCAGCGCTCGCGGCTAACACGTTTATCAGCGACCTGACCTCAGGTCGTGTGACGACCTCCGTCCCTGCCATCATTGACGCTCCCAACTTGTGCTGGGTTAGGTTCTCGCTCACAACCGCGTTCACTCCCACGAGCAGCCTCATCTCCGTCGCTGCCCACTTGGACTGACCAGGATATGGCACGAGGGTCAAATCGCTCTGTGGGAAGTTGGACTCCGAGCGCATCCCGGCGCGCTCGCCGGCGATCAGGCGCGACATCTTGTTGAAAATAACCCGCGGCACAACGGCGTAGGCTGCCACTCGTCCAGCAACCGCAAACTCTCGCATGCGCTGGTCAAAATCCTGGAGAATCTCCATGCCCACCATATCGGCGGTCAGCAACTCCGCCATGGTGAGTGCGAGGTCCAACTTCACAAGCGCTTCAGTCTGTTGCTCACTCAGCTCACCAACCGGATTCTCCCCCACCACCTCGTCGTATACTCGCTTTCTTTGCTGCAGTTCTTCCGTCTGCTGCTTGAGGCGGCCACCCATGCGATTGCGAATTCGCTCCGGTACCCAGTTCGGCGCTATCAGCACGCTCACGCTTTCCCGATCGCGCACCACCGGCTCTGTGCTGCTCAGCGCGCGCGAGAAGTCCACTGTGCCTCCCTCCCGCCGAATCAGCTTGCCAATCCGGTCAACAATTTCATCACGATACGTTTGCATCATCACGTCTGGTCCATACACCGTCACATCGAACGAGGCGGCTGTCACGCGTTGGCTGCCAAGTGGGAAATTCGTGACTTGCTCGACATATTCATCTCCACGATGAAAGGTTGCCTCCGGACGAATCCCACCTATCGCAACGAAAGGTGTGTAGTTATGTCGTATATTGTAAAAAACCGCGCCACCGCTATTCTCTGTCCGGACGAAGTGGCCTACCGCCAGCGGCAACCCGGCGATCTGCGCCGTCGGCAGCGTCAGCTCAAGTGGTTTGAACGTCTCGAGCCGACCAACCGCCCCCAACAGCGCCGGCAGGTGCTCCACCGTCAGCGCGATCTTCGTCCAATGCCGGTCGGCGTCCGGGATCGTCGTCAGCGGCGTCCCGCCCGCGCCGAACACCTGCCCAATCGCCGCCCCTTTGAAGTTGGCGTCCAGCGCCTGCCAGCCGCTCCCCAGGTCGGCCTCCACCCACCAATGCTCGCCCGCCGCCTGCAGCAGCTTCGCGTCGCTGTAGGGGTCGTAGCGATCCTCAGGTGGCACTTGACCAGTCTGCGACATGTCGTTCAGGAACATCTGCCCGATCAGCTCTCGCTGACGCGCGTCCGAGAGCCCGCCGCGCACATAGCGGCTGGGCACGCCGATCGTGCGCAGCACGCCCAGCAGCAGCGATGAGCGGTCCAGCGCGTTGCCGGCCTCGCTCCACCATGTCCCGCGCGCCCCGCGCAGGCTGCCGCGATACGCCTCCCAGTGCGTCGCATCGCGCACCAGCGCAAAGGCGCGCACGGGGTCCTGCTCGACCAGGCCGGCCACCTCAAGCAAGTCCACGTCGTTGAACATGAACTCCGGCTGCTGGCCCAGATAAGGCGCAAACGCATCATTCACCAGCCGCGCCGGCGCCGTCTGCGCGCTCACCCGCTTGTTCACGAAGCTCGCCGAAGCCCGCGCGCCCTCGTCAATCATCCCGACCGCCGCCGGCGCCTGCACCACGATCGCCACCGACGCGCCATCCGCCGGCCCAAGCGTGCCCAGCGCGAACGACAGGCTGCCATCCGGCAGCGTCAGATGGGCCGGCCCGGAGACCAGGCTCACCCCTGGTGCCAGCTTGACGCGCACCTCCGCGCCGGTCAGCTCGTCCAACGGCAGCCGGTTGATGGCCGTGTAAGTGATGGTGAGCGTGCCGCTCACCAATCCAGACGGCGTATAAGCCGACTGCACGCGCGCCACGACCAACGGCTTGAGCGCGGGCGCCGGTATGGATGCCGACGACACCGCGGTTGTCGCGGCTTGGGCGCTCTGAACGTCGTTGAGCAATGACTTACCCAGCCGCGCGCGCATGGTCTCGGCCAAGCGCATTATGACCGACTGGGGCGCTGCGGACTCGCGCTGAGCCGCGGCAGCGTTTACGGGGCGAACACCGGAGAGTGTGAGCGAAGCGACAAGCACATAGGACAGGAGCTGCTTGAACATCTTTACTTCACCTGGTGAATGATGGTCTCTGGTCTAAACACACGGGGTGGTATTATACGCCTTTTTTTGTTAAGTTTCAACTTAATCATATTAAGGTTTTTTAACAAAACCTGTGAAACGTCTTAAAGATGTCTCAGACACACGCGCGCCCGGCTTGCCTTGACCCGTTAAGCGCCCCAAACTTCAGTAAGTTATTTAAAAGAAGCCTTGAACGTAAGCGCAAAACTCAGCCGGCAGTTCTCACTGCAGCCCAGCGGCCGGCCAGCACGCACGACAGCACACCGGCCGGCTCCGCACGACAGGCGACCGGCATGCGCGGATCGCTGATTCTCACCGGTGAGCAGCTAAGGAGCGGCTGACCTTGATCGGCCAACGCACCGTCCGTGCGACGGTCTCACCTCACGCTGTGAAGGACAAGGGTATTATTCAGCGCTGCATTTCCCGTTGCTTGGAGGACCAACGATGAACCGTCGAGAGATCATGCTGCTGGCGCAGATGCGCTCGCTGCCGAGCGTGACAATCACGATGCCCACCCATCGCACCTCGCCAGATAACAAGCAGGATCCGATCCGGCTGAAGAACCTGGTTGTCGCGGCGACCAACCGCCTGCTCAAGGATTTCAGCAAGCGCGAGGTCGAGGTCGTGCTCAAGCGCATGGACGACCTGGCATCTGAGGTGGATCACGAGCACAACCTGGACGGCTTGGCGATGTTCGTCAACCGCGACTTTGGGCGGGTGGTCAGGCTGCCCTTCCCGCTCAAGGAGCGGGTGGAGATCGGCGATGCCTTCGCCACGCGCGACCTGGTGTTTGCGATGAACCGCACGCCGCGCTACTGGGTGCTCTCGCTCAGCGAGCGCTCAACGCGCCTCTACGAAGCCACCCGCGACGACCTGGTGGAGATCACGGAGGGTGCGTTTCCGATGACTTTCTCATTGCCGGGCGGGGGTGTCCGCTTGCCGGAAGCCTTCGGCGTCAACCCCAGCAGCAAGGAGGATCACTACCATGAGCAATTCTTCCGGCAGGTGCATCAGGAGTACGACCGGCTGACGAAGGATGACCGGCTGCCGCTGGCGGTGGTCGGCGTGGAGCGTTATATGGCTTTCTTCCGCAAGGTGGCCACCAAGGACGACGTGATCGCCGAGGTGCGCGGCAACTACGATCACCTTAATCCCCACGAACTGGGCAAGGTGGTGTGGCCGGCTGTGGAGCGCGCCTTCGCCGAGCGCCAGGCGCAGGTCTTCCAGCGCCTAGAGGCGGCGATCAGCGCGCGTCGCTATGCCTCTACCATCGGCGAGGTCTGGCGCTACGCCCGCGAAGGGCGCGGTGAGCTGCTGTTGTTAGAAGAGGGCTACCATCAGCCGGCGCGCTTGAGCGACGACGGCATGAACATCGTGCTCTCGGACAATCCAGAAGACCTGAACGTGATGGACGACGCCGCCGATGTGGTCGTCGAAGAAGTGCTGCAGAAGGGCGGCCAGGTGGTCTTCGTGCCGGATGGCTCGCTGAGCGCGCACGGGCGAATTGCGCTCATCCTGCGCTATTGACGAAGGCGCACGCGCCTGCTTAGGCTGCTGGCCGGTTATGCGGGTGGGCGAAGGCAGTGCCTTCACCCACCCGTGGTTTCACACCAAGTCGGTCTCCTGCGGCTCGCGCCGGCCCAGCTTGGCCTGGTTTAACTTAGCCCGCTCAGCCGGCGAGAGGCCATCTTCGGGCGTGGCGAACTGCTGATAGACCGCCTCGCCATACTCCGCCGTGCGCACCACGACCGGCGTCCTCACCGCGTGGCCCATGACCAGCGCCTGTTGCTTGCTCTCCAGGCTGGCCAGCACGCCGCGCAATTGATTGGACTCGCTCATGCCGGTCAGCACGGCGTTGATGTCGCGCTCGTCGCTCAGCGCGCAGGTGATGCGCGTGCCGATCTGGCTCATCACCTCGCTGTCAATCTGGCTGGGGCGCTGATCCACGATCAGCAAGGTGACGTTGTACTTGCGCAGCTCGCGGGCGATCGTGCCGAAGATGGTGAGTTGGGCGATGCCGGTCTGGAGGAACTTGTGCGCTTCCTCGATGACGATGACGAGCTGCCGAGGTTCTTCGCCCCCGCCGCCTTCTGCGATCTCTTTCATCTTGACGTAGCGCTGGTGGATGCGGCGGGTGAGCACGTTGGCGGCGAAGAGGTAGGCAGTGGAATTCGTGCCATAGCGGCCAAACTCGACCACCACGCTGTTGCCGCGCTGCAAGTGGCCAAGGATCTGCTCGACGGCATCGCTGGCCACCTGCTCGCGGATGAATGCGTAATTGCGAAGCACTTGTAGCTTGCGCTGCATCGCGTTGAAGGTGCTGACCTTCAAGGTATCCTTCTCGAAGAGCGCTTCTACTTCTTCGTCTATCTCTTCGTTCAGCAGCTTGCCGAACCAGCGATTGCCGAATTTGCGGCGCAGCGAATCGAGCGCGTTGACCTGCACATCGCTGAGGGTGAACTCCTTTTGGAGCATCTTAATGTCGTCCGGCTCGATCTGGTCGTAGCCGATCTGTAGCTCGAACGACGCGCCCGACCCGCGCCGCTGCGACGATTCCATATCGAGGGTGGCGATGACCACCTTGTGGCCGATCGCGCTGAGTTGCTTGAGCCCTTTGAATTTCTTATTCTCATCGCCCTTCAGGGTATAGCCGTAGTCGTTGTGCATGTCGAAGATCAGGACGCTGGCCAGGTCTTGCTTGATGACGTGGGCCAGCAGGGGCAGGGTGAGGAAGGTCTTGCCCGTGCCGCTGCGGCCGAAGACTCCGGTGCTGCGCTCGATGAGCCGCTTTAACGAGATATGGACCTGAACCCCTGGGTTATCCAGCGATTCGCCGATCGCGTAGCTGTCTTTCTCTTTCGGGAAGATGCAGGCCATCTCGTCCGGCGTTGAGCGGTAGGCGACGGTGAAGTGGACCGGCACGCTGCGCACCGGCTTTGGCTCTTTCTCGTTCGCCTGCATCACCAGCAGCGGCTTGACGTGGAGCACGCCGTAGGACAGGCTGCCCCGGTAGATGTCGGTCAACCGCTCGTCCTCTAAGCTCAGCGTAAACATCCGCGACCTGTTGGCGGATTCGAGCTTGATGTCGGTGACCATGGCGAAGAACTTGCGGTCGGTCTGGCCGGCGATGGTGACGTAGCTCCCCACGTTCACGCCTTCGATGACCACCTGCTCGTCCATCTTGATCAGCAAGCCATCGTTGAGCGATCCGCCGACGACGACGCCGAGGCGCTGCCGGCGCTCATCGGCCAGGCCAAAGAACTTATCGGGAAATGGTTGATCGGCCATTGCCGTTCCTCCTTAAATTGCCGAGTGATTTACGCGAGCACTCTGAGAAGAAGGTCCTCCAACCGGGCTGGGTCATCGCTCAGGCGGCGGGCCAGCTCCCGGCCGCATTGCCGCTTGAACTCGTCCGGCCTGGGATGGACGCGCGCCGCCTTCGCAATGGTCGCGTGGATGAGCGAGCTTAGGTCCGTCAGGTCGCGCGCGTCGAGGATGCTGCGCAGGAAGTGCGGCGACTTGGTCAGCGCGCGGGTCTCTTCGTCGTCGCACAGACTCACGACCTCCAGAGGGAGCGGCGGCAGCGGCGCGTAGCCATACACCACGTCGTCGGGGCGCTCGGTGTAATAGCCCAGCCGCAGGGCGGTGACCTCGATGGGAACCTGCCGGCTGCGCTGCCATTCGACCTCGGCATCGGCCAGCTCCGCGCCGGCCACGGAAAGCTGGCGCGTGCTGCTGTCGCCTTCGCTCTTGACCCGATACACCACGCCAACGACGGTGATCTGGCCTGCGCTGCTCTCAAACGGCCTGGTCCTTATCAGTGCGCCGACTTCCGGGACGTTGGTCGGCGGCACGCGCGCGCCAAAGGTGAAGGTGCGCGTGTCCGTGCTAAACACGCGACCGGAGATGGGAACAGGGGTCATAGAACGCATGTTCTGGAGTATATCATGGGGGTGGTGCGTATTGCGTAGTGCGTATTCCGTAGTGCGTATTGCGTTGTGGATGGTTTTATGGGTGAGCGAGAATAGCCGGCATGGAGAACCGATTTGAAGTTATTGTGATCGGGGCCGGCGTGATGGGCAGCGCGGCGGCCTATCACCTGGCCAAGGCGAGGCAGCGCGTGCTGCTGCTCGAGCGCTTCGAGATCGGCCACAGCCAAGGCAGCTCGCACGGCGAGTCGCGCATCTTCCGCTTCGCCTACAACAACCCGCAGTACGCCCGGCTGGCGATGCAGTGCCTGCCGCTCTGGCGCGCGCTGGAGGCCGAGAGCGGCCAGCGCCTGCTGGAGGTCATCGGCGGCCTGGACCTGGCCAGCGAGCCGGCGCATCATCCGGCCGTGGACGCAGTGGCCGAGGCGCTGGCGCAGGTGGGCGCGCGTTTCGAGGTGCTCGACGCGCCGGCGCTGGCCGCGCGCTATCCACAGTGGCGGCTGGGCGACGCGGCCAGGGCGGTGTTCTCGCCGGACTCCGGGTTCGTGCGGGCGACGCGCTCCGTGCAGGTCATGGTCGCGCAGGCCGCCAAGCACGGCGCCGCCGTGCGCGAGCGCGAGCCGGTGACGGAGATCATCCCCGGCCGGCCGGTCGAGGTGGTGACCGAGACGGGGCGTTACCAGGCCGATAAGCTGATCATCACCGGCGGCGCTTGGGCCAACGCGCTGTTGGCCTTCGTCGGCCTGCGCCTGCCGCTGAAGGTGACGCAAGAGCAGGTGACGTACTTCCGACCGCTGGCCGATCCGGCCCAGTTCCATCCGGAGCGCTTCCCGATATTCATCCACTGGCGCTCGCCTGCGCCGGCTTACGGCTTCCCGATCATTGATCGGCCGGGGGTGAAGGTGGGCTTTCACCACGAGGGTTACCTCGTCGAGGACCTGGACGCGCCGCGCCGGCCGCGCGAGCAGACGGCGCAGGCCGTGCGCGCGTATCTCCAAGCCCACCTGCCCGGCGCCGCCGGCGAGCCGTTTGAGCCGACCGCCTGCCTCTACACCACCACGCCGGACGAGGATTTCGTGATTGACTTCGCGCCGGGGATGGACAACGTGGTGATTTGCTCGGCCTGTAGCGGACACGGGTTCAAGTTCGGCATCGGCATCGGCCGCGCGCTGGCCGACTTGGTCCTAGAAGGGGCAACCGAGATGAACATCGCGCACGTCCGGCTGCGCGCGTCGTTAGGCGCTTGAGGCCGGCGGGAAAGCGGTGATGATCAGCTCGGTGACCTCGGCGCGCCCCTTGCGGGCGGCGCTGATGGATCGTCTGGCGCGCACAACGTGGCGGGTGAACGCCGGGTGGTCGTAGAGCAAATGCACGGCCGGCACATCGGCGTTGGAGAGGGTGACGGCCACGCCGCGCCCGACGAGCGCGAGGCAAAGATCGCGCAGGCGCTCGTGATCGCGCAGGGTGAATCCGCCCGGATAGTAAGCCGTGAAGCAGGACGTGCGTGAGCGCGGCACGTATGGCGGGTCGAGGTAGGCCCAATCGCCGGCTGCTGCGTCCGCGAGCGCGGCGTCGAACGGCGCGCAGCGCAGCTCGACATCCGCCAGCGCCTGCGCGACCGCGCGGAGGTTGGCTTCGTCCAGATACTTCGGGGACCTATATCGCCCGAACGGCACGTTGAACTTCCCCTGCCGATTGACGCGGTAGAGGCCGTTATAGCCGGTCTTGTTCAGGTAGATCATGCGCGCGGCGCGCTCGGCCAGGCTCAGCGCCCAGGGGTCTTTTTCGCGTAGCTGTTCGTAAAACGCGCGGTCGTAGGGGTATTCGGCCAGCAGCCGGATCACCTCGTCGGCCTGGTCGCGGATGGCGCGGTAGGTGTCGATCAGTTCAGCGTTCTGGTCAGAGAGGATGGCGCGCCGCAGCCGGCGCTCACGGTAAAGGTGGAAGAAGAGCGCGCCGTTGCCGACGAACGCCTCGTAGTATGTGTTGAAGTGCGGCGGCATGTGGGCGAGCAGCGCGCCGATGAGCCGCGCCTTGCCGCCGGCCCACTTTAAGAACGGGCGAGGGAG
>Ga0197142_1003147_pt1 | contig 14018 bp, 12 predicted proteins | sample GBS60_MetaG_FD_148614 | JGI IMG/M metagenome (GOLD analysis project Ga0197142, IMG submission 148614) | Sediment microbial communities from Great Boiling Springs, Gerlach, Nevada, United States - GBS 60_MetaG | ecosystem: Environmental > Aquatic > Thermal springs > Hot (42-90C) > Sediment... | reverse complement strand
GTCGCCGTCGCCGGAGCCGTCACCGTCGCCGGAGCCGTCACCGTCGCCGGAGCCGTCACCGACGGAGGCGCCGACCGTCTCCCCCTCCCCACCGCCACCATAAGAATGACCAATGAAACAATGAACCAATGACCAACGACCAATGACCAACGACCAATATACCAATTACCAATGTACCGATATACCAATGTACCGATTACCGAGGTGAAAATGGAGCACAGCGAAGGAACCTTTTCGGGATTCGGCGGATTGCCGCTTTACTACCAGTTCTGGCGGCCTGAAGGAGAACCCCGGGCAGTCCTGGTCATCGTCCACGGTTTCGGCGAACACAGCGGCCGATATATGAACGTGGTCAATCACCTGGTGCCCAGGGGGTACGCCATCTACGCGCTGGACCACCGGGGGCACGGTCGGTCTCCGGGGCCGCGTGGCCACATCAACTCCTGGGAGGAGTTCCGGGAGGACGTACGGGCCTTTGTCCGGATGGTTGCCGAAAAGGAACCGGACCGTCCCCTCTTCCTGATGGGGCACAGCATGGGCGGTCTCATCGTCCTGGAGTACGCCCTGCACTACCCGGAGGGACTGAAAGGGGTCATCGCCTCCGGCCCTGCGCTGGCCCAGGTGGGCATCTCCCCGGTCCTGATGGTACTGGCGCGCATCCTCTCCCGCATTATGCCGCGCTTCTCCATGAGCACGGGCCTGGATGCCACGACCATCTCGCGGGACCCCGACGTCGTGGCGGCATATCAGGCCGACCCCCTGGTCCACAGCACCGGGACGGCCCGCCTGGGAACGGAGATGACCCGGGCGATGCTCTGGACCCACGAATATGCGCGGGAGTGGCAGTTGCCCCTGCTCATCCTCCACGGCGGTGCCGACCGCCTGGTGCCTCCAGAGGGAAGCCGTCGGTTCTTTGAGAACGTGCCCATCGCGGATAAAGAGCACATAGAATACGAGGGCGGCTATCACGAGCCCCACAACGACATCCACCGGGCCCAGGTCCTGGCCGACCTGGAGCGCTGGCTGGAGCGCCACCTGTAAATTCCCGCACCTTGCACACTTGCACACTTGCTTCATGTCCAGACGACACTCCCCATCTCCCCCAATTCCACTGTACATCTGGGGGCTGGCGCTGATGATACTGGCGCTGGCGGCCATCGCCTGCGGGCTGTGGGCCCTCTACCTCTGGCGCCTCCAGGAGCCGCCGGGAGGTCCCAGCCCAACTCCTATCATCTGGACCGCCACGCCCATGCCCACACCGCCCCCCTCTCCCACGCCGACGGAGATACCCCTTCCCACTCCGACGGCCTCGCCGGAGATTGCCATCGGGCGGTACGTGCGGGTGAGCGGGACGGAGGGCGCCGGGGTGAGTTTGCGCCAGGACCCGGATGTCAATAGCCCGCGCCTGGACATTGGGCAGGAGGGGGAGGTCTTCATCGTGGTGAACGGTCCCCGCTCGGCCAGTGGCTACATCTGGTGGCAGGTGCGGGACCCGACCGATGAGGCCCGGCAGGGTTGGGCCGTTGCCAACTACCTCCAGCCGATAGAGCGACCGTAGTCCGTTGTGGCGCAGGATTTATCCTGCAGGCACAGGATAAATCCCGTGCCACGGGTAGCGCAGGATTGATCCTGCAGGCACAAGAATCTGTAGCGCAGGATTTTGCAACTTGACAAATTATTCCGACAATCCGTCGCCCTGTCCCTGGGCAGGGCTTCCCGGGCCGCGGCCCTTACCCCACCCCCTCCTCAATCCCCCCTCCCCCCCGGCCGCAAGGCCAGGGGGAGTGAGGTGAGGGGGCAAGACATCTCTTCGGCTGGGTGTGTCCCAAAATCGTCGGGGCCCAGAGGGCCAGGCCGTAAACGGCCTGGCTGAGGTTGTGCAGGGCGCTGGAAGCGCCCTCTCCCTTCGGTAGCCTTTCGGGAACACGAGTTGCCAGGGCGGAGAGGGGCGCTTTAGCGCCTCATCTTTGCCTGAGCCTGGCCGTTTACGGCCAGCCGGAAAGGCCGACGGCCCAGCCCGACGAAATTGGGACACATCCCTTCGGCTATTGTCGGAACAATTTGTTAAAGCGCAATATCCTGCATCCTGCATCCTGCAGCGCGAGATTGATCCTGTATCCTCAATCCATCAGGAGTACCATGGGGATCGTTCTGCTACTTGGCATCCTGGTCGGAGCGGTAGTCAATCGTTTGGGGAGCGACCTGCCAGCCCGGCGGCGGCCCCGCCTTCCGGAATGTCCGTACTGCGGTCGCCGCCGCCCCTGGTACCAGTGGGTCGCACTGCCCGCCTACCTGGTCCACCGCCAGCAATGTCCATCCTGTGGTGCCCTCATCTCCATCCGCCATCCACTGGTGGAACTGGGGCTGGCCTTTCTCTTCGGCTTCCTGTACCGGCGGTACGGGCTGACCGTTCAGTTCGTCTTCTTCGCCCTCTACACCACCATCTTCATGCTCATCGCCGTCACCGATATGGAACGGCGGCTCATCCTGAACGTGGTCACCATCCCCGCTATGGCGCTGGCCATCATAGGGTCGTTCTTCGCCGGCCACATCGGTTGGAAAAGCGCTCTGCTGGGCGGCGTGGCGGGCTACGTCATCCTGATGGCCATTGTCCTCCTGGGCAACTGGCTGGTGGGGCCCGGCGCGATGGGCGGCGGAGACGTCAAACTGGCCGCCTTCATCGGCCTGGTGACGGGTTTCCCGCTGGTGCTGGAAGCGCTGCTGCTGGCGATTCTCAGCGGTGGGCTGGTCAGCCTGCTTCTGCTCCTGATGCGCCTGCGGTCGCTCCGGGACCCCATTCCCTACGGCCCCTTCCTCATCGTGGGCGGCTGGGCGACGATGATCTGGGGGCCGGAAATCGCTCGCTGGTTTTTCAGATAAAGGAGGTGTCCGATGAGAATCGTCGTCCTGGGTGGTTGCGGCGACATGGGAAGTTACGTCGTCCGTGACCTCATCGCATTTTCCGACGCCGAGGTGGTCATTGCCGACTACCGGCTGGAGCGGGCGCAGCAGATGGCAGCCGAACTGGGGGACCGGGCCCGGGCGGTCTTCGTGGACGCCGAGGACGCCGACGTGCTGGTGAAGGTGCTGGAGGGTGCGGACGCGGCTGTCGGCTGCATCGGCCCTTTCTACTATTTTGCCCCTAAACTGACCCGGGCAGCCATCCGCGCCCGGGTCCCCTATGTGGACATCTGCGACGATTGGGGACCGATGGACGAACTGCGGAGCATGGACCCCCAGGCGAAGGAGGCCGGCATCACCGTCATCAACGGGCTGGGATGGACGCCGGGGATCACCAACCTGATGGCGAAGAAGGGAGCCGCCCAACTGGATGAGGTGGACGAAATCCGCATCTACTGGGGCGGCGGGGCAGCGGATTCGGAGGGACTGGCCGTCGTCATGCACGTCTTCTACGCCATCACTGGCGAAGTGCCCACTTTCCGCGACGGACAGCGGGTGATGGTCCCGGCGGGCAGCGAAAAGGAGTGGGTGGACTTCCCCGCCCCACTGGGTCGGGTGGAGGTGTACCATTGCGGACATCCGGAGCCGCTGACCCTTCCCCGAACCATCCCGGCCCGCACAGTCTTTCTGAAGGGTGGGCTGACCCCGCGATGGAACAACTCCCTCGGTGCCTTTCTGGTTCGGTTGGGCCTGAGCCGGAGCCACCGCTCCATCGTCCGCACCGCCCGGTTGATTCACCGCGTGGAGGGCCTGATCGGCGCGGGGGGTGTCCCCTTCTCCGGCGCCCGGGTGGACGTGGTGGGCCGGAAGGGTGGGGAGGCCCGGACGGTCCGCTACGCCACAGTGGACAAAATGGGCCGCCTGACGGGCATCCCGGCGGCCATCGGAGCAGTGATGCTGGCCCGGCGGGAGGTTGCCAGGCCTGGGGTCTTCGCCCCGGAGGAACTGCTGGAGCCGGACCCGTTCTTCGCCCAACTGGAAAAGCGGGAGATTCGGGTCCACGAATGGCACGAATGACCCGAATGAGACACGAATGAGGGGTGATGAGGGACCGACGATCGGTAGACGAACTCTCCATAGAAGAACTGGAGGAGATTCTGCGCATCCGCAAGGCGCAGGCGCGGCTGGAGCGGCTGCGGAAGGCCAGAGGCCCCCTGGTTCCCCGGGACCTGCTGGCCCCGGAGCGACCAGAGGCCGGGCCGGAGCCCCCGCACCTGCCCGATGACCATCTCCGCTACGCCGACCAGGGTGCCAGCGCAGGGTTCCGGGCCCGTCCGGTGGACGAGGAGCCGCCGCGCCGCCGGCCCCGTTCCGCCCGGCGGATCCGCTGGGCATGGGTGCGAGACCAGGTGTTGTTAATACTGGAAATTCTGGCCCTGGTGGGCCTGATTGCCGTACTGGTGAGCACGCTGGATACGCTCCAGGAGTTGAACCGTCAGGCCCGGGCCGTTCAGGCGGAGCAGGTGCCCACGCCCACGCCCACGCCCCTGATTCAAGTCGTCGTGCTGCCCGGCGGTCACAGCCCCCCGGATGCCCAGGGGTACTCGGAGCCCGCGCCGATCCCGGCCCACCTGCGCCATCTGGTGGAAGCCATCACTCCCCTCCCCGCGCCGACACCCGGGCCGGAGCAGGCCATCCGCATCCGGATTCCCTCCATCGGTGTGGACGCGCCAGTGGTGGAAGGAGACGACTGGGAGAGTCTGAAACGGGGCGCCGGTCACCACATCGGTTCGGCCAATCCGGGGGAGCGGGGGAACTGCATCATCTCGGCCCACAACGACATCTATGGGGAAATCTTCCGTGACCTGCCCAAAGTCCAGTTGGGGGACGTGGTGGAGGTCTACACCGCCAGCCAGGTCTACCGGTATCGGGTGACCCAGACCCGCATTGTGGAGCCGACCGATGTCAGCGTGATGTACCCGACCAGCAGCCCGGTGCTCACCCTCATCTCCTGCTATCCCTACGGGGTGGACACCCATCGGATTGTGGTGATTGCCGAATTGGAGCCGTAGAGGTATAATAGGGAAGCCTGAGACCACAGTTGGAGGATTTTATGGGGAAGAAATCTCGCCGTCGGCGTGGGGCATCCAGTCCACGCCTCTCTGCTGCCCAACTGGTCCGGCCGGGGGAACAGGCGGCGGCACCGGCCCCCGCTGCAGTCCCCCAGGCCCCGAAAGCCTCGGCGCGCGCCCTCCGGGACCTGCGGGAGGAGTACCCCTATGTGGTCGCCGACCTGAAGCGGATTGCCATCATCGCGGCCATCATGCTGGCGCTGATGATTGGGCTGGCCCTTCTGCTGGTGTGACCCGTTCCTGCCCGTGGGCTGCTGCGTGGCGAGAAAAAGGGGGTTTGCGGCGGCCGAAGGCCGCCGCAAACCCCCTCACTTTTTCTCCCTCGCCCAGTGAGAGGGAAGGGGGCGAAGAACAGGCAGGAACAGCAGGCAGGTTCCGATTTTGATGCCAGTTGGCGCCACGTAGCGGTAAGGATACAAATCAAAATACGCGGCAAACGGTCAGGATTCTCATTATCCACCCTGACCAGCCGCGTTGCTCCAAAGGAGAAACAAACCTCATTTTCGCAGCGACGGCAAAACGTCGCGGCGAAAACGTTTGGACTCCCCCGAGGTTACCACTCCTCGTCTTCCTCCAGGTCCAGGTCCTCGTCAAAGAGGTCCTCTTCCTCCTCCCACTCCTCCTCTTCCCACTCCAGTTCTTCGTCCAGGTCCTCGTAGTCAAAGACGTATTCCAGTTCCAGCGGGTTCAGGCTGACGACTTCCAGAAGGGCTCCGCACTCCTCGCAGTACAGACGGTCATAAAGAGCGACGTCCGGCGGGATAGGAAGAATGGTGTTGCATTCTGGACAGCGTGCCATTTTTCCTCCTTATGATGGCCCGAATGGAAATTCGCCTGCAGCGGGCCCCAGGCCCGTTGACTCTGGCCTGTCTTATTATGCCATTTTCTGTTTTCTTCGTCAAGTCTATGGGGCTGAATCCGGGCCTATCAGCGCTCTAATATTTTTCGCCCGTAATCAGGCACGGAGTACCAGCGGAGTGCCGTTCCGAGCCTTTTGACGCCACTCCGCTTCGCCTCGGCGCGAGCGACCTTCGGGCAGAGCCCTCTGGGCGAAGCCTTCGGCGCGTGGCGCTTCGTGGCTTACTACGAGCATCTTCGTTAAAGCATTGATAAGCCCTGGGCTGAATCTTTACCTGTTCTCTGCCTGCAGCAGGAAGACCCCGGTCAGGATCAGCCCGCCCCCCAGCAATTGGATAGGCGTCATCCGCTCCCCCAGGATGAGGTACGCCATGATGCCCGTCATCACCGGCTCCAGGGTGACGATGATGTTGGCGACGGCCGCCGGAAGGTAGGCCAGGCTGACCGTGTACAGGCCGTAGCCTCCGATGGTCGGTACCAGCGCCAGGGTCGCCAGCAGGGCCCACCCGCCCATCTGGGGGCCCAACCAGAAGAGGGTGGCCCGGCGTTGCAGGAGGAGCAGGAAAGCGGTCGCCATCGTGAATGCACCGAAAGTGGCGGTCCAGGGGGAAATTCCCCGACGGTGGGCCGCTTTGCCGAAGAGGCTGTAGGCAGCGAATGCCCACCCTCCGCTCAGCCCCACGACGATGCCCAGCGGGTTCACGCTCCAGGCATCCCGGTCGTAGGCACCGGAGGCCAGTACACAACCGGCCAGACTCAGCACCAGGGCCACCCCCCGGGCCAGCCCGAATCGTTCCCCGAACAGGCGACGCTCCGCCAGCGCGGTAAAGGCGGGAGAACTGTAGACCAGAACGGTCGCTACCGCCGCGCCGTTGAGGGCCACCGACGTCGTCCACAGGGCATTGAAGACGGCCAGGGTGAAGCCGTAGGCAACAAAGAAAACCAGATTTTGACGGGGATTGGAAATCCGCAACAGGGCGGGCCGGAGAAGACTCAGCCCCAACGCCAGTCCCAGGGCGACGAAGAGGTCGCGCCAGAAGGCCAGAACCAGCGGCGGTAACCGGTAATGGTTGCTCAGGTGGGCGATAAAAATGGCGGTCGTGGACCAGACGGCCGTCCCCGCCAGACAGATGAGGATTCCCCGGGTGAACGCGGAGCGCGCCGGCACTTCGGTCACTTCAGGACCTCCAGGGGGAAACTCAGCGCCCGGTCCGGGGGACTTTCGGGTCCGAGAGTGACGGGCATCCGCTCCCCGTCGGGGCCGTAGAGGCCCACCCGAATCTGGTATCTCCCGGCGGGGAGGCCCGGTAGCGGGTGGGGGTCGGTGATGATCTCCCCCCAGACCCAGATGTGGGTGGGGCGGGCACCTCCCGCGGGCCAGCCGTCGTGCTGGGCCGCCAGCGGCGCCGGCGCGTCCGGCGGCGCGATGTGGACGAAGACGGAGCGGGGAACGTCGTCCGTGAGGCCCGCCCGCCAGATCAGGGTGACGGTGAACGGTTCGCCTGCCCGCACCTCCGGCGGGTCCAGGCGGTACCCCACCAGGGTAGCGAACCCGGGGCCGAAGTCCGCCCCTACGGGCTCGTAGGGGCCAGTCGGTTCCACGAACACTCGCTCCGTCCGCACAGTGACCGGGGGCCCGTACCAGACACCACCCGTCTCCGTCCCGTCGGCCCGGAGCAGGCGCACTTCCAGGTCGGCCTGCAGGTCCAGCGCCCGGCAGGGGAAGGTGAGTTGGAAATAGGACCGGATGCGGTCCCCCGGACGCAGAAGGGCCTGAGAAGGCGCGGGGGCCAGGGGGTTCTCCTCCCGATGTTCTCCGACGCTGACCGCGACCCGGTATTCCTCCCGAAGTGGTTCCCGGACCTCCCAGAAGAGTTCCCCGTTGATGTTTCGGCAAGGCTTCCCCTCGGTCTGGAACAGGTGAACTCCCAGCAGGGTCAATGGGGCGGGCCCACCCGCCGCGCGGGCCGGAGTAAATTCTCCCGGCATCTCCGGTGGGGAGGCGGGCCGGGTGATGGTGACGGGCCGAAGAGCGATACTTCCCGCCGCCTCCTTCGTGAAGAGGGTCAACGTGGGGGTGTAGACGCCCGGCGGGATGCCCGCTGGAAGATGCAGGAAAAAGCGTCCCCAAACCGGGATGCCGGGAGTCCAGCGTTCCGGGCGATAATCGCCATCGGTCACGATGCGGTCATCCTGGCCCCACTCGGTGCCCAGGGCGTCCCGCAGCCGGAAGGAGGCCATATAGAGAAGCCCCGCGTGGCGGTTGGGGTCATCCGTCACCCACCAGGCCCGCAGGGGTAGAGGCTGGTCGGCCGGATGAGGCCCCTCGGGCAGGGTATATCCCCAGAGCCGAATCCCCGGCAGGAGTTCCACATCGGGGCGGTCGGTGGTGGGCGGCTCGGGCGGGAAGTCGGGGGGACGGTCCAGCAGGAAATGACGGACCCGCAGTTTCCGGAAATCCGGCACCGGTTCCTCCCGCGCCACGTCCTCCAGCAGGGTCTCCACCAGCCGGGTCGGGTCGGTGACCCCGTCCAGCCAGGCCACCAGCCAGACACCTGTAGGGGCGAGGCATGCCTCGCCCGTACCACAGGAGGAGAGGGCCGCGTTCAGTTGCCGGGCGACCTCGGTGTAGGTCAGGACGTGGGTGACGTCCAGCAGCGGGTCATTGGGCATCGGGAGCATCCCCTCACCCCCGGCGTAGTAGAGCCACGTCGGGAAGACGGAGCCGGTGGAGATGATGACGATGTCACCTGGCGCGCGGTTCTCCTGGACGTAGCGGGCGGCCGCGCGCCAGTCCTCCCGCGCGTAGGCGGGGTTGGTCAGCAGGTTGCGGTCGGCCTGCCAGAGGAACGTCCCAACCACGAGGGTCGCCAGGGTCAGGGCGATGGCCGAGAGGGCCCGCAGCCCGCGCGGCCGGATGTTCCCCACGCTCCCCCAGGAGACGGCCAGGGCCAGAAAAGAGGCCGGGGCGAAGAGGGAAGCATGACGGGCCCCCCACTTGGGAATCTCCCGGTAGACGGTGGCGATGAGGCCCAACGGCGCGGCGTAGAGGAACGGATATAGTCCCGCCGTCAGGCGCGGACGAGAGGCGGCCAGCGAGAGGAGGACGGCCAGCAGCATCAGGGCCGATACTCCCTCCGCCATCTCGTCGGGAAGGTGCTCCATAATGGTCAGTCCGCCCAGGGAGAGGCGAAGGAGGTAGGGAGGGGGCATGTACCCGTGCCAGTAGGTCATGTTCAGGGGCGCCATGCGGGCGGCAATCCAGGCCCAGGGGAGATACAGAAGTCCCACGGCCAGGGCGGGGAGGAGGAGGGCCCTCACCCCTCCTCCGGCCCTTCGGGCCACCCCCTCCCTGAAGTTTGGCTTTTTCCGAGCGCGGGTGGGAAAATCTCCAAAACCCGCCTCCGGCGAGGCAAAAGAATAAAAAGAAAATATTTTTCGTTGCGGCGGCTTCGCCGCCGCAACGAAAAATAATCTTCTTAGGGCTGTGAAAGCGGCCAGAGGCCCATGCAGAGGGACCTGGGCAAAAAGGCCAAAGTTGAGGGAGGGGGTCAGGGGGTGGGGTGAGGACGCCAGCGCCAGCGCGATCAGCCCCTGCCCGATCAGCCAGAAACTCGCCAGGGCCAGGGTGTAGAGGGCGGCCAGGGCCGAGGCGGCCCAGCACCATGCCCAGAACCGGCGCCGGCGCGGCGTCCGTGCCGCAAAGACCTCCACCAGCGCCACGTCGGCCAGGAGGGTCCAGGCCAACTCGGGGCCGTACATCCGGACCTCGCGGGAGGCCCAGAGGAAGGGGGTGCCGATGGCGAAGAGGGCCATCGCAACCAGCACTCCCGCCTGCCGCCCGGTGAGACGCCATGCCAGCCGCCCGGCGCAGGCGACGGTCAGGACCCCCAGCAGCACCGAGGGCCAGCGGAGGGCGAACTCCGTCGCACCCGCCAGGGGAATCCAGGCCCGGAGCAGAAGGTAGTAGAGAGGCGGGATGACCTCCCGCACGCTGAGGGCCAGCATCTCCCGCAGGGGAACCTGGGAAGCGACCCACCAGCAGTAGGCCTCGTCGTACCACAGGCTCCACCGATCCAGTCCCCCCGCGCGCAGGGCCAGAGCAAGGATAAGGAAGCAGGAGGCCAGAAAGCAAGAAGCAAGAGAGCAGGAGGCACGAGAGAGAAAGCGAGAAGCGGGACGCAGGGGGCGCGGAGAGGCAGGGTAATTACCGGGCATCATCCTTCTTCGTCCGTGGTCTGTCGTCCGTCGTCCGTGGTCGGTCGTCTGTCGTCCGTCCCCGGGAGACGCAGGGGTGGTTCCGGACGTAGAAGCGCCAGGGGACGGTGCGGGCCCGCAGGTCGCCCTGGATGCCGACGCGCGGGCCGGTGGCAACCTCATCGTCGGGGACGGGCGCTCCGGCCTCCACAAAGAGGACGGCGTCGGGCGCGCACATGTCGGCCTTATCCAGGCGCCGGTCAATGGCCATAGCCTGGCAGAGGCGGGCCGGCCCGGAGGTCAGGAGCGCGGGATCGGCAACGCCCCGCCGGGCCTGCATCCCTTCCAGTCCCTCCAGCGGCTCCAGGGCCCGGATGAGGACCGCCGCCGGGAACCCCTCCGGTCCGGTGACGATGTTCAGGCAATGGTGGAGGCCGTAAATCTGATAGACGTAGGCGTGGCCGGGCGGGCCGTACATCGCGGCGTTGCGCGCCGTTCGGCCGAAGCGGGCGTGGGAGGCCAGGTCGTCCTCGCCGATGTAGGCCTCCACCTCCACGATGCGCCCGCTCAGCCGCTGGCCGTCCAGCAGGCGCACCAGGACCTGCCCCAGGAGGTCCCGGGCGACCTGGAGGGTATCGCGGGCAAAGAAGTCACGGGGAAGAAGAGAGGTCATCTGCAATCGCGGTTCCCTCTGGCAACGGGCGGAGGCGAACCCTCTTCAGTTCCAGGACGACGAAGGCGCCCGGTATCCGCTCTTCGTACTGCCTGATCAACCAGCGCATACGAGGAATTTTCCAGGCACGGTCCCGAATGTGAAACCGCAGCAGAACGATGCCCCGGACCGGCCTTCGGAAACGATAGACCAACTCGCCGAAATCTTTATCTTCAGTCAGGACAATGCGGCCCTCTGCGAAGGCTCGGGAGAGGATTTCTTCATCAGTGGCACCTCGCATAGATTCCATCACGTAGAGAACATTGTGGCCGTCCACGCGAAGTGCCCGAACAAGGGCCGCATCACAGCATTCATCAGCGAGGAACTTCATGGGATTCACTGACAGGGAAAATTTCTTCTTGGGCCATATAATCGGCCGCGAAATTTATCGCGGCATAGATGTCCTCAGGTGTCAGGTGAGGGTGATCATCCAGAATTTCGTCTATGCTCATCCCCCCGGCCAGTTTCCGAAGGATTAGTTCCACCGTGATGCGGGTCCCTTTGATGACCGGCTTGCCAAACATAATCTGGGGATTGATCTCTATGCGCTCATTCCTCATTCCAGCCTCCCTCAGAGCAGTGCAAACACCCTCACATCGTGAATCGCGGGTCCAGTTTCAGGGTCCGGCGCAGCCCCTCCTCCAGGCTGACGCGCGGCCGGTAGTTGAGCAGACGGCGGGCCAGGGTGATGTCGGCACAGAGGCGGGAGACGCCGCCGCCCTGGGCCGGACTGTGGATTGTCTCCACATCTCGCCCAACAATCTCCAGCACCATCTGCGCCAGGTCGTTCACAGAGGTCTCCTGCCCGGAGCCGACGTTGATGATGCGGCGGTCCGCATCGGGTGCCGTCGCTGCGGCGACCATTGCATCCACCACATCATCCACGTAGACAAAGTCACGGGTCTGGTTACCGCCGCCGAAGATGACCAGCGTGCCACCCCGCACCGCCTGCTGGAGGAAGCGGGGGACGACCGGGGGATGGGACGGGGGCAGGTTCTGCCCCGGGCCGTAGGCGTTGAAGATGCGCAGGACAACAGTCTCAATCCCCCAGAGGGCGCCGATAGTCCGGACGTAGTACTCCGCGGCCAGTTTGCTCACCGCGTAGGGGGACTGGGGGTTAGGCGGGGCGTCCTCCCGCACGGGCTGAGTGGGCTGTTCCCCGTAGACGGCGCCGGAGGAGGCCAGCACCACCCGCCGCACCCCGGCGTCCCGGATGGCCTCCATCAGGGTGACCGTCCCGCCGACGTTGACCTCGTTGTACTCCCGGGGGTAGAGGATGGACTCGGCGACCAGCACCCGCGCGGCCAGATGGTAGACGCAGTCCACATCCTGCAAGAGGGTCCAGAGTTTGGGACGGTCCAGGACGCTCCCGCGCGTGAAGAGGACCCGCCCGTCCAGCCGGGAGGGGTCCCCGGCGCTCAGGTCGTCTATGACCCGGACGTGGTGGCCCTCGGCGGCCAGACGGTTGGCCAGGGCCGCGCCCAGAAATCCAGCACCACCGGTGATCAGGAATCGCATGGTCTGTGGGTTGGGGGTGGCGGCGGGCATCTTCGCCGCCCGCCGCCACCCCGTCGTCTACAGGTACCGCTGTACCACGGCGACGACGTCCGGGTAGTCAATCCCCAGCCGCCGCAGGGTCTCCAGCGTGGGGACGCCATCGCGCGTCCAGCCCCGCCGGGCGTAGACGGCGTCCTTCAGCCGCTCGTACTGCTCCTCCCGGTACTTCCGCAGCGCGGCCAGTTTCTCCTGGGTCGTCATCTTCGTCGGGTCCAGCCCCAGCAGTTCCCGCAACTGCTTGTCGTACCGCTCCGCGCGCGACTCGTACTCCTCCACCGTCACCGGCCCCATGGATCGGTAGGGGACGTTGTCGTGTTCCCGGCGGCCGTAGCCCCGACGCAGGTTGAAGACCCGCTGGAAGTTGTAGACCCGCTCCGACATGGTGATGAGGTCCTCGCGGGTGATCTCCTTCCCCGTCACCCCGGAGAAGAGGTCCACGTAGTTCTGGACGTGGGCCGGGATTTTGGCCGGTTCGGAGGTGTACTTGTTGTCGGGCGGGATGATGTCGTTCCAGGGGAGTTTGCAGTGGCCCACCAGCCCGAACCAGGTGCGGAACATCGGGAAGTAGTGGAGCGCCTCCGCCTTGTCCTCAAAGGTCGGCAGCAGGTTGCTGACCATGTCCATAAAGATGAGCCAGGCCTCGTCGTGCTGGGGGCCCTTGTTGGTCAGGCCGTAGCCGCCCTGCTGGGCCAGCGACTCTTTGGAGACGTACTCGGAGTACTCCAGCCCCTTCGCCTCCATGCCGATGTCCTGGACGAACTGGGGGTCGGCGCCGAAGTGCTCCACGAAGTATTTCTTCATAAACCGGACGCCCTGCCCGGCGATTTTGCCGAAGCCCTCGCCGCGGGCCATCTGGTGGAGCATTTCTATGGCGGCGTCGGCGTTGCCGAACCGGAGTTCCAGCCCGCCCGTCTTTTCTTTATCCAGGATGCCGGCCTCGTAGCACTCCATCACGAAGGCAGTGAGGGTGCCGAAGGAGATGGTGTCTATGCCGTAGGTATCACAGTAGAAGTTGATCTCCAGGATGGCATCGGGGTCAAAGATGCCGCAGTTGGAGCCGACACCGGCAACGGTCTCGTACTCGGGGCCGTCCACGATGACCGTCTGGCCCTTGTAGGGGCCGGTGCGGACGGTGTAGCGGTCCACGGCGTGGGAGCAGGACATGGTACAGCCGTACCAGCAGCCGTCGGGCAGCCCCTGGGTGAAGCGGGCCTCCCAGACGTCGCCGTTGATCTTGACGGCGTCCGGGTGGGAGCCGTACTTGAAGTTGTGGACGGGGAGGAGGTCGTAGTCGCTCATAATCTGGACCAGGTAGGTGGTACCCCGGCGGCGCATCCGGTTCTGGGAATCGTCGTAGTCGTGGATTTCTTTGTGCAGGCGCATGCCGGCGCGGGCGATGCGCTGCGGGTCGGCGGGGCGGTTGGAGTCGGCGCGGACGGGCGGGCTCTTGACTACCAGTGCCTTGATGCGTTTATCCCGGAAGACGGTGCCGGTGCCGCCCCGGCCGGCCTGCTTGAAGCGGAACGCGCCCCGACGGCGGTCGTAGAAGGCGAAGTTGAGGCAGCCGATGCGGGTGTGTTCGGCCCCCTGTCCGGCGGAGACGGCGGACATGAAGTAGCGGTCTTCCTCCTTCTCGGCCATCTGCCGGATGAGCCACTCGC
>Ga0197142_1003146_pt1 | contig 14020 bp, 15 predicted proteins | sample GBS60_MetaG_FD_148614 | JGI IMG/M metagenome (GOLD analysis project Ga0197142, IMG submission 148614) | Sediment microbial communities from Great Boiling Springs, Gerlach, Nevada, United States - GBS 60_MetaG | ecosystem: Environmental > Aquatic > Thermal springs > Hot (42-90C) > Sediment... | reverse complement strand
CTGGTAGGCACAGCATTCGCTGAGGAGATATACAGAGCAGCAGGTATCAGGAATGTAACTACTGTGGAGGAGTTGGTACATATGGTAAGAGAGATAGATAGGGTCCCAGCATTAAGGGATACATTCCATAACATAGTAAGGTATCTCTAGTTTAGTTAATTAATTAATGACTCTGTTAACTTAAGGACTGAATGAAGCATGTATAGTATGCTAGAGACATCGTTAAGTTAACAGAGCCTAATTAATTAATGAAATAAATAAATAGGAAGGGTGGGTTATTATCGTTATAAACTCATACCTCCACAGTATCTCTATCCTGAGGGTCCAATCTCTTCCATAGTATCATCCTTGCCTTCTCTACAAGCTCATCACTAGAACCCCTATCCTTTATTATATCCATCAGTACATCATTAGATAGGCTCTCAAGCCTTAAGAATGCAGAGTCATAGAGAGTGTGCATATCCTTCCTTGCTAGTCTCTTATTAGCAAGTAACTGACCCATACATTAATAATGTAGTAAGATACTTAAATGCCTTATGTTACTTTATATTGCTCTTCTGTAGAGAGTCATATCCTCCTCCTTTATTCCTTCTTCTCCTCAATCCAAAACTTATTATCAACATCAGAACTCCTATACCTGCGGTTATAGCGCCCAGCTGAGCCATGCCTCTAGCCTCATTCCACACACTTAAAGAGCCTGATGTAAGCATACTACCAGATACCATACTAACATATGCGCCTACTGCTATGAGTACTGCGCCTATAATCATTATACGTATATCCATGAAGATTATACAGCAAGATATGATATTAACTTTTTTATATAGGTAGTAAGGTTATAATTGTATGCCAACACATGGATCTATAACCAAAGCCGGTAAGGTTAAAAGTCAGACCCCTAAGCTACAGGCTAGACCAAAGCATAGTAGTGTACCAAAGGTAAGGAACAAGCGTAACTTCATAAAGAGGCTCAAGTTGAAGAGGAAGCCTGGACAGAACTGGGAGCTTATGGGTTCAGCAAAGTGACAAATGGTCATAGCCAACCTTGATCTGTAATAGTAGATTCTTAATTAATAATATAAGATAAATATAAGATAAGATAAGATGAATGATGGATCAACTCATTCTTTTAGCCTTAGATGAACGTCTCCATATACTACCCTTCTTACACTACTACCATCATCTACCAAGAGTGAGCCATCTTGCTCATCTATGCCTATAGCATGACCTTCTATATGCTCCCTCCCTATAACACTCACTCTCCCAAGGATGACTCTCTTACATACATCATTAATCAATAGTACTCTATCCTTATTCATTAGAGAGTAGAGCCTCTCCGACTCGAGTACTATGCTGCCTAATAGGTTCAGTCTATCTATGCATCTGTCAAGTTCATCCATCAGTGTAGTGACTCCATAGTAGCCCTCCTCTCTCTTACCCATGCCAAGTGAGTGTATGCTTGACTCTATCTCATCCTTGCTTATATTTGCATTAACACCTACTCCTATTACAGCGTAGTGTATCTCATCCTGTTCTATACTAGCATCTATCAATATACCTGCAACCTTCCTATTGTCTATCACTACATCATTAGGCCATTTTATCATCGCATTAAGGTTATAGTTACTATTTATAGCGTTGCATACAGCCAAGGCGGTAACGAGCGATAGTAATGTTATACTCTCCAAACGCATACTAGGCATGATCAGTGAGAACCATATCCCCCCATCTGGCGATACCCATGCTCTGGATGCTCTACCTCTACCTCTGATCTGCCTCTCTGCTACCACTAATATGGAGTACTTACCCTGCTCAGCAAGTCCTAATGCAACATCCTGTGTAGAAACAACTTCTCTATAGTATATTACATCCTTAACTAATGTGCATCCTCTGAGTCTATACATGATCTCCCAAGGGTAGAGTCTATCTGGTACCTCTATGAGTCTGTAACCCTTCCTCTCTTTAGCATCTATTATGTAGCCTTGGTCTCTGAGCCATTTTATATACTTCCATACGCTGGTCCTTGATACACCAAGGAGCCTGCTTATATACTCACCAGATAGATAGTCATTACTGTCCTTTAATAACTCGAGTACCCTTATACTATTACCCATAGATACAAAAGAGATATTAAATAATAAAATCTTTATTAGCATATGCAGAGAGATGGTTACTCCGATGATGAGATAAGGGCTATACTCAAGAATAGGAATATAGCAGTGATAGGCATCTCTAGAGATGCAAGCAAGGAGGCGCATATAGTCCCAAGGTTCCTCATGGAGAAAGGATACAATGTAATACCCATAAACCCATTCGCAGATGAGATACTAGGGAAGAAGGTATACAGGAGTATAAAGGATGTACGTGAGCATATAGATGTTGTTGATGTCTTCAGACCATCTGATCAGTTGGACCAAGTGGTCAATGATGTTGTAGAGCGTAATAAGGCTAGAGGAGATGCGGCGATACTATGGCTCCAACTTGGGATATACAATAAGGATGCTGTAGACAAGGCTGAGCGTAACGGTATAAAGGTGATATACAATAGGTGTGTGATGCAGGAGTACAGGAGGCTATTCTAATGAACAACATAGATATCATAAAAGAGTTCTACAGAGATGCAAGGATAAGCGTAGATGAGGAGAATGGCGTTATAAAGATATACACTGATGCTAACATGCTCAAGGGTGCTAGAGCTGGGTTAAGGGATGTACTAGAACTAGCATACACTACTGCGGAGCATCATCCTTACTGGGCTCTAGCATACAACGCAAGTGAGATACTCAATATAGTACTGGAGCACTGGGATGATGATTTAAGCAATGAAGATGCTAAGGAGATAGAATGGAGGATAGATGAGCTGAAGAGTGCCATAGAGAGGCTTAAATAACTCATCGTCATAGTAATAGTGTGCCAATAAGGATAGGTCTGATAGGTAAGACTAATACGGGCAAGACCACATTCTTTAATGCAGCCACTCTAGCCTCGGCTGAGGTCTCTACGTATCCTTTCACTACCAAGCAGCCTAATTACGGTAAATCCTATGCAATAACGCTATGTGTACACAAGGAGTTCAATGTCAATGATAACCCAAAGAACTCACTATGCAAGGACGGATGGAGGTTTATACCTATAGAGATAATAGACCTCCCTGGACTGATCAAGGGCGCATGGCAAGGAAAGGGCCTAGGTAACCAGTTCCTAACAGTAGCTGCCCAATCGGATGCACTACTACATATAGTAGATGCCTCTGGTAGCATAGATGCCTCTGGCAGAATAACGGAGCATGGTGCGGGTGACCCTCTAGCAGATATAGCAGATATAGAGGAGGAGTTGGTTATGTGGTATGTAAAGCTCATAGAAGGAAATAGAGATAAGATAGTCAGAAGCGTAAAGATGGGAGAAGATATAGGCAAGGCAGTAGCAGATATACTGGCAGGTATAGGAGTTAAGGAGTACCATGTTGCAACAGCGTTGAAGTTAAGTAATCTGGAGGGTAAAGACTTTGAGAACTTCAGCATGGAGGATACCAAGAGATTCTCATGGATGTTAAGGGATGTATCAAAACCTACTCTTATAGTAGCAAATAAGATAGATATACCTACAGCCGCAGAGAACTTCAAGAAGATAAGAGAGGTATACAATGATATGTTCGTTGTACCTGCAAGTGCTGAAGCTGAACTCACATTAAGGAAGGCTGAGAGTAAAGGACTGATAAGATACGTGCCAGGGGATGAGAGGTTCGAGGTTATAAAGCAGAGTGAGTTGAATGAGAGGCAGAAGTGGGCGCTTAACTTCATAAGGAGGGATATACTTGGGGAGTATATGCGTACCGGTGTGCAGCATGCTATAAACGTTGCGGTATTCAAGTTGTTGAAGATGAATACCGTATACCCAGTGGCAGATACATCTAATCTATCAGATAAAGATGGTAATGTGTTGCCAGATGTATATCTGCTACCAGCAGGTTCTACGGTAGAGGATCTAGCAAAGCAGATACATAGTGAGTTGGCAAAAGGCTTACTCTATGCTATAGATGCTAGAGACGGTCTAAGACTCCCTGCAGATTATGAGTTGAAGGATAGGGATGTTATATCTATAGTATCAGCATCTGCTCTAAAGAAGAAGTAATAACGATAGATAAAGATGTAACTAATCTATCAGATATGATCTAACTCCATTATCGTGTTATTTTATATTATTATTCTATGTTTATCCTTTTTTATTCTATGTTTATCCTTTTACATCGTTGTTATATCAAGGCCATTGCAAGAAGAGCAACCCATATTAATATCATTCATTCTCTCCTAAAGTGCTCCCATCCTTTATCCTCGACTTCTACAAGTTTATTATCATGCTTGAGCATAACACCAGAGCCCTCGTTTACCTTTCCTATGATTCTTAGATCGCAGCCATGTGCTAATGCAAGGGCTGATACCTTATCTAATGTATCCTTGCTTATTGTAGCTACTATCTCATACTCCTCCCCTCCATATAATGCTAGATCATTCACATCGATCATATTATCATCTGCGAACCTCTTCAGATCGCTGCTTATAGGGAGCTCATCTATTATAAACATCTTCTTACTTGCCATGCTCATTGTATGTAGTGTATTCGCCAAACCATCGCTCGAGTCCATGGATGAAGTTGCATAATCGCGTAATGATAGTCCAAACTCTAGCCTTGGTTTAGGCATAAGTACACTCCTTACTGCTCTAGCCTTGAACCACTTGCTGGCCTTTAATTCATTGTGTAGTAACATCAGACCTGCCTTTGTGTATCCGAATATCCCAGACGTTACTATGAGATCGCCTACCCTTGCTCCAGAACGTCTTACGTATCCCTTCTTACATATGCCCAGCATGCAACAGTCTATAACCACCTCTCTGCCTTCATTGGTATCTCCTCCGATTATTCTTATACCAAACTCATCCTCAGCCTTACTGAATCCATATGCTAGAGATCTAACATACACAGTACTTACCGTAGATGGCAATGCCAATGATATCAATGCGTACAGAGGCTTTACGCCTTTACTTGCCATATCGCTTACACATGCAACTATACTCTTCCTTGCTACCTGCCATGGCTTCATACCTCTAGGTACATCAGTACTCTCAACCAGCATATCGCACTTTAATGCTATACTTAAGTCATCTAGATCTACTACATCAACATCATCCAGATCGTAGTCTTTAGCATTCTGTAGTTTAGATCTTATTATTCTTATTATCTCCCTCTCGCTTAACATACATACACGCCTCAACTATCTTATCCATGAAGTACCCATAGAGGGTATCTGTTCTATCCTTGCTTCTAGACTCAACGGATAATCTTATAGAGTGTTCGGTATTTGATGCCCTAAAGAGAGCCCATGTATATTCATCTATTATTAACTTGGCTCCGTCTATGCCTATTAACTCAGAATGGTCATGCTCCTTCTCTACTATATGCTCTATGACTCTATTTGCATCTATACCATCTATGCTCAGATTCCCACGCTTTATACTGTACTTTGAGTACTCCAATGCTGCATCTATCTCATCGTAGAGTATAAGTATGGATGCGAGTATTGCGTCTCTACATGTATTGAACTCACGTGCTATGAACCCTGCACTGCTACCCTCTCCTCCTAACATGCTACCGTTATCTAGCATATCCTTAACCACGTTAGCCTCTCCTACCTTTGAGTAGTGTAACTTTAGATTGTAAGCATATGCAATATCCCTTACAGAGTTACTTGTATCGACACTCACTGTCAACGAGCTGTATCTCTGAGTATTTAACATTCTATGCAGGCATATGAGTAGTGTATCATCTGGGAGTAGTACCCTTCCTCTTCTTACAGCGACTACCCTATCTGCATCACTATCGAATGCAAATCCTATACCATCTTTACTTGATGTGAATTGCAGCAACGGATCAAGGCTTCTACTGGTAGGGTCTGGTTCGTTACTACTCAGAAGAGTGGTATCTACTCCCAACCCTGTCAGTATATCCTTTATGTAAGATGTTACAGTACCTATCGATGTATCCACTATTACATCTCTGCTTCTGCTTATCAATTGCTTCAGTCCCTTACTATCAATAAATTCTAGTAAGTCTTTAGTGTAAGATGTAGTCTTGGTATACTCTTTCCCTAACTTCGATCTATTATAACCTTTATTATTTGATCTTGATCTGAGTGATTCTATCACATCTAACTCATCCCTGAAGATGCATCTACCTTCGGTTACGAATTTTATACCATTCCATACCAATGGGTTATGCGATGCAGTGATCATAACACCTTTCCCCTTTGCTCTGCACCCTCTCACAAGTACTGGTGTAGGAGTAATGCCTATACTGTATACATCCATACCCTCTGCTCTCAATACAGATGATACTACCCTGGATATCATTCTGCTCGATTCTCTAGCATCGTACCCCAGAATGGATGAGTCTTGATCAGAGAACGATGAGAATGCTGATGTATACTCGATTATATGCTCTAGTCTGAGGTCTGTAGGGAATACGCCTCTTATACCTGATACAGATATCCTCATGTTACCATAATATATTATATCCCTTCTCTTATTATTTATCTTGTATACGCCTCGGTAGCTCAGCAGGTTAGAGCGAGTGCCTCGTAAGCACTAGGTCGCGGGTTCGAATCCCGCCCGAGGCTTTCATTCCAGATTTATAGTCATATCTATAAACATATCTGTAAATTATTTGTCTTACATACATTACATTTTAAATGAGTTAGAGTAAAAATATTCTATGCAACAGAGCGCAGGGATAATAAAGGTAGATAAGAATATAGAGACTGATGAAGGTCTATCTATACTTAAGAATTTAACAGACTATATAAGTAGATCATACTCTTTAGCAGATAAGAACAAGGCGTCCATAAATGATATGATTAATATAATAAATGAACATAATAATAACATAAAATATATAACAACTGTTATCACAGATCTTACTAATAAGATACAAGATATATCTATAGCGCTAACAAATACAAATAAGATAACTAATAATTTAACAACTAACTTAAGAGAATCAGCAGATAAGTCTATAGATACAGCCAAGAAGATAGAGACTACTAATAAGAATATGCAATCACTCCTTGATATATATAATACAATCATTAACGAGTTCAATTCCATAAATGAGGTCTCAAGATTCATAGATAGGATAGGAGAGAGGACTAAGATTCTTGCTCTTAACGCTGCCATAGAGGCAGCAAGGGCAGGAGAGGCAGGGAGAGGGTTTGCTGTTGTAGCAGAGGAGGTCAGAGCCTTGGCAATAGATGTAAGCAAGAATGCAAACCATATAACAAGTACCATAAATAAAGTAGCCGATATACTGAAAAAGTATACGAATGTTATAAATCATAATATAGAATCTCTGGGTGTTGTATTCACAGAAATCAAGCATCTACTTACTGTATTACAGAATACTAGTGAGGGTATAAATGATATAAATAGAAATATGGAACAGATATCCAAGTCTACTAATGATATTTTGGTGAATGGTGAAGAGCTAACATCTACAGCAGAGACATTAAGGGATAGATCTGAATCAAATACTAATAATGCTAAAGAAATTAATAGATCGTTAAGTGAACTAATTAATACTATAGAAGAAATGAAGAATATTATGCCTAATCTGAAGAAGATAGTTGATGTATTCTCATGTATAGCAGATACATCTATAATATCAATGACAGATATAGATGGTGATATAACATATGTTAATAAGAAGTTCCTAGAGGTTAGTAAGTATAGTAAGAATGAATTATACGGAGAGAATCATAGGATATTAAAGTCTGGGTTCCATGATAGTAGTGTATTTGATGTTATGTGGAAGACTATAAGCAGAGGAGGTACCTTCAGAGGTTACGTTAGGAATAGAGCAAAGGATGGTAGTATATACTGGGTTAAGACAGTTGTGAAACCAACATACGATAGTAATGGGAATATAGATGGTTACGTCTCAGTGAGAACCCCATTAACAGAACTTATGGTAAGTCTAGGTGTAGAGGATGCTATAAGATTAATAGCAGAGGGTAAATCAAGGAAGGTTGATGGTAAGACAAAGAGTATAGTAGAAGAGTTAAGATTAGGTAAGTACGAATTATACGATAACTATATGAATAGATATTGAATATGAATGGTAATAGAGCAAGTGTAATGGAGAGAAGGTATATAGCGGATGGTATGATTGAGGTAAAGATGACCAAGTGTATAACTAACTACAAGCCTGGCCAGTATATAAGAGTATATCTGGAGTGTTCAGATAGTAAGAAGTTCAGAGAGTTCAATTTAACATCTATACCATCAGATCCATACTTATCATTCGCATTCATATACAGGAACACAGCATGGAAGAGTAGTATGCTAGCTGCATCAGATGCCATAGTCAAAGGTCCTTACGGCTCATTTGTACTCCCAGATGAGGATTCAAGGCTGGTAATGATAGCCCTAGGTATAGGGATAACACCCTTCATAAGTATGATAAGATACTCACTCTCTACAAATATGCATTATATAACACTATTGTATATTGGAGAATATGTATCCTATCTTGATGAGTTGAATAGAGATCATAAGAGATTCAGACTGATAATAAATAGTAAGCCTAATGACATTAAACGTATAGATAAGAGATATGTAGATCACTGGTATATTGCTGGTATACCAGATGATGTCAGAGCATTTAAAAACATACTAATTAGAGATGGTGTAGATGTAAGTATAATAAAGACCGAAGAGTTCGCAGGTTACTAGATGTTAATTAATTAATTGTGTTATATCTAATATTAGTATGGGTGTACCATCCCCTGCTATCGTAGCCTCCCTGAACTTACCGTCCATGCCTATTATATGCTTGACAACTACCTCTTTCATATACTCAAAGTCATCTACAATTAATCCTATCTGCCTACCTTTGCTATTGACTATAACTATACTTACATCACTACCATCATCTCTACTATTAATATTCGCTCGTAGCAAGTAAGCAAGATCTACTAAGGGTATTATACTCCCTTCTTTTCTTATAACAGCTTTACCATGTATATATATTATCTTACTCCTAGCAAGTTTTAATGTTCTTACTACATTGCTTGATGGTATTATGTACCTCCCTCCGTTAACATATATGAGTAAAGCAGAGATTATCGACACGTTAAGTGGTATATGTATCGTTATGCTTGTACCGTGACCTTTCCTGCTATCTATGCTAACATATCCTCCAAACTTGTTGACCTGTTTGAATACGACATCCATGCCTACTCCTCTTCCCGATATATCTGTAACCTGCTTTGCTGTAGATAAACCTGGCGTACCTAATAGATTCAGTGCTTCTTCATGACTCATATTATCTGCCTCCTCCTTACTTATTATACCTCTTTCGACGGCCTTTGCCTTCAATCTATCTGTATCTATGCCCTTACCATCATCCTCAACGGTTATGCTTATCCTCTCGCCATTCCTTACTGCTATTATCTTTATACTCCCTACTCTATCCTTCCCCGATCCAACCCTCTCCTCTGGCATCTCTATGCCATGATCTATAGCATTCCTTATTATGTGTACTAGAGAATCTGATATGGCCTGCGTTATACTCCTATCTATCTCTATCTCTGACCCTTCCATCTCTAACTTGACCTCTTTGCCTAGCCTTGATGCCGTATCTCTGACTAACCTAGGGAATCTATTGAATATCATGCTCAAGGGCACTAGCCTTAACTTCATAACATTGAACTGTAGATCTGATATCAGTCTATTGAATTGTGTCAGTGTTATATCTATTCTGCTGTTAGTGTATGATAGCAAGGAGTTCTCTAACCTCATCTTTGCTATAACTAACTCCCCAACCAGATCTACCAGTTTGTCTATATCCTCCAACTTGACTGTTATGGTTGTAGGTAACTTGTCTTGCTCCAACTCATCCCTCTGCACATTATCTACTCTACGTGCTGTATCTTTTGTATCATTGATCGGATTATTATTCATGGAGTTAGAAGAGTCTATTATATCTGCAAGTACCCTTATGTAATTAGATACATCTATCAATGAATTCTCATCATTTATAAGTTTAGTTAATATATCAGTAGATGTAAAGAGGTTATCTACTAGGGTCTTTGAGAATGCAAGTCTATCATTCCTCAATGCATCTAATACATTCTCTATACTCTTACATAGCATCTTTATATTCTCATAACCCATAGTTGCTGCCATACCCTTTATCGTATGTACAGATCTGAATATACTATCTATACGCTCTTTAGAGTTATCCTTCTCATATGCTAATAGTTCATTGTTTATATTCTGGAGGTGTTCATTAGCCTCAAGAACGAAGAGCTCCCTATACTCTTTACTGTCTATACTCATTACGACCACCCAATCTGGTCAGTCTTATGATCTCCTCTGCTATCCTATATGCTGGAAGCGTGATATCTACAGCATTTGCGCTATCTGCTACCTTTGCCATTCCATATACCAATGATGTCTCCTTATCCTGTGCTATGGTATATCCATTATAAGATTTTATTACTTTCATACCCAATGCGCCATCAAAACCCATTCCAGAGAGGAGTACGCCTATGACGTTCTTACCATAATTCCTCGCTGCAGTTATCATTGTTACATTCACAGATGGTCTAACATGAGCATACTTTGGTCCCTGATATAATGTGATATAACCATATTCAACTATCACATGGTAATCAGCTGGTGCGATCAGTACTAAACCCTTGAGTATCTTATCGTTATCTTCTGCTATCTTTACCTTTAACTTGCTCTTCGGTGCTAATAATCTAATGTAGTTATCAGTGAAACCCTTTGGCATATGTTGTACTACAATTATACATGCATTTATATCAACAGGTAATTTTGCTAGTATATCTGCTACTATAGCTGGTGCTCCTGTAGATGCCCCTATGACTACTATATTCAAGTTACCTGTGTTCTTGTTAGTACTACTCTTGATAGGTATCTTATTAGAGCCGAAGATGATAGCAAAGTCTATCCTCTCTATTAGTTTAGATTTAAGCTCATCTGGTCGTATATTGCTTACACTGATTACATCTACTGCGCCGCTCTCTAATACCTTATCATTTATCCACGAATCATTATATGCTGTTATAACTATTATTGGTATGAATCTTATTCTTAGTATATGCTCCATGAATGATAACCCGTCCATATCAGGTAACTCTAGGTCAAGAAGTATAACGTCTATACTCTCTATATTATTATTAATAAAACTGAGTGCTATGCTAGCATTAGCAAATTTAGCGTATACATTGAACCTTGGCTCGCTTCTTATTATATCTCCAAGTAATGATAAAAAATAAGGTGAATCGTTTATGATGACTACGTTCACCTTTCTGTTATCTATCATCATTGTACCCCTCCTACCTTGTATTTAGTACTCTCTCTACAACTGTTGCTACCATTGCCCTATCAAATGGTTTAACGATATAATCCTTCGCTCCATATCTTATAGCCTCTTGTACTATGAACCTCTGCTCTACAGCTGTTATCATTATTACTCTAGCCTTTGTATCTATGCTCATAAGTTGCCTTAACGCTTGTATTCCATCCATCTTTGGCATATTAACATCTAATGTGACTAGATCTGGTTTGAACTTCTTATACTGCTCTATAGCCATCAACCCATCACTAGCCTCTATTATATTTGTATAACCTATGCTCTTGAGTATATCCTTGAGCACTATTCTCATAAATGCTGCGTCGTCTACTATGAGTATCTTTACCATATTTCGTGGTATCATTGCTGTAACATACCCCCATTATTGAATAGTCTATCTATATCTATGTAAATAACTAGCCTCTCATTCATCTTTATTATGCCTTTTATGTACGGTATATTATCTAGTATTGCTGCGTTATAATCTATATTCTCATCTGTTATCTTTGCTACCTGTTCTACGTCATCGACTATAAGGCCTAATGTGGTGTTATTAACGCTCACTATAAGTATCTTCCTCTTACTCACATCGTCCTTATAATCAAATCCAAGTAGATCGTTTATATCTACCACTGATATTATCTTGCCCCTCAGATTCATTATCCCTGTTATTATCCTTGAATCTGGTATTGCTGTTATCTTCTCAACCACTCTTATCTCATATACTTTATCTACATCTATAGCATAATACTCCTCTGCACTTCCTGTATTCACTTTAAATAAAAGTAGGTTTATTGTATTCATACTCATCATCTTGCTCACCTACTCATGCCATTCCCATTGTTATCAGTTCCAATGATAGGAGTTATTATCTTGATCTCTTTGTCTTCATCTATACCTTTAGCATCGATATGCAGATCCGCCTTACTATGTGTGTCTATCTTGAATCTAGATATAGAATGCTTAAGATCCTCGCTTAATTTCGCCAATGTCTGAATCTTCTCGCTTATTATATGTAACGATGCACCCTGTTCCTCAATTGCTGCAGTTATCTCTTCAACAGCTGCAGCATTCTCCTCTGATACAGCAGCTATCTCTGCTATACTTCTATTTATATCATCTATGCTATTCATCTGTGCTTGCAGTGATTCATTAGCAACATTAAGCAGATTTATCATATCATTAGTCTTTGTTATCATCCCCTTAAAGTTATTGATAGTATTCTCTATGACATACTTACTCTCCTTAACTCCACTCGCACTTGCGTTGATTATATCTGCAGTGTGTTTTGCATCGTTCTGTAAGTCATGTATTATCTTTGCTATCTCATCACTGGCTTTTGCTGAATTTATTGCCAAGGCTCTGACCTCCTCTGCTACAACAGCAAACCCTCTCCCTGCCTCTCCTGCCCTTGCTGCCTCTATGGCAGCGTTAAGAGCAAGCATATTGGTCTGCTCTGCTATCTTCTGTATTATCTCCAATACATTACTTATCTTAGCAGACTTTTCTACCAGTGTGTTCATCATAGTTGCTGCATTATCACTAACATTGATCATATTCTCCATGCTTGTAATAGTGAGTTCAGCATCATTGATACCGCTCTTGGCAAGTTTATTTATCTCATTAGAGAACTCTACTGTTTTAATCATCTTACTGCTCGTCTCCTTTATACCTGTTGTTATACTCTGCATAGTACTGCTTATCTCGTTTATTCTTGCAGCCTGATCCTGTGAACCTTTTGATACCTGCTGTATACCTGTTGTTATCTGTTGGGTTGATGAGTTTATCTGTTCAACGCTTAGTGATATATCATTTATACTCTTCATGACAGACTCTGAACTCTTGTTCACATCTACTATTACCCCTCTGAAAGACTCTATGCTTCTATTCAATGTAGTGGCCAGTTCGCCCATCTCGTCCTTACTATTAGTACTAATCCTTACAGTTAAATCACCATGGCCTAGGTTCTTGATCTCTTTGCTCATCTGTATCAATGGTCTTGCTGTACTCCTGCCCATGAAGAAGGCTAGTGCTGCTATACCGCCTCCTATTCCAGTTGTTAGTAATAGTAACTTACTCTGCATATCATGTACTGGCATCAACGCTTCACTCTCATCTATCTCCGCTAGTAATACAAGGTTAAGATCACTCATACAGTATGAGGCCCCATATATTGGTACTCCTCTATAATCTGGATACACCATCCCTTTGATGTTCTTACCGCTCTCAAAGCACTCTCTTACTGGAAGAGTATCTACTATCTGTTTGAACTCAGCTCCTTCAATGAAACGTGAGGGTGTAACCATGAGTTTACTGCTGTTTACAAGGTAAGTCTCCCCGCTCTCCCCAAGGTTATCACTATTGAGTAAGGCTTTCATGAATACTCCGCCGCTAGTCTCAAATGCTACTGTGCCTATAGTCTTGCCTTCATGTATTATAGGTGAGCCTATCTGAAGCACTAAGCCTTGATCATCCTTGTTTATCTCTCCAAAGCTGTTATTCTTTGCTCTCTTGAATATATCAGAGTCAGCCATACTCTTACCCTCTCTGCTCTTATCAGTACTGAATAATATATTACCTTGTTCATCTG
>Ga0197142_1003144_pt1 | contig 14025 bp, 13 predicted proteins | sample GBS60_MetaG_FD_148614 | JGI IMG/M metagenome (GOLD analysis project Ga0197142, IMG submission 148614) | Sediment microbial communities from Great Boiling Springs, Gerlach, Nevada, United States - GBS 60_MetaG | ecosystem: Environmental > Aquatic > Thermal springs > Hot (42-90C) > Sediment... | reverse complement strand
AGGGCCAAAATTCAAAGAGAAATATAAAAAAATACAAACCTGCCGGCTCTGGCGTCTGTCAGGGAAATTGCTCCGTAAATATACGCTCATTGAGAAAAATGGCTTATTTTGTACGAAAAATTACTTAATTTTGAGTATTGGGGGATTTTTTGTGATTTTTATCACTGGCAAACCTTATACCCAGCAACAAGGATGGAATTAGCCAGATAAATCTTACTGTGTGGTATGGCCCACCCCAACCGTTCCCGGTCCCAGCAGACGCAGCCCCAAGCGGTGCAGACGGTGTCCCTGCAGGCGGAGAGTTTTTACCACCAGGGCTTAAAAAAGGTGGAGCAGGGGGATTTGCCCAGGGCGATTCAGTTTTTTACGCAGGCGTTGCAATGTCAACCGCAGTACAGCCTGGCCTATTATCAGCGGGGGTTGGCGCGGCTGCATACCCACGACTACCAGGGGGCGCAGGCGGATTTTGCCCAGGCGTTGGCCCTGGCGCCGGAGCATGCCCTGAGTTATTACCATCGGGGGTTAGTGCGCTATCGCTTGGGCGACCGGCAGGGGGCGATTGCCGACTACACAAGAGCAATCGCACTGCAACCGGATTTGGCCGATGCCTATTACAACCGCAGTATTGCCCGGCGTCGGGAGGGGGATTTACAGGGGGCGTTGGCCGACTATACCCAGGCGTTGAAATTAAATCCCAATTACACGCACATTCACGGCACGGCGCAGGGTTTGGCGCCCAGCGGTGCGGAACGGTTTTATCAAAAGGGGTTGGCGCAGGCGGAGTTAAAAAATTGGGCGGCGGCGATTGAGGCGTACAATCAATGTCTGCGGGTCAAGCCGGATTTTGCCCAGGCCTATTTTCAGCGGGGGTTGGCGCGGCAGGCGGTCGCGGACCTGCGGGGGGCCATTGCCGATTACACGCGGGCGCTGTTGCTTGATCCGAATTTGACCCAGGTCTATTACCATCGGGGGGAGGCGCGGGCGGCTTTGGGGGATCAGCGGGGAGCGATGGAGGATTTTAACCGGGTGCAGCCGGAACCCCGCCATTGGTCAGCCCGGGTCCGGGAATCGGCGGCAGCGGCGGACCAACAGGTGCAGGCGGCTTTGGCCCACCTCCGGGAGGGACAACATGAACAGGCGATGGCCCGGCTCACCGAGGCGTTGCGGCTTTGCCCGGAGCATGGGGAAGCCTATTTTCGGCGGGGGTGGTTGCGGTTTTATCTGGGGGATAATCGGGGGGCGTTGGAGGACTACAACCAGGCCCTGCGTTACCTGCCCCAGCGGGCGGATGTTTATTACCAACGGGGTCTGACGCGCTATCGGCTGGGGGATAAGCAGGGGGCGATTGCGGACTATACGCGGGCCATTGAACTGCAACCGGATTTGGCCGATGCCTATTACAACCGCAGTATTGCGTACCGCCGCATGGGGTATTACAGCGAGGCGGTCAAAGACCACAACCAAGCCCTGCGTCTGAATCCGAATTTCGCCTACATTCACGGCACGGCGCTCAATCCCACCAGCCAGGATGCCCAGGATTTCTACGAAGTGGGCAACAGCAAGGCGCAGCGGGGGGATTTCCAGGGGGCAATTCGGGATTACAACCAATGTCTGCGGCTGGACCCCAATTTTGCCCTGGCCTATTACCGGCGGGGGTTGTTGCGCTATGAGTTGCGGGACCAGCGGGGGGCGATTGCCGATATTCGCCGGGCGTTGGAACTCGATCCCACCCTAGACATTCCCGATTTTATGTTGCCCTAGGGTTAGGCGCAAATTGCCAGTGGTCATAGGGTTCAAAGGGCTGGTGAATCCAGGGATTGTGGGGGAGCAATTCCAGGTAGTAATCGGGCGAGAATTGGGCGCGCCCTTTGACCCAAATCACGGCGGTTCTGAGTTCGATAATTTGGGGGTTCTGCCACAAATAAGCAACGACATGCCCCAGGGTTTTGCCCGAATCCACCAAATCATCCACCACCAACAGCCGGGGGCCAAGCTGGGTTTGGGTCATGGTGATATGGGGGGCAATGCGTAAACAACCCTGCTGTTTTCCCGTATAGGATTGGGCCATGAGAATTGCCAGGGGTTTTTGAAACATTCGCGAACAGATATCCCCTACCCGCAACCCACCCCGGGCAATCGCTAAAATTTGGTCAAATTCCCACCCAGAATCGTAAATTTTTTGGGCGAGTTGTTCGATTTTTTGGTGGTATTCTTCCCAAGTGAGGTAGTAATCCTGGGGCAAGCGATGTTTCCCCTACCGGTCGTTTTGGTCATTATAGCGATTCTGCGCCGGCGCCGATATGCCCTTGGCCCAAGGGCTGAGAATTGTTTGGGTAAACCCTAGCGCCCCAAACCGAGCGCTCACTCCAGGCGTGGTATGATTAAACCCAACGTACTTTTGTGCTGCTGGGCTTTTATGACCCCTTTCCGCCGCAGTCAGGCGATTACCGCTGGGGTGCAACGTTCCCCGAACCGGGCGATGTTGCGGGCGGTGGGATTTACGGATGGGGATTTTGCCAAGCCGATTGTGGGGATTGCCAACGCCTACAGCACGATTACGCCTTGTAATGCGGGGCTGAATGATTTGGCCTTGCAGGCGGAAGCGGCGATTCGGCAAGCCAATGCTATGCCCCAGATGTTTGGCACGATTACGATTAGCGATGGGATTTCGATGGGAACCGAGGGGATGAAATGCTCGTTGGTGTCCCGCGAAGTGATTGCCGATGCGATTGAGACGGTGTGTTTGGGGCAAAGTCTGGATGGGATTTTGGCGCTTGGGGGTTGTGATAAGAATATTCCGGGGGCGCTTATGGCGATGGCCCGCCTGAATATCCCGGCAATTTTTGTCTATGGGGGAACGATTAAACCGGGGCATTACCAAGGGCAAGATTTGACGATTGTGAGTGCGTTTGAAGCGGTGGGCGCTTACAGCGCTGGGAAAATAAGTGAGGCGGATTTGTTGGAAATTGAACGGCGGGCCTGTCCGGGGGTGGGTTCCTGCGGTGGGATGTACACGGCCAATACCATGTCCTCGGTGGCGGAGGTGCTGGGCTTGAGTCTGATGTATTCTTCGACGATGGCGGCAGAGGATGAGGAAAAACGGGCTAGTGCGGCGGCGTCGGGCAAGGTGTTGGTGGCGGCGATTGAAAAGGAAATCCTACCCCGGCAGTTGATTACCCGTAAGTCGTTGGAGAATGCGATTGCTACGGTGATGGCGGTGGGGGGTTCGACGAATGCTGTACTGCATTTGTTGGCGATTGCCCAGGCGGCGGAGGTGCCCTTGAGCTTGGATGATTTTGCCCGGATGCGGGAGCGGGTGCCGGTGCTATGCGATTTGAAGCCGTCGGGGCGGTATGTGACGGTGGATTTTCACCGGGCGGGGGGGATTCCTCAGGTATTAAAAATTCTGCTCAATCATGGGGTACTGCACGGGGATTGTCTAACGATTACGGGGCGCACGTGGGCAGAACAGTTGGCGACGGTGCCGGATGAACCCCCAGCGGGGCAGGAGGTGATTCGCCCTTGGGACAACCCGGTGTATCCGCGGGGGCACATCGCCATTTTGCGGGGAAATTTGGCGACGGAGGGGGCGGTAGCCAAGGTTTCGGGGATCAAACGGACCTCGATGACGGGGCCGGCGCGGGTGTTTGATTCAGAGGAGACCTGTTTGGCGGCGATTTTGGCCGGGCGGATTCGACCGGGGGATGTGGTGGTGATCCGCTATGAGGGGCCAAAAGGTGGGCCGGGGATGCGGGAAATGTTGTCCCCCACATCGGCGCTGATCGGGGCGGGGCTAGGGGAGCAAGTGGGGTTAATTACGGATGGGCGGTTTTCCGGCGGTACGTATGGGTTGGTGGTGGGGCATGTGTCGCCCGAAGCGGCGGTGGGTGGCACGATTGCCCTGGTGCAGGAAGGGGATTTGATCACCATTGATGCCCAGGAATGCCGTTTGCATCTGCACGTTGCGGATGAGGAATTGGCGCAGCGGCGGGCGCAATGGCAACCTCCGGCGCCCCGTTATACGCGTGGGGTATTGGCGAAGTATGCCAAGTTGGTGGCGGGCAGTCATCTGGGGGCGGTCACTGATCTAGATTTGTGGGCTTGATTCATGTCATTGGGCTGGGCGGGGACGGGGCGGCTTCGCTGGGGACGGATGCCCGAATTGCCCTCAATCGCGCGCAAATTTTGTGTGGCGCTCCCCGGCATTTAGCTCATTTTGCCGAACATCCGGCGTTGCGTCTGCCTTGGGAACATCTCCAGCAGGGCATTCAGGACTTAAAAAAGTATTTGGCGCAGGGGTATGAACAGGTGGTGGTGTTGGCCTCCGGTGACCCTTTGTTTTTCGGGATTGGGCGGTTATTGCTCAGCCATTTTCCACCGGAATCGTTGCGGTTTTATCCCCACGTCAGCGCGGTGCAATTGGCATTTAGTCGCTTGAAAATCCCTTGGCAGGATGCCCAAATTGTGAGCATTCATGGCCGGTCGTGGGAAAACTTAATTCCCCCGCTCAAACAAGGGGTTGCCAAAATTGCCATTCTCACCGACCCCACCCACAACGTCCGCACCATTGCCCAGGTGCTCCAGCAATTAAGACTGCCTATTGCGTATCAAATTTGGGTGTGTGAGCAGTTGGGTAGTCCCGACGAACAGATTGAATTACTCACCCTGGAGCAAGCACTCAAGGATCAAAGAAATACGCTGAATGTTGTGGTACTGCTGCGGGAGTCATCCCGATTATGCAACCCGATGAAGTTACCTATATTCGGCATATCTGATGAAGTGTTTTACGGGTTTCCCGATCAGCCAGGTTTGATGACCAAAAAGGAAATGCGCAGTTTAATTTTGGGGGAATTGCAGCTTCAGGATGGGCAAACGATTTGGGATGTGGGAGCAGGTACAGGCACAGTGGCCATCGAAATCGCTCGTGTACTCCCCCAAAGTACCATTTACGCCATTGAAAAAAATGCAATGGGGGTGCAATTAATTCACCAAAACTGTCAACAGTTAGGGGTGAGAAATGTTACTGTTATTGCTGGCAATGCCCCGGAAATTTTTACTCATTTACCCAATCCTGACCGGGTGTTTATTGGCGGAAGTGGCGGCAATTTAAGGGCCATTTTAGAGGCATTAGATACCCGTTTGCTGCCAGGGGGGATTGTGGTTTTGGCGCTGGCGACCCAAGAACACCAAGCGCTGGTTTTAAGCTGGGCAAAACAGCAGGGTTGGCCGTATCATGCTCTAGATGTTCGCCTCTCCCGTTCCCTGGCGGTCGGGGATTTGACGCGCTGGCAACCCCTCAATCCGCTTACCCTTGTGCAACTGGGCAAACCGGCGGGCTAAGGGATTTGCGTGCGTCCCACCAGCTTATCTAACCCAATCGTGCCGTTGAGGTTGGTATTGCCCATAATGGCCTGCTGCACCTGGGCACCTGTTAAATCTGCACCGGCTAAATTAGCGCCTGTGAGGTTGGTGTGATTCAAATTCACTACGCTCAAATTACTATTGCTCAGATTGGCATCTTGCAAGCGGGCGCGGGAGATATTAGCTCCTCGTAAATCGCTATCACTTAAATCTGCTTGGATGAGATTTGTAGCGGGCAAATTGGCGGTGACCAAACTCACCTTTTTTAACTTGGCACCCTCTAAAGTCGCCTGCGCTAAATTCGCCCGATCCAAACGCGCAGCGGTCAAATCCACACCTGTCAAATCCGCCTGGCTCAAATCCGCCTCCCGCAAATTGGCCCCCCCTAATTTGGCCGCTACTAAATCGGCTCGGCTCAAGCGCACCCGCGGCAACGTTGCTCCTACCAAACTGGCTTCCCGCAATTTCACTCCCTCCATGCGGGCATCTGTCAAATCCGCCTGGTCCAAATTCACCCGGTTCAGCACCGCATGGTGCAGCCGCGCCTGGGATAAATTCACTCCCGTCAACACCGATCCCGTCAAATCTGCCCCGCTCAAATTCACATCCGATAAATTGGCTTTTTCCAGATTCGCCAGACTGATAGAGGCCTGACGTAAATTGGCTTCGCTGCAATCTGTGTGGACAAGATTAGCGCCATTCAAATTTGCTCGCTCCAAGTTGGCACGGATGAGAATACTTTTTGCCAAGTTAACATTGCCCAAATCCGCCTGTTTCAGGTTGGCATTGCCCAAATTTGCTTCGGTTATATCCGCATTAAATAACTTGGCACCCTCCAAATTCGCCCCTGCTAAATTAGCTCCCCGCAAGTTTGCATTGCCCAAATTAGCTCCCGCCAGAACCATTCCCCGCAAATCCGCTCCCGATAAATCACACTTCGGACATTGATTGGTGCTGGTCAACCGCTGTATATGTTCCGGGTTGGCGGCCAAGGCCAACGACGATCCCAGTAACTCAATGCCAATCCAAATTACTCCCCACCAGGTCGTTTTCATCTGCCCATCTCCTAACCAAATCCTGACAATTATGCGACTCCTTGACTGTCATCATACTGCATACAGTTAGTTCCGGTAGCCCGTCAGGAACCCTGGTGGGCAGAAATGGTTCGGCATCCCCACAGTTAAGCAAATGCTGTCACTTACTACAGCGTGACCCGCTAACCGCCCTCTCAAACAAACTCAGGACACATTGCCCCCCTTGCCCAAGCCGCCCCATCTATCTACCGCACACCTATCCAGCCCCTAAAAACCAGAAAGGGAGCCGACGACTTGCCGTGTTTCGTCTCGACTCCCTAACTGGTTCGCTCCTCACACAAGTAAACTTTATCAGGTCGGTCCCTGCTTTGTCATCCGCCTGCAGCGACGGTAGCGATACAATTTTCTTATAGAAAACAGCGATTGACGACCATCATCACTGCTTTTGCTTATCAGTGTGCGGCAACCAGGGGCAATCGGGGTGGCAAAATTCCGCTAAGGTCAGGGGCCGAATTCCCTGCTGAGCGGCCCATTGCGCCTGGGCGGGGGTGTTGTAGCCCCAGGTGGCAAGAAATAAGGGAATGTCCCGCAAGGCGGCAATCTGTTGCACGGCAGTCAGAGCCTCAAGGCGGTCTTCGACGAACCCAATGACTTTGTGCTGCTGATGTAATGCCTGCAGTATCGCGGTTTTGGGCTGGTCTAGGGTTTTGCCGTACAGCCATGCTGGCGGCCATGCGATGCCGGCCCCGGCAAAGAGCGCCAATACAAACCGTTCTTGCTTGGTGGTGACAATCACCGGCTGAAAGGGGGCAGCCGTCAACCAGCGCTGCACTTGGGCGACCACCCCCGGATAAAAATGGTGTCGCGCCAACCATCCGGCTTCATCCTGGGCAATCCAGGCATCCCGCGTCCGATCCACCCGCTGCCCTAACATCTCTGCCGACCAACCTGTGGCCGCCAAAAGCCGTTGTTGCACCTGGGACCAAGCAGTCGCCATGACTTCTAAGTCCTCCCCCACCACCAACCCATGCAACAGCAGGGGCATCTCCCACCCGTGCGTAATCACAGGCCGCAGCCGGTAAAACCATTCTCGGAACGGCTCCAAATTGCCGGTACAGCCAATGTCAGGACATAATTCCCGGTACACCTGGGCGCTGATGGCAAAGTATTCCTCTTGCCCGTCACAGAGCACCCCGTCAAAATCCAGAGCCAACAGGGACGGTTGCGGCATGGGACGCCCAGCCCTTCAGAAAATGAACCTTCCTAAACCTGACCAGGCGCTTGCCCTGGTCACTCGGTTGTGTGCCCGTGGGGGGAGAACTGGGGTGCAAGGATTCGAACCTCGGAATGGCTGGACCAAAACCAGCTGCCTTACCACTTGGCGACACCCCATTGCCATCGCATTAGCTATCTTAACAATCTTGCGGGGCGCTTGACAATGGGCGTATGCTGGGAACCATGCGGTATTGGCATGGTATCAATCGTCTGACCCTGGCGGCAGGGTGGGTGGCAATGGCGCTGGTGCCGCCCCTGGTGCTGGTGGGGGTGTGGAATGTGGTGGGTCGTTATCTAGGGCGATGGTGGGGGCGCAACCTCACCTCCAATGCGCTTTTGGAATTGCAGTGGTATCTGTTCAGTGCGGTTTTTCTCCTGGGGGCGGCCTACACCCTCTACCAAAACAGCCATGTACGGGTGGATGTGCTGTACCAGCGCTGGTCGGAACGCCGCCGCGCCTGGATGGACCTCCTAGGCACCCTACTGTTTCTGCTGCCGTTTGTGGTCTTGATTTTGTGGGTGACCACCCCCACCGTCTGGGCTTCTTGGCGCATTTGGGAACAGTCCCCCGACCCCGGCGGTTTGCCGCGCTACTGGGTCAAATCCCTCCCCTTGCTGGGGTTTGGCCTGCTGTTGGTGCAGGGAATAGCCCAGGTGGTGGGGCTGGTGCACTTTCTCCGTCACGGTCAGCGGGAATAGTCGGTCGGGTGGGCGGTGGCCGGATAGCGCCCCTGCTGGTGAACATCCTGGCGGAGGTTCTGCATCCCCCACACCACCCCAATCATGGCGGCTAAGGCCAAAGACAAACGCACGGTCTCCACAATGTGCTCCCGCAATTGCGTCATCATCCAAAACTCCTGAATGGTGCCAATGGCTTAATTCCACTCTAAAGAAGGAATCGGCTGTGCCGGCGTGATAAACATCACCAAAGCCGCGCGAACATAACAAGGTTTAAGAACGGTTAACGCGGCGGCTGGAGCACTCCCGCCGTTGGCCGCGGCTTGTTCTCAGGAAAATATAAGGAGATACCCATTCCCCAGAGCCGGTTGCGGCAGGCCGCTTCACATTCTGTTACGTTGGGTGACGGGGGGGAACCGCTTCGCCTACCCTGAAGGAAGCTTCTGACTGGAGTTGGTTGCCATGACCTTGCCTTTGCTTGCTTACCGACCCACCACGCAAAACCATCGGGTGCGGAATTTTGGCCGGGCGGAACTGAATGAAGATAGCCCCCGGATTTACCGTTTGGAGGATGTGGGCACTACCGACGAGATGGATGCGCTGATCTGGGCGGCCTACCGGCAAATTTTTAGTGAACACGCGATCCTCAAATCCTGCCGCCAGGTGACTTTGGAATCCCAGCTCAAGAATCGGACGATTACCGTGCGGGATTTCATCCGGGGTTTGGCGCAATCGGACCCCTTTTACCGGTTGGTGGTGGCGGCCAACAACAATTACCGGCTGGTGGATGTGTGTTTGCGGCGGATTTTGGGGCGGCAAGCCTACAACCAGGAGGAACGGATTGCCTGGTCGATCCGCATTGCTACCCAGGGGTTCAAGGGGTTTGTCAATGAACTGGTAGATAGCGACGAATATACGGAAAATTTTGGGGATCAAACGGTGCCCTACCAACGCCGCCGGATGCAGGGTCGCCCGTTCAATTTGGTCACGCCCCGCTATGACGGCAACTATCGGGCGAAAGCGGGGATTGGATACATTGATTGGAACTATGTTTTGATCCGCTACTACCAAAAACGCGCCCAGGAACGCCAGCAATTGTTTCCCCAGGCGGGCGACCCCCGGCAGTATCGCGCCCTGGCCCGTGCGGTGGATACCCGTCCCCAAACGCGGCCAGTGGTGGCGGTGCAGGAATTGGACTTTTTGGCCAAGGTGCCGCGGCGGCGGTCGTGACCCGCTGGTGGGTGGTAGGGGGCCTGGTGTTGGTGGGAACCAAAGCTGCGGCGTTGCAGGTGGTTTATCCGCCCCCGGAGCATCAGACCACCGCGCCCCACATTTTTCTGATTGGCACCCATCCCCCCCACGAACCGGTACGGGTCAACGGGCAGGTGGTGGCCCGTTCGGCGGCGGGGCATTTTGCGCCTGTTGTGCCCCTGGCCTGGGGGCATAACACGGTACAGGTGCAAGCGGGTGCGCAAACCCTAACCTTAACCATTCGTCGGGTCCCGCCTGCGGAACCGGCGACGCCGTTGCTCCCGGCGGTGGATGTGGCGCGGTTGCCGGGGGAACCCCTTTGTTTTCAGGCGTTCCTGCCGCCTGGCGAGCCGGTGGCGCTCCAGGTGGGTCCCTGGTCGGTGGCGCTGTCACCCCGTTGGGTTGCTGACCTGGCCGGAAACGAGGCGGTTTTGACTGCTCCCCGGCCCACTCCGGCGCGACTGCGGTACGAGGGGTGTCTGCGGGTGGAAACCCCAGGGTTGCTGGGACACCCGGAACTGCGCTGGGGGCAACAACGTTGGCAGAGTCCTGGGGCGGTGACCATTCTCGACCCCAACCAGCTAGAGGTGGCGACGCTGACCACGGAGGGCATCGCCCGCACCGGCCCCGGCACGGATTACTCCCGCTTGACCCCCCTGCCGGCAGGGACGCAGGACCAGGTGATTGCCCAAGAGGGGGACTGGCTGCAACTGCGCTACGGGGGTTGGGTACAGCGGCAGCAGGTGACCTTGCAACGCATGGCCCTCTTGCCCAGCCTCTTGCGGGGGGTTCGGGAACACCGCACCGCTGACTGGACGGAAATTCACTTTCCCTTGAGCCGCCCTGTACCCATTGCCATTCACCAGGAGCCGGGGGTAGTGCATCTTACCCTGTGGCACACCCGCGCGCAAACCGACATTATTCGGCTGGGGGAAGGCCCGGCCCTACGCCGGTTTACCTGGCAACAAACCGCCCCGGAAACCCTCCGCTACAGCTTTTATTTGCCCTCGGCGCAGGCATGGGGCTACCGGGCGCACTACCAAGACCAGGTTTTGATCTTTGCTCTGCGACATCCGCCCCCGTTGCCGCCCCACTCCCTGGCGGGGGTGAGGGTTCTGCTCGACCCTGGACATGGCGGCCCGGAGGACCTGGGGGCTGTGGGCCCCGATGGCACGCCGGAAAAGGACGTGAACCTGAAGATGGCCCTTCTGGTGGCGACCCGCTTGCGCCGGCGGGGTGCCCAGGTGACCCTGACCCGCACCAGCGATGTGGCCGTGCCTTTGGTCGAGCGGGTGGCCCAGATTCAGACCCAACAGCCCCATTTGGCCCTGAGCATTCATTACAACGCCCTCCCCGATGACGGCGACGTTTGGGGCACCCAGGGCATTGGCACCTTTTGGTATCACCCCCAGAGCCAACCCCTGGCCGTCTTTTTGCACCGATACCTCACCCAGACCGCCCGGCGGCCCAGCTACGGCGTTTTTTGGCACAACCTCGCCCTTACCCGTCCCACCGTCTGCCCCGCCGTGTTACTGGAACTGGGGTTTATGATTCATCCCCAGGAGTTTGAATGGATTGTCCACCCCCAGGCCCAGCAGCACCTGGCCCAGACCCTTGCAGCCGGCATCGAAGCCTGGCTGCGGCAAACCCTAACCCCGTTGTCGCCAGGGGTCTAACACATCCTTCACCAGGGCTTCCTCGATCCACACCCGGCAGACCACCATCAAGGGCAAAGCCAAAATCAACCCCGGCAACCCCAAAAACGTCGTGAAAAAAACCTGCGCCATCAGCGTCAGCGCCGGGGGCAATTGCAACTGCTGCGACATCACATAGGGCGTGACCAAATAGGCATCCGTTTGCTGGATTAAGAAATACAAAATCACCACCGCCACCGCCTTCCAAGGCGCATCCAAAGCCGCAATCACCGTCGGCGGAATCACACTCAACGTCGGGCCAATATTGGGAATTAAATTAAACAAACCGGCAATCAAGGCATGGGCAAAATACAACCGCACCCCCAACAGCGATAAACCAACAAAACTCAAAATTCCTACCACCGCCATGGCCGTCAGCGTTCCCAACATCCAAGCCCGCAAATTCACCTCACAACGACGGAGAATGGTATGGACGCGATTGCGGTAAAAAGCGGGAAATAAGCGGATAAATCCCTGGCGATAGGTAGCAGGGTCGGCCAAAAACATCACCGCCAAAACCAGGATAAAAATAAACGACAGCACCCCCCCCAACGTATCAAAAAAGAAACTAATCCCCCGCCGCAGCAACGGGTTGAGAAACGCCTGCAATTGCCGCAGCAAATCACCGTTACTCTGCAACGGAACGAGGATTTCCCCCAACAAACGCATTTGCAAATCTTCCGACCATTGCGCCAGGGACTGCAACCCCTTCGGCAACAGTTTGGCCAGTTCCTCCAACTCCTTACTAAAAGGCGGCACCAACAACCCCACCAACAGCGTCAACCCCGCCAAAAACGTCAACAAGGTAAGACCAATGGCAACCCCCTGGGGAATCCGCCACTGGCGCAAAAAATGCACCGCTCCATCCAACGCCACCGCCACCAACACCGCCGCAAAAACCAACAGCAACAAGTAGCGAATTTCCCAGAGAATATACAGGGCTACCCCTAGCAGGATCAGACCAAACCAATCCCCCAATTTCATAGAAGTTCCCTGCCCATAAAGGGCTGTAAAACCTCGGGAATCTGCACCGAACCATCCGGGCGTTGGTAGCACTCCAAAATCGCCGCCATCGTCCGCCCCACAGCCAAAGCTGACCCATTGAGCGTGTGGACAAATTCCGTCCCTTTTTTCCCCGCTTCCCGATAGCGAATCCCGGCCCGCCGCGCTTGAAAATCACCAAAATTAGAGCAACTGGAAATTTCCCGGTAGGTTTGCTGCGCCGCCAACCACACCTCCAAGTCATAGCATTTTTGCGCCCCAAAACCCAAATCGCCCGTACACAATTCCACCACCCGGTAGGGCAACCGCAGCGCTTCTAATAAACTGGCCGCATCCTGGACCAAACGTTCGTGTTCTGCCTGCGAGGTGGCAGGATGAACAATTTTCACCAGCTCCACCTTATTAAATTGGTGCAAACGAATCAACCCGCGCGTATCCCGGCCATAGCTGCCTGCTTCCCGGCGAAAACAGGGCGTCCAAGCACAGTGATAAATGGGCAATTGCTCGGCGGATAAAATCTCATCGCGATAGAGATTGGTCACCGGCACTTCCGCAGTGGGAATCAGCCACAAATCATCGTCCCGACAGGCAAAACTTTCCTGCGCAAATTTGGGCAGTTGCCCCGTCCCGGTGAGCGCTTGACTGTTGACCAAAAAAGGCGGCAACACCTCCACATACCCCCGCCGAATGTGCCAATCCAACATCCATTGGATCAACGCCCGCTCCAGGGCCGCCCCTGCCCCCCACAGGGTGACAAACCGGCTCTGGGCAATTTTGGTCGCCCGTTCCGTCTCCAACCAATGGAATTTGGCCGCCACCTCCCAGTGGGGCAACACCGGATGCTGCGGTTTGTAGGCTTCCCCCCACACCGCCCGCACCACGTTGGCGGTTTCATCCTTGCCCACGGGCACATCCGGCGCCGGTAAATTCGGCAGTTGTAATAACAACTCCTGGAGTTTTTGCGTGAGTTCCCGTTCCTCCTGTTCCAGCGCCGCCAGGGTCTGCTTGAGTTCCTGCCCCCGTTGCCGCAGCGGTGCCAGCACCTCCTCTGACGCCCCCGTGCGTAGCAACTGGCCGACCTGCTTGCCAATGTCATTACTTTCTGCCTGCAACTGGGAACGGCGTTTGGCCAACGCCCGCACCTGGGCATCCACCGCCAACAGGGGTTGCACATCCACATCCCCCTGGCGCGTCGCCAACCGGGCCGCCACCAACTCCGGCTGTTCCCGAATGAGTTTCAGGTCGAGCACCCTGATTCCCCCGCCACACCATCCCTGATTGTACTGGAAGTAGGGGTAAAACTCGGACAACCCTGGCACGGCCCGTGGGGGTTGACTGCACACCGTACTAACTCTGACAGGGCATTGTACTTGCAGCGACCATCGCCGATAATCCAGCGTCCCTGCCAGCGATTGCGGTCAGGGTGAGCGACCTGGACCAGCAGGGCCATTTTGTGCAGGTGGTAGCGACCGCCCCGGTAGTGGTAGCAATGGCGGCGTTCCAAGACGGTGTAGGTTTGGCCGTTGATCTGCACTGGGCTGCCGGGTTGGGGCCGGTCAGGGAGCCAAAATTCCCCCAGCGACTGGGCCGGTTGGCTCAGGAGAATTTGGGTAGGCACGGATTCCGGGGTCATCGTCAGCAAGCGACAAGCAGGTATAGGTGTAATTTAGCTTGCGGGGGTGTGGGGGTGGATAAGCCCCGCACGGTGCCGGGATACAGCCACCCCCACG
>Ga0197142_1003143_pt1 | contig 14027 bp, 11 predicted proteins | sample GBS60_MetaG_FD_148614 | JGI IMG/M metagenome (GOLD analysis project Ga0197142, IMG submission 148614) | Sediment microbial communities from Great Boiling Springs, Gerlach, Nevada, United States - GBS 60_MetaG | ecosystem: Environmental > Aquatic > Thermal springs > Hot (42-90C) > Sediment... | reverse complement strand
CATTGGTATAATACCAGCAGAATATAATAAAATCATTCCCCTTTATTATATGATACTTTTTCATATTATTATAACAATTTCTCTGTGCCTTCTCTGTGCTCTCTGTGGTATAATATTAGACAAAGCATTTGTATAACAAATAATTTATAAATTTATTTTAAAATAATTTCTATAATATTTTTATTATTTTATAGTTTATAATTTTTATATTTTCAAAAAGCGCAACAGCTTAATTTTGAAATGTCTTTTTTAAAGGTTAACGAAGCTAATTTTAACCCCTCTGCTGCTGTTAAATAAGGGAATAGATTGCTTGAAAATTCACTTACAGAGATATTATATTTTATTGCTAAACAAATAGGCATGATAAGCTCACCAGCATCTGGTGCGATGATTTCCGCACCTAAAAAGGTATCATTATTGGGATTTCTTAATATTTTAACAAAACCTCTTCTTTCGAAAGAAACAGCAAATCGCGGAATTTCTCTAATTGGTAAGATTATCTTTTCGTATTTTATATTGTTTTCTATTAATGATTTTTCTGTATAGCCACATCCTGCAATTTGAGGTTCCGTAAATATTACCCAAGGTAATGATTTATAATCAATTTTTTGTTGACCTTTTTCGCAGCATGCATCAATATTTTGAACGGCAAGGCCACCTTCGTATGCTGCGGTATAAACAAATGCTGGTAAATTATTGCAATCTCCTACTGCATAAATATTCTCTATGTTTGTTTGTAAATAATCATTAACAATAATATGACCCGTGGGTAAAGTATGAATATTAATTTGCTCTAAACCTAATTGATTGGTATTGGGTTTTCTACCTATTGCTATCATTAAATGTGTACCTTGGATTTGAACATCGGAACCTTTTAAAATAATATTTTTTCCTTGTTTTATAATTTCGTTTATGTGAACATTCGTATAAATATGAATGCCCTCTTTTTTTAAATAATACTGAATGTTATTTGATATATCTTCGGTTAAATGAGGTAATAATCTATTAGTAGATTCAATCAAAAATACATCAGAACCAAATCGTTTATAAGCTTGGGCAATTTCTAAGCCTATATAACCTCCACCGATTATAACTAAGCGTTCTGGTAATTCTTCTAAATCAAATAAAGTATCATTGGTATAATAATTGATATCTTCTAGTCCTTTTATTAAGGGAATATTAGGACTTGAACCTGTTGCAATAATAATATATTTTGCTGTAATTTTTTGATCATCTACTATTACAGTGTTTTTATCCAGAAATTTCGCATATCCTTTTATTAAAGTAGTTTTATTAAGATTTTTTATAATATCTTCGTACTTTATTTTTCGCATATAAGAAACAACATCTTTTTTATGATCAATAATTTTATCAAAATTTATCTTAAAATTTGTGATTTTTTGTTCAATAAAATTAGGAAATCTGTTATGATTGATTTTATCAATATATTCTGCTAATCGTATTAAATATTTAGAAGGAATACATCCAACATTAACACAAGTGCCACCAATTGGTAATCCATCGTTAATCATTGCATTGGTAAGTCCTAATTCATTTGCTTTTATTGCAGCAGAAAAAGCTGCGGTTCCTCCCCCAATAATAATAATATCAAAGTTGTACTTTTGATTTTTATAAGATTTTTTGAATGATTTTAATTCGTAATCTTTTACTTTATGAGAAGTCCGATTTATTATATCAATAATTTTTTTATAACTAACAACATAGTCGTCAAAATGTATGTCACAAGCTTTATTATCAAAATCAAGATGAATATTTTTAATGCCAGAAATCTGTTTTAATTCGCTTTCTATTTCGAAATAACAACCACGACAACAAATCCCATCAAATATTAGAGAGAGATTTTTCATTTTATTATAATTCTTGGTATTTGACAACTTTATAGCCTAATTCTTCAATAGCTTTTTTGATTTGTTCTATGTTCGTTTTTTGTCCATCAAATCGAACATTTCCATTGCCTGATTGATAATTTGCTTTTATTTCTATTACACCAGGAATCTTTTTTACGGTTGTCTCAATTGCTTTTTGGCATCTTGCACAAGTCATTCCATCAATTACCAATGAATAATTTTTTTGATTTGGTTCTGCATTAAGATACTGGTTTTTTTGGATTAGCAAAAAGGGAATAGCCAATAAGAAAACAAATATAATGTACCGTATTTTTGGATTTTTGAATTTGATTTTCATATAATAGCAAGTAAATAAAAAGTATTAAAATGTCAATTTATATTTTGTTATAATTTAAATCAATATACTGGAACCACCCAATCTGCATAAAGTGGATCATTTCCATAAACAATTTGATTAAATTTGTCTTTTAAAAGCTTTGTAATCGGTCCTATTGTGCCTTTTCCAATAACTCGTCTATCTATTTCTGCAATCCAAGCAACCTGTGCTCCTGTGCCTGTAAAAAAAACTTCATCTGCTATATAAAGTTCAGAACGAGCAATATCGCGAATTTCTATGGGAATATTTTCATTTTTTGCTATTTCGAGAATGCTTCTTCTTGTAATTCCTTCTAATAAAGCTGCACTATTAGGTGGTGTTGCAAGTACACCGTTTCTTACAATAAAAATGTTTTCTGCACTACCTTCGCTTACAAAACCACGCGAATCTAAAAAGATTGCTTCGTCAAAACCATTTTGGAGTGCTTCGGATTTTGCTAATGCTGAGTTCGCATATCCACCAGAAACTTTTGCTCTTGTGGGAATGATATTATCGTCAATTCTTCTCCAACTAGAAACAGCAACTTTTAAACCTCTATTGGTATCTAAATAATCATCAAGTAAAATTGTATAAACAGAAAAAGAATCTTGAACATCATGCAAACTTGGAGAAAGTCTTAATGCGGATTTATATATAAAAGGTCTAAAATAGATATTGCTTTTATACTGATTTTTTTTTACAAGCTCTTTTAAGATTTCTACCATTTCTTCGATAGAATAAGGAGGTTTCATTTGCATGATCTTTGCACTATTATGCAATCGCTGAAAGTGATCATAAGGACGAAAAATAAATACATTTTCTTTTTCTTTGTTATAATAGCCTCTAATTCCACCAAAAACCATTGTCCCATATTGTAAAGCATGTGTCATTATATTAATCGTACAATCTTTTAATGGTTTAAATTCTCCTTGATGAAAAGCAATAGAATCTAAATTAGACATAATAACAAATTTTTAGTTTATTCTAATTTGTCATTTAATTTACAAAATAATTTTAAGATTTTATACAAAGCTCGTGCATTAATTTTAAGACAATTTTCATATCTTCCCATACATCTTTTTTTAATGGTGAGTTATCTCCACCATTTCTTAAAACAAAACTAGGATGGTAAGTTGGAACAACTGGGATATCTTTATAATAATATACATTTCCTCGAAGTTTAGTTATTCCCAACTTGGTATTTAAAAGAAATCTTGTAGAAGGATTTCCTAATGTAATGATGATTTTCGGTTTAATCAATTCGATTTGACGAATTAAATAAGGACTACAAGCATTTACTTCGTCTTCGTCTGGAGGTCGATCTTTTTCGCCTTTCATTTCTACTGTGGGTCTACATTTTACTACATTGGCAATATAAACATTTTCTCGCGAAATCTTTAACCCATTTTCGATGATTCTTGTTAAAAGCTGACCAGCTAATCCAACAAAAGGTCTTCCTGTTTCGTCTTCTGTTTTACCAGGACCTTCGCCGATAAACATTAAATCAGCGTTTGGATTTCCTTCGCCAAAGACTACATTTTTTCGCGTTAAACATAGTTTACATTTTCTACATTCTAATGCTATTTGTTTTAATTCTTCTAACGAAGAAACAAAATCATATCTTGAATTTTTCCACAAGGGTTTTTCGATATTTGGATTTATATTAGATTCTTCTTTTTTTTGATTTTTGTATGTATATTCAAATAAATCCATGTTATAGCTCCAGCAACTTAGATGCTAATTCTGCTAATTCTGAACGTTCCCCTTTTTCGAGGGTGATATGTGCAAATATGGGCTGTCCCATCATCTTATTAAATGTGTAAGAAATCCCATTTGTATACAAGTTTAAATAAGGATGATCAATTTGAAAATAATCCCCTGTTAAAACAATCTTCGTTCCTATGCCTGCTCTTGTTATAATTGTCTTCGCCTCGTGAGGCGATAAATTTTGAGCTTCGTCAATAATGATAAATTGTCTTGGAATAGATCTTCCGCGAATATAGGTTAATGGTTCTACATCAAGAATGCCCATCTGTTTAAGATAATCTATTGTAGTATGGATATCCCTTTTCTTGACTATTTTTTCCTTTTGATAGATTTCCTCATTTTCGCCATTTTCTAATAAAAATTCTAAATTATCATAAATTGGTTGCATCCATGGTTTGATTTTTTCTTCTAGTTCGCCAGGCAAATAACCTATATCTCTACCCATTGGTATTACAGGTCTTGCTACTAATAATTTTTTATAAAGTTGATTTTCTAATACTTGAAAGAGTCCCGCTGCTAATGCAAGTAACGTTTTACCTGTTCCTGCTCTTCCTGCTATCGTAACTAATTGAATTTCTGGATCTAATAAAGCATCAATGGTAAAACGCTGCTCGCGATTTTTTGGAGTAATGTTTAAAACCTTTTTATCTTTTATATGGATTAATCTTCCACTTTTATGGGCTCTTGCCAAAGCACTTTTTTGTTCCGATTTTAAGGTAATATATTCATTTACAACGATAGGTTCAATATAATCTAACGCGAAATTTGGCTTTTGCGTATTCCAAATAAGTTCTTCGTTATGATAAAATTTATCAATCCATTCATCTGTTGTCTGGATTATTCTTTCGCCTGTATAGAGTTTTTCGATTGTATCGGAATGATTTGTGTTATAATCAACTGCATGTATACCTAATACATCAGCTTTAATTCTTAAATCTGCATCTTTGGTTATAATTGTTACTTTTTTATTATAAACTTTTTTTAATTTTATTCCCGTCGATAATAAATAATTGTCTTTGATTACCCTATCAAGCCCTTCGGGTAGTTCTTCTAAATTTTCCAGAATAAATACTTGCAAAATAGAATGATTTTCTAACTTTACACCTTCGGTTAATTTTCCTTTTGTTCTAAGATAATCAATCGAACGAATAATTTCTCTTGCGGCTTTCCCAATACTCGTCATTTCTCTTTTAAATGAATCTAATTCTTCTATAACAATTAAAGGTATAATGATATGCTTATTAGGAAATTTTAAATATGCATTGGGATCTAACAATAAAACATTTGTATCTAAAATCACATAATCCATATTGTTATTAAATTAATGTATCTTAAAAAATCAATCGATTAAATACTTGTAAAAATATTTTTGGTAATATGTTAGATACAATACCATCTAAAATAAATTTCGACAATGAGTTTTTATATATTCAGTGGAAAGATGGAAAAGAATGTAAATACAATCTTTTAAATCTTCGAAGATATTGCCCTTGTGCTCAATGTAGAGGTGGTCATGGTGAACCCAATCGAATCACTCTAGATATCAAAGAAATTAAACTAATAAGTTTTAAAAAAGTTGGACGTTATGCAATTTCTCTTGTGTGGTCGGATGGACATGATGCAGGAATCTATACCTTCGATAGTTTAAGATATTTTTGTGATCAAAATAAAGAATACAGACCACCTGGAGAAGAATAAAAAGTGCGCCCAGATGGATTCGAACCACCGACCTTTTGATTCGTAGTCAAACGCTCTATCCAACTGAGCTATGGGCGCCTCAAAGTTTAAAAAATTCATGGCTATAAATTCGTAAAGTATAATTTTAGTTTGATTCTTTTTGTTTGGGAATAGGAATATATTCCACAGATGGTGTTTGTTTTAACGGTTGTGGATAAAGACTCATTAAATGAAAAATTTCTTGAGGCATATCTGTAGAAACATTTAACCCAATTTCTTTTGCTTCTTCGTAGGTTATTGGATAATCGTGTGTCCATGTACCTTGACTTAAAATTTTAGCTATTTGTTCTACTTTCTCCGAATCGTACTTATCTTTTAGAATTTCTTTGACTTGCTTTTCGATTTGTTGCATGGCTTTTTCTGCCATATCGATCATAATCAAATTTTTATCTTCTATTTTGTCGATCGGTTTAAGTTTTTTTAGCTGAATTAAAGAAGCCGCTGGATATTGTCCCAATTGTGGATCAACTGGACCAAGTACAGCTTGTTCTCCCATAACGATTTCATCCGCAGAAAGAGCAATTAATGTACCACCAGACATAGCAAAATGTGGAACAAATGCGGTCACCTTACCTTGATGATTTTTTAAGGCTCTCGCGATTTGATAAGATGCAAGCACTAATCCACCAGGTGTATGTAGAATAATATCGATGGGCATATCTTTTGGAGTCATTTGAATTGCGCGAATGACTTCTTCTGAATCTTCTATATCGATGTATTTAAAAAAAGGTATTCCCAAAAAACTCATCTTTTCTTGACGATGAACTAAAAGTATTACTCGCGAATTTCTTTTGCGTTCTAAAATAGAAATTAATCTAGCTCTTGCAGATTCTAACATTCTTTGTTTTAATAACGGCTGAATTGACATAAATAACAATATTAACCAAAGTAAGTTGATTAAATCCATATTCACTCCTTTTTCTTCTCAAATTATCTAAAAATATAGTAAAAATACTCATCATCAAAATATTGATCTTTTTTTCTTTTTCTAAAAAAAGGTAATAAAATTGCTCCCATGATGAATCCACCAATGTGAGCCCACCACGCAATTCCTCCTCCTAATTCTGGTGCAATTAAAGAAGTAGTTCCAGAAAACAACTGGCTAATGAACCAAATTCCTATATAAAAAAAGGCATGTATTTCGAAAAATAAAGGAATAAAAAGCATTGGGAAAAAAGTAATAATACGCGAAAAAGGAAACATTATCATATAAGCTGCCATAATTCCAGAAATTGCCCCCGATGCACCAATTGCGGGTATAGTAGAATTTAAATTAAATACAAAATGGGTTAAACTTGCAGCAATACCACATAGTATATAAAAAAACAAATAACGAATATGGCCTAATGCATCTTCTACATTATCACCAAATAAATATAAACTCCACATATTAGAAAAAAAGTGTAAAAAACTTCCATGCAAAAACATGTTTGTTATAAATGGCCAATAATCATCCATAGGTAATCCCATTACATAAGACCATTCAAGATGAACATATCGAGCAGGTACCAAACCAAAAACATAAAAAACGTCTTTTAAAACAGATTCTGGTAAAATGACTTCTATAATAAAGACAACAGTATTGACAAAAATTATTAAATAAGTAATCAAAGGAAATTGCCTTCGCGGTATCGTATCTTTAATAGGAAACATAAATCTTCTAACAAAAAAATTCAAATCAATTGTCAATGATAAAACATTGTAATTAAATAATAAAATTATTCATGTAATAAAATAAAATAATCATTAGAGTTTTTGTAGGGAATAGCCTTTTTAATTTGATCAGACATATATTCTTTCGCGTAATGGATAGAATCTTTTAAAGAATAGTTTTTTGATAAATAGCTAATGATAGCGGCGCTCAAAGTACATCCCGTACCCCTTATATGTTTCTTATGGATTTTTCTTGTTTTTAAAATAAAGAATTCTTCTCCATCAAAAAAAATGTCGTAAATAATATCATTGGAATTAAAATGCCCTCCTTTTAATAATACAGGAACGCGAAATTGATTAAAAAATTGATAACTTATTTTTTTAAGATCGTTTAAGTTTGATGGTGCTTGATTTTTATTTAGTAACAACAGAACTTCTGGTACATTGGGTGTTACAAGGGATACCAAAGAAAATAGATCTATTAAATTGGTAATTGCTGATTGTTCTAGGAATGATGTTCCAGAAGTAGAATATAAAATAGGATCAATAACAGTTGGTATTTTAAAATTCATTAAATATTTTTTAATAATTCTGTAATGAGATTTTTTAAAAATCATTCCTGTTTTTATGGCATTAACTTTAAAAGAAGAAAATATTGCCGAAAGTTGTTCTTCTAAGAGAGAATCTTTTATTGGTTCTATTTTTATTACTTTTTGAATCGTCTGAACAGTAATAGTTGTGATTGCTGCGGTTCCATAGCATCCCAAATGATGAAAGGTTCTAAGATCGTTATAAATTCCTGCTGCTGCACAGTTATCAATGCCAGCTATGGTTAAGCATGTAGGCTTCATCGAGCAATGTTATGATAAATTTCTATTATGTCAATAAATCGCACATACCCTAAAAGTTGCTTGTCTTCGTCTACTACTGCAACTTTATCAACTTCTTTTTCGTTCATAATTTGTAAGGCTTTACTTAAATTATCTGTTAGTTTTAAAGGTGGAACTCCAGTATCACAAACATCGCCTACTGTAAGGAGGTATTTTAAAGCTTCGGTTTCCTTTGTATGACGAAATCTTTTTAAAGAACAAATACCTTTGTATGTTCCATCGAAATTTACTACCACAAAATCTGTCGCTTGAATATGAACACTTCTATCTTCTAGATCGGATAAGAGCAAATGTGGTTCTACTACTGCAATCTTTCGAATTTTATCTGAAATATCACTAACAGAAATCTTTTTTAAAACGTTTAGGTTCATATCCCAGTAATGTGCAGGCGAATGAAAACGATTCTGAACTTGCCCTTCGTAAATCGTCCATTTTGATAATGTTGCAGTAATGACTGATACTAACATTAAAGCAGGTAGTAACTGATAATTTCCCACCATATCGCAAACCATGATCATTCCAGCTATTGGAGCATGTGCAATACCTGCAAAAAAACCTGCCATTCCTACTAAAATAAAAGAAGGAATCGAAATGTTTAATTCGGGGAAATAATACGAAATTATTGTACCGAGAGCAGCACCTAACATACCACCAATAAATAACGAAGGTGTAAAAAGCCCACCAGAACCACCCGATGCTACAGTAAAAGAAGTCAATAGAACTTTTAATACAGCAATCAAAATAAAAAATAACACAACTTTTATAGGAGTATCTTTTATTGGTTGTCCTTCTATTATTAATTTTTGTAAATATCCCAAACTATCGCCTACTAATTCGTGAAAAAACAACAAAAAAATTCCTACCACTAAACCACCAATTACTGGTTTAAAGATAAAAGGGATTTTTAGATTTTCGAAAAATCGTTGTAGAAATTTATAAAATTTTGTAGAAAGATATCCAAATCCAATGCATACAGCCGAAAGAACTAAATAAAAAATTAATTCGTAATAATGATTTATACGTGCTTCTGGAATATAAAAAATCGAATGATTACCTGTAAAATTAATTGCTACAATATACGCTGTAACCGAAGACAAAAAAGCAGGAATAATTGTATCGCTTTCGATGTCTTCTTTATAAACCACTTCTACAGCAGTTAAAGCTCCACCAAAAGGGGCACGAAAGATAGCACCTAATCCCCCTGCAACACCAGCAATCATTAAACTTCTTCTGGCACGATCTCCTGCTTTTAATAGAGTTGCAATACTGGAGCCAATCCCTGCTCCAATTTGCATAGTAGGTCCTTCTTTCCCAGCATTACCTCCTGTTCCAATAGTAAATATAGTTGCAATTGATTTAAAAAAAGGTACATTAAGTGGAATATAACCACCTTTATGATGAAACGCTTTTATAATTGCATCTGTTCCATTTCCTTTCGCTTCGGGACAAAAAAGATGTGTTGTTATAGCTGACAATAATCCACCAATTGCAGGTGCTAATAAAAGAAAAAAAGGGTTATAAATGGAAGGTTCAAATTCAAAAGACTTTTCTCCAGCAGGATGAGAAATTTCTAATCCAATAATTTTTAAAAATACAAAATGCTGAAAATACGAAAGTGCATAAGAAAATATTACTGCAGAAAGACCCGTTAATATTCCAATTAATATAGAATAAATATAGATATGATAAGGTGTTGTAATTCTTAAAAAAGGGAATATGGATTCTTTAAAATTTTGAAAAGTCATAAACTGTATTAATGTTTTTTATTAAGTAAATCCAATTTTCTTCTAAAGTCAAGAAAGGAGAAATACTCCTTTCTTGTCAAAGAAAAGTTACTTAATTAGTGGAGCAATAACCAACGAAACAACACTCATTAATTTGATTAAAATATTTAATGATGGACCAGATGTATCTTTTAAAGGATCTCCTACGGTATCTCCAACTACTGCAGCTTTATGGGCATCCGATCCTTTTTTATAGATTTTTCCGTTAACTTCTACACCACCTTCGAACATTTTTTTTGCATTATCCCAAGCACCACCTGCATTGGATTGAAAAATTGCAAGTAATACACCAGAAACTGTTACACCGGCAAGTAATCCACCTAATGCTTTTGGTCCAAAAACAAACCCAACCAAAACTGGTATTAATATTGCTAATAATCCAGGAATTACCATCTCGCGAATTGCCGCTTTTGTAGAAATTTCCACACATAGAGCATATTGAGCTTTACCCTCTGCTGCTTCGAATATTTCGCGATCTTTTCCTTTAAGATTATGGGTTTCTCCGTGATGTTTTTTCATAACTTCGAGAGCTGCTTTAAGTTCAGGGATTTCGTGGAATTGTCTTCGCACTTCGTTGATCATATCCATTGCTGCTCTACCAACAGCCCCCATTGCTAGCGAAGAAAACAAAAAGGGAATCATACCACCAATAAATAATCCTGCCATTACATTAGGATCTGCCACATTAATAGAAGATATATTGGCTTGTTGCATAAAAGCAGAGAATAGAGCTAATGCAGTAAGTGCCGCAGAAGCAATAGCGAAACCTTTACCAATAGCAGCTGTTGTATTTCCCACTGCATCTAATTTATCTGTGATTTGTCTTACTTCGGGAGGTTGTTCAGACATCTCGGCAATTCCACCAGCATTATCAGAAATAGGTCCATAAGCATCCACTGCTAATTGAATTCCCGTATTAGCTAACATTCCTAATGCAGAAATTGCAATACCATATAAATCCGCAAAATAATAAGCCATCATAATTGCTGCTGATATTAATATAATAGGGATTGTTGTAGATTGCATACCTACACTTAAACCAGCAATTATGTTTGTTGCAGGACCTGTTGTAGATTGTCTTGCAATTTGATAAACTGGAGGTTTACCAGTTCCTGTATAATATTCTGTTACAAACCCAACTAATATTCCCGCAATTAAACCAAAAATTGTCGCAAAAAATACACCGTTAGCAGTATAAACTCGATTTTCTCCTGTTAATACACTAACTGCTTCCCATTTATCTGGTAAAACATAAGTTATAGCAAAAAAAGACGCAACTAACATTAAAATACCTGCAACAACTTCACCAGTATTAAGAGCAGTTTGAGGGTTGCCAGACTCACCTATTCTTACAGCAAACGTTCCTAAAATAGAAACGATAATTCCTATAGCAGCTAATATTAAAGGTAAAATCACCGCAGATAATCCATTCATGCCGTCGACTTGTTGCAATACAGGAACAAAGGATGCACCAATTACCATCGATCCTAAAATAGAACCCACATAAGATTCGAATAAATCAGCCCCCATCCCTGCAACATCACCTACGTTATCGCCTACATTATCTGCAATCGTTGCAGGATTCAAAGGATGATCTTCAGGTATACCAGCCTCTACTTTTCCCACAAGATCCGCTCCCACATCCGCTGCTTTTGTATAAATACCACCACCAACACGAGCAAACAATGCAATTGAAGATGCTCCCAAAGAAAAACCTGATAAAACATTTAAAACGAGAGATGCTTTATCACCACTAAAACCAAAAAAATATTCATAAAAAATAAATAAACCACCTAATCCTAGAATTCCTAATCCTACTACGCTCATTCCCATTACAGAACCACCAGCAAAGGCAACTGCTAATGCTTCGGACAAACCTTTCCTTGCTGCATTCGTTGTTCTATAATTTGCTTTTGTAGCAACACGCATTCCTAAAAAACCCGCCAATGCAGAACTAAATGCTCCAACAATAAAAGATAACGCAACCAATGGATGAGAATCCGAAGAATTTGCACCACTAATTCCTAAAAGAATAGCAACAGAAATCACAAATATAACTAAAACTTTATACTCTGCCATTAAAAAAGCCATCGCTCCTTCTGCGATATAAGAACCAATCTTTTGCATTTTTTCTGTTCCAGGATCTTTTTTTGTGATCCAAATCGTTCTCCAAAAACTATATAGTAAAGCCGCAAAACCTGCTAAAACCGCTAGAATCGCATAATTCATATTTTTTTCTCCTTGTGATAGTTTTTACTTAACGAAGTTCAATAATTTTATATAATACTTAATGGCAAAAAATAATTTTAATACGTTATGTCAATTTTTATTTAATTTCCAAAAACTATAATTATTTTAATAATTATTGACTTTTATGTCAAATAAATTCACTCTTTTAATAAGAGAATTGACAATTTTTAAGTAGAATTATTAATGTTAATCGAATATAAATTTTTTTAGAGGCTAAAAAAAATGGAAACTAAAATTTTCACGAATAATTATGGTCCTTTAAGCTATATTTACATTCGTTATATTTTAGTTTTTTTATATTTGATTTATTATTCAATCAATCTAAAAGAACTCACTATCTACGAAGCATTATATTATGGATTCGGAATATTTTTGTATTTATTAACATTTTTGATTTATCATTTTTATCTTGTAAAGAAAAAAAAGATTTCTGATAAAATCCATTTTTTTATTTTTGTTTTTGATATTACAATAACATTTTTTGTTTATAACATTGTAGCATATATTTCTGCTCTTAATGCAGCATTATTATGGAAAAGTCCAGCATTGATGATAATCCCTTTATTTATTCTAGTTGGTATGGCATTTTATGAATTTACAAGAAAGTTTGTTATTTTTATAAACGTTTACACTGTTATGTGGCTTTTAATTTTATTATGGAATTCTTATTCCAGTGGAGTACAATTTTCCCATAAAAGAGAAATCTTTATTCAACCAACGGGTGCGAATTTAATAAATCCTTTTATGTTAATATTATTCTACTCGATGATTTGTTTTATGGTCTATCGTATAAAAACAATGTTTAAAGAATATTCCCAAAAACTCCAATCCCAAAATCAAGAAATTCGAGATAATCTATCTAAACTAAAATGGTTTTACAAAGATATGAGTAAAATTTCTAAGGAATTAAATTTAAATATTCATAATATCCATAATTTTATGACTGAATTTAACAACAAAATGCAAGAAGAGGCTTCTTCCATCGAAGAGATTTCTGCCACCATAGAAGAGTTAGCGAGTACATCTTTAAAGTCAAGCGAATTGATCAGTAACATGTATAAAGAAATACAGGCAATTCAAAATATCAACAACAAATTGCTTAATGGAATACAATCCTTAGAACATTCCTTAGACACACTCAGCAAAGAAATTCAAAAAACCGAAAAAGAATCCACAGAAGTCCAAAATGCAATCCAAAGTCTATTCGATATTATGAACGAAATCAAAAAATCCTTCAACGATGTATTAGAAACAACCTCTGTTATTAACGAAATTGCCGACAGAACCAATTTGTTATCTTTAAATGCTTCGATAGAAGCCGCAAGAGCTGGAGAACACGGAAAAGGATTTGCTGTAGTTGCTCAAGAAATTAATCGCCTAGCAGAAAGTAGTCTACAAAACGCAAAAGCTATTAATAAAATTATTAAAAATAGCGGAGCGTTTATCGAAAAGGGTTCTCATAGTACAGATTTTACCAAAAACCAAATTCAAAATCAGTTTGAACAAATAAAAAAAGTAGTAGCATTTTTTAGCGAGTTAAGAACCAGAATTTCTGAACAAATTGAATTAAACCAAACATTATTAAATTCTCTTGATAAAATCCATAAACTTAGTAAAGAAGTAGAAGAAATTTCTAAAGAACAAACTCATAGCACAGATTCCATTACTAAAACAATCTCTATTATGGAAAAAGATATTATGCAATTAACACAAAAATCCCAAG
>Ga0197142_1003142_pt1 | contig 14028 bp, 22 predicted proteins | sample GBS60_MetaG_FD_148614 | JGI IMG/M metagenome (GOLD analysis project Ga0197142, IMG submission 148614) | Sediment microbial communities from Great Boiling Springs, Gerlach, Nevada, United States - GBS 60_MetaG | ecosystem: Environmental > Aquatic > Thermal springs > Hot (42-90C) > Sediment... | reverse complement strand
GGCGGGGAACTGACAGTACATCAAAGCTTGGACTTCGAGCTGTGAAATTATCTTTGGTGGGCGCTAGAGGATTCGAACCTCTGGCCTTCCGCGTGTAAGGCGGACGCTCTCCCACTGAGCTAAGCGCTTTTGCAGGCTAGAAGAGCGAAAGCACCCACTGAGACGAGCTAGTCAAAACCGCCAAGTGCGCCTAACTCGTTCACCTCCATTTCGACCCCCGAGCATAGCACACTGCCCCCAGTGCGGGCAAATCTGAACCTCACTGCCCTGCCATCTGTGTGCGTTAGAGCATGTCCCTGGTTAGAGTCTTCGGGCGATAGTCGCGCCGATCCAGGCAAGCCTCGTATGTGACACGGTCAATCTGAATCCAGTCCGTCTTATCAATGCCCCGACGGTTGCGACTGGTGGGGCTTATAGGGAAAGCACATGCTACTTTGATCCAGCGGTTTTGCTCCTTGGCGATCACTCGGACTTCCGCTGCCACTTCTGAGAGGTCTTGGTCCTGACTGAAGATGAGAGCGACATCATATTCGTTGCGGTGAGCAAGGCGAATGACGTCAATGGCAATGCGCACGTCAATTCCCTTCTCTTCGCCTGCAAGAAACGTGTGTTCGGTGCCATCGGGGAGCTTAATACGTTGATTACGGTAACGCAGAGGACGCGAGTAGACCACTATACCCTGTCGTCCCATAGCCCCTAGCTTTGCCGACCAGAATTCATACCAGAAGCGGTCATCAGCAGGATCGGGCACCCCCGTATAGAAGCGTATCTGAGTCAGTTGCCAATTCTTAGATTGACAGATAGTTTTGGCCAAGCAGTGAGGGTCATAGTTGGGATAGGTGTAGCCAAAGGCTTCACGGGCGGTGTGAAAGAGATTCTGGCCGTCAAAGAAGGCAATGGTGCGCTTTATTTGTGGTTCTTTTATGGCAGTCATAAAAGATAACTCCGCCAGAGGCCGTCAAGCGGCAGTCCAGCGGAGAGCAACTTCTGAGTATATTAAAGCACATCAAGGACCTTTTGTCAAGATTGCAGTGATGAGAGGTCTTCTCTCTGCCCCGCGATCCGCGTGCCCTTGATCCATTTGTCGAGCAATGACAGCATTTGCAGATCGCTCAGCACTCCAATATCTGGAACTGGCCGTTGCTTGATCCAGTAATCGAGCGCCGTCAGAATCTCCGAGTCATCGAGACGCCCATTGCCGTTGCTGTCAAAGAATTGCTCTGGTGTCTTGCTCACTGATGGCCCTTCAACGTATATCGTGAGTGGAGGAGAATCTCCGACGGCAATTGTGTGAGTGCCTACTTGATCAGGTGTGAAACTGATCCTGAACTCTAGAATCTCTGTCTCGCCGGGTGCTATTGAGAGACTTGAGATCACAATGGCTTTACCATCTACAGTCAACGGCACTGACGTTGTGACATAAGTGGTCCCGTTGTTTGTTATTCTAGCCCTAACGATGATCTCTTGATTGGGCACAACACGGGTAGCTGTGGCTTCTATGGAGATCACGATCCCACCAGAGGGGGAGGTAGTGGAGGCGGAGGTTCCACACGAGGCAGGACCGTCACAGTTTTCTCAACTACAAATGGCCATAAGGCCCCGAAAGATGAGATGGGCGTAACCGTAGCTCTCAATGTAAATGTCCCTGGGATGAGGGCGTTAAATACGAGGCTAGGCTTGAACGTTGCGCCTACTTCGGGTAGTAATGATCCGAAGCGAGTTGTCCCAGAAATGATTGCAAATGAATCTGGGGGATATATTGTAACTAAAAAGGCTCTAGTAGGTTGTAAGACTCGGATGGCAAGCGATGCCTCAAAGGTATCGCCTTCCTGAACAGTCTCTGGCACGACCCAATAAGCCTCAAGCAGTGGCCCTGATGGGGCTAGAAAAGGCGCTAAAGAAAATAACCGGTAGTATCTGTCCGTGCGCCTATCATAGGCTAGTGGCATTCGTTCGAATGCCTCGGCAAGCTTTGCCCCCCATTGATCCAACGGGGTTGTCTCCAGCAAGATCTGCGCGATAACAGCCCATCCACCGGTGACATGGGGAGCAGCGAAGCTTGTCCCATCCAAATCTTTCACTATGCTATGAAAACCTCGTGAAGTAATACGGCTCCCTGGTGCAGCTATGAATTGCCCATGTGACGAGGCATTAGAGTAGCACGTCAAATTACCAAGAGTAGGTTGGTCCTCACAATTCCCAAATTGGGCTTGATCTTGAGAAGTGAAATCCCAAACAGCACCAACAGGCATAACATAATAAGAACAAGCAGGCGGCCCGGCAGCATAAGGATCACCATCATTCCCAGCAGCTGCCACATAAATGGGGCCTTTTTGGAAATACTGATCTCGCCGATCAGCGCAGTAAATAGGCTCTCTTGGAAATTCTGCCCCATAAGACATATTTACCGCGATGATACCCCATTCTTGCCAGTTCTCAGAAATCCAGTATAAGGCGTAATCTTCTGACACATCATCGCCATTAATATCTGGGATTGGCTGCTTGGTATGGCGATCTTTAAGGCTAATATCGAACGTCCAAACCTTGGCACCCGGAGCGACTGCTTGAGCTACATAAGCGACATAGTCACCATGTGCTAATCCTTGCGAGCCCGGATCGAAGTCATCAATAACCAATATCCCAAATCCTCGCCCATCAAAACCTAATTGCCTAGCGCCTGTTGCGCCGATCATAGGCAATGATTCTGCTAGATGGGGCTGAAGTTGGAACATGAGCTGACGCATTGCTAAAGGTGGCCGCCAAAGGCGAGGTCCTTGTAAAGCTGAAGGGCTAGTTTCATCAGAAGGTGATCCCGATGATTGCGAACCCAATATTGCCCATATTGTCAGGATAAAGATCGCTTTCATAGTAGCCGCGAGCAGTGTCTTTCTCAACATTAGGTTCACCTCCAAAACCATCAAAATACTAACACAACCTGTGATATAGTGACAAGTGTGCTCTCTAACTAGCTGGCTACAGGTGTTTTGCTCTTGACTTCACCCGATCAAGGGTTGTATATTGTTTAGCTGGTGGGGGTTATGAGCCCGCTTCAAACTGCTCCTAGTAGATGCCTAGGACTGACGACACTTCTTTTAGTAGTTCTTATGGTATCAGCTGGGTGCACAGCGCTTTTTAACCCTGCTAGGTTTGTTATCTTATCACTTGAAGGCCCTCAGCAAGTATTTGCTGGGGACGTAGGATCCTACACAGCTAAGGTTAAGAATAGGGGCGGAACCCCAGGCACTACCCAGGTAAGTTTCTATGTAGAGAATGAGCTACGGGACACCCAGAGCCTATCCCTCAAGCCAGGAGAGATAAGCAGCGTCACTACCAGGTTATCCTTCTTTGGGGAAGGGGTCGTTTTAGTCGAAGCTAGAGTTAAAGGGGGCTCTGCTGCTTCCCTCACGGTTACAGTAAGCCGAAGGATTTCAATATCTCATCCGCCAGTCATCACTTATATAGAATTCCCAAGCCGAATTCCAGCTGATGGCACCCTGGCATATGGAGAAGTGGGTTTTTACGACCCTGATGCCGATGTAGTGCGGGCTTATTTCGATGTATTGTTAGCTATTAATTTTCAGCCTTTTACTCTTACCATAAACGCATGGAGTCAAACAAGCGGAGCTTTCAGTTTCAGCATTTACTGTAACACAGCTCAATTTGTCACCCTTGGAGTTACTTTGGTAGATAGTATGGGGAATAAGAGCGCTAGGCGCGATTTTTCCTTTACATGCGAAAGTGTGTCCAAGCCTCCCCTCCCTCCCCCTTATAGCCGATTTAGTGGGCATTCGCTTATAGACGAAGCTAGCTGGCATTACTGGCGGCTATACATCAGTGCTGGGGAATTCCATTTAGATAGCGCACTGGTGCGCCGGACTGATGGTAAAAATTCTAACTGTGAGACTTGGCTCCTCACAGAAAGCGACTATAGTCGTTGGGAAATCAACCTAGGGGTTACCAATCTGCTATCGCTATATGGTTGGCACACGACTTCAATGCCCAGCGGCACTTATTACTTTTTGATATATAACCGGCGCGACTGGGATGGAGAACAAGATAAATGCGAATACTGGGTAGAAGGAAGATACCGTTAAAAAATCTAGAGCGTTGGCTACTTCCCTTTACATAGCAGCTCCCACATCTCGTTATAGCTTTGCACAGCTTTAACATGCGCCCATTCTTCAGCTTTTAAGAGAGTGTAGACAGATACTCCAATAGCTACCCCACTAGCTAATGCTCGCGTATCATCGCAGTAGAAGCCAATTTCTCGATCTATAACACAAGCAGCAGTGGGCCAAAAATAAAGCAATAAACCGAGTCCAAGGCCCAAGATGCCGCTTGCTTGCAGCAAAGTGCGATGGGTTTTGAATGGTTGCTCAACAGGTGTATTGGCTACGAGCTTTTCGACTAGTTCCCAGCGGTGACCTACATGCTCCCACTGCCCACCTGCAATTCGAAGGAACCATGTTCCACCTGCTGGTTTGATCTCAGCTGGCCCTTGGTCACAAATATTCTGCTTTTGTGTTGAAGCCATCCCTATAATGACCGATATAACTACCAACAAGCTCCCGATGAGAGTTGAGCGTATCATGTCCATCACCTCTTTAAATACATTTACTATACGAGCCCTAAGAAGTCAATTCACAACTGGCCCGACCCCTACTAAGCCCAGTAAAATAAACGTGATATGCCTAAGAAGCGAACTTCAACTTCATTTGAGTCAAGGCGTTGGGGTAAAGCTCTAAAAGCTATCCGACAACTGTTGGGGTGGACTCAAGAGCAGCTTGCGAAGATGGCGTATTTATCTAGACAAGCTATTAGTGATATTGAAAATCAGAAATGGAAGACTCTTAGCTCGGAGACAATCTGGAATCTCTCGATGGCACTTCTCCAAGAAAGAAAGAAGATAGAAGCAGCCTTAAAGCAGGGAAAGCTCTCTCTAGATCAAGAGACTATTGATGAACTATTCTATTGGCTCGACAGTGTGGAAATCCAGCTAAAAGTCTTAAAAGAAGAGGAGCCTCTTCTCTATCAGGCAGAAGTCTTGAGAATGGCTAGAGAGAAGAAAAAACTAACTCTACGAGAGCTGGAGAAGATTAGTGGGATCAGCAAAAGCGTCATTCATGCCTTAGAAAGCGGGCAGCCTGTAAGAAATAGATTAGAGAAGCTCAGACGACTCACCCAAGCTTTAGACCTGCCTCTGAAAAAACTCCTTCCCAAAAGAAAAATCTGATGTCTTGTCCTCAGGACTTGACATCACGATAGAAGTGGGGTATAATCCCCGTATGAATTTGAGAACATTCAATCGTAGGCAAACAACCAGAATTGTCGCAACGGTTTCACGCGATCTGGCTTGTCGAGCGCGCGATCTTGCCCAAAAAAAGGAAATCGCGCTCTCGCGAGTCATCGAACGGGCCCTGCTGTTTTATTTGCAGGGGGAAGCGCATGACGAAACCTTAGAAAGGCAGACGCCCGCGCGCTGAGCTTGGCGGCCTCGCGCGGGCGCGAAAGCTTGGAGCACTAGTCAGGTGGTGATTTGTATGTCCAGTGCTCGATCAAATTATAATGCTAGGACTCCTTTAAAGTCAACCCCCCACAACCTCGAAGCCGAACGCGTGCTGCTCGGTGCGGCACTGCTTGAGCCCGCTGCTGTTGTGCCGCTGCTGAAAGAGCGACTCAGCTCAACAGATTTCTCCAATCGGCGCCATCAGCGTTTCTTTGAAGCGATCTTGGCTCTCTTCGAGCAGGGCACCCCGATCACACCGACTGAAGTGGTGGGTTGGCTTGAGCGCGAGGGCAAGGCCTGCGAGCTTGGCGATCTGCCCATCTCCTACCTGATGGAGATTTCCGATCCTCAGCGGGCAGCCCTGCCAAGTCAAGTGTCGTATTACGTCGAGAAAATCAAGGACGCGGCCCGCAAGCGGGAGCTCCAAGCCCGCTTACTCGCAGCGTATGAGCGGGCGAAAGAAGACCCAGATGGTGCCCTCGAAGAGCTGATAGCCCAAGCGAAGCTCGACAAGCTCGCGCCGGAGAGCGAGAGAGCAGGACGCATAGAGTTCCCTAGCAATGCCTACCTCGGTCTAGCGGGAGAGTTCGCAAAACTCTACTCCCAGCACGTTGAAAGCCCGCCGGAGTTTCTTTTTATGACGTTCTTAAGCTATCTGGGCGCGGTCTTGGCCGATAAGGTCACGATAGCCTCGGAGCTGCGCCCGTCCCCAAGGCTCTATACGGTGCTCTTGGGGGAGAGCGCGACGTCCCGCAAGAGCGCCGCACTCGACTTCACCGACAGATTTTTCCGAGAAGTGGTCAATGTCAACGTCCACTACGGCCTTGGGTCCGCCGAAGGCTTAGCGCAAGAGCTAGAGTCAGACGACGGATCGCCAAAGTCGCTCCTTCTGCACTGCGACGAGCTGAAGCTGCTGGTGGACAAAGCCTCGCAAGACGGCTCGGTCGCGCTCCCAATGCTCACCACGCTGTTTGAGCGGACGGTCTTCGACAACACTACCAAGGGGAAGAAAATCCGCGTGCGCAACGGTTACTTGAGTCTTGTAGCCGCGTGCACAACAGAAACGTATCAGCGTATGTGGCATCCCAGCTTTCGGGACATTGGGTTTATAAACCGTCTCTTCTTAGTGCACGCGGACGCGGAGCGTCGGTTTTTCAGCCCCAAGCCCGTGCCGGAGAGCGAGCGCCGGCGGCTGCAGGATGAGCTTCTAGAGCTGGTGGGAGCGATCAGCGCGACGGTCGAGGCTCGCAAGCGACCTATCGAGCTGCAGTTTGACCCCGAAGCCGAGCAGATTCTGCAAGAGTGGTATCTGAGCTTGCCCGACAGCGTCCATACCAGACGGCTCGAAACCTATGGCTTGCGTCTGTGCATCTTGCTTGAGCTTTCGCAAGGGGAGACGAAACGCATTACCCAAGAGACGGCTCTGGCCGTGCGCGACCTCCTAAACTATGAGCTGGCTGTGCGACGTCTCTACGATCCGATTGATGCGGACACCCTTATAGCGCGGGTTGAGGAGTCCATCAGGCGGGTCTTGGCCACTTACGGGCCTATGACCGAACGTGAGCTCAAGAGACGGGTGAGCTACCAGCGGGTGGGGGTCTGGGTCTTCAACCAAGCCCTGGACAACCTTCTCAAGTCGAGGGAAGTCATCTTCCTATCAGATAAACGACGCATCGGGCTCGCGGAAATCCCCAACAACACGCGATTATCCCCTCGAGGTGACGGAAAATGACGAATTTGAGAGCAAAGAGCGCACTTCGACTGGGGACTGTCAGCAAAAGTGTCAGCAGGTGTCCGAACGAGGGTTTTTTGCAGTTCTGTTCTATAATCCCTCTAAGTGCCAGCAGGTCTGGAAGTTGTCAGTGTGGGTCAATTTTCAACCTTGACCCCCTTAAAAGAGGGGGTCGGTTAAGCGAGATTGACGAATTTGAGAGCAAAAAGAGCGATTGGGGAGATGTGCTGACAGTCTTGCTGACACTCCTGGGTGAAACACACGATCTTTGTCTTAGGAAGAGAGATTCTCGCACGATCCATCAAGATATTGCAGATCAAAACGCAAGAAACGAAGAAGGGAGGTGAACGCATGGCTGATCAGAATCTTGTCGCGCTGAACCGGGCCCTTATGCGGGCCTACCGGCTTTTAGGCCGAGAGGGCTTGCGGCAATACCTGGCGCTCTCTCTAGAGGCCTTGGATGTCCAAGCCCAGATCGAGAGAACCTATGACGTCAATCTACAAGCTGAGCTCATGCGTCAGCTTGAGGCAATCATTCAGCAAAGACGGCGTGTGAGGGAAAGCCAAATGCTTGGAGTCAACTGAAAGGAGCGTGATTACATGCCCATAACAGTCATGGCGCCTAACGGGAATCGGGCGGCACCGTATCGGGTCGAAGGGCACGCGCTGGTCAAGCGTGTGACCGAGCGGCACATCTATCGGCTCCGACAGGCCGTCGGCATAGACGAGGCGGTCTGGCAGAAGCACAAAGAGCGCGTTGACGTCGTGAGGTTTGAGTTTCCCGACGGGTCGGTGCGGGAGATCGAGGCCAAGGAGTTCGAGCGTAAGAGCTTCCTGCACGGCGACGGCGCCCGCTTCGCCGTGACAAGATTTGTGCTCTTAGCCAATCTCACGCTGGTCAAGGACGGGATGCAGCCACTCTTCGCGGTCAATTGATCAAGTCGGCGGTCGGGGCGCCACAGAAAGGCCCTCAAATCAGCATAAGGAGTGTGAGATCATGGACGCACTCACAGTGGAGTATCGGGAGTTCAAGGCGATCAAGCCAGGCAGTTACCGCGCGCGGATCAGGGCGTTAGAGCAAAGAGCGAGCACGTTCAAGGAGAACGAACGTGTCGTGGTCGTGGAGTTTGAGCTGCTGAACGGGGAGGCGGGTCGAGTCTTGCGCAAGACGTATGGCTTGCGGCTCGGCCCCAGAGCGAAATTGACGTCGCTGGTGACGCGGCTTATCGGGCCGTTGCGCGATGGGCAAGTTGTGGATCTTCGCGATCTGATCGGCAAGGAGTGCGAGATCGTCGTTACGGTAGAGACAGGTCAAGACGGCAAGCAGTTCGCCAAGATTGTGGACGTCTTTGCCCTAGAAAGGGGGAGCGATGCTGCGGCTAACGGAACGGGAGTTCAAGGCATGGTGGAGATGGCTCACAGGAGAGCATGAGAAGTGCCCCGTCTGCGGACACCCGATGCCAGAGAGAAAGGGGGATGGCTATGACGCTGATCGAGATCCGCAGGGCCGACGGGACGCTCGTCGGGCGATGCGACGCGCGCTGCTACAACGCCATTACCCCAGAGTGTGAGTGCTGTTGTGGTGGGAAGAATCACGGTCGTGGCGTGGAGCGCGCGGTCGCTCAGATCAGAGAGCAAGCACTCACTATGATCCCAGAGCATTGGAAGGGGCTGGGAGAGCCAGCGATTCCAGTCTTGGAGACAGATGAACGAAAGCTTCAAGAGCAGATCGCTCGGAGCCGACTGCACAGAAGACCGATCCTTGGCAAGCCGAGCGATCTGCGTGGGGCGAGGTTCTTTGTTCGCCCATTGATATTATAGCGTGAAGGGGGCCCTGGGGTCGAGCTCCGGCCCCAGGGCCGGATTCATATATACTGCAAACATAGCGGATAAATTGATATATCAACAGGCGATAGATGTATACCATGCGCTCGTGGGCTGGGCCAGCGTAGGCCCCGAAGGACGGATACTGATATATGTATAGCACAGAGTGAGAGGTTTGTATATATCTATCACAGACTGTCACAGATCATCGAGTCTGGAGGGGGCAGTACTTGGGGAAGATATATCTATCTGAAGCTCCCAATTGTGGCAAGTGAGGTGAGCATAGGCGAGCATATATTATATATGGCGACTATTATAGATAATATGGGACAAATAAAGCGTTCATTCGAGGCAGCAGATGGGGGGCATCGCAATTGCATAAATTCATCAAAGGGATAAAATCTTGATGGTGAGATCATGACTCTGAATGATGTGTTGAGTCGTCTAGAGCGCTCCGGCGCGCGCCTGAGTAATCTCGAACATAGTGTGGGTTTGATCCGCTCGCGCCTGAAATTTTGGCAGCTTACCGCGCTGATCTCTGGCGGGCTCGCGCTGGTGTTGTTTTTGGCATGGCGCGGAGCCCATCGGCGCCTAGAGCGATGCGAGTGCGAGAAGCGTCAATAGATCTCTCTTTTTGGACAAGTTTGCATAGATTCAATGCATAATGTATAATATTGCCGCTATGGCACCGTTAGCGGAATCGGAGCGGAGAGAGTTTCGCAAGCTCATGCGGAGTCTGGAGCGAGCCCGTAAGGACTTGGGCTGGCCCCAAGAGAAGATCGCGGCACTGTGTGGCGTCACTCAAGAGACGTATAGTCGCTGGGTCTCTGGCAAGAGCGAGCCAGGGTCAGGGCTTGTGCTCGAAGGGCTCAAGGCGCGAGTGCCCCAGATCATCGCCGAATTGAAAGCGTCGCAACGGAAGATCGAGAAGATCTTGCGCGAAATTGAATCTCTCAAGGCAGGAGGTGACTGAAGATGGCGAATCGAAAGAGAAAGAAGGGCAATGCCCTCGCCGTCGCCGAGACTCGTGATCTAGCCAAAGTCGAGCTGAGCGAAGCCGACAAAGCGATTCTGGCTGAAGTGAATCTCAACCGAAAAGCGATTGTGAAGCTCGCTCAGATTGCGCTCGATCACGAGCGACGGATCGGCGCGCTCGAAGAGGCTGTCGGCGAGCTTGCCGGCGAAGAGCCTGAAGTTATAGACATTGAGAAAGGCGAAGACGATGATGAAGGCGAGGACTAACCCTGATGGACTGAAGAGGCTGATTGAGGAGCTGTCGGCGCGGCCCTTGGACGCGGATCCAGGGCCGCGTCGGCGGCGCTTGCCCAAAGCGACCAGTCGCTTCATCCGGCAAGAGATAGCGACGTGCCGTGATGAGGGCCAGACCGTGCGGCATTGCGTGAGGTTGGTCTATTGGAAAGCGAAGAGACGGAGACTGTTATGAAGACTCTTGATTCCTTGATCTCTTGTGGCTCTTACGAGGGCGCACTCGAAGAGTCTATCAAAGAGCTGAAGTATGGCTTTCGTCGAGAGCTGGCCAAGCCCTTGGCGCGGGAGCTGGCTGTCGCCTTCGTGCGCTTGCCCTCAAGGCCCGATCTTCTCACGTGGATCCCAATGCATCCCAAGGACTTGCAGTGGCGGAAGTTTAATCATGCCCAGCTCTTGGCCTCGGAATTGAGCGTCATCGTGAAGGTGCCTGCACAAGCTCTCTTGATCAAGTGCCGAGAGACGGCGTATCAGACGAATCTTAACCCAATAGCGCGGGCGCTCAACGTCAGGGACTGCTTCGAGCTGGTCAAGGATGCTGACGTTGGGGGCAAGAGGATCGCGGTTATAGACGACATCTGCTGTAGCGGTGCGACCCTGCTAGAGGCAGCCCGCGTGCTTAAGGACGCGGGAGCCAAGAGAGTTTATGGCCTTGTCTGCGCGGAGTCTGTCCACCGTCCAGAGATCGTCAAGGCGATCCGCACAAGATGGCCAGACTTCGGGAGGTGATCGTATGGGTGATCGGTTGCGCGTCGCTCTCTACGCCCGTGTGAGCAAGGGGATCTATCAGAACCCAGAGAATCAACTCTTGGAGCTGCGCCGCTGGGCGCAACAGGCAGGCGTCGAGGTCGAGGGCGAATACGTAGACGAGATCAGCTCACGCGACACCAGACCCAAAAAAGAGGAGATCCTTAAGAAGCTCCGTCTTGGGGTCATTGATGGCGTCGCCTTCTACGCGCTCGACCGTTGGGGACGGGACATGGCTGAGTTGATCAATGATTTCAACGAGGCTCGCTTGCGCGGCTGGCAGCTTATTAGTCTCAAAGAGGGCTTACGATTCGACACCGCTGCGGGGATGCTCTACGCGAATATATTGGCGGCATTTGCCAACTTCGAGCGTGAGCGGATTCGAGAACGGACGTATGCGGGGCTGGCCAGAGCACGGGCCCAGGGGAAAAAACTCGGTCGGCCCAAAGGGGCCAAGGATAAGAAACCCCGACGGCGCAAAAATCCCCCCCTGCAAACCCACGGGGGCCCCGATCTCGAAAATGCCGAATAATTCGCTATGAGCAATTTTCGGGATTTGGGGGCAAAAAACGGGCGTTTTTTTCTTGCGGATCAGCTCCTCACGGGCCTGGCAGAGCGTATAATGGTCTTGGGATGGTTTCTGTTGTCTGGTCTGACCCTAGGCTATTGGGGTGAGGTTAGCCTTGCGCGAGCTTCTTGATAGATCAAGTTGACAATCCCACTTACAGAGGATACCATCGCGAGCCTAAGAAAGGAGTGTGAGGCTCATGACCATGCTGGAAGATGCAACCCTTGAAAGTGAAATGGAACAGTTCGAGAGGGATATGGATTGGATTTACACCCACTACGATATGCTGAAGAGAGAGTATCCTAACGAATTTGTCGTGGTTTTCAATCAGGCATTAGTAGCCTGCAGCTCAGATATTGAAAGCTTGATGGCCAGTGTGCAGCCACGATTTGGGCAGCAGGTGGGAAACGTGGCTATCAAGTTCATATAAGCTTGAGCTCCCTGCCATAGTGCCTAACTCTCTGATAGAAAGGTTAAGGACTTGCGCGTTGAGGTGGATTCGAGTGGCATCTGGGGCGACCTCTCTAAACCGACGGTCTTTGCTTTTTCCAACACGATCAGCTGCGTTCTTTGGCTTGATCCCGCTGTCAAAAAGGCCTGTATTGAGGAGATTCGCCGGCGCAAGGGCCGGACTGATGTCAACGACTATCTCCGTCTCTATTCTATCAGCATCTTCTTACTACTGCGGGATCACCTGCCACAGCTGAGCGAGATCATTTTAGACCTAGAGTATCCCAAAAAGATGGGCATGGTGCGCTCAATCTTGATAGAATTCATCCGCGCGACCAACCCTCAATTGACTCGAATACCTATCCGCATCCGGCGCATTGGTAAGACCTCACGTGCCCACGCCAAAGCTCACGCTGCTTATCGAGGAGAGCACGCACCAGACCGACGCGCTCAAGTTCACGAGCTGTTGAGCTTGTTCTAAAAAGAAGCGCGATCGGGGGAGCGGTTTGCTCTCAGCTTAGGTCACAAGCCCCACACATCTTGGGGATTCCCTAAGCCTCCCGATCTGCACGCTTATATTAAAGCACTTATCGCTCATTTTGTCAAGTCGTTGGTTAAACTTGATCCAAAGCAAGCAGCGTTAGCCTTCGAGCAACCTGTCCACAGGGCTGGCCTTGGCGTGCGCTTCGCGAAGGGCCGTGCCCGCCATGTGCACGTATTTGAGCGCCGTCTGAATGTTCTCCCACCCGAACAGCCTTTGGAGGGCAAAGGGATCCATTCCGTTTTTGACAGCTAACGTCGCTGCTGTGTGCCGGAGCGTATGCGGGGAGACCCGCACGCCCTTGATCCCTGCTCGCTTGCCCAGACGGGCTATCACTGTCTGCACCCAGCGGGGCTTGAGTGGCTCCCCCTTGCGATCTATGAAGAGCGCGTCCGAGAAGGCCGTCTTATAGCCCCGCAATTCGATCCAACGCCGCAGAGCCTTCGTCGTCCTAGCTCCCATGAAGACGATTCGGTCTCTGGCCCCTTTGCCGTGCACTTTCAGGGAGCGCTGAGTAAGCGAGACGTCGCTCAAGCGTAGGGAGATGAGCTCATGGAGTCGCAGCCCACAGTCGAGAAAGAGCAAGAGCATGGCGTAGTTGCGCACGCCGTGCACGGTGCTCTTGTCACAGGCAGCCAAGAGCGCACGGACTTGGGACTCTTCTAAGACGAAGGGATACTGCTTAGGTTGACGGATAGGGCTGATGCCGTCCATCGGGCTTGAGGGGATGAACCCTTCGCGCTTAAGCCATGTAAAGAAGGCGTGCAAGACGCGGTAGTGCATCCCCAGCGACGCCGGTGTGAAGCCACGCTCTTGAAGATGGGCGAGATACTGTCGGATCAGGCCGGAGTGGAGCTCCGTCAGCGGACGGTCGCCCAGAAACTCGATAAAGCGATCAAAGACCCAAGCGTAGAGATCAAGGGTCTTCTTAGCACGTCCCTCGACACGGGCCATGAGGGTAAACTGCTCGGCGGCTTGACTGAGAGTGGAGACCGCCTCCGTGTAGTGCGCCCGCTCTGGGCTATTTTGAGGCAGATTCACGACCTGAGAGCTAGGGCACTATTGGGCGAGATAATGCAGGCTGCAAGCAGCTTTTGCTCTTTGTGGTGGGCGCTAGAGGATTCGAACCTCTGGCCTTCCGCGTGTAAGGCGGACGCTCTCCCACTGAGCTAAGCGCCCAAAGTAATTTTCAGCCCCTCATCCCTGTGCTTCCCTCTCCCTCCCAGGGGAGAGGGGACGGGGGTGAGGGTGAATTCACGGTCATGGCCCCATGCGCACCGTCATCACCGGGACCCGCGATATCCGCACGACTTCCTCCGTCACACTGCCCAAGAGCACTCGATCTAAACCTCGCCGCCCGTGCGTCCCCATCACGATGAGATCAATCTTCGCTT